>Ga0315910_10000028_pt1 | contig 317787 bp, 255 predicted proteins | sample EdamamesoilMG_FD_204470 | JGI IMG/M metagenome (GOLD analysis project Ga0315910, IMG submission 204470) | Garden soil microbial communities collected in Santa Monica, California, United States - Edamame soil | ecosystem: Environmental > Terrestrial > Soil > Garden | place: USA: California...
ACTTGATCTCGTTGGCCAGACCGTCCAGGGCCTGCACCTTCACCAGCGCTGCCGTCAGCGTGGTCTTCCCGTGATCGATGTGGCCGATCGTTCCCACGTTCAGATGCGGCTTGTTGCGTACGAATTTTTCCTTGGCCATGTTCTTCCCTTGAATGCTTCTAGAAGAAGGTCGTTCTATGCGTGATGAGAGGTGTGGTTAGGATCGACTCGCGACAGAGGCGCCCAGCGCGGGTGAAGCACCCGCAAAGAGCACCCTGGAGCCCACAACCAGATTTGAACTGGTGACCTCGTCCTTACCAAGGACGCGCTCTACCGCCTGAGCTATGTGGGCACGTGACTGCCATCGCGAGCCATTGGGACTGATGCGGTCTCGTTTCGTGTGCGTGCCGAAGGCGCCATGGGCGCGCGCGAGACGAACACTGCCTGAATCCAGGCGAACGAGGGAGCGGGAGACCGGGTTCGAACCGGCGACATTCAGCTTGGAAGGCTGACGCTCTACCAACTGAGCTACTCCCGCGAAAACACTGCTCCCGTCTTCGTCGCGAGTGACCTCGCCAAGAAGACGACGAACAGCTGTGGAGGGTGAAGGATTCGAACCTTCGTAGGCTGACGCCGGCAGGTTTACAGCCTGCTCCCTTTGGCCACTCGGGCAACCCTCCAGAATGATGAACGACCGTCCAGCTCCAGAGCTGGCGAGGGGACTTGAACCCCTAACCTTCGGTTTACAAAACCGGTGCTCTGCCAATTGAGCTACGCCAGCGAATCGAACGCACGAGCGCCCCGACCTGCCCCGACAGCGCGCAAGTCGGCCGACCGCAGGGGCGGTGGCCGCTTTAGGCTGGGCGGTCGGCTTCGGTTGCATCAGGCGGCTCTTGGTTGGCCCCGAGGGGCGAGGGCTGGACGAACGACCACTTGCGGTGCGGCAAGTGGCCCAAGGAGCGTTGTCCCCTGCGTCCGACCCATCGGGCCGAGCCCTCCGGAGGACGACTCCGGAGAAGGAACGCGGAGGAGGAACCCTCCACGATTTTTGGACAAAAGCCCCCTTCGGGGTGCCGTGGGTTAGCCCTATGGGTCTTTTGAGTCAAGCAGCATCGTCGACCACCCTTGACTACCCCCACTTCCTAGCAAAATTGAGGACTTACATACCTCCGCCCCGTCCCGGGGGCGTGCTCACGGCTCGCTCGGCCGAGCTACTCCCAGCTGCGGGGCCGTCGGGGGCGCGCCCAGGGATTCGAGGATCTGCGTCAGGTCGCTGCGAAGGACCGGCAAGTCGTCCACGGCCGCCCGCGCCGCCTGGCGCCGCTCGACCACCTCGAGCAGGGCCGTGTCGAGACGCTCGCGGACGCTCCGTGCGGCCAGCGTGTCCTGGGTGCCACCGAGCGTGATGCGCAGCATCTGCTCGGCCTTCTCGAGCAGCACCTCGTAGCGCAAGAGGAGCGCGCCGCGCGCGATGGCGGACTGACTCGTCTCCGTGCTGAAATTCACCCCGAGGGGCGCCGTCACGATGTCGTGATGGAGCTCGAGGTAGAGCTCGGCGATGCGTAGGCCCGAGAGCAAGCGCAGACGTCCCGTCAGAAGGCGCATGCTCTCCGCATACGCGGACTGCGCCGCCACCATGTGCCGACAGCGTGTCTCGAGGACGGTGTGGACGTCGTCCGGCACGGGGTCGAACCGCACCTGACGCGCGCGCAGGGCCTCGACCTCGCCTTGCGCAAACGAGAGCCAAGCGGCCGCGCGCGCGAGTTCTGGACCGAGCACCTCGCCCTGCTCTTCCAGCTCGAGGAAGCCCCGGGACAGCAGCGCGTCCGCACCAGAAGTCGAGCCGCCGGCCGAAAGCGCGAGCACCTTCGTCGCCACGCTGAGCACGCGACCGTCGCGCCCCAGGTGAGCCACGTCGACCCTGTCCACAGCGGCGCCCGCTTCGCGGAATCGCTCCAGGAGGAGCAAGCCGAAAATCCAGTCCATGCGCGCCGCGTCGCGCTCGTCCTCGCCGACCACCGTGATGCGGATCTCCAGCTGGTCGACAGCGAGGGGCAAGAGCCCCTCGCCTTCGAGCGCGCGGGCATAGCCGAAGTGAATCCGTGCCTGGAGCTCGGGCACGTAGGGTCCACGCAGCAAGAGCTCGAAGTCCCGCGCGGCTTGCGAAAAGGCACCCGCGTCGACGCGTGCCTCGGCGCGAGCCAGGAGGTCGGCCACCGGAATCGCCTCCTCCGGCGTCACGACCACACCGACCCGTTCGCGCGGCTCGTCGGACGGCGAAGCTGGTGCCGGTCGAATCGGCGTCGCCGCGGTCGGGCCCGAGCGGCCGCAGCCGAGGAGCAGCAGCGCCCCGAAGATCACGGACCACGCGCGCCTCGGCGCACGCGCGGAGCTGCCCGGTGCCCCGCGCCCGTCGTGATCAGGGATGCTTGGCCGGAGCATCCTCGGCCTCCGCGTCGCTCGAAGCAGGCTCTTTCGGAGCGAGGCCGGCGTCCGTCTGAACACAGTAGCCGTCTTCGCACACGAACCCCGGCTCGCACTCCGAGCTCCAAGCGCACTTTTCCCCGAGAGTTTCCTCTTCTTGGGGGGCGTCGGTCGGTTCGAGGCCGAAGACCTTCTTGCTCAGGCCCGCCAGCGTTTCGTCCAAACGCTTGCCCTCGTCCTCGCTGAGCGCATCACGCGCGCCGCTCCGCGACGCCTGCGCCAAGCCAAGCCAGTAACGCGCGTCCGCTTCATAACCGAGCCGAAAGTCGGTCATGCCGCGAAAGTAGTAGTAGCGCACGCGGCCTCCAGGGCCGAGCGAGTCGCGATCGTCCTCGAGATGACGCCACACCGCGAGCGCCCGTTCGTACTCGTTGCGCTCGTAATACCCCTGGCCGCGGCGCAGCATGTCGGCGTAGTTGCTGCACGCGGCCAGCGCCAAGACCGCACATGACACGAGAGCGAAAGCGAGCGCCTTCATCAGTGGAGAAACATAGCAGGGTGCTGCAAAAAGCACCCTGCCGACCCCAACAACCGTGCCCGCGCGGACGAGCGGACAGCGGGGGGGCGAAAATCCCTCACAAAGAACGGCCCTGCGCGATCAGGCTTTTCGGCGGAAGCACAGGCGATAGACGGGCAGACCGTCTTCCATGGCCTTGCGTTCGCGCGGCGAACGAGCTCCGTAGCCGTGATCCTGCACGCGGGGGGCGCCGAAGGCTGGCTCGAAGTCGGCGGCAGCCGAGAGCAGAGCTTCGTACTCGTCTGCGCGCTCGGCCACGTCCGTTTGCACGAAGAGTTCGCCGCCCGGGACGAGTACGCGCGCGAGCTCCACCAAGAGCTCGGAGCCGAGAACGAGCCGCTTCTGGTGACGCTTCTTCCACCAGGGATCGGGGAAGTGCAGGTACACGACATCGAGCGAAGCCGGCAGAAAACGCGGCAGCACGAGCTTTGCATCCTCGGCGAAGACGCGAGCGCGCGCAGCATGGCCGCGCTTGGCCAAGCGTTGGTCCACGATGGTGGCCCACTTGCGGCGAATCTCGAGGCCCAGCAGCTTGACCTCGGGATCGACTTCCAAGCGCTCGACGATGAACCAGCCTCGACCCGGGCCAATCTCGAGCTCCACCCGCGGCCGAACCGATGCAGGTGGAAAGAGCGACAGCGGATCGACGGGGCCGTCCGGCAGGCGAGGAGCAAGCTCGTAGGGATCCACGGGCATCGGGGCCGACCCCCTGCCACGGCCTCGCGGCCCGGTCCAGGCCCGAGTGTGGAGGCAGCGCGCGATCGTGGTAGAGGTCCGGCGGCATGCGACGGAGGCCACTCGGCAAGACGGGGCTCGAGGTGACGGAGCTTGCACTGGGGACCTGGGGTCTCTCGGGCGAGGCCTATGGGCACGTGCCTCTCGAGGAGGCGCTGCGCACCCTCGTGCGCGCCCAGGTCATGGGCCTCACCCTGTTCGAGACCTCCGCCAGCTACGCGCGGGGCGCCATCGAGTCGGCCTTGGGAAAGGTCCTCGCCGACAAGCCCGACGCGGTCGTCGTCACCAAGCTCGGCACCAATCGCGCCGTCGATCCGCCGGAGAAATGCTTCGATCCCGAGTTCTTGCGCTCCGCCGCCCGAGCCAGCCGAGAGCGCATTGGTCCGTCACCCAAGCTCGTCGCACTCCTGCACAACCCCTCCCAAAAGACGGTGGAGGCCGGTCCAGCCGTCGAGGTCATGCGTGCGCTCGCGAGCGAAGGCGTGATCGACTCCTGGGGCGTCAGCGGCGATGACGAGGGCGTGATCGAGGCGGCCTTGGCCGCCGAAGCGCCCGTCGTGTCCATGTCGTACAACATTCTCAAGGTGCAGCCGCTGCGCGCGCTCAGTGAGCGCCTAGCCACGGCCGGCACCGGCGTCCTGGTCCACTCGGTGCTGGCCTATGGCCTCCTCGCGGGACGCTGGGTGCAAAACCGCGAGTTCCGCGTGGGCGATCATCGACGCGAGCGCTTCCCGGGCAACAGCGTGCGCAAGCGCGTGCGCCACTTGGACGCGGTCCGTCCGCTCGTGAGCGGGGACGTCCAGAGCATTCGCGCGGCAGCCCTCCGCTTCGCGCTCGCCAGCGAAGTCGTGAGTTCCGTCGTGCTCGGCCCCAAGGGCAGCGCGCAGCTCGACCAGCTCCTGCGCGATTGCAACGGCGCCGAGCCGCCCTATCTCAGCCGCCCCAAGCTCGATGCGCTCGAGCAGCGCTTGATCGGCCTCGAGGTCGAGCGATGAACGAGCTCTCGACCGCTCTCCTCGCCATCGCTCGCGAAGCCGCGCGCGAGATCCTGGCTGTCTACGAGCGCCCCTTCGACGTCGACTACAAAGGTCCCCGCGATCCCATCACCGAAGCGGACCGGCGGGCCAACGATCTCATCTGCGAGCGCCTGGCCGAGCGCTATCCGGACGTCCCCATCGTCGCCGAGGAAAGCCCCGAGGGCGCCTGGCAGCACTATCGCTCGTCCGAACGCGTGTTCTTCGTCGATCCCCTCGACGGCACACGCGAGTTCGTCGCCCGCACCGATGCTTTCGTGGTCATGATCGGACTGCTCGAAGGAGACCGGCCCACGCACGGGGTCATGCACGCACCCGTGGGGGGCCGGAGCTGGGTCGGCGAACGAGGTCGCGGAGCCTGGGAAATCTCCTCGGCTGGAGCAGAGCGGGCACTCTCGATGAACCCCCCTCCCAGCATCGACTCGGCGATCGTCGCCTCCTCACGCTCGCACCCCGATTCACTGCTCGAACGGGCGATCGTCCACTTGAGTCCGAAGGACGTGAGGCCCATCTACAGCGCCGGCTTGAAGGCTGCCGCCGTGTCTACAGGTGAAGCCGACGTGTACTTGGCGCCGGAGAGCGCTGGCTTTCGCTGGGACAGCTGCGCCCCCGAAGCCATCGTGACGGCCGCTGGCGGTCGCTACACCGACGCGCTCGGGCGGGAGCTCGACTATCGAGCCGCCCGGCTGGAAAATGATGGCGGCATCGTGGCTGCCGCGGAGCCCCTGCACACGCGCGTCGTCGATGCGCTCGCGCAGCTGATGACGTCCCGCTGACGCCGCCGCGCGGTGTCACCTATCAATCCTCGCTGCGCCTCGCTTCCGGCCGACGGATCGATGCTCGGCGCCTAGCAGCGTTCTCGTCGGCAGGGTGCGTTTTTCCGCACCCTGCTAGGTGCCTCGAGCGTCGTCGAGGACACGGCCTCGTGCCAACGTGCGGTGGTGTAGGCGCAGCACGCCCGCGTCCCCGCGCGCTTCCGGAAGCCTATTGAAATGGCCTTTTCGTTGACACTTCAAGCCGGAGGAGCCTACCGTCTTGCGCCGCCGTTCAACCGGGCGACCACCGTTGGGAGGAAATCTGATGCTTCGTGCCTCGCGTGCCAGCTACGCGCTCATTCGTTCACTTCTGCTCGGGACCGCCGCCGTGACCACGGCCGCAGCAGTCTCGCCCGTCCTCGTCGGATGCAAGGACGAGAACCAACCAGAGTACTGGCTCGACAAGCTGGACGACGCCAAGTGGCGCCCCCGCGCCGTCAAGCGCCTCACCCAGTTCCTGGACGACACGCTCGGCCGCGCGAACAACGACATGACCGATCCGGGCGTGACGAAGCTGAAGGACACGCTGATCGGGCCACTGACCAAGGCGTACGTCGAGAACTATGCCGAGCTCGATACGCAAACCCGCGTCGAGTTAATCAAGCTTCTCGCGGACTTCCGTGACGAGCGCGCCGTGCCGGCGCTGAACAAGGCGTTCGAAGAGTTCGCCAAGCGTCCCCGCACCACGAGCGACGAAGCGGACATCAAGTGGGCCGTGCGTGCGTACGGCGACATGAAGAAGCCGGAGCTCGCTGCCGGCGTGCTCGCCGCCTTCGAGAAGCTCGAGGCGCACACGCAGCTCGGCGGCATCACCTACAAAGACTACAGCAAGGCCATGGTGGCGGCGCCGAGCCCCGCCTGGACGAGCACGCTCATCTCCAAGCTCGAGGTCGAGATCAAGCATCCGACCAGCGGCAAGACCAAGGAGCAGCAGCGCGACCTGGTCGATCCCTACCGTGACCAGGCCTTCTGGCAGGTGACCGCCGCGCAGGTGCTCGGCGAAATCGGCGACGCCAGCGCTGTCGAGCCGCTGCTCAAAGTCCTCCTCGATCCGAGCAAGGGTGACATCGCCACCACGGCGATCCTGGCTCTCGTCAAGATTGGCAAGCCGGCAGTCGACCGCGCCGTCAAGATGCTCGACGCCAGCGACCCCCTCGTCGCCTATCACAAGAAGCTCGTGATGAAGGCGACCGACTCCAAGGAAGAGCCGAAGGGCAACCCGGCGCTATCGATCGCAGCGGCCGTCATTGGCCTCTGTGGTCGCGCCGACGGCGTCGATCCGCTGATGAAGGCGCTCGAGAAGCCGGGCCTGGAAGCAGCCGACAAGGCCATCCTGGCCCAAGAGCTGACCAAGCTCCCCGCGACCGACGCTTCGAAGACCGCCTTCAAGACGGCCTTCGAGTCGATCCCGCTCGACACGACCCTGCCGAACCAGGCTCCGGCTCTGCCCGTCCTGGCCGAGGCAGCCGGCGACTTCTACGACCCCGGCATGGTGGACTGGCTGCTGGATCGCGCCGAGAAGACGGCGGGTGGCGGCGAAGAGAAGACGGCGCTTCAGCAAGCGCTCGCGACTTCCGCCCTCAAGGTCGCCAAGGCGGCCCAGGCCGGTGCCGTCGAAGCGGCTGCCAAGCGCTACAAGGTGGACGACCTGGCGAAGTTCGGCGTGCCCGTCCTGCAGAAGTGCGGCGACAAGGTCGATTGCTACCTGACCGAGGTCGAGAAGACCGAGAACAACAGCAAAGAGAAGCAGGTTGCCGGCATCAAGGCTGCCTACATGATCGGCATCCTCGGTAACGAGTCTTCCCGCGACGCGCTGATCGATCGCCTGCCCTCACTCGAAAATGCAGCAGTGCATTTCGTGGCGACCAAGAGCGTGGACAAGCTCACGCCGAAGGGTTCGGCCGACGTCGTGAAGAAGCTGAACGACCTGATCGAAAAGAACGAGAAGTCCGCCGATCAGGAGAAGCTGTCCGCCAACCAGCCGCTGAAGCAGGTGGCGTACCGCATCGCGGCGCGCAGCAAGTAATTCGCGACCTTTCTCGCGACCGAGAGCGGGGTGACGGCAGAACCGTCGCCCCGTTTTCCTTTTTGTGGTGCGGCGCCCCGCCCGCGTCCCCGTGCACTCGAGCGCCGCGGCACCACCGTCCGCTCGCGTCCGCGTGCACTCGAGCGCCGCGGCGCCCCGCTCGCGCCCCGTGCACTCGAGCGCCGCGGCACCACCGTCCGCTCAGGATTGCAGGCCGTACTCTTTGAGCCGCCGATAGAACGTGCGCCGCGGCATGCCGAGGATCTGGGCGGCGCGCACGCGATTCCAGCCAGAGACCTCGAGCGCCTCGGCCATGCGCGTACGCTCCTGCCGCTGATGCTCGCTCAAGCTGACGCGCTTGGCAGGCTCGGGGCGGGGCGGGGCGCTGCGCGCGAGGTCGACTGCCGGTGGCCGCCCGGTCGCCCCGGGCAAGTCGACGTCACCAGCTTCAATCACTTCACCGTCCGCGAGCACCCAAGCGTTGAGCAGCACGTTTTCGAGCTGGCGCACGTTGCCCGGCAGGGGGTGAACGAGGAAACGCTGCAGGGCGTCACGGCTGAGCACCTTCTTGGGCTGGTTGAAGCGAATGGCAAAGCGCTCGAGGAAGTGGTCGGCCAAAAGTGGAATGTCCTCGCGGCGCTCGCGCAGCGGCGGCAGCGTGAGCTCGACCACGCGAATGCGGTAGAGCAAGTCCTCTCGGAACGTGCCCTGTTGCACGCACTCCTCGAGGTTGCGATTGGTCGCAAAGATCACGCGCACGTTGATCGGTACCTCTTCGGCCCCGCCCACGGGAAGCACGCGCCCTTCCTGGAGCACGCGCAAGAGTCCCGCCTGCATGCGGAGCGGCGTCTCGCCGATTTCGTCCAGGAAGAGCACGCCGCCGTCCGCCTCGCGAAAGAGCCCCTTGCGATCGCGATCGGCGCCGGTGAACGCTCCCTTCATGTGTCCGAAGAGCTCGCTCTCCAAGATCGACTCGGGGATGGCCCCGCAGTTGACGGCCACCAGTTTGCGTTCGCTGCGCGACGATCCTTGGTGAATCGCCCGAGCGACCACTTCCTTGCCCGTCCCGCTCTCACCTTGAATGAGCACGGGCACGTCGGTGTCCACAATGCGCGAGATCAGCTGATAGACGCGGCGCATGGCGGGACTCGTCCCCACGAGGCCAGCGTAGCCGCTGTGCGCCCCGAGCTGCGTGCGCGTGGCCCGCAGCTCCTGGCGCACCTCGCGCAGGCGTGCCGTGCGCTTGCCCAAGAGCTCGCGCAGGCGCTCTTGCACTTCCGAGAGCTCGCGATTCTGTCGCTCAAGCGCCACCGACTTCTCGCTCAGCTCGCGCAGGTGGCGCGCGCCCGTGAGTGCAATGGCAGCTTGGTCGGCGAACGCCTGCAGCGTCGACAGCTCGTCGGCAAAATCGGGACGAACCCCGGCGCGCGTCTCCAAATAGAGCGCGCCGATGGAAGCGCCCTGTGGCGAAAAAATGGGAACGCAGGCCACCGCAGTGATCAGCTTGGCGTGCACCGATTCGTAGCTGGCCAGGCGCCCGTCGCGCTCCGCATCCACCGAAATCAGCGGTAGGCCGCCCTGCAGTACCTTGCCCGCGATCGTGCGCGAGAACTGCTCGTGGTCCTCGCCTTGGCCGCCCCGACTCGCGCACACCACGAGATCGTCGGCGGACTGACCGAGCAGCAGGAAGCCACGTTCGGCGGCGAGGAGTTCGGCCGCGTGCGCGACGATCTTCTCGGCCAGGCGCGGGAGCTCGACCTCGGCCGCCAGGTCACCGTTGATGGCGAGGATCCTGGCCAAACGCCGCTCGAGCGGCGTTTGGCTCAAACGGGAGATGGCGTCGGTACCGGTGTGGCCAATCGAGCTCTTGGTCACCTGGACCGGCTCATGGCCGCCGAGCGATCGCCGGCGCGGCGTGGGAGCAGGCGGCCCGGTGCGCACGCTGTGGCGCGTGCCATCGGCACGCAGTGCAGCCCGCCGCGGATCGTTCCAGAAGACGGCGCGCAGGTCTTCGGCCAAGCGTGCGGCGATGTCCTCCAGGATCTCGACGGCGCGTCCCCGTAGCCGTTCGGCCCGCGTCTGCTTGCCCGACTGCTGCGCCAGATCTGCGTCGAGCGCGAGCGCGCGCCAGGCCCACTCTTTCTGCCCCGAGCTTTCCGCCAGCTTGAGCGCTTCGGCCGCCAGCTCCTCGGCGCGCGCACCTTCGCCTGCCAGCGCCGCCACGCGTGCCTCGGCCAGCTTCAGGAGCGCCGTGGCCGTCCCAGCCAGGACTTCCCGCGCGCGCTCCAAGTCGCGGCTGAGGCTCTCGAAGGTGCTGAACGACGCGAGCCCCAGGGCCCGCCCCGCCGCCACCAGCACCTTCTCGAGCAAGGCTTCGGCAGCGTCCTTGCCGCGACCAAGCTCCGCCCAACCGCGAGCACAGTTCTCGTACTCGGAGACGGCCTGCTCCACGTCGCTCGTACGCGCATGCAAGTCCGCCCAGAGACCGTGCAGCTGAGCCGCGAAGGCCGGCGGCAGCGCTGCTGGATCGCCCATTTGCACCAGAAAGGCGCGCGCGCGCTCCAGGCGGCCGAGGTAGAGGTCGGCGTTCCCCAGGTTCAAGAGCGCCTGATAGACCGAGTTCTTGCGTCCCGAGCGCCGCGCCGCGTCGAGCGCCGACTCGAGGGCGCGGATTGATTCCGCCAGCTCTCCGCGCTCCTTGCGTAGCCCGGCCAGGTTGATGAGTGCGCTCGACAGCATGCCGGCGTCCGCCACGCGCGTGGCCGATTCGATGGAACGCTGGTAGCTGACGACGGCGGCGTCGCTGCGGCCGAGCCGCCATTCGGCCGTCGCCTGGCAGGAGAGCGCCAGGGCCACCATGCGCTCGGCACCGAGCGCCTCGGCGCGCCGGACCGCCTGTTCCAGGGTCTCGACCGCTTGCTCGCCCTGGCCGCGCAGCGTCTGACCGAGACCTCGATAGGCGAGAGCCTCTGCGGCCGTCTCACCCTGGAAGTCTTCAGCGGCCGTCAGCGCCGCGAGCGCATCGTCGTAGCGGGCGAGCCCGAGCAGCGCGCGCGCCCGCGTCGTGGTCAGGCGCTCACGCAAGCCGGCATCGTCCGGACTGCCCGCCAGCTCGAGTCCGCGCTCGGTGAGCTCCAGCGAGCGCTCCGCGCTGCCTGCCGCCAGCTCGTAGCGAGCTGCCAGCCAATGCGCGTGAGGCCCGTCGAGGTGCAGCTTGCCGAGCGCCGCCGCGGCCACCCCGAAGTGCCCCCGGGCCAGGCTGGCTTCGAGCACAGTCACGGTATCGCCCTCGGCCTCTGCACTGCCCGCCAGGATCGCGTCGACGTCGGCTGCCCCCGCCAGCGGCGCCGCCCGCGCAGCGTCCACGAAGCGACGCAGAGCGGATGGACGCGAACCCGTGCGTTCGGCCACCACCGGCACGAGGCTCTCCGGCAACCCCGGTAGTGCTCCCGTCAGCAGCTGCCGAACCACCGGAAACGAGAGCGGAGGCACCTCGAAGACGACCGGCGCTGGCTGGCCACTGGAAGGGGCATCCTCTGCGCCGCGAATCGTGATCAGGTGAGCGCCCGAGCGACGCAGCGCCGTCGCAATCGCAGGCGGAATGGGCTCGGGGCGGTCGACGATGAGCAGGCCGCCGTCGTGCGTGGCGCGCTCGGCCTCGTCAGCCAGCCACCCCGGGTTCGGCGTGTCGTCGAGGTAGCCGACGTGCGCGTCGCGCAAGGCGGCACCGAAGGCAATGCGGCGCAGGAGCGTCGAGGTGCCGGCACCGGGAGGCCCCACCACCTGGAGCTCGGCGCCAGGCGGCAAGTCGGCAATGGCCTTTTCGAGCGCGTGCGCGGTGACGTCGAGCCCGAGCACGGGCCAGGGAACGGGAGGTTCGTCGGCGGGCGGCACGTCGCCTGCGAGAGCCAAGCGTAGTGCCTGCGCAAACTCGTCCGTCGACGGAAAACGGCGCTCGGGCGAGGAATGCGTCGCGCGCTCGGCCACGGCGCGCATGGCTTCGGTCACCTCGAAGGGCGAGAGCGTGGGGTGATCGTCGATGTGATCGGCGAGAATGACGCCGAGCGCGTAGACTTCGCCCTGCGGTGTCAGCTCACCGCCTGCCCGCACCTCGGGAGCAGCAAAATGCGGCGTGAGTCCAGCGGTGAGGCCGCTGCCTTCGCGCAACGCCGTGGCCAAACCGAGGTCCACCAAGCTGACGCCTCCGCCGTGCCGCACGATCACGTTCGCCGGCTTCACGTCGCCGTGCAAAAGCCCCGCGCGATGCACCACCGTCAGCGCGTCGGCCACCTGGCACAAAAGCAGCGGCACACGCGCCGGCTGATCCACGGACACACCGTCCAGGCCATCGCCGGCGATCAGCTCACGAATCAGGAACGGCCGCCCGTCGCGCGTCTTGCCCAAGCGGAGCAAGCGCGGCAGGCCCAAGCCTTCGAGGCCCGAGAGCGCGATCGTCTCACGGATCAGCGCGTCGAACTCGGCCGGGCCGCCGCCGCGATGGAGGAGCTTGATGGCCACTTCACCGCCCGTCGCGCGATCACGCGCCGCCCAGACGGCGCCGCCGCCGCCATGGCCGAGCAAGTGCAGCGGCTCGAAGCGATACGGGATCCCGACCAGGTCGGGTCTACCCGTCGAAGGCGCTCTCTCCAATGTTCGTCCCCCGCATAGGCCGAAGCGATCCCGAGCGCGCGATCAAATGCCGTAGTCGGCACCAATGCCGAGCCAGAAGCCGCTCGAGCCAGCACCGAGATCGAGCCGACCAATGAAGTTACGGTGCGGCGACCAGCGCAACCCCGTCTGGAACGTCAGCCAGGGATAGACAGGCCACGCTTCGGCGGCGCCATACTGACCGCCCTGAGGGCACTGACCACCGAGTCCAGTCGGATTGCCGGGCCCGACGCAGCGCTGCAGGACCGGACCGCTCGCAGGATTGGTGTTGAACGGGTCGCCATCAACGGGCGCAGTCGGCACTCCGTTGCTGCTCCAGTACGCGTCGTTGCGATAGAAGTTGCCGAACACGATGCCAATGCCGGCACCGGCGCCGATGTGGAAGTCGAGCTTCTTGTTGAGATGCGTCTTCCATAGAAAGTCGCCCGTGATGTACGCCATCGACAGGTAGCTCTCGATGAACTCCCACGCCTCGGGGCCGTCGTTCGGCCCCTTGAAGGGCGTGCTCTCGAGCGAGTAGCCCGCGAACCACGGGCTCAGGATGATCTCGAAGTCCTTCTGAGCGAATGCGAACTCCGGACCGCCGCCGTGCACCACCACGGTGCGCCCGCCCTCGACGCCGAAGGCGTTGATCAAGAACTGCGGCACGATCAGGATGCGGTAGCGCGCGCCAATCAGGAACTTCGGCGGCTTCTCCTCAGCGGCGGCAGCGGCGTCTCCATCCTCGGGCGCGGCTGCTTCCTCCGTCGGCTCGTCGAGGCCATCGTCCTCGGCGCTCTCTTCCTCCGCCGCGGCCTCCTCGGGAGGAGTCTCCTCGCTCTCGTCGAGGTCCACCTGGGCCCCCGCCTGAGCCGCAACCAAGAGAGCCAAGCTGGCCCAGCGCAACGTCGAAAAAGCAAAGCGAGTCGTCATGTTCCTCGTGACAGTGTGCCACACCGCCGATCGGGAGTGTGCCACTCGGCACAGGCTTCTGAGAACCCCGAATCGGTGAGGGCTGGCAGATTTCCGCGGACGGCGTCTCACACCTCTGCCCCTAGGGGCGGAGCACGAACGTCGCGAGCACACCGACGCGGTCCGCCAGGGGCGAGTGGATCACCAGCTGACCGGGCGATGCGGAGTAGTCCACCGGCCCGAGGCTCGCGGCTAGCGGACAAATCATACTGAGTTCGAGCGCTACCGCCCCCGCCGCCCTCGGCCCGATGGCCATGGAGCTGATTTCGTCGTCCGCCGTTCGATCGTCGAGGACCCGGCCGCCGTCCCGCACGCGAATCGCCTCGCGCAAGTCGAGCCCCGTAAAGTCGAGCGACGGGTCCCCATACACGACCCACGAAGCCAGATCGTAGGTCCCGTCCACCAGCGGGCCTCCCGTCGGCGCCGGCAGCGGGTCGTTCTTGATCGACACCTGGACCATGCCCGCGCCCACCTCGAGCTCCGGCTCGACTCCGCACGCCTGGGCGCCCGCCCCGTCGCTACCCGCATCGCTGCCTCCCGAGGCGCCGAGCCAGACCCCCCCGACCGACCCCCCTTCCCCAGCCTCGCTGCTCGCTCCCCCCGCCCCCCACTCGTTACTCGAACCCCCCGCCGCCCTCGTTCCGCCACTCGCCATCGTCGTCATGACCCGTCCTCCCACCCCCTCTGCGTCCGCGACCGCTCCGCCGCAGCTCACGAGTCCGCACCCCGTGAGCATGAGCAGGCTCAAAAGGGCCGACCTGATGCCCCAGCGCGTCCGTCCCATGAAGGAACACCTACGGCGTCCCGCTCGCGCGGGGCACTGCAAGTCTTCTTGCAGCGAACCTGCGCGCCGCGCGTCGCGTGGTTAAGCTCCTGCCGATGGCCTCCAAGCATCTGCCCGACGACAGTCGCGACGCCGAGTTTCGTACCAAGCTGAGCGACCTCGCCTACGAAGTGACCCGCAAAGGCGCGACCGAGCGCGCGTTCACGGGCCAGTACACCGACGAAGAGCGCCCTGGAACGTACCGCTGCGTGTGCTGCGGTGACGTCCTCTTCACCTCGCAGGAGAAGTTCCACTCCGGCTGCGGCTGGCCCAGCTTCTTCCGCAAAGCCGACGGCGCCAACATCCGCGAGCTCGACGACACGAGCTACGGCATGCGCCGCATCGAAGTCCGTTGCGGCTCCTGCGACGCCCACCTCGGCCACGTCTTCCCCGACGGCCCCGCCCCCACCGGCATGCGCTACTGCATCAACTCGGTCGCGCTCGACCTCGATCTCGACGGCAAGCCAAAAGACGACTGACCACCGGCTCTCGCTCCTCGTCTTTCTTCATTGAAGGGCGCTCCGGCGCTCGGCAGGCGGCGCAAGCACCCATCCCCCACCAATCGGCTCGCCGCTCTTCCGCACCGGACCCCGTCCCATCGCGGTCGCAGGACCCGAAAGCTCGCTTGCATGCAAACGACTTTCGGCAGCACTCGGCGCCGCGCCGACCGTGCTCCGGTGGGACCCTTCACGGCAAGACGCCAGAAAAGGCACGGGCCAGCGCCCATTGCTGGGCCCGGCCCGATCTCGGCTTGCGCTGCCGCGGACACCGGCGTCGCCGCCGGCAGTCACTACCTCAAGTTGCGTCGCCGCGCGCGTAGATGCTCGCGACGTAGTTGAGGACATCCGTGGCGCTGACTTCGTTGTAGCCGAAGTACTTGATCAGGCGCGCCTTGATGATGTCGATCTTCTCCTGCGTTTCGCGATCGACGACCGCACTGACCAGAGTCTTCAGCTTGATGCTGTCCTTCTGATCTTCGAAGAGCTTCATCTCGAGTGCGCGCCGCAAGCGGTCGTTCGACTGCCAGTCGAACTTCTGGCCTTCGACGGCCTTGGCGCCGATGAAGTTCATGATCTCGCGCCGGAAGTCGTCCTTGCGATTCTCCGGAATGTCGATCTTCTCTTCGATCGAGCGCATCAGCCGTTCGTCGGGCTCTTCGTCTTGCCCGGTGTACTTGTTCTTGACGCGCTCCTTCAGCGTGTAGGCCTTGATGTTGTCGATGTAATTGGCCGCCAGCTTGCTGATCGCGTCTTCGTCGGCGCTGATGGCACGCTGCACCTCGTTCTTGACGATCTGCTCGTACTCTTGCTTCACGACGCCGATGAGCTCACGAAAGCGCTTGCGCTGATCTTCGCTGGTGATCAGCGAGTGGCTGGTGAGACCCTTCTCCAGCTCGTTCAGGACCATGAAGGGATTGATCGTGCCTTCACCTTGATCGCTGACGAGCGCGTTCGAGATCTTGTCCTGCACGTAGCGGGGGCTCGCGCCCTCCATTCCTTCGCGCCGCGTCTCTTTGCGCAGCTCCTTCACGGTGTCCTGTGTGTAGCCCGGCAGAACGCGTCCATCGTAGAGGTGGAGCTTCTGGATGAGCTCGAGATCGTGCTTCTTCGGCTGCTCGAGGCGCGTCAAAATGGCCCACATGGCGGCCATTTCCAGGGTGTGCGGCGCCACGTGGCGACCGCGCACCTTGCCCTGGTCGAAGTCCTTCTCGTAGATGCGGCGCTCGTCCGACAGGCGCGTGATGTACGGAATGTCGATCTTGATCGTGCGATCCCGGAGCGCCTCCATGAACTCGTTGTTCAAAAGTCGCTTGTATTCGGCCTCGTTCGTGTGACCGATGATGACCTCGTCGATGTCCGTCTGCGCAAACTTCTTCGGCTTGATGCGGTGCTCCTGCGAGGCGCCGAGCAAGTCGTAAAGGAACGCCACGTCGAGCTTGAGCACTTCGACGAACTCCACGATGCCGCGGTTGGCGATGTTGAACTCGCCGTCGAAGTTGAACGCGCGCGGGTCCGAATCGGAGCCGTACTCCGCGATCTTGCGATAGTTGATGTCGCCCGTGAGCTCGGTCGAGTCCTGATTCTTCTCGTCTTTCGGCTGATAGGTGCCGATGCCGATGCGATCCTTCTCGCTCAGCACCAAGCGCCGCACGAGCACGTGCCGCTCGATCATCTCTTGCCAGTTGCCCTTGTACTTGGCCAAGAGGTCCTTGAAGATGAAACGGCTCGCCGGATCGAGCTCACCGTCGATCTGCACCTTGAAGTTCGCGCTCGAGAGACCGAGCTCCTTGATGGCGGCCTCGCGCCACTCCGGTGGGATGAGCCGCAGCGGATCCTCGTGCATCGGTGAATCGAACGTGTCGACGTTCTCGCCGGCGAGGCCCGTTTCCTTCAGGTTGATCCAGCGGAACGTGTAGAGCGCGCCGGCGGTCGTCGCCGAATAGCGCTCCAGGCCCTTCTTGAGCAGACGAGCGATGGTGGACTTGCTGGAGCCCACGGGGCCGTGCAGCAGAATGACGCGCTTCTCCGGGCCGTAGCCGGCCGCGGCCGCCTTGAGCACGTTCATCAGCCGCATGAGCGGGATGTCGAGGCCGAACACCGCATCACGTCCGCCGCCGTCCGGGTCCTGGAAGAAGTGGTAGCGAACGATCTTCTTCTTGTTGTCGACGTACTCTTCGCTGCCGTGCGACAGCACCATGTCGTAGACGCGCTGGAAGGCATTGCGCGTCACACGAGGATCTTCACGCACGAGACGCAAATAGTCTTCGAACGACCCTTCCCACGAAAGGTCCCGATAGCGATCGTAGTCCTGCATGGCAGCAATCGCTGCGACCATGCTTGCCGAATCAAGTCCGCCCACGCTTGGCTCCTTCCTTCGCCGGTTCGGATGCGAGTGGCGCCTGGTGCTCCGCTGGAAGCGCCCGACCTGGGGCAGCTCTCCGGCGCGGCGTTCGCATCATGTAGAGCGAGTCTATCACCGCTCTTTGGCGGTGGCACATCCACCCCGACCCGCTTCGATAGCTGCTTCTACGCGCCCGCGGAGCGGTCCGGGCACCGAGTCGGACAGCAAAGGAGCGAGGCGCGCGTCCAAATCGGCTGGGCCAAGCCGCGTCAGCGCCGTCACGGCGTTCAGGCCGAGGCGCACATCCGCTTCGTCCCGCGCGCCCCGTGTGAGTCCACGCGCGGCGGACGTCAAGAGCGAGAGCGAGCCTTGGTCACACAGGAGTCCCAACGATCGCGCAGCCTCGGCGCGCACCGTCGCGCTCTCGTCCTTGTTCAGCGCGCGGCGGAGCGCCTTCAGCGTGTCCTCGCTCGGGCGATCGCTGAGCGAGCGAGCGGCGCGCGCGCGCACGCTCGGGATGTCGTCCTTGGAGAGCGCACGTAAGAGCGCCTCTTCGGCACCTCCGGCGAGCGCTGGTTCGGCGCGCAAGCTGGCGAGCGCTCCGATGCTGGCTTCGCGAACGGCGGGCCAGTCGTCGTGGCGCAGACGGTCTGCGAGGGGGGAGAGCGCGTCCTTCCTCGGAGCCACCTCGAGGTAGCTCGCGGCACTGGCGCGCACGCGCGGCGAGGCATCGTCGAGCAGGCGCGTGGCCCTGGCCGAGAGCGGCGCCGCACGGCGCCCGCTCTCGGCGGCCGCAGTCAGAATCTCGGTCCGCAAAGCGGCCTCCTGGCGGGGCGTGAGCTCGAGCCGCTCGCCGGCGAGCCAGGCGAGCAGCGTCTGCTCGGCCGCCGGCGCCTCACGCCCGAGCTCGAGCGCTGCGCGCACGAGCACGTAGGCCTCTGCGAACGACGCCGTATCCAGCAGCTGGAGCGTCGCCTTCTGCGCGGCGGCCGACAGGCGCGGCACCGCGGGCGCCACGGCGCGCACCACCTCGACCTTCTGCTTGCGCGGCGCCTCTGGGTGCGCGACGAGCCGACTGACTTCGTCGAGGAAGGCAGCGTCGCTGGTGAGCTCGGCCAGCACTCGCCGCAGCTCGAGCCGGCGCGCCGGCGAGCGCTGCGTCAGACGATAGGCGATGGGCCGCACTGCCGCCGCAGGCGAGAGTGCGGTCAGCGCCTGCGCCAGCGGCAGCTCATCCTGGGCGCGCGCTGAGCGAAGAGCACGAGAGAGAGCGCCGCGGCCATGATCTTCCAGGGCATCGAGCCGGGCTTGGCCGCGTACGCGTTCGCCGTCGTTACCGTCGATGAGCTGCCGCACCCAGAATGCCTCAGCGTCCTCGCGGGGCGCGAGACGCGCCAATGCTTCGGCTTGGATGCGGGCCGGGCCCGTGAGCGAGCGATAGCTGGCGGCGAGCTCTGGCACCGCCGGGGGCACCCGGAGCGCGAGCTCACGGAAGGCGAGCTCCGCCTCGGGCGCGGCGAGAGCCGAGCCCGGGGCAGGCAAGGGCGGAGCGGTAGCGGACACGCGTCCGCTGATCTCGACGAAGGGCGAGCGGGCACCCACCGCGAAGGCAACGCAGCCTTGCCGCAGCTCCTCGGGCAAGTCGATGGTGAACGACGGCGCACCGCGAACGCCGGACGTATCGACCTCGAACACCGACCGATCCGACCAGAGCCAGAGGTCGAACGACGCGTCCGCTGCGGCGGGCTGTGCTACCTCGACCACCAGCGTCGTCACGCCGCTCGACTCTGGCATCAGCAGCGGCTCGGCCTCGTAGGGCTTGGCGCGCCGAGCGCTCGCAGCATCCAGTAGCGGCTCGGCTGAAAAGTCGCCGGTCTCGAAAGCGGACGGCAGTGCCCCCAAGTAGAGCTCACGGCCGCCGGAGTCGCTCGCAGCCACGAGCTTCTTCGCCCCGCGGCGCGCGTCGGCTCCGAGCACCGGCACCGCAACCCGGACGAAGCGACCACGCGCAGGGTCGAGGGCGCGCGTCGACCGTTCCGCGCGACCACACAGCGTACTCTGCCCGTCCGCTGGCTCGCTCAAGATGAGGCGTTGCCCGTCCGTAGCCTCACTCGTGGACAGGGCGACCCCTTCGTCGGCGGTCGCGCCCAAGAAGCCCTTGAGCACGATGGCGTCCGCGAGGGCCGCTACGCCGTCGACGGCCGCCACGCCGTCCACCGCTGCTGCACTCGTCGTCGGCGCTGCAGTCGTCGTCGGCGCAGACGCCCCTTGGGCGGCAGCGAGCGCCTCGGTCCGCGGCGCCAGGATGACCACGACGTACGACCGCGCTTCGCCGAAGCGGAGCACCAGGGCGCGCTCGCCACCGACGAGCGGCACAATCTCCGAGCGCGCCGCGCCACCCGAGAGCTCCGGCAGCTGCAGCACGTGCGCGGCCGCGCCTTCTCTCAGGCTGAGCGCGAGAGTGCGCGAGCTCGGCTCATACCGCGCGGTCAGCGCGACGCGCGCCGGCCCCGCCGGCAAAGTCAGCGAGAACGCTCCGGCATGGCGACTCGCTTTGACACGCGGCACGACGGCCGCCGCCGACGTCGGCACGACGACGGGCGCCAGCCATGCGACCATCAGGCCCATTCGCAAACCGAGCGCGAGGAATCGAGCAGCGCGCATGCCGAGCGCGGTTCTTCCGCGAACGGCGCGACCTGGCAAGAGGCGAGTGCGCACTGCACGGCCGCCAGGCCCCTGGGGGCTCGAACGAAAATACCCCAGCGCCGATCGCGCGCTGGGGCATGGGGGCCTGCTGCCTGGCCCTTCGAGCTTGCTGGCTCGGCGTGACTGGCTCAGCCGCTACTAGCTCGGATCTGCCAGCTTGCGCGCCCAGATTTGAGCGGCGGAGAGGCCGTCGATCCAGAGCTGCCGCGGCATGATGCCCGTGCGGCGGAAGCCGGCCGCGAGCAGGATGGCGGAGAGCTCCACCGACTCTGCCGGCACGAGCGAGAAGACCGAGACGACCCCCTGATCGCTCAAGGTCTTGCAGACTTGGTCCAGCGCGCCCGCCATCATGAAGAGCTCCTTTTCACCACGAGGCGGCGTCACGAGCTGCAAAAGTGCATTGTCGAAGCACGGCTGCAGTTCCACGCCGATCAGGAGCGAGAAGCCTCCGCGCGCCGTGCAAAGATACGAGCTCTGCTTCACGTCACGTCCGAAGGGCGCCAGATCCGTGAGCTGCCGACCGGTAGCGCGGGCCACCTCGAGCGCCTTTTCTTCGTCCTGGCTGCGTGCCAAGGCCACTTTCACCTGCGGCAAGCTCTGGCCGTCGCGCGATTTGAGCATGCGCCGCGCTGCCTGGTAGGTCCGCTCGTGGGCGTCGGTGGGCGCCTCTTGGTGGATCTTGATGCGAACCGCCGATTCACGACCGGGCGCTTCGTCGAGCAAGAGCCCGAGCACGTGCGCATCGCTGCGCTTGTAGAAACCGGGGATGATGCCTTCCTTCTCGAAGCCGAGGCGCACCCAGGTCGGCGCTTCCTCGCGCTCGACCAAGGTGAAGGCGCGCTGCATGCCGTGCCGCTCCGCCACTTCTTGCACCATGGTCAGCTTCTCGGGATGCGGGCCAGCCCGAAAATCGATGACTCGCATCACCTTGGTTCGCCTGTTGAGCAAGAAGCGGAGCGTCAGGCCAGCGCGGGAAACCAGCAGTTCCCCATCGCTCCCCGCGAGCACCGTATCCACATCTTGCTCGACCTCCTGCGCATTGCCGATCGCGGCCGCCATACCTCTCTCCATCGTGAACCCCTCCATTCTTCCAGTGGCACAGAGCCAAAAGCGCCGCCTTCCCCAGCGGCTCGATCCAGCTACCAGTTCCAGCCCACTGGTCAAAGAACGATCTGGTCAGAAGGCACTAGATTCCTCCCACATTTCCGCCCGGTAACCGACCGATGGCGACAGTGGAGGATTCCGCCTCCCGAACCCCGCAGCTGGATCGTGATGCGAACGTGATGACTACGCGCACGAACTCGGCGCTGAAATCAAATGAAATCCACTCCGAGCCGGTCGAGCACGTCGTGCAACTGCTTACGCGGAAGCGAAACACGCGTGGGCATGCCGCCAGCCAGCCCGAGCAAGCTCAAAAAGTCGATCCCGCTGTCGAACGGCGCAGCCACCGCGATGTTTTGCTGATCGACCACGATGGCGATGTCTGCCTTTTCCTGACCGCGCAGCAGGAGGTCCGTCTTGTCGAGCTTGCCGTAGCCAGTGGTCACGTCGACGTACGCTGCAGTCCCCCCCTGACGCCGCGGGAGGAGCCGGTACGTCCGTGCCGCGCGCTCCGTCTCGCGCTCGATGGGCTCGAGCTCGGCCGCGGCCGAAAGGATGGTGCTTTCCGCGCCTACATCGGCCAGACCCGAGGCCAGGTAGTGCACGACGGCGGTCATCAACTTCTGCTCGCCGGGGCGCGCACGAATCGCGCGATCGATCACTCGGGCGCGTTCCGAGGGCTGGCCGAGACGCGTATCGATGGCACGCGCGTCGTCGTCACAGCCCGGGTAAGGCTCGACGCCGCCTCGGATCCACTTGGCCGCGCTGGCCAACCCATCGAAGTCGGTGTGACAGAGCACGGTGTCGACCGGACCGAAGCGCGCGACGATCTCGGGGGTGACCATTTCGGGACAGGCTCCGTGCTCGATCTTGCGAGCCAGCACGAAACGAGGGTCGTGACGGAAGTCGGCGTGGCGCGCGTGATCGTGGTGGTCGATCCAGGCCACGAGCCGCTCGCCGAGGTCGCGAATCAGCGGCAGGGTCACGTGCTCGAAGTCGGCACCTGCCTGCCCGGCGAAGGCGATGTCCAGCACGACCACACGTCCGACCAGGCGCGACGCCTTGGGCAGCTTGCGCGGCGTGCCAAAGAAAAGAAGCACTTCGCTCACGGCCGGGACTTAGCAGCAAAAGCTGGGCTTGGCTCTCGTCGCCCGGCCACGGATGCGAGCACCCCGACAGCTCCGGATCCCCATCGCCCGCGGGATACAAAGTGGTAAGGTCCGCGCCCTGTGGAAAAAAACGAGCTCTTCCGAGCCCTCGCGCATCCCCTGGCCGAAACCTCCCTGGACGGGGTGGGCAAGAAATACCGCGGCAAGGTTCGCGACTGTTACACCACGAACGACGGGCGACGGATTCTGGTCGTGACCGACCGCATCAGTGCCTTCGATCGCTCGCTCGGCGTGTTGCCGCTCAAGGGCCAGCTCCTGAATTTCGTCGCCAATTGGTGGTTCGACAAGACGCGTCACTTGGCCCAAAACCACGTGCTCGAAGTACCGGACCCGAACGTGATGGTGGCTGTCGAGTGCGAGCCTCTTCCCGTCGAGATGGTGGTGCGCGCCTATTTGACGGGCACGACGTCCACCAGCGTGTGGGTGCACTACGAAGCGGGGGCGCGCAGCTTCTGCGGCTACCAGCTGCCGGATGGCATGCACAAGCACCAGCGCCTGCCCGAGGTGCTCCTGACGCCCAGCACCAAAGCCGCCCACGGCGACCACGACGTTTCCGCATCGCGGGAGGAGATCCTGGCACTCACCGGCATGCCGGCGGCCGACTTCGACGAGGCGGCGCGTTTGGCCATGCTGCTCTTCGCTGAAGGAGCGCGGATCTGCGCGGAGCGGGGGCTGATCCTGGTCGACACCAAGTACGAGTTCGGCAAGACGAAGGACGGGCAAATCGTGGTCATCGACGAGATCCACACGCCCGACAGCTCCCGCTTCTGGATCGCGGACACCTACGAAGAAAAGGTGGCCCGTGGTGGAGACCCGGACAGCCTGGACAAGGAGTATTTGCGCCGCTTCTTGGCGGCTCAGGGCTTCCGCGGTGACGGCCCGCTGCCCCCCATCCCCGACGACGTGCGCGTCGAGTCGAGCCTGCGCTACATCGCCGCGGTGGAGCGCATCACCGGTCAAACCTTCGTGCCCAACCTCGACGAGCCCGTGGCCCGCATCGCCAAGAACCTGGGGGTCGCGCCGTGAGCCAAGAGGTCTTCATTCTGTCCGCGCAGCGCACACCGATTGGCGCTTTCATGGGCGCTCTGGCGTCCGTGTCCGCCACGGAGCTCGGTGCCATCGCCTGCCGAGCTGCGCTCGAGCGCGCACAGGTGTCCGGCGAAGCCGTCGATCAGGTGTACCTCGGAAACGTGCTCAGCGCCGGCTTGGGTCAGGCTCCGGCTCGCCAAGCGGCCCTCGCGGCGGGTGTGCCCGCCACGGTCCCGACCACGACCGTGAGCAAGGTCTGCGGCTCTGGCCTCGAGGCCGTGCTGCTCGGGGCGCGGGCCATTCGCGCCGGCGACGCGGAGGTGGTGCTCGTCGGCGGGATGGAGTCGATGTCGCGCGTGCCCCACTACTTGCAGGGTTTGCGCACGGGTCAACGCATGGGCGACGAGAAGCTCGTCGACGGCATGATCAAGGACGGCTTGTGGGACCCGTACAGTGATTTTCACATGGGCGAAGCAGGCGAGCTCTGCGCAGAGAAGTACGACCTATCGCGGAGCGCACAGGATGCCTTCGCCACTCAGTCGTATCAGCGGGCCCTGCTTGCCGGAGAGAACGGCTCGTTCACTGCCGAGCTCACGCCGGTGCGCGTGCCGGGGCCGAAAGGCAGCGAAACGCTGGTGGATCGCGACGAGGAACCCGGCCGCGGTAAGCCAGAGAAGTTTGCCAGCTTGCGCCCCGCGTTTCGCAAGGAGGGCACGATCACGGCCGCCAATGCATCGTCGATCAACGATGGAGCCGCTGCGCTCGTGCTCGCCAGCGCGGCTGCCGTAGAGCGGCTGGGAGCCACACCCCTCGGCCGTCTGCTGGCTGGCGGGGCCGCCGCACAGGAGCCCACGTGGTTCACGACGGCACCAGTGCCCGCCGCCCACCAAGCGCTGGCGCGCGCCGGCCGTCAGGCGACCGACATCGACCTCTGGGAGATCAACGAGGCATTCAGCTGCGTGACGATGGCCTGCACGCGGCTCCTCGGCATCGATCCGGGGCGCGTCAACGTTCACGGCGGGGCCGTGGCTCTCGGCCATCCGATTGGCGCGAGCGGCGCGCGCATCTTGGTCACGCTGGTGCACGCGCTCCGCACGCAGCAAAAGAAGCTGGGTGCTGCCAGCATCTGCATCGGCGGCGGCGAAGGCGTAGCCGCTGTCGTCGAGCGCCTGTGAGGCACGCCGTGGCGCCGCCGATGAATGCGGCTGCTTCTCTAACGGCGAACGGGGTTTCGTCGGCGGGGTGCTCTTTTCAGCATCCTGCTAACGATTGAACTTCCGTCCGAGCGCCGCGCACACGGGGGCCGGCGCGTAGCGACTCACGTCGCCGCCATGGCGCGCGATGTCGCGCACGAGCGACGCTGAAATGAAACCGAACGTCGCGCGCGTCGGCAAAAAGACCGTATCGAGCTCTTCCGTGAGGTCGTAGTTCGCCTGGGCGATCTGGAGCTCATACTCGAAATCAGCCCCCACCCGCAGGCCGCGCACGATGACGTCCACCTTGGCCTCGCGCGCGAAATCGACGAGCAAACCGTCGAATGCAGCGACTTCCACTCCATCGATCCCTGCGCATACTTCGCGCATCAGGTCGAGCCGCTCCTGCGTGGTGAAGAGCGGATCGCGCGTCGGATGTCGGCCGACGGCGACCACGAGCCGCGGAAACAGCTTGGCTGCCCGCTGAACGACGTCGAGGTGCCCAAACGTGATGGGATCGAAGCTGCCTGCGTAGACGGCGGTGTGCACGTGGCTCACGGCTTCTTTCCGCTCGGTGCACCCGACTTGGGCGGCGGCGGGAGGGGTGCGCCGGGCTTGCCTGCAGGCGCAGCCGGAGCAGGCGGTGCGGTACTGGCGTCAGCGGCCGGGGGAGGCGTCGCTCCACCGCCTTCACCACCCAAGAGCTCGGGCTGCTCGAGTCGCATGTCCGGCATGGACTTGCGCTCGGCCGCTGCGCGGCGGAGCGCGTCAGCCGTGCGCATGCGGGCTTCTACGACCTCGGCAGGCAGGTCCTCGATGTAGAGAGTTCGACCGCGATCGGCGAAGGTGAGGCGGAAGGTCGCGAACAGGCCGGAGCCAGCGAAGCCATCGAGGTCGACCGAGAGCGCCTTTTCGAGCTCGTTCACCTTGGGCCCCAGCACACCCGGCACGTTCGGGATTTCGAACGCGCCGATGCGAAGCATCGGCAAGAGGCCATGCCTGAGATCAGCTTGCCCTGGGACCGCAGCAAACTCGGCCGGGTTCTGCCCGGCCTTCTTCCAGCCGTCTTCGTCGAGCGCGACGGGGAAGGTCATCGACGTGTTGACGAGCAGACTGGTGTGCGGCGCCTCTTGATCGGCACCGAGGTGCCCGGGCAGCACCATCGCCCCACCACGATAGAAAATAGGCGCCACGGTCGTACCTTCGGGCGGCGGCGGCGGCTCGAAGGCGCGCACGACGAACTGGCTGCCGGAAAAGTCGATGGTCGCGCGCAGCTGACGCAGCAGATTCACGCCGATCAGCATCTTGACGGGGGCACCCACCTGGCGACTGAGTCCGGAAAGATCACGCCCAATCGCAGGGATGTCGCTGACCTCGAAGCGGCCGCCGAAGCGCACTGAAACCCAGGCGCCCGTCGCGCCGTCCTTGCGCGTATCGATGACGGCCTCGGCCATGTCCGTCGCGATCAAGGCGAGCGTCGGCTCGCCGTTCAGCTCGATGGGCACGACCATGGCCGTGGTCCCCACACGCGGCATCTCCGTCGCAGCGAGCATGGCGCCGCTCACTTCGAACGGACGACGTCCACGCCCTTGCCGCGCGAGCTCCGCCACTTGCTCCGCCCACGGATCCTTGGTGTCCGGGTCGGCAATTGCCGCTTCCAGCTGCTCGGCGGCTTGATCGACCTGCCCCAAGTACCAATGGGCGCGCCCCCGGATGCCCGCTGCCTCGGCGGTCTCGATGCCCTCGGTGAGCTGCAACGCGCGATCGAAGTTCAGCTCCGCGAGCGCGATGCGAGCACCGAGCAAGCGAACCTGGCTCTCCGCGGGCAGCGCAACGAGCGCTTGATCGGCGGAGTGGCTCGCGTCTTCGAGGTCGCCGTGAGCGTATGCGTAGCTGGCGCGATCGAACCACTTCTGGGCTGACTCGGGCCATTTCGGGGCCGTCTGCTTGGCGCACGCTGAAAGAAAACAGCCCAGCGCGAGGAGGGTGAGAATCGGACGTCGCATGAATGCCTCGAACAGGGGGACGCGGAGGGCTGCCCTCTGAGCACGCCTCTCATAACCGAGATGCGCCAATAGAGAAGGGCCCACTGATCTGAGCGGGCCCCCACAACGCATTCGGGGCACCGACCCGCCGCTGCGGTGCCAGGTGCCCCGAACCGACCTCACCGTCGCCAGTGGGCGAGCGGCCGGTCGCGCCGAGTAAGGAAACCTTACTTCTTGGCGGCCTTCTTGGCGGCCTTCTTCTTGGCCTTCTTCTTGGCGGGTGCCTTCTTAGCGGCCTTCTTGGCGGGTGCCTTCTTAGCGGCCTTCTTGGCGGGTGCCTTCTTAGCAGCCTTCTTGCGGGTCTTCTTTGCAGCCATTGTCTGATTCCTCCCTGGACGGATTACCAGGCGGACCTTGCAGCCCACCGTTAGGGTATGTTGCAAGACGTATATTGCCACCTATTGCGACCTGTCAACGAAAATTCTGCGAACGTCGCTTCGATCAACGCCAATTTAGGCTGTTGCAACTACGCAACTACTGCGTACCTACCATCGGTACAGCAGAATCCCTGGTGCGCTGGTCAGCTGAGCAGGGAACGCTGATTTTCCCCCGTAAAGTCGCGCGCCACGCTAGAATCTCGGCTGATTTCATGCTCTTGACGCACTCGAGCTCGTTGCGCTAGCTGCGCGCACGGGCGCCAACGAGACTCAAAAAGGATTTGGAAAAAAGATGCGAGGCATCGCAGACCCCCACGAGTGGGCCCTACCCCTCCTGGGGATCTTTTTTTTGGGTTGCGGCGTGTCGCGCTCCGACTGGGAGCAGAAGGTGCGCGAGAACGAGGAAGCTCGGACGCGACTCGGAAGCGAGCAGGATGCCCGACGACGTGCGGAAGCTGACTACGCCGACACCTTGGACGAGGTCGAGGCTCTGCGTTCGCAGCTCTCCGAGCGTGGCCTGAGCATCGACGCCATGGCGGCCAGTCTCGAGGCGCAAAACAAGGCGCTCGTCGAGTACCAGATCCGTACGGCACAGCTGCTCGAAATGCAGGAACGGTTCGACCTCTTGCGCGGCAAGCTCAAGAAGCTCAGCCAGATGGGGCTCACCGTGGTGGTGCGCGACAACCGCATGGTCGTGCAATTGCCAGGCGACGTGCTCTTCGACTCGGGCAGCGACCGCCTGCGTGAGGAAGGAGAGACCATCGTCCTCCAGGTGGCCGAAGCGATTCGCTCCGACGCCGAGCTCGCTTCGCGGCATTTCCAGGTTGCCGGCCACACCGATGGCTTCGCGCTGTCCGGAGGCTATTTTCGCGACAACTGGGGCCTTTCGGCGATGCGAGCGCGCTCCGTTCTGAGTGTGCTCATCGGACCGACTGCGGAAGGCGGCGGTGGACTGGATCCCGCGCACTTCAGCTTGGCAGGCTACGGCTCGTCGGACCCAGTGGCGCCCAACGACACCCCCGACGGACGATCCAAGAACCGTCGCGTCGAGCTCGTGGTCCAGCCCGACGTGGGTGAGCTGATCAATCTGGACTCCCTCGCCGACGACGCGGCCCCCAAGGCGCCGAGCGCGGCTGACCCGACCGCCGAGCCCTCGCTGCCGGAAAAGAAGTGATGCAAAGCTCGGTCACGGGGACGGAGCCGACTAGCCTCCTCGGATGACCTCGAGCCATTTGATCGGCGAGCGCGTCGCCGTCATCGACATCGGCACGAATACCGTGCTCCTGACCGTCGCCGAGCACGTGGGATCTGGCGGTGACGTCGGCGGCAAGTTCCAGGTCGTCGAGGAAGGGCATGCCATCACCCGGCTCGGGCAAGGGGTGGATCAACGGCGCCGGCTGGACCCAGCCGCCAGCGCACGCACGCTGGAGTGCCTGCAACGCTATCGAGCCGACGCCCTCCGCCTCGGCGTCAGTCGAGTCAAATGCGTCGGCACCAGTGCCTTACGCGACGTCGCAGAAGGCCAGCGATTCTTGGACGAGGCGAGCGTCATTCTCGGTTGCGAGGTCGAGGTCATCAGCGGTGCACGCGAGGCAGAGCTCACGTTCCGCGGCGGCTGCTCGAGCTTGACGGACGAAGAACGAGCGCCCCAAGGCTCGGAGGATGCTGCGCGAGACCTCGTCCTCGCCTTCGACATTGGCGGGGGTTCGACGGAAATCGTACTCGGCACCCGACAAGGTCTGGTGAGGCAGGCGGTGAGCGTGGACGTCGGCAGCGTGCGCCTCTACGAGCGACACAGCGAGCAGACGTTTGCTCTCGTGGAGGCAACCGTGCGGGACATCATGCCACCGGCGTTCGCTTCACACGCAACGCTCGTGATCGGCATCGCCGGCACCATGACCACACTGTGGAGTCTGGCTTATCGATCGCCATTCGCAGACGGGCAGGCCGCAGCTCGTACCCTTTCGACCGACGCCATCGTGCGCATGGCACGCGAGCTCCACGCGATGCCTCTCGAAGCACGCCGAAGCACTCTCGGAATCCACGAAGGACGAGCCGACGTCATTCCGTTCGGAGCGCTGATCGCAGCTGAGGTCCTGCGCTGGGCCGGCGCAGCCGAAGTGCGCGTCACGAGTCGTGGCGTGCGGTATGGCCTGCTGCTCGAAGACGGCTGCTGACGAGCAGCGCCCCCGCGCCCCGAGAAAAGTCAGGCCTCCCAGCCAGCCTCGCCGCGCCCGCGCCGGAAGCCCCCGGCCAAGGTTTCGCGCGCGCCGAGCGCCCCCCCAGGCACGTCCGTTCAGCGAGCCTGTAGGGCGTCCGCTCACCACGTCCGTTCAGCGTCATTATTGCGGATATCGAACTCCGCCTTGACGCGTCGCCCCTCGGTGACTAGAGTCACACGCCTGGCGAGGTCTAACCTTTGCTAGCGCGGGTCACGCAGAGGTGAACCCAAGCGGTGCGAAACGCCGCGACACTGAAAGTGATCGCAGGTGAGCCGCGAAAGCAGTTATCGGGAATGAACATCGCTTCCCAACGGTTGGCCGAAGACGTGAGTGAAACCACGAGTGCGCGGACGCAGGTTCGATTCGCACCCGGTTTCGTAGGAAGAAGCGCCGCGTGTGGCGGGCTCTGCCTTTTCGGTCGCCGCCTTGCCGATGGCCGCCTTCTCGATCGCCAGATTCTCGATCGCGATATTCGTTTCAATCGCGACGGGGGCTCTCCAAAGGGAGAGAAGCCCAGCTTCCCAAGCAATACGCCCGAGCGACCTAGTACGGGTTTCCGGCGTCACGCCTGACGATTCAGGCGTTCGTTCGATCACTGCGGGGGTTCCCTCCCAAGGGGACATTTCCGCATACGTAAGGAGAAAACATGCAGGCAGTCGAATTCAAGGTCGGTGACAAGGCAGTCTACCCAGCCCAAGGAGTGGCAGAGGTCGTCAGCATCGACGAGCGTGACATCGCGGGGAACCTTCAGAAGTTCTACGTGCTGCGCATCCTCGACACCGATCGCAAGATCATGGTGCCCGTTTCCAACGCCGACGCCGTCGGCTTGAGGCAGGTCATCAGCGAGCAAGAGATCCGTGAGATCTTCGACATTCTGCAGGAGCGCACGATCGGCTTCGACACGCAGACGTGGAACCGGCGCTATCGCGGCTTCATGGACAAGATCAAGACCGGCTCGATCTACGACGTGGCCGAAGTTCTCCGTGACTTGTATCGCCTCAAGGCCAACAAGCAGCTTTCCTTTGGCGAGCGCCGCATGCTCGACACCGCGCGCACCCTGATCGTCAAAGAGATCGCGATCGCTCGGAGCCAGACTGAAGAAGCCGTGAAGGACGAGATCGAAGCGATCTTCTTCACCAACTGAGCTCCGTTGCGAGCAGCGTCGAGCTGCCACTGCGACGGCGTACCGATGGGCAGAGTGAGATTCTCACTCTGCCCATTTTCGTCTGTGGAGCTTGGGTACCCTGCTAGCGGCCACGCGACGAGCGCTGGGGGGGCTCATCGATGTCCGGGCGTTGCCGAATGGGTGGCAACGACGGAAGCTCGAGAGCAACCTTCCAATCGCCATTCTCGAGCGCGCAGCGCGTGCTCAGCGTACGACCGTCTGCGGAACTGACCCGCACTTCGGCCCAGTCGCCGTCTCGGCGCCACTCGAAATGGTCGGGCGGGAGCGCGAGTGAGAGCCAAGATGGCGCGATCATCTCGCCAGGACCAAGCTCCCGTCCCGAGAGCGCCGACGCGCGCGCGGCACGCTCGGCCAAGTTGTCGCGCGCCGGCTTCCACAAGAGCTCGACCACGCGCGCTCCCGCCTCCGGAGAGCCATGCGCGCGCCGCAAGCCGAGCAGCAGCTCCTGCACGACCACGTCTGGCCCGCGCGGCGCCGGCCTTTCCTCGCAGCCGAGGGCCAGGAGAACCCCAGCGATCGGCAGCAGGCGGAAGCGGACCATGCGGCGGAGCCTACTCACGATGATCGACCGAGAGCCAGCGCACCAAAAACTTGGCTACCATGTCGGCCTCTTACCTACAATGGAGCCGTGCCACGCAGCGGGACTCCCAGGCTCGAATGGGCAGGAAAAGCGATTCAACCGACCGCGTCGCCCCGAGGCCGCCTGGTTCCCGACGCTGGCGACGCCCCAGTCCGCCTGATCCGCGGGGACAATCTGCCCGTCCTGGGCGCATTGGCCGAACAGGCTGCGAGCAGCGTGACGCTCGCCTACCTCGACCCGCCGTTCCTCACCGGGAAAGTGCACCACCACGTCACCCGTACGAAGAACGACACGACGGGCGAGATGGAGCGCATGACTCGCCCGGCCTTCGACGACCGCTGGTCCGAGCTCACGAGCTACCTCGGTGCGCTCGGACAACGCTTGAGCGCGACGAGGCAGCTCCTCGCCGAGCACGGCTCGCTGGTCCTGCACGTCGACACTCGCACGAGTCACTACGCCAAAGTGATGTGCGACGAGATCTTCGGGCCGGAGTGCTTCGCAAGCGAGGTCATCTGGCGTTACCGCCGCTGGCCTTCGAAGACCCGTAATTTCCAGCGCGTACACGACGTCATGCTGCGCTACGTCAAGAACGCAGACGCGGTCGTGCGCTACAATCAGCTCTACGAACCGCTCGCCGCGTCCACGTTGGCCACCTGGGGCAAGAAGAAGCAGCTGGCAGTGACGGGCTCGAGTGGCCGACGCGTGCGATCGAGCACGACCGAAACCGAGTCGTCCGGCGCACCGCTCGGCGACGTCTGGGACATCGGCATCATCGCCCCCGTTGCGCGCGAACGCACCGGCTACCCCACGCAGAAGCCAGAGGCCTTGCTCACGCGCTGGATCGAAGCCTGCACCGATCCGGGCGACCTCGTGCTCGATCCGTATGCGGGCAGTGGAACGACCCTGCTCTGCGCCGCCCGCCTCGGCCGCCGCGCCATCGGCATCGACGTCGGGGCCGAAGCGCACCACGTCCTGTCCGAGCGGCTGCGCGCGGCGGGGGTGCCGATTGTGGTCCAGGAGCTCCTGCCGGAGGTCGCCAAGACGCGCGGCGGGCGCAGCGTGCCCGGACGAATCGCCAGCTAGGCAGCGCGGCCGGCGGGGCGCCGCTTCGGTGACGGCAGGCAAACTCGCATGCTAGCGATGGACCTCCGCAAACGGCCCCAGCGGTCCGTGCGCGGCTCCTCCCGTGGCTGTGCATCCTTCCACCTCGATCTCTCGCCCGGCGCGCCTCACGCGGGCGCTCAGCTCGCTATTCGTCGCGCTCGCTCTCGCTACGACCGTGGGAGTGGCTGCAGATCCGAAGGCCGCCGTGAGCCTCGCAGGAACTTCCATCCCAGCGGCAGCGCTCGAAGCTGCCGTGCTGCGTTGTCAGCGCGATGCTCCCGAGCTCGAGCTCCGCGTATGCATCGAACGCCATCAGGTACCGCGCTGGCGCCTGGATCGAGAAGCCGATCGCCTGTTCGCAGCAGACAGCGACACGCGCCGAGCGGTCGAAGCCAACGTGCTCTCCGCGCGCTTGTTCGATAGCCTGCTCGACAGCGGCACCCCGAGCGAAGCGGCCATTTCTACCTACTTGGCCGAGCACACCGCCGAGTGGCAGCGCCCCGAACGTGTGCGCGTCTTCCGCATTCTCGTGTCGACTCGGGAAGAGGCCGAAGCACTGCTCCAGAAGCTCTCCCACGCCACCATCGCGGAGTTCCGAACCGAAGCTCGCGCCCACTCCCTCGACAAGACCAGCCACGAGCGGGGCGGCGACCTCGGCTTCGTTGCGCCAGACGGAACGACCGACGTGCCCGCGCTCCGGGTCGACCCAGCGCTCTTCGAAGCAGCGTCGACGGTCGCCGACGGCGCTTTCGTGGCACGTCCCGTCCCCGAGGGCGACCGCTTCGCCGTCGTCTGGCGCCGGGGCAGCTTGCCCGCGCGCCATCTCTCGGAGGCCGATGCACGAGCGTGGGCCTCGGCGGAGCTGCGCGAGTCGCACGCCGCCCGGGAACTCGAGCGCCTGCTAGCGGCGCAGCCAGTCGAGCGTCATCCCGATCTCCTGGCACGCTTTCGGCGCGACGAGTGTCGGTTGTTTGCGCGCTGACCAGCGAGGTCAGTGGTCTTTCAGCGTCCAACCGAGCTGCGCCAGGACCGCCTCGAACGTGCGCCGTTCTTCCCGAGCGCGAGCGAGCGCCACCAAGAAGGCTTCGTCCGCCCCGCGCAGGGCCGCATCAGCCGCTCGCTCGTACGCCTCGAGTACCAGGAGGAGGTGGGGGTGCGCCCGCACCACCTCTTTGGGTACGGGCATCTCGCGGGCGCTTTGCACACGCGCGGTGGCCAAGCGATGCGTCAGTCGAGCGAGATCCTTGTCGTGCAGCCGTTGGCGGAGCGCAGAACCCTCGAGCTCCGCCGCTTCCAGCAGAACGGCGGCCCGACTGAGGTAGCTGCCCGCGAGCGCCGACGCTGCGACCGTCAGGCTGACGGCGAGCGCGGCGAGCGCCAAGAAATACCGACGCTTCATGCTCCCTCGGACTCCGCGGCTTCATCACTCAGACTGCGCCAAGTGCCGAGGTCGAGCGCTGCCCGCGCAGCCGCAGCCTCCGCCGCCCTGCGCGAGCGGCCGCGACCCGACGCCAGCGCGACACCTCGAACCACCACTTCCACCACGAACTCCGTTTCGTGAGCTGGGCCCAAGCGCTCGACGACACGATACGTCGGTGGCGCCAGGCGCAGCGCCTGCACCCGTTCCTGGAGCTCGCTCTTGGCATCGCGACTGGGACCGGCTGCGCGCAGCCCCGATTCCAGCACCTGCTCGCAGATCGAGCGGGCTGCCTCGAGGCCGTGCTCGAGGTAGGAGGCGGCGATCAAGGCCTCCACAGCGTCAGCCAGTACTTTCGCGGAAGCGTGCAAGTTGCCCTGCTCGGCGCCGCGTCCGAAGCGAATGGCCTCCGCAATGCGACGCTCGCGCGCGAACTCGGAGAGTGCCTCGGTGCTCACCACCTGGGCACGCGTGCGGGTGAGCTGACCCTCCTGCGCATCCGGGTAGCGAGCGATGAGCGCGTCACTCACGCACAAGCCGAGGACGGCGTCGCCCAAAAACTCCAGGCGCTGATTGTCGCTGGCGCCCAGCACCTCGTGCGAAAAGCTCGGGTGAGTCAGCGCCTCGAGAAAGCGCTCGGAAGCCACATCCAGCCCAAACAGGGCTGCCACTCGCGCCCGCGCGGCTTCTGCCGCACCGGCGCTGGCACCCGCGCCGGCGTCCTCGCCGCTGAGCTCATCCGCTGACGCCCTGCCCGCACTCATGTCGGCGCAAGTATTACCGCACCAGCACGCTTCCGCCATCACGACGTTCGCCGCATTGCCGGAGACGCGGGCCAGCCTGCTAGGCTAGCTCGTCGTGCCCACCCTGCTCGCCTGTCCGTTCTGTCGCGAGCTCTTCACGCCCAGCGAAGGCGACCAGTGCCCGCATTGCGGCCTCATGCTCGTGGATCTCGAGAAACTCCCGCCCTCGGCCGAGGCGCGGCGCGAGGCAGAAGAAGCAGGTCTGGTCGACCCGCCGGAGCTCGAAGCGCTCGGCTTCTGGTATCTCGGGCGCGGACGTGGCGCGCTGCCAATGCTAGCGGCTGCTGGACTGGCTCTCTTTGCAGCGCCGTGGGCCAGGCTCGAGCGGCCCGATGAAGTCACGCTGTCGGGCCTGGATCTCGCTCGGACGGGTGTGCCTTGGCTCTTTGGCGGCGCCGTCGGGTTGTTCTTGCTCGTACCCCTGGTTTGGTCGCGCCGTTCGGTCGTAGAGCTGCGCGGAGTACGAGTCATTGCCGCGACGCTCTCGGTCATGACCGCTCTCGAAGCCGCGGCGCTGTTCTTCTGGCCACCGCTCGAGAGTGCCCACTATTCGTCCGGCTTGACCTACCGCTGGGGCCTGGCGGCGAGCTTGGTCACCAGCCTGCTCGCCACCGTCCAAAGCGCTCGCCTCGGCGGCAGGCTGGACGACCTGCGCGACCTACCCACGCGCTCGGGAAGATCCGATCAACACGTCCTGCATTAGAGCGCCGATCGGTTCGCCGAACGGGGAGCATCGCGGCTTGCCGGGCGCGCGTCGGGCGGGGGCCGCGGCAAGCGTGCTGAAAAGGTCCTTTTCAGCACCCTGCGTGCTTCTCCGCGCGGGGCAGGCGCGCGAGGCCCCAGGGCCTCCATCGGTGCCGGTGCGAAGAACCCCCTCTTTGTGAGGGGTTTTCGCACCTCCGCCAGCCACCCACCCGCGCGGGCGCGTTGTTCTCGCTGGCAGGGTGCTTTTTGCAGCTGCTAGGGGGTGTCTAAAAGAAGGCGCCGACTTGCAGCGCGAAGGCCACCGACTTCGGTTCGTCCTCGAGCGCCGTCGAATCGTCGGCGCTGTCTTGAGACACGGCCGGATCGACGAGCTCGAACATGAGCTGCCCGCCGACCGTCAACATCTCGTAGCGGTAGTTCACGCCGATGAAGAGGCGCTGACGCTCGAGGCGAGCAGGCGAAAATACGACGTTGTTGTTGAAGTCGTCGGATTCACCGCTCGTGCAGAGCGGCGTGCCATCCTGATTGGGCCCCGTGGAGAAGCCCGGCTGATTTGGGCCAGCAAAACCACACTCCGCGAGTGCATCCGTCGCTGGCGTGAGATCGATGATGCCTGAATCCCCAAACAACCACAGGTATTGATAGCCCGCCCACGGCGTCAGGACGCCCGACTGCGCAATGCTGATGGGCTTGGACATCACGGCGCTCGGCGCCACCGTGGTGAGCTGCATGGCCGAGCTGCCCGTGATGGTCCGCACACCGCCCGCGACGGCAATGTCGGGCAGGGCGCCCAGCGGTCCTTTGCGAAAGCCTTCGAGCAGGGCCCAGCGCAAATCGAGCCCACCTGCGATGATGCTCGTACTCGTCAGGTAGCCGAACGACAGCCCCGTCTCGAGGCCGAAACCGAACCCCTTTCGGATCCTGAGCGAGTAGAGCTGCATGAGCGACGGGACCGAAAGGTTCTCGGTCGCAGCGCTGCCGGTGCTCGGATCGGTCGAGCCACGCGTACCCAGGCGCAAATAGTCGGCGCCGGAATTGAACGAAGAATACGCACCCTCGAGCGCAATCTCGAAGCCGCCGTAGCCGGTCGTGCGGGCCGGATACATCGCGGTCGGCGCGATGGCCATGCCGTACTGGTTGACCAAGCGCTTGAACGCGTCGTTGTCGGGGAAGCAGCGGCGGACACTCCCGTTCCCATCGTCGATCGCACCGCCGCCTGCGGTGTGACACGTCGGATCGGTGACCAAGCGCTCGAGCGCGACGTCCATCGACTCCGCACGCGCTCTCGACGATGCACCCAGCATCCCGAGCACGACCAGCACGAGCACTGGCCAGCGCATCCAGCCCGAGGAAGCGGAGGTGGCCACGGGACGAGGCTGGACCGAGAAAGCCAACATGAAGGAGGACCCGACCAGGTCAGGCTACTTTCCGCTGAATCATGCCGTCAAGGATGCGCCCGCTCGCACGAGCCCGACGGTGAACCAGCTGCCGCGCGCGCCCTCGACGTCGCATGCGCGGGGCAGCGCTCGCACAAGGCAGCTGGTTCAGGCGAGCAGACGTCGGCATGATGGCGCCCGCTTTGGACAAGGTGCCCCCTCGTTCCCCTTCCGAACCGCGCTTGCGCGGCACGCCGGCGAGTTCACCGCTCCACATCGTACTGGTCGAGCCGGAGATCCCACCCAACACCGGGAACATTGCTCGCCTCTGCGCCGCTACCGGGAGCGTCCTTCATCTGGTCCACCCACTGGGCTTCTCCACGGACGAAAAGGCCGTGCGACGAGCCGGCCTCGACTATTGGCACCTCGTCGACGTGCGCGAACACCCTTCGCTCGCGGACGTCGATCGTGACCGTCCGCCGACCGCAGCGCGCTATTTGTTCTCGGGTCGACAGAGCGGACAACAGGCTCCCAAAAACTACCTCGACATCGCCTTCGAACCCGGCGACTACCTCGTGTTCGGCCGTGAGTCGGTGGGCCTTCCACCGGAACTGCTGGCTGCGCACCCGGACCAGGTGGTCGGCATTCCAATGCCGGGCGCCGTACGCTCGCTGAACTTGGCCAATGCCGTGTCCATCGCTCTCTACGAAGCGCTGCGCCAGCTCGGCTGCTTGCGCACGTGAAAAACGACCCGCCTCGCCAGAGCTGGCGGGCGTCTTTTCCTGACTGCGTCGGTCTTGAGACCGGCTCCAACAGGGTGCTGAAAAAGTCTTTTCAGCACCCTGCGTGCTTCTCCGCGCGGGCAAGCCGAGCGAGAGCGGTGCGAAAAACCCCCTCTTGGTGAGGGGTTTTCGCACCTTCGCTGGCCACTGCCCCGCGCGGGCACGGTTGTTCTCGTCGGCAGGGTGCCTTCGTCAGCACCCTGCTAAGCGGGGCCGAGGCCGGTCGCCTGCTTCACTCGGTCCATTTGCCGCGATGCGACTTCCCGCGCCTTCTGGGCGCCGCGCGTAAGGATGCGCTCCACCTCGCCCAGGTCCTTCTCGAGCTCGACACGCCGCGCGCGCGCTTCGGAGAAGGTGGCGTGGAAGAGCTCGAGCAAGCGCAGCTTGTAGGTGCCGTAGCCTTGTCCACCGGCACGCCAGCTCTCGTCCAGGCGAGCGAACTCGTCCTCCGGAGCGAGCACCTTGAGCAAGGCATGAAGACCGCTGCCCTCGGTCGGCTTTCCTTGTTCGACCGGGGTCGAGTCCGTCTTGATACCCATGATCGTCTTTTTGATCACGGTGTCCGGAGCGAAGAGATCGATCGTGTTCTTGTAGCTCTTGCTCATTTTCTGGCCGTCGGTGCCCAGCACCACGGCCGTGTCTTCCTGAATGCGCGCCTCGGGAATGTGCAGGACTCCAGCGCGGCCCCCAGCGATCCCGTTCGGGTCGGACGGATCGTAGCCAGGCACATACGTCTGATTGAACTTGATCGCCCAGTCGCGCGTCAGCTCGAGGTGCTGCTTCTGATCTTTCCCCACCGGCACGACGTCCGCCGCGTAGAGGAGAATGTCCGCCGCCATCAGGATCGGATAGGCCAAGAGTCCGAAGTCGGGCCGAATGCCCTTCCCAATCTTGTCCTTGTAGCTGTGGGCGCGCTCGAGATGCCCGAGTGGCACCAGGCTGCCCAGCACCCAAAAGAGCTCGGAGTGTTCGGGTACGTCCGACTGACGAAACAGGACCGAGCGCTCGGGGTCGAGGCCAAACGCTAGATAGGTCAGGGCCGCATCGAGCGTGAATTCACGCATGGCTGCAGGATCGCTCACCGTCGTCAGCGCATGCAGGTTGGCGATGAAGTAAAAGGCTTCGCCTTCGTCCTGCAGGCTCACGAACTGTCGGATGGCGCCGAAGTAGTTGCCCAGATGCAAGCGACCGGACGATTGGACCCCGCTCAGAATGCGCATGGTGGGCGCACCGTACACGGGCTCGCTCGAACTGTCAGACCTTCTTGCGGAAGCGCCCAAGTAGCCCGCCACGGCCCGAGTCCGGGGCCCCCGTCCGGCGGCGCATCTCGTAGACGCGAAGCTCGCGAGCGGCGTCCACGTGCTGTGGCTTGATCTGCAGGATGCGTTTGCAATCCCGAATCGCGTGCGTCTCCTTGCCTGCCTTCTTGTGAAGCTGCGCTCGGTACCAAAGCGCCTTGACGTTGTCCGGGTCGCGTTCAATCGCCGGATTGATCAAGGCGAGGGCTTGCTCCACGTCTCCACCGACTTGCGACTGGAGCCACGCGTAGAGGGCCACGTACTCGGCCTGATCTGGATCGCCCTGATGCGCGGCCTCTGCTTCACGCAGCGCGGCGGCAAAGTCCTTCTTGCGCATCAGTACTTCGGCTCGTTGGTACGCGCTCGCAGCATTGATGATGCTCGTGACTTGCTGTGCTTCCTCGTCGGGCGCTTCCTTGAGCTTCGCGTCGTAGTCGGCGCGCGCGCGTGCATCGGAAAGCAGCTGATGCGCCTCACCCATGCGGGCAAAGGCGCGCGTGGCGATGGGCCGCAAATCCGCGAGCGCCTCGGGCAGCCGGTCCGGATGCCACTGCTTGGCCAGCTGAAAGAACGCGACCCGGATGGCGGCCGCATCCGCTCCGCGATCCACCCCGAGCACGTCGTAAAAGGTGTCGGGCGGGTGCTGATCCCACGCCAAGATTGCATCGCGCAGGGCCTTCACCTGCATGGAGAGCCCGCCGCCGTCGCTCGTGTCGGACGCGTTCGCCGGCGGCGATGCCTTGGTGCTGCCGTGCAAACGCGGCGCCGTGATCGAGTTGCGTGCCGCACGAAAGCTCGGCGGGGGAACGCTGTTCGGGGTTTCCGGCGGCTCGCTCGTACCTACGGGATGCCCGTGGCTGGCCGTCAGCTCGAGCTGACGGGAGAGGAGCAAGGCGCAGACGACGCGTTCGATGACGTCCTCCGAACCGACGCCTGCCCCCTCCAGCTCGTGGAGCTTGAGGGCTTTGATCTTGAGGAAATCGACGACAGCCTGCTCCTCTGGACTCAAGTGGTAGCGCGAGACGGGCGACTCGAAGCGCAACTTGAGCTCGCGCGGACCGAGGGCATGGAGAACCGCTTGCCTGCGATCGCCCGACAGGTGGCTGGACAGGGCGCGCCAAACGAGCGGAAGCGGCTTGACGCGCCACTGCTGGAGGGGCCCGAACGTCGCCAAGTAGTTGGCTTGATAGAGTCCGAAGGCCGTCTCACCCGGCAAGGAACAGAGGGCCAGCACCTGCCGACTCAAGTACTCGCGCAGCGCCACGAAGAGGCCCGTGGAATCGAGACCGCCCTCCTCACCCAGGCGATTCTCGAGCGGGTGACCGAGCTCCCGCGCGACCCTCTCCGCGGCCGACAAGCGAGTCGCGTCCATCAGCCCGAGGTCCTTCACGACGCCCGCCAGAGACACGGAGCGAAGACAGGCTTCCCCGTCGGCGGGACGCGCCTTGGCCGGCGCGCCGCGTAAGAACAAGACGGCATGCTTCAAGCCGCTCGGCGGCTGGAGGACGAGCGTTCCCTCGAGCCGCTCGTCGAGCGCGCGGACGAGAATCTCGGGCAACGGCGTCTGTCGAAGACTGCCCTGCAGAAGCAGACGGGGTGCTTGGGACAACACTCGAGTATAGCCGAGGGGGCGGCTCAGATCCTCGGCGGAGGGTCCACTTCTGCTAGGGTGGACGACAAAGGTGACCGGTCCCCGAATCCTCGTCGTTGACGACGAGCCCAACGTGCTCGCCACACTGAAGATGGCGCTCTCCGTCGAAGGCTACGACGTCGACGTGGCTGGAGATCTCGCGCTCGCGCGCCGGCGTATGCAAAAAGAAAACTACGCCGCGCTGCTCTTGGACATCGGGCTACCCGACGGAAGTGGCGTCGACTTCCTGCGAGAGCTGCGTGAACAGAGCCCGGAACCCACCTGCATCATGATGAGCGGACAGGCGACAATTCCACTAGCCGTCGAAGCGACCCGGCTCGGCGCACGCGACTTCCTGGAGAAGCCTGTCTCGACCGAACGCCTGCTGATCTCGCTGAAAAACGTCCTGCAGCTGAGTGCCCTCGAGCAAGAGGCCAGCACGCTTCGCCGGGAGCGGGGCGACACGGACGAGCTCCGCGGCTCCTCGCCGGCCATGGTGCACTTACGGGAGGTCCTGGCTCGGGCGGCGCCCGCGAGTGCCAGCGTGCTTTTGACCGGAGAGCGCGGCACCGGCAAGGAGTTGGCGGCGCGCTCCCTACATCAGCGGTCGTCCCGCGTGCACCAGCGCCTCGAGAAGCTCAACTGCGCGGCCGTTCCCGAGAACCTGATCGAGAGCGAGCTCTTTGGCCACGAAGCCGGCGCGTTCACCGGCGCCACCAAGCGGCGTATCGGCAAGTTCGAGCGCGCGCACCGCGGCAGCCTCTTCCTGGACGAGGTCGGCGACATGCCGCTGCCGATGCAGGCCAAGCTCCTGCGCGTGCTGCAAGAACAGGAGCTCGAACGGGTGGGCGGAAGCGAGCTCGTGCGTGTCGATGTGCGCGTGATTGCAGCCACCAATCGCGACCTCGTCGCCGAAGTCCGCGCCGGCCGCTTTCGGGCTGACCTCTTCGATCGCTTGAACGTCCTGCCCATCCATCTGCCCCCCCTTCGCGAGCGCCGCCAAGACATCCCAGAGCTCGCGGCCGGGTTTCTGACCTGGGCGCGGGAGCGGAACGACCGGCCCCGGGCGCACCTGACGGATGCAGCACTCGAGGCGCTGGTCTCGGCCACGTACGAGGGAAACGTGCGCGAGCTGCGGAACCTGATCGAGCGCCTCGTGATCCTGTCCCCCGACGACAGAATCGACCAGAGCTTCGTTCGCTCGTGCCTGGCTCCCACCGACCGTTCGCCGGGTGGCCTCTACCGGACTGGCGCCACCTTCCGCCAGCTTGCCGAGGAAGCGGAGACGGCCATCCTTCGCGAGGCACTCGCGGCCAGCGGCGGACAAATGGCCAAGGCGGCCAAGGCCCTCGGCCTCGAGCGAAGCCATCTCTACAAGAAGACCCGCGCCCTCGGCCTGCGTACGGTCGACGCGTCTTCCGACCCGGACCCACCGGCGGATGCCCCCGAAACCAGCCCCGGGGCGGGCGAAATGCCGCCAGAAATGCCCGCCGACAGGACGGAAAGCGGACCGGAAAAGGGTCCGGCGCAGTGAAATACCTCATTTCCATGGAATCCTCGGAGTGATAGGTATTTCCGGAGCGATGGTTGAAGCTGCCGTTCCTCTGAAGGTCGCCGGACAGACCTATCGGGTCGTCACGAGCGCGCCCCCAGAGGAGCTCGATCGCCTGGCCAAGGTGGTCGAAGCAGCGCTCGCCGAAGTGACGCCGGCTGGTCGGCAGCCATCTCCGCAAGCGCTCGTCCTTGCGGCCATCACTCTCGCCCACGAGCTCGAGGAGGAACGAGCGCGCCGCGTGGCAGTCGAAGAGCGACACCGCCGCGTGCTGGGTTCGCTGATCGGCAAAATCGATCGCGTCCTCGAGACCACACAGCCGAGCGAAGCGACCGCGGCGAGTCCCGAGGTCGAGGTATTCGTGCGCTCGAAGAGCAGTGCGCGCGTGGTCGATCTCAAGCGCGGTGAGTGATGCAGAGGCGAAGCCCGCGCCTGCGCTGGCTGCTGCTCGCACTTCTGGCCGATGAGGCCCAGGCGCAGCCGCCAGTTCCCGCAGCCGAGACCGCAGCGCAACGAGACCCACCCCCCGAGCCCGCCTCGGACCTGTTCCCGAGCGCTCCGACGCCCGATTGGGACGTGGGCGTGCTGGCAGGCGTTTGTGGGGTCGGCACCTCGGCCGTCTGGCAGGGGACGGAGTTCTGCGGCGGGCTGCTGGCCGACGTGCTCTGGCTGCGCAAAACGCGTGGAAGCGTCGGACTCGGAGTCTACGCGCAGGCAGGTACGGCGGGCTTCTTCGACTTCCGAGCGTCGAGCGGCGTCGACCTCTATCTGCCGCTCGGCCAGCTCTTCTCTGGTGCCTTGCGCGCAGGGCCGCTCCTCCACGTGATGGGAGACGGAGTGGGGCCGGGCTGGTCGCTCGCGGCGGAGTTCGGCGTGCGCGCTCTCAATCGAAGCGACCACTATGCGCTCACGCATACGTTGGTGGCAGCATGGGATCAGTCGTTCGGTGACGGCTCGCGCATCGGCTCCGCCATCACCATTGCCCTGCGGGTCGATGGCTTCTGGCTAGCAGCTCCCGTCGGCTTGCTGTTCTAGCGGGTACCCAAAGAAGGACCGACAGCGGCCCGACGGTTCGGCGTCAGGGCGCCGCTTCCTCGGTCTCGCACTCGTCGCACGCGCCGCTGCCGTAGTAGGCGCAGTTGTGCATGTAGTCACCGCCACGCTGGAAGGGACAGGGCGGCCCGAGGTCGAGGCAGGTCTTGAGGCAGCCGTCACATACGGTGAGCGGCCAGGTGAACTCTCCGGCTTCGATTGACGTCCCGCCCAGCGTGTGGCCGAACAAGCGCATCGAGATCAGGTACGTGCCCGTCTCGTCGATGGCGCCGGGCGGCACCAGGTTGAAGAACGCCACGGCTCGTCCAGGCTCGTTGCCCGACGACGGCGGAATCGTATCGACCAGAGGCAGGGTGAACGCATCTACCGACGAGCCACCGCTCACGCTTTCAATCGAAATCTCTGCGCCCTCGAGGCGGATGTAGCTCGTCTCCGTGCGCAGCAGGTCCGTGTCGCCGAGCGAAGCCAGCTGGTTGGCGACAGAGACGGCAATGCCGTAGCCCGCGCCCTGCACGCCGATGTCCATGACGCCCGCCGAGTAGCTCGGGAGGTCGGCCTCGAAGACGCACTCGGCGTCAGCCCCGAGTGCCAACGCGTGCTCCACGAAGAACGAACTTTCGTTGGTCACGCAGCCGGTGGGGCCGGCGAGGACCATCAGCCCAAGCGCGACTGGCACCAAAGACTTAACGAAGCGCATCTCTCCACACCTTCCAGATCCGTTCCACTCCGCGGCAGAACTCGTCAGCAGACATAAAGGTACCCGGTCGCCCGCAAGCGGACCAACTTTTTCCCTCGGTCGTCGGCTAGGAAGAGCCCCCTCGACCCTGATGTGGGACGGCGGCCGCTTCGGCTCACGGCTACGGATCGGCCAGTTCGGGCGTCCAGCGCACGAGATCGCTCAGCGCCACGCTCGCAGTCGTCACTTGCCCTACATCCTGGGCAAACACGAACTTGACCGCGTCGCGAGCTCGCTTCTTGTCGAGGCGCAAGAGCGCCGTCGCCCGCTCGAGGGCAGCCCGCTCCAGGCGATGTGGGAGCCCGAGCCCGCTCAGAAGCCGGTGCACACGCGCGGTCAGCGCGGACGGCGTGTGGCCCAACCGCTCTCCGAGCCGCAGCGCCGCCAAGAGACCGAGCGCCACCGCTTCGCCGTGCGTGAGCGCCGTGTAGCCACCCGCCGATTCCAACGCATGCCCGATGGTGTGACCTAGGTTGAGCCAAGCGCGAATGCCTTGCTCGCGCTCATCCAGCGACACGATGCGCGCCTTGACCCGGATGCAGCGGTCGACGACTTCCGAGAGCAACTCCGGATCGCGAGCTCGGGTGGCTTCGAGCCGGCCTTCGATCAGCTCGAGCAGCTCCGGGTCGCCAATCAGCGCCGTCTTGATCGCCTCGCTGAGCGCGCCACGGAACATGCGTTCGCTTTCGGTCGCCAGGACCGAGACGTCGCACACGACACCGCTGGGCTGCCAAAACGCGCCCACTGCGTTCTTCGCCTCCGCGAAATCGACGGCTGTCTTGCCGCCTACCGAAGCATCCACCATGGCCAGGAGGGTCGTGGGCACGCCAATCCAGCGCACCCCTCGCATCCACGTGGCCGCGGCAAAGCCGGTCATGTCCGTGACGACGCCGCCTCCCAAGCCCACGAGCACGCCCTGGCGATCGAGGCCCAGGCTGGCGGCTCCTTGAAAAATGGGGCGTAGTCCGTCCAGCGTCTTGTGCTGCTCGCCGGGCGCGAGGAGCACCGAGCTCGTTCTGCAGCCACGGCTGGAGAGCGCCGAGAGCACGGGGCCGCCGTGGAGCGGTTCGACCGTCGTATCGCTGACGAGCAGCGTGCTCGACGGCTTGCCCAAGAGGCCAGCGAGCTCGCGCTCGATCAGCTGGCTGCCGACGACCACCGAGTACGACGCCGCGCCCGCCGCGACGGCAATCGCGTTTCTCTTCCACACGCGAGCGGCCTGGTCGGCGATGTCGCTCGGGGACCGCCCGTCGACCTCGAGCGTCGCGTGCGCCTCCTGGTAGGCGAGCTGCCTCTGCGCCAAGAGCTCACCGAGCCGAGCCGAGGGGTCGGCGTCCGCCAAGAGCGGTCGCTTTTCACGAGCCCCCGGTTCCGCCTGCAGGCGCCGCAGAAGCTCCTCGACCGACGCACGCAACGTGACGACCACCGCACGATTCAGCACCTCGATGCGCCACGTGCGGTCGAGCAGCGCACCGCCACCGAGCGCCACCACCAGCCCTTCGTGCGCTCGGTCGGCCAAGAGCCCTTCGAGCGCCTCGCGCTCGAGCGCGCGAAACCCGGACTCGCCCCGCTCCGCAAACAGCTGCGTCACCGACCGACCGCTGCGCTCTTGCACGAGGTCGTCGAGGTCGACGAACGCCCGCCCCGTTTGCTCTGCGACCCGCCTCCCGACCGTGCTCTTGCCGGTCGCCATGAATCCGTTGAGGAGGAGGGGGCGCTGCATACGCTCGCTGGTCATTCGGCTGAGGAAGGGGGAGGGGAGTGGGACACCCCCTTGTTTCGGCCCCCACTGGATCCCACCATGCACTGGTGATGTCCAGCTGGCCGATGGTCCAGATCGGCAGAATGCTCGCCTGCGCGCTGGCACTGCTGGTCGCCTGTGATCGAGCCCCGGCTCCGCAGCCGTCGCCCTCCGCTGCTCCAGCGCCGAGTCCCCCGCCACCCGAGCCCCCACGCCCGTGGTTCCAGGGACAGTGGCAGGGGGGCGGCGCGGCCGATCCAGGGGGAGCGTCCGTCACCGCACGATTGGCGATCGACGCAGCAGGCCAGGCCCACGGGACTTCGAGCCTCGCCCTGGAGCTACGAGGCGTGGTCGACGGCGAAACCGTGCGACTCGAGGGGCGGGGTGACGGGGGCCACGGTGTCGTCGTGCTCTCACGCCGTGGCGACACTCTGCACGGAATCCTGCACTACGCTCCCTCGGGCGCGCAGCAGGGGTCGAGAGTCCCTCTCCACCTGACGCCCGCCGCATCGCCATGACGCTCACCGTCCTTCTGGACCTGTCACTCCTTGCTTCCTCGACCCTGCCACGCGGCGTGCGCCGCTACGTGCACCTGCTCGCCGACGCACTGGTGCGTCAGAAGCGAGAGCTCGAGCTCGAGGTCGTGGCTGCCGTGAACGCGCCGCTCTTTCGGGCCCCCCGGCATACGACCGACCTACGGGCCGCCATCGAGGATTGGGAGAGTCGGCCGGCCATTGGACTCAAGCTGCCGATCGGTTCGCGCGGCACGCGAGCGCTGACGCGGGCGGCCCGCTTGGCGGGTGCCGACGTCGTCCATTCCCTGCACCCGGAAGGCAGCCCACGGAGCGCCCTCGACTGCGCACGGGTGGTGACCTGCCATCACCTGGATTCGAGCGTCGCTGCGACCGAATGGCACGGCGGTCAAAGCCGCGTAGATCTGGATCGCCGTCACTTCCAGCGCGCCGAACGCATCATCGCCATCAGTCGCGCTACGGCTCAGGAGCTCATCGCGCGCCTCGACATCCCCCGGCACAGGATCAGCGTGGTGCACAACGGCATCGATCCGAGCGTTTGGTCGCCCGAGCCCCGGCCGGACGATGGACCTCGACTGGCGGCGCTCGGGCTCCGGGGCGGGCCCTTCCTGCTGTGCGTCGGCGCCGTAGATGCGCGCAAGAACGTGGACGGCATCTTGTTCGGCCTCAAGCGAGCTCAAGAGCTCGTCCACAATCGTCAGCTCGTGCTCGTCTGGGTTGGCCCACTCACCCGACCCGAACGCATCGAACTCGATGGACTCTCGAGGAGCCGCGGCCTCTCACCGTCCGTCATTCCGGTAGGCTTGGTCACGGACGAGGACCTCGCCGCTCTCTATCGCCATGCCACGGGGCTCGTCTTTGCCTCGCGACGGGAAGGTTTTGGCTTTCCAGTCGTCGAAGCGATGGCCTCGGGCTGTCCCGTCATCACGTCCAATCGATCGAGCATGGTGGAGGTCGCCGATAGCGCTGCCGTCATGGTCAATCCGGAGGACACCGGCGCCATCGCCGATGCGATGGTCCTGCTCTACGGCAACGAGGCGGAGCGAGAACGACTCCGCCAAGCTGGCCTCATCCGTGCCCGGCAGTTCACGCTTCAGCAAATGGTCCACGGCACCGTCGAAGCCTATGCCCAGGCTGCTCATGCAGTCGCCGCCGAGCGTTCCACGAGCTCGACGAGAGGAGTGGAATGACGACAGCGGACTCGGGCGGATCGATTGCCGAGCGCTTGGCAGCTCAAATCGAACGGATGCACGCGGCGACTCGCGCGGCCGGCCGCGCTCCGGAGAGCGTACGCATGCTCGCCGTCTCCAAGTTTCAGCCGACGAGCGCGATTCTGGAGGCCTACGCCGCCGGGCAGCGCGACTTCGGCGAGAACTACGTGCAGGAGCTCAGCCAGAAGGCCCAAGAGCTCGCGCACCTAGCGGACCTCCGATTCCACCTCATCGGTCACCTGCAGACCAACAAGGCCAAGGCCGTCGCTGCGCTCGCCGCGTCGGTACAGACCGTCGACTCGACGCGCCTCGCGCAAGAGCTCGGTCGACGTGCCGCCAGCGCGCAGCGCTCCGGTCCGCTCGACGTACTGGTCGAGGTCAACGTTTCGGGTGAGGTCAACAAGAGCGGCTGCGCACCGGAAGACCTCGCGCCCCTGCTCGCAGCCGTCGAAGCGGAGCCTGGTTTGCGCCTACGGGGGCTCTTGACGGTCCCGCCCCAGAGCAGCGACGCAGCCTTCGCCCGCCCGTATTTCAACCAGCTCGGCCGTCTGCGAGACGAGCACGGCGGTCGAGAGCGCTTGCCCGAGCTCAGCATGGGCATGAGCTCCGACCTCGAGGTGGCCATCGCTTGCGGCTCGACCTGGGTGCGAATCGGAACTGCCATCTTTGGCGAACGTCCGAGCCCGGAGCGCACGCCGTGACGCGTGCCAAGAAGCCCCCGCCTCCCGGCGGGCACACCTTGCTCGAGCAAGCGGCCCGCGCAGGCAGCTTGAGGAACGCCCCTCCTCCGCCGCTGGCCGAGCGCATGCGTCCGCGACGCCTCGATGAGATCCTCGGGCAGGAGCACTTGCTCGGCCCCGGTCGTTGGCTCCGGCGCGCACTCGAGGCCGACTCCTTCCCGAGCCTCATCCTCTGGGGTCCGCCGGGGGTTGGAAAGACGACGATCGCCCGCGTGCTTTCCGAGAGCACCCAGCGCGTCTTCGCTCCGTTCTCGGCAGTGCTGGGCGGCGTGCCGGAGCTGCGAGGGCTATTGGCCGAGGCCGATGAGAACCTGCGCTACCGCGGCAAGGGCACCGTGCTCTTCGTCGACGAAATTCACCGCTTCAATCGCGCTCAGCAGGACGCGTTCCTTCCCCATGTCGAGCGCGGCACCGTCACACTGATCGGCGCTACCACCGAGAACCCCGCTTTCGCCCTGAACGCGGCAGTGCTCTCCCGCGCGAAAGTGGCGCGCCTCGAGCCGCTCGAGCCGCGACATCTGGTGACGCTCCTCGAACGCGCATTGCACGACACGGAGCGAGGCTTGGGTCAGCATGGCCCTAGCGCCACTCCAGCCGTACTCGGCGCGCTGGCCCAGGCGGCCGATGGCGACGCTCGACGTGCACTCGGGCTCTTGGAGCTCGTGGTCGCCCGCGCTCTGGAACGCCAGCTCGAAGGGCCTCTCGACGAGAGTGTGCTCGAGGGCGTGCTGGACGAGAGCATCTTGCGCCACGATCGAGCGGGCGATGCTCATTTCGACCTCTTGAGTGCCTTCATCAAGAGCATGCGCGGCACCGATCCAGACGCGGCCGTCTACTACCTCATGCGGATGATCGAAGCAGGAGAGGATCCGCTCCAACTCCTCAGGCGAATGATCATCTTCGCCAGCGAAGACGTCGGCAACGCCGACCCACGCGCACTACCGCTCGCCGTGGCCGCCGACGAAGCCTTTCGCCGTCTGGGCTTGCCCGAAGGGCTCTATCCTCTCACTCACGCCTGCTTGTTCTTGTCGAGCTGCCCGAAGTCGGGCGCCGTCGGACCGGCGTTCCACGGCGCGCGCGAGCTGATCGGCAAGACCGGCTCTTTGCCGGTGCCCGACAAGCTGCGGAACGCGCCCACCTCGCTCGCCAAGAGCCTGGGGCATGGATCGGCCTATCGCTCTCCACACGCGGATCCGCACGGCTACGTGCCGGGCGAGACCTACTTGCCGGAGGCCATCCTCGGTTCGGAGTTTTACCAGCCGACCCAGCATGGCCTCGAGCGTTCCATCAAAGACAAGCTCGATCCGATTCGCACCGAACGACGCCGCAAATAGCGGCGCGCTAGCTCGGCTCTGCCGGTGCTTCGACCTTGCCCACATAGGGCAGGTTGCGAAAACGCTCGCCCCAGTCGAGGCCGTAGCCCACCACGAACTCACGGCCGACGGTGAAGCCGGTGTAGTCGGCCCGCACCGGCGAGTTACCGGACGGCTTTTCCAGAAGCGATGCGATGCGCAAGCGCTTCGGTCGTCGCGCCGCGAGTATCTGCATCAGATAGGCAAGCGTGAGACCCGTATCGATGATGTCCTCGACGAGCACGACGTCCTTGCCCTCGATGGGCGAGGCGAGATCCTGAGTGATCTTGACCGCTCCGCTCGATTCAGTGCTCATGCCGTAGCTCGCGACGCCGAGGAACTCCACGTTGACCGGCCCCTCGATGGCCCGCGCCAGGTCGGCCGTGAACACGAAGCTCCCCTTGAGCACGCAGAGCAAGGTGATTTCCCCCGGGCCCAAGTCGGCGCGAATCTGGTTGCCGAGCTCGAGCACCCGCGTGCGAATACTTTCAGCCGTGATCAGAGGAGTGATGACGGCACCGTCGGTGGGGTGCTGGGCCGCGTCGGTCATGGGCAAACATTACCAGGTTCACCCCCGTGCTCGAACAGCTGGCGGCGTCGGTGGCCGCGTCTTTCGTTTCGAACCGCGCCGGTCCATTCCAGGAAACGCGCGCAGCCACATGTGCTCCCCATCCGTCAGCCACGTGAGCGAGCCCTGACGATCGGTGCGCAAAGTGCGCACTCCGGACGCTTGCAAACGCTCGAGCACGGAGCGTCGGGGATGTCCGAAACGATTGCGAACGCCGCACGAAATCAGCCCCAAGCTGGGGCGAACGGCTGCCAAGAGCTCGGCGCCGGAAGACGTGTCGCTACCGTGGTGGGCCAGCTTCAGAAGGTCCGCCCCGAGGGAATGGCCTGCCCCGACGAGGCGCCTTTCGCCCTCGTGCTCGATGTCGCCGGTGAGGAGCGCCGAGCGAGACCCGAACCGAACGTGGACCACGAGTGAGCGGTCGTTCTCGCCCAGATCGGCCCAGGCGCTGTGCGCATCGCAGGGCACCAAGACGGCGAGCTGGGCACCGCCGAAGGTCGTCACCTCGCTTTTGGCGTGCGCTGGACAGAGCTCGTCTGCCTCGCGGACACGGCCGCCCACGCGGCGGACCGCTCGCACCAGGCGCTCGACGTCAGGACCGCTGCGCCCGCTCGGCGGGAGCCAGAGCTCGCGCACGGGCAGCGCCTCGGCCACGCTCACCAGCCCGAGCAGGTGGTCCGGGTGAGCGTGACTCAAAATCATCAAGTCTACGTCCCGTCGCCCACGCGCACGGAGGTACGGCAAGACCACCCGCTCGCCGGTATCGGGCACGCCCGTGGCAAAGCCACCGCCGTCCACGAGGCCCAGCTTCCCGTCCGGAAAGTCCACGACGAGCGCATCTCCCTGATCGACGTCGAGCGCGGTAATGCCGAGCAGCCGCGGCCGAGCCACGGTCATGGGCAAGCCCATTTTGCCCAGCGTCGGACTCCGATCGACCACCATGGCAGCGGCGATCGGAACCACGAGCACGCACACGCACACGCTCCGCCGAACACCGAGCACGAGGAGCGAGCGCACCACGCTCGGCCCAGCCACGAAGAGCGCTGCCGTGCTGGCACACTGCCATGGGTCGGGCCGAGCGATGACGAAGGCCATCGCTTCTTGATCGGCACTGAACAGCGCAATGGCACGCACCAAAAGGAGCGCGCCGGATCCCACCAAGGCCAGCCCTCGCTCGACAGCTGGCCAGGGGCTCGCCACGGCGTGGAGCAAGCAGGCGGGCAGCGCCAGCACTTCTCCGAGCGGTCCTGCCACGACGTTGGCGAGCAGCGCTGCGAAGGTCATGCGGCCGTCCATCAGGGCCAGCACCGGCGCGCAGGCCACGGTGGCCGACCAGGTCGCCACCAAGCTCGTGATCACGGGCTTCAGCGGAAAGCGAGCGAAGGGACCCCAGTCGAGGCGCGCCCCGAGCGGCTGTCCGATGCCGATCAAGCCCGCGGTCGCCAGTGCCGACAGCAAAAAGGACACGTCCGAGCCGACGAGCGGATCCAGCGCGAGCCCCACGAGCAGCGAAGCGCCCAGTGCAGGAGCTCCGCCGACGCACAGGCCCAAGCTGCGCCCCCCGAGGACCAGAATGAGCATGTAGGCGGCTCGCCAAGCCGAGCCACTGCCGCCGGCGAAGTCGGCGTAAAGCGCTGACAAGAGCGCGCCCAGCGCGCCCGACAGTCGAGAGACGTCGAAGCGTCGCGCCAGCGGACCGATGCGAACCAGGAGAGCGCGGAGGCCGCTCGCCAGCGCAACGACGGCGATCACCAGGTGCGTCCCCGAGACGGCCAAAAGGTGCATGAGGCCGCTCTTTCGGAACGCCCGACCATCGGCTTCGTCGAGGTCGCTCTCGCCGAGGACGAGCGCTCGTCCGAGCGCTGTGGCTGAGGGCGCGTAGGTACCGAGGATGCGAGCTCGAACCTTCGATCGCGCCCGATCGATCCAAGCGCCCCAGCCGGTGCCGGAGCGAACGAGCTCCGAGCTCAGCACGCGGCCCCCCAAGACCGCTCCCTGACGCGCTGCTGCATCGAACGGATCAGTGAGCGCGGCGTTGCGAAAAAGGCGAAGTGGACCAAGGTCCGCGATCAGGTCGAGCTCGTCCCTTCGCCCAAGCGCAGGAGACCGGGCCGGTTGCGCCGCAGCGACCGACAACGGCCTCGAACTCCCGAGCGAGAGGCGCAGGAGTGTTCCCGCGGAGAGCGCTAGGTCGCCGCAAGCACCACCCTTTACGCGGAGCACGAAATGCTCGTCGAACGCCTGCGCGCTTTCCAAGGAGCGACGGGCGGTCGGCGTGGACACCACCACGCCGCGAACGGCGCAGCGGTGCAGTCCAGCAAACTGCTCCGCACTCTCGGACCAGGCCTGCCGGTAGCGCCCGCGCGCGCCTTCGGCCCGGACACCGCAGACGACGAACGCAAGGACGCACGCCAGCATCCAGCGCTTTCCGCGCGCCCAGTAACCGAGCCAGAGGGCGGCGAGCAAAAGACACGGGAGCGGCGCGCTCGGAGCCCAGCTGCCCAGGAGAGCGCACGCACCCAAGACGACGAGCGGATCGCCCACGAGCGCGCGAGGTTCGGCTACTAGCAGTGACACGTGACGTGGTCCGTCCCCACAGCACGAGCCATGCCGAACACGAGAGCGATGGAAAATTTCCCCGTGCGTTCGGCATCGAGTCCACTGGCGCGTCAGTGGCGGGGACTGACCCTTGCGGGCGGCCTTGGGGCGAGACAAGGTGAAGGCGGCCGCGCGCTCGGCCCCGCGCATGATGAGCTGGTTTCTGTCGCTGTCGCCCGCTTGGGCTCTTTCGGCACTCGCCCTTCACGTGGCGACTTCCAGCGCCGGTGAAGTGGTGCAGCGGCACCCCTTCCAGGAGCCCCTACCCAGCCGGGAGACGCGCTTGAACGGCCCCGGAACCCGCGCAGCGAATCTCTCTCCTGCCGCCTGCCGGCAGCGCCTGTCGCTGCTCGATACCGAGCGCGTGGTGGTCCGGGGCGGTGATACGAGCGGCATCGCCACGTCGGTGCGCATCAAAGGTCCGCTCGGTGCGCTCGCGATGCGCGTACCCGCGCCCAAGTTTTCTTACGGGCTACTGGACTGTCGCCTCGCCGTGCTGCTGCTCGAGCTTGCGCCCGAGCTCACCCGCGCGGGAGTGAAGGCGCTGCACGTGGACGGATTCTACCGCAAAGGCGCGCGGGTCGGCGGGAAGAAAGGCAAAAAGAGCCAGCACGCGTATGGGCTGGCGCTCGACCTGGTCACGCTCGAAGTCGAAGATCCGAAATCGGGCGAACGCGTCGTGCTCGACGTCAAACGCGACTTCTACGGAGCGCGCGGTGAGCCACCTTGTGGCCCCGACGCCAAGCTCCATCCCCCGGACTCGGCGACCGCGGCCGACCTGCGTCGCAGCGTGCTCTTGCGAAACTTCGTGTGCCATCTGGCCGGCGGCGGTTGGTTCCACCACATCCTCACGCCCAACCACGACGCTGCCCACGAGAGCCACCTCCATCTGGACATCAAGCGGGACAATCATTGGCTGTCGATCGACTGAACGCGCCGCCCGGCAGAGCACAACCGACCACCGGCAAGAAGGTGCGCGCCGACCAGCTTCTCGTCTCGCGGGGCCTCGCGGAGTCACGCGCGCGCGCCCAAGCACTGGTGCTCGCTGGGCAAGTCTTCACGGGGCAGCACCTCGACGTTCGCGTGGAAAAAGCCGGGCAGCTCCTGGCGAACAGCGCCGAGCTCGAGGTGCGCGGAGCCAGCGACTACGTCTCGCGGGGCGGGCTGAAGCTGGAGGGCGCCCTGCGCGATCTCGACGTGAATCCGACCGGCCTCGTCGCTGCGGACGTAGGCGCATCCACCGGTGGGTTCACCGATTGCCTCCTGCGGCACGGCGCGCGCCAAGTGTACGCGATCGACGTGGGCAAGGCCCTCCTCGCCGAACGTCTGCGCCAAGACCCGCGCGTCGTCGTGCGGGACGAAACGAACGCTCGCTTCCTCGAGGCGGGCGCCGTCGGCGGCGGTGTCGAGCTGGCCGTGGTCGACGCCTCGTTCATTAGCCTGGAGAAGCTCCTGCCCGCGCTGGCCCAGATCGTCCACGGGGGAGGTCGTCTGCTCGCGCTGATCAAGCCGCAGTTCGAGGTCGGGCGCGAGGAAGCCAAGCGCGCACGCGGTGTGATCAAGGATGAGACGACGCGACGAGTGGCCATCGACCGCGTCCTGGCTGAAATCGGGGCCGCCGGGTTCGAGGTCCTGGGGGACGCGCCCTGTCGCGTGCCCGGCCCGAAGGGCAACGTCGAGCACTTTGCGCTCGCGCGGCGGCATCCACGGCCGTGACGATTCGCGTGCCGTGCGGGCACCCGGCCGACACACACAGGTACACCATCGACGCTGCGCATTCACATGCGCGACTTCTGCTGGTCACATTGCACCGAAGTGCGCGCAGCGCATCGAAATTTATCCACAGAAGCCCCAGGTTGTCCCCAAGCCCGGAGGTGATGACCCTTTCAGGACGCGGCTAGAAAGCGAGCACCCAGAGGTCGTAGAGGGCGTGTGTCCAGACGGCCGGTGCGAACCCGCGCAGGTGATAGATGACCGTGAAGACCAGCCCGCATACGGCTCGAAATGTGAACGTCGAGAGGTCGAACGTCTCCCCGAGCTCCCCCAGGTAGTGCCAGCCGCTGAAGAGACAGGCTACGACGAGTGCCCAGCCCACCCGCACCATGAAACGCGACACGCGGGAGGTCATGTTGAGCAGAAAGAGCAGGAACACGGCGCCGCAGCCGTAGATGCCCACCCGAAACACGAGCTCCTCGTAGAAGCCGGCGCCGAGGGAGAGGATGGCCCCCGTGATGCGGGCACCCGCCTCTCCGGCCGCGCCGAGCTCAGCGGCTGAACTCGAGAGCGCAGGCGCGGCACTCATGAGTCCGACCAGGCTCGACCCTTCCAAGGACACGATGAGCAGGAGTCGCATCACGGCGTACCCGGCAACCACGCGCATGATCATCGCGTAGATCAACCCCTCGGTACCGAGCCAAGCGAAGCGTGCCGCGTCCAGGTGTTTGCCGCGACCCGCCAGCAAGAGCGGCGTTACGTAGAGGGCGCCGATTGCAACCGTGAGCGCGGAGTAGATCCAAAGGTCGTAGTCGGCGACGCGCTGCAGATTGCGCGTCAAAAGGTCCGCGGCGTTCCGCATCGGGAGGAAGACGACCCCGAGGTGGTAGCCGACGAAAACGGGGAGAGTCAGGGCAAGGTCCGTCCAAGGACCAGAGCGCTCGAGAGACTCCTCAGGGGCCTTTTCTTGGGCCATCCCCCACGGACTAGCAAACGCCGTCCCGAGCGGCCCAATTTCCTGCGCCCCTCCTTTTCGTCGGCTCCCCCTCGAGCACTCAGGATGGACGCAAGTGGTAGACCAACCACAGGATGCAAGCGACCCAAGCGAGCGCCGTGGCAACCATCGGTCCATCGCTCACCATTTCCTGAGTCGGGCTTTCCGCCCGCGGACGGTTGCGCACGATGTGCAAGAAACGGAGCACGCCGAGGACACCGAACCCAGTGGTTGGCCAGAGCGTGGCGACGCCGAAGAACGCGAGCGTCTCGGGATCGAGCGTGTAGACCAAATAGGTGCCGAGGGTCAGAGCCGCCGTGATGCCCAGCGCCACGTCCAGCCCCTTCTGCGTGTAGGACTCGAGCGCCACACGCTGCTTGCCGGCGCGCGCTTGCGCGGTGGTGAGCTCGTGACGCCTTTTGCCGAAGCCCAGAAAGAGCGCCAAAAGTGCCGTGCAAAGGAGCAAGTAGCGCGACACGTCGATGCCCGTCGCAAACCCGCCTCCCAGCACGCGGAGCACGAAGCCAAGCGCGATGGAACCCACGTCAAGATAGGCCACGTGCTTGAGGCGCAGCGTGTAAAGCACGTTGTTCAAGAAGTACGCGAGCGCGACCAGAAAGAACCATGGGGAGAGCACGAGGGCCCCGCCGAGCGAGGTCAGCGTCAGCACGACGACGAGCGTCTTGGCCCAAGACACGGGCACGCGACCAGAAGCGATCGGGCGATAGCGCTTGACCGGATGAACGCGGTCCGCTTCGAGATCCGCCAGGTCGTTCATCGTGTACACGGTGCCTGCGAGCAGACAGAACACCGAGAACGCTGCGGCCGCCGTGGTGAGGAGACGAGCGTCGAAGAACGACTTCGCGAAAACGACCGGGGCCAAGACGAAGACGTTCTTGATCCACTGGTGCGGGCGTATGGTGCGCACCATGCCTCGTACCCGCCAAATCAGCTCGCCATGGGGGGGCGGCAGCACGTCTGGCGGTGCAGGCCAACTCTCCGAAATCGGAGCGTCCTTATTGTCGTTCATCTCGCCAGCGGCACCCTAGCCGTGGACACCCGAAAAACAACGATGGTCCCCCCATTGCAGGACAAGCCAGGCGCCGCTTCATCGAAGCCCGAACAAGGCATGGAGAGCGCCTCTGCCGCGCTGGAAGCCCGAGCGCAGCACGAGGCGCTCGTGCGCGAAATTCGCGCTCACGACTACCGCTACTACGTGCTCGACGACCCGACGATTGGCGATCAGGAGTACGACGCGCTCTACCGGCGCCTACGCGCGTTCGAGGAGGCGCACCCCGAGCTGGATCGAGCCGATTCACCCACGGCCCGAGTTGGCGGCACCCGGGGCGACCTGCAGACCGTGGCCCATCGGGCGCCCATGATGTCGCTCGACAACACGTACTCAGCCGCTGACCTGGCCGAGTTCGACCGCCGCGTCCGCCAAGGCCTGCCGAGTGGCGCCACGGTGACGTACTGCGTCGAACCGAAGCTCGATGGAGCCAGCGTGGAGATCCTCTACGCCGAAGGTCGTCTGCAGGGCGGCTCCACCCGCGGCGACGGCAAGAGCGGCGAAGAAATCTCGGCCAACCTCAAGACAATCCGCGGTTTGCCGCTCACCATCGACTACCCAAAAGAGCTGACGTTGCGGGCGGAAGTCGTCATCTACCGGCGCGACCTCGAGCAAATGAATCAGACTCGGGAGAGTCGCGGTGAGCCGCCGTTCGCCAATCCGCGCAACGCTGCCGCAGGCAGCCTGCGCATGCTCGAGCCATCCATCGTCGCGGAACGCCGACTGCGAGTGCTGGTCTGGCAGGTACTGGAGCGCGACTTCGCCGAGAGCCACGATCGGGCGCTCGATCGCGCTTCTGCCCTACATTTGCCGACGCACCGCATGCACGTCACATGCAACTCCCTCGAAGAGGTCACGCAGGCAATCGCCGATATCGAGGCACGACGCTCCGCGCTCGAGTACGAAATCGACGGCGCCGTGATCAAGGTCACCGACTACGCTCAGCAGGACATCCTCGGCACGACGGCGAAGTTTCCACGCTGGGCCATCGCCTACAAGTTCGGCGCGGAGAGGGCCACTACCAAGCTGCTCTCCATCTCCGTTCACGTCGGGCGCACGGGCGTCTTGACGCCGGTGGCCAATCTGGAGCCGGTGCTCCTCGCCGGCACTACGGTGAGCCGAGCGTCGCTCCACAACCAAGATCACTTGAACCGGCTCGACGTTCGACCGGGCGACCTGGTGGTGGTCGAAAAGGCGGGAGAAATCATCCCGCAGGTCGTGAGCGTGCAAACCGAGGCACGGAGCGGCGATGTCCCACCCTTCGTGCTGCCGAGCCAGTGCCCTGCCTGCGGGACCGACGTCGAGCGCGCACCCGGGGAAGCGCGCACGCGCTGCCCGAACCGAGCCTGTCCCAAGCAAGTGGAGGGCGCCGTGCTGCACTACTCCCGACGTTTCGCGATGGACATCGACCACTTGGGCGAGAGCTTGGTGGAGCAGCTCGTCTCGACCGGATTGGTCAGGCGCGTGGCCGACCTCTACGCGCTGGACGATGCCAAGCTGCGGGCATTGCCACGCGTCGGCAAGAAGAGCGCAGAGAACCTGCTCTCGGCGATCGCCCACTCGAAACAGCAGCCCCTCTCCCGATTGCTCACGGGCCTTGGCATCGATTTGCTCGGTCAGGTCGCTGCCACCCAGCTTGCACGCGCTTTCGGGACGCTGGATGCGCTGCTCGCGGAACCACCCGCCGTCATCGCCCAAAAGGCTGCGGACATTGCTGGTTTCGGTCCCAAGATGGTCGAGTCACTCTTGGCTTACCTGTCCGATTCGGAAGATCGACAGCTGCTCGAGAGCCTCCAAGCCCTCGGAGTCGGCACCGCCGAGCCGGTGCCCATGGCGAGCGGCGAAGGGAGCCTCCGCGGCATGAGTTTCTGCGTGACCGGTGTGCTCAGCCGCAAGCGCGAAGCCGTGCATGAGGACATCCGCGCGCACGGCGGCAGCGTGCACGACAAGGTCAAGCAGGGAACGACCTACCTGGTGGCGGGTCAGAAGGTCGGTCAGAGCAAGCTGGTGGCAGCACGCAAGCTGGGTACGCAGGTGATTTCCGAGGCAGAGCTGGACGATCTGATCGCCGGCAACCTGATCGCCGGCAATGCGCCGCCGGCGGGCAGCCCGACATGAGCCGCGCTCTCTCCGACCTCAGTGTGCGCGGCCTGGGTCTTTCGGCGCTCGTCGCCGGCATCGCGCTCGTAGCGTGGGCTGCGTTCGTTGGCATGCGCGTTCGCAGCGGCCCCCAGCCGTGTGAGCCGGGCATGCCTGCCGCGGGCGGGCGCTGCTGCGCCCCCGGACAGCGCGCCAGCAAAGGCGCCTGCTCCGGCGTCCCCCTCGAGTGCCCAGCTCGCTTGCGCAAAGTGAGCGGCAGCACGCCTGGCTGTGTTGCGATTTCGGAGAAGATCGCCATTTCCGGTGGGAGCGCGCTGCTCGGCCCCGTTGATTGGGATGGCGCGAGCGTTCGTAGCGCCCGCATCGTCCTGGTGCGTGACTTTCAGATGGACCACGTCGAGGTCACCGAGCATCGCTATGCCGAATGCGCGCGAGCAGGCATGTGCCCGGAACGCCCCGTGCGCGAGCCGGGCCTACCCGTGAGCGACGTGGACGCGACAGTGGCCGAGCGATTCTGCGCGTTCGCGGGCGGCCGATTGCCGACCGGTGCCGAATGGATCTTTGCTGCCGCAGGTGCCGAAGCCCGTCGCTATCCTTGGGGAGCTCACGGCCTGGTCTGCAGACGCGCCGCCTACGGTCGCGTGAGCGGACCGTGCGCCACGGGCGCACGAGGCCCCGACTTGGCTGGCATCCGCAGCGAGGGCAGGACGCCGGAAGGCATCCTCGACCTGGCCGGAAACGTGGCCGAGTGGACGAAGGACGAAGACGGCCGCTTGGCGCTGCGGGGTGGGTCTTTCGCCTCTGTCGCCGCAGCGAGCCTCAAGACGTGGGCCGAGCAGCCCGCGCGGACCTCCGGCGAGGCAGGCTTTCGCTGCGTGTATCCCGCACCTTGACCCGCCGCCTCGCCGAGCGAGAAGAACGGGCCATGTCCGCCGCAATCCTGAGTTTGGGCACCGAGCTCACCCGAGGCGAGATCGCCAATGGCAACGCCACCTGGCTTGCCGAGCGGCTGAGCGAGCTCGGCCACGACGTCGACGAGATCGTCACCGTGGGGGACGACGACGGGCACATCACGGCGGCCCTCGAGCGCCTGGGTCGAAGCGCACGCCTGATCCTGTGCACCGGCGGCTTGGGTCCCACCACCGACGACCGTACGGCGGCGTGCGTGGCTCATGTGCTGGGTGTCCCCCTCGCTCTGCATGCTGAAGCACACGCCGACTTGAAGGCCTTACTCGAACGCCACGGTCGCACGCTCGGTCCCGAGAACGAGAAGCAGGCCTATCTACCCGTGGGCGCCACCATGCTCAAGAACGAGCGCGGCACCGCACCCGGCTTCGGGGTCACGCTCGAATCGGGCGCCGCGGCTTATTTCATGCCTGGTGTGCCGGGTGAAATGCAGGCGATGTTCGACAAGGAGGTCAAGCCGCGACTCCCTGCTCCGCAGGCTGGCTGGCTCGTCTTGCACCTGCGGACGTTCGGCCTACCCGAGAGCGAAGTCGGCCGGCGGCTCGTCGACCTCGAGGAGCTCCACGGCGTGGTCATCGGTTACCGAGCGTCGGCGGGCGGAGTGCACGTCAAGGTGCAGGTGCGCACGACACCAAGCTCTCTCGCCGAGGCACGACATCGCGCGCAGACGGCCTGGCTCGCTGCGCGCGAGCGGCTCGGCTCCGTCGTGTTCGGCATCACGAGCGCCCCCCTCGAGCAGGTTCTCGGCGAGCTGCTGCAGAAACGAGCTCTCTCCTTCGGCTTGGCCGAATCCTGTACCGGTGGTGGGGCCAGCGAGCTCATGACACGCGTTCCTGGATCGAGCGCCTACTTTCACGGCGGCGTCGTGGCCTACGACAACCGTGTGAAGGTGGCGGTCCTCGGCGTTCCCGAGGGCCTCATCGATGGTCACGGTGCCGTCAGTCGCGAAGTCGCCGAAGCCATGGCAACCGGCATCTGCCGCACGCTAGGGGTCGACGTGGGCGTGTCGATCACGGGCATTGCCGGGCCAGGCGGAGGCAGCGGCGACAAGCCCGTCGGCCTCGTGCACTGGGCCGTCGTGCACCGCGGACGGATCGCCTCCTTCCAGGGACGCTTCAGCGGGACCCGAGTCGACGTGCAACGTCGCGCGACGCACGCGGCACTGTTCTCGGCGTGGCAGATCGTAAAGAGCGATCCGAGCGAGTGACCGCACGTCGACCTGCCCGAAGACCGACCGAGATTTCGGTGAGTCGACAGCGCGTTTCGGTGAGTACGCCTGGTCCCCGCAAAGGGTGACTGCTAGCTTCGCTCCCGGTCGTGTTCGAGGGACGGTTCGCCCGCTAGCGTGCGGGCGCTCATGCCCGGTGTGCACGGACTGCTCCTGCTCCCGCTGCTGTGTCCCTCGCTGCTGTGCCCCCCGCTGCCGTGCTCCTGCACTGCGAAGATTCGATCGATGTCCGACAAGCTCTCTTCTGACCTCGCCTCGCTCCGCATCGACCGCAACGCGCCGGCGCCCCCCAGTTCTTGGCCGAAGTACCTCGGCTGGGCGGTCGCAGCGGGCGTTCTGGTGGGCGGCTATTTCGCCGCAATGCCGTACCTCGAGGCAAAGATCTTCAAGACCCAGGTGTCCGAGACGGAGATCATGACGGTCTCGCCGGCGCAGGCGTCCGTCGAGCTCACGGCTGCGGGCTACGTCAAAGCCGACCTGATGTCGCGCATTGCGCCCAAGGTTCCAGGGCGCGTCCTCAGCGTGAGCGCGAAGCAAGGCGACCTGGTGGAGGCGGGGCAAGTCTTGCTCGAGCTCGATCCGGCCGACGATGCGGCGTCGATCCGCGCGGCGCAAAGCGAGGTCATGGCCTCCTTGGCTCAAGCCAAGAGCGCCAAAGCCCGCGCCGAGGTGTCCCGGGCGGACTTGGCCGAAGCACAGAAGCGCGCCACGCGCGAGCGGACCCTGGCCAATCAAGGGGTCGCTCCGTCTGCCGGTGCAGAAGATTTGGAAGCGCGGGTTGCCTCGCTCCAGCAGGCCGTGAGCGCGGCCGAGGCCGACGCTGCCGCAGCCGAGGCGACAGCTCAGGCGCTGAGCGCCCGCGTGAACGTGCTGCAGACGGGCCTCCGCAACTTGTCCCTCACGTCGCCCATCCGCGGCATGGTGATCAATCGGCCACCCCAAATCGGCGAATACATCGGCCCGCAGCCGCCCGGCGTCACCGAGGACATGGGCGGAGTCCGCGTCGCCGACCTCAGCACGCTCATCGTGGAAACCGACGTCGCCGAGGCACGCTTGGCCGTGGTCAAGCCCGAGGCACCCGTCGAGATCGTTCTGGATGCCTATCCGTCGCAGCGCTACCGCGGCGTCGTCAAACAGATCACCCCGCAGGTCGATCGAGCCAAAGCCACCGTGGTCGTGAAGGTCGCGTTCGTCGACGCCACCACCGGTGTCCTGCCGGACATGTCGGCGCGGGTCAGCTTCCTCAGCAAGCCCCTCGACGAGGCCAAGCTGAAGGAGCCGCCGAAGACCATCGTGCCAGGCTCTGCCATCGTCGAACGAGCCGGCGCCAAGGCTGTGTTCGTGATCGACGAGGGCAAGGCACGCTTGGTGCCGATTCAGCTCGGCGCACCGTTCGGCGACGGCTTCGAGCTCTCACGCGGACCCACGGCCGGAACCAAGGTGATCGCGAACCCGCCCACCACACTGACCGACGGCCAGGCCATCAAGCTGGCCGACGCCGAATGAAGATCGCCCCGCGAGCGGAATCCGGAAGCCCGGACCCCGCACGCTAGCAGCAAGAGCTCGGCCCGAGTGCCGGCGAACAACGACAGGAGAGGTCATGAGCGAAACCGCGCGCGAACTGGACGAGGAGAAGACAGGGACCGAAGGCGCAAAGGCGAGTGGCAGCGGTGCGCCCGCATCTGCCAAGCCTCCAGTGATCGAGCTCTCCAAGGTGCGAAAGACGTACTTTCGCGGCAAGGAGCCAGTCGAAGTCCTGAGGGACTTGGACCTCGACATCCCGACCGGATCCTTCGAAGCCCTGATGGGCCCTTCCGGTTCAGGCAAATCCACCTTGCTCAACCTGATCGCCGGTTTGGACCGGGCGAGCTCGGGCATGGTGAAGGTCGCCGGGTCGGACTTGAGCAAGCTGAGCGAGAGCGCGCGGACCAAATGGCGCTCACAGAACATCGGCTTCATCTTCCAGACGTTCAACATGCTGCCGGTGCTCACGGCGCAGGAGAACGTCGAGCTCCCACTGTTGCTCACCAAGCTTTCGGCCGTCGAACGTCGGCAGCGCGCACAAACGGCGCTCAAGATCGTTGGCCTCGAAGATCGCATGGATCATTACCCTCGCGAGCTGTCGGGCGGTCAGGAACAGCGCGTGACCATCGCCCGCGCCATCGTGACGGACCCGCCCATCCTCGTCGCGGACGAACCGACGGGTGACCTCGACCGCGACAGCGCGGAAGACATTCTCGACCTGCTGGTGAAACTGAACCGCGAGTTCGAGAAGACCATCATCATGGTGACGCACGATCCTGCTGCCGCGGAGCGCGCTTCCATCGTGCGCCGCCTCAACAAGGGTGTACTGGTATGAGAGCCATCTCGCTCGGCGTGCGGAACGTGCTCAGAAACCGCTTCCGCACGAGCCTCACGATCTTGGGTGTGGCGGTCGCCATCCTGGCGTTCGTCCTGCTGCGCACGGTCCTTTCCGCATGGACCATCGCCGCCGACTTCGCCGCCAAGGATCGCGTCGTCACGCGACACAAGGTGAGCTTCATCATGACGCTCCCCGGCAAGTACGTCGATGACGTTGCCGAGACACCCGGCGTGAAGACGGCACTCTTGTCGTCGTGGTTCGGCGCGAAGGATCCAAACCACCCGAACGAGTTCTTCGGCACGATTGCGGTCGATCCACAGAAGTTCTTCGAGGTCTACGACGAAGTCGTCGTCCCCGAAGATCAGAAGGCTGCATTCTTCGCAGAACGGCGCGGCATCATCATCGGCAGCGCCGTCGCCAAGAAGCTTGGCTACAAAGTGGGCCAGCGCCTCACGCTGACGGGCACCATCTACCCTGGTAATTGGGATTTCATCGTCTCGGGCATCTACGACACGACCCGCCAGTCGGTCGACAAGTCGAGCATGTTCTTCCACTACGACTACCTGAACGAGTGGACGAAGCAGAAACGGCCGCGCTCCGCCGATCAGGTGGGCTGGATCATCAGCCGCATCGAGAAGGGCCGCCGACCTGCCGACGTGGCGAAGGCGATCGACACCAAGTTCGACGACAGCGACATCCAGACGCTCAGCCAGGACGAACGTACGTTCAACACCTCGTTCTTGGGCATGATCAGCGCAGTTTTGAAGGCTGTCGACGTCGTGTCCATCGTGATCCTGGCCATCATGATGCTGATTTTGGGCAACACGATCGCCATGGGCGTCCGTGAACGAACGCACGAGTACGGCATGCTGCGGGCCATCGGCTTCTTGCCCAAGCACCTGGTGATCTTCGTCGTAGGCGAGGCAGCCACGGTCGGCTTGCTCGGCGGTATCGTCGGTCTCTTGATCTCCTATCCGATCGTGGAGCAGGGCCTGGGGCGCTTCCTGGAAGAGAACATGGGCGCATTCTTCCCGTACTTCCGCATCGACTCGAAGACGCCTCCCATTGCACTCACCCTGTCGATCCTGCTGGGCGTTTGCGCAGCCATCATCCCAGCGTACCGAGCCTCACAGCTCGATGTCGCTGCCTCCCTCCGCAAGATTGGATGAGCCATGCTGATTCCCGTCTCCTACAGCGTTCGTAGCCTGCTCGTTCGCAAGACCACCACCATCGCCACGGCGCTCGGCATCGGGCTCGTCGTGTTCGTCCTCGCGGCCGCCCTCATGTTGTCTCGCGGGATTCGCGAAACACTCGTCTCCAGCGGCAAGAGCGACCGGGCCCTCGTGCTCCGGCAGGGCGCCGACAATGAGCTGTCGAGCGGCTTCGACACGCCGACGGTCGGCATCATCTTGGCCGCTCCTGGTGTCAAGAAGGACGGCAGCACGCCACTCGGTTCCGGCGAGGTCGTGGTCGTCATCACGGCCCCGAAGCTCGGCGCCGAAAACCAGATCTCCAACGTGCAGGTACGTGGTGTCACGGCAACCAGCCTCGCTTTGCGCAAGGAGCTCAAAGTAGTCGAGGGCCGTCCGCCCACGCCCGGCACCGACGAAGCCATGATTGGCAAAGGTCTCGACGGCCGTTTTGCCGGGATGAAGCTGGGCGACTCGGTGGAGCTCAAGAAGAACCGCGCGGTCAACGTCGTCGGCGTGTTCGAGGCCGGTGGCAGCGCGTTCGAGTCCGAAGTGTGGGTCGACGTCGACACCCTCCGCTCGACCTTCGGGCGTGAAGGCATCGTGAGCTCGGTGGTCGTTCAGCTCGAGTCTCCGTCGAAGTTCGATGCATTCGCAGCGACCGTGGAGCACGACAAGCAGCTCGGCATGGAGGTGTTCCGGGAGGACCGCTACTACGAGAAGCAATCCGAAGGAACGAGCATCTTCATCACGGCTCTCGGCGTGATCATTGCGGTGTTCTTCTCGATGGGCGCGATGATTGGTGCCACCATCACCATGTACGCGGCGGTGAGCCAGCGCTCCCGAGAAATCGGCACCTTGCAGGCACTCGGCTTCTCCCGCTTCGCCGTGCTCGTAGCCTTCATGCTGGAGTCCATCGTGCTCGCCATCGGCGGAGCGTGCCTGGGCGCACTCGCCAGCCTCGCCATGTCGGGCGTGTCCTTCTCCATGATGAACTTCGCCACCTGGCAGGAGGTCACTTTCTCCTTCCGGCCTTCGGCGGAGATTTTGCTCGGATCGCTCCTGGTCGGTGCCTTCATGGGCCTCCTCGGCGGCTTCTTCCCAGCCGTGCGCGCTGCACGCACAGCGCCCATCCAGGCCATGCGAGCCTGAACGCCGAGCCCGGCTCACCGTGAGCGCTTGAACACGAGACGGGCAGTCGCCAGATACGCCGCACGCGCCGCCTGGAGATCGACGATGGGGAGGGGGTAGTCGTCGCCCAGGCGCACCCCGGCGGCGTTCAGCGTAGCCGCAGGGGCACGCCACGGCTGATGAATGAAGGGCGCTTCGAGCCGGCGGAGCTCGGGCACCCATCTTCGCACGTACTGCCCCTCGGGATCGAACTTCTCGGCCTGCGCCACCGGATTCATCACCCGAAAGTACGGCTGCGCGCCCACGCCACAGCCAGCTGACCACTGCCAGCCAAAGTTGTTCTGAGCCCAATCACCGTCGACCAGGTACTTCAGATAGTGCGCCTCGCCCCGGCGATAGTGCTGACGGAGCTGCTTGGTCAAAAACGACGCCGCAATCATGCGTGCTCGGTTGTGAACGAAGCCTTCTTCGAGGAGCTGTCGCTGCGCCGCGTCGACCACCGGAATGCCAGTGCGCCCAGCTGCCCACGCCTCGAAATCGGCCTCGCTCTCGTTCCAGGGAGCGCGGTCGTACTCGCTCCGGAACGACCGCTCCAGAAGCTCAGGGTGAGCGTGCAGCGTCGCGTGCGTGAACTCGCGCCAATAGAGCTCGGTGACGAAGCGCTCCGCCCCGGTGCCGAGCGCCTTCACGGCGGCCTGCCACACGACGCGCGGGCTCAGGGTGCCAAACTTCAAGTCGGCCGAGAGGCGACTGGTCCCCGCTTTTGCCAAGACATCCCGAGCCTGGTGATAACCCTCGACGCCGCTCGCCAGAAAGCTCGCCAAGCGCTGTCGTGCCGCCCGCTCCCCACCGCGGATGAGGGCGCGATTCGGGACCAGGCCGAGCTCCATCAGCGTGGGCAGCGGCGCACTTCGCACCCCGTGATCGACGCCCACCAAGCGGGCCGGTGCTGGCAGGGGCGAAGCTACGTGCAGGGCCTTCTCGAGCGCCCGGACAAACGGGGTGAACACCTCGAAGGTGCGGCCCGCCGCCGTACGGACCGTACCGAGTTCGTGCAAGGTCTCGCCGGAGTGAAGCTCGAACGGCACCTCGAGCCGTGCCGCCACGCGTCGGTCGCGCTCGCGACCCACCGGTTCCACCCAGCGCTGCGCCACCACTCGATCCACGCGGAGGCGTTCAGCCAGCTCAGGCACCACATCGACGCTGCGCCCGGCGACGACGACGAGCGGCGCGCCCCGTGCGGCCAGGTTCTGCGCGAGCGACTCCAGGGACTCCAGCAAGAACTGCAGGCGATGGGGCAGTCGCCGCGCTCGCCGGGGCGCGAAGAAGTACGGGTCGAGCACGAAGAGCGGCACCACTTCGCCGCGCCCAGCGGCCAGGCTGAGAGGCACGTGATCGGTCACGCGCAGGTCCTTGCCTCGAAACCAGACCAGGGTGCGCACGGCTTTTCCTCAGCGCCAGTCGCGCGCGAGGGCCTGCGCCCGAGTGCAGTCGACATCCGAGCCGACCTTGCGCAGGACGAACGTACTGCGAGAAAAGTCCGGGCGGGTCGCGGTGCGCCTCATCAGCGCCGAGCGGCTGGCGCCCAGGACGGCGTCCTCCGTGCGAAAGCGCACGGCGCCGTGAAAACCCTGTGGATCGGACGTGCCGTTCAAGGCCGTCGCTCCACGCTGCACGACGTAGACCTCTCCGGTGACGATACCGCGCACGAGCACCGTCACGCCGGGTTTGCCGTCGCCGTCCTGATCGATCACGCGCGGGTCGCTAGCCTGCTTGGGCAATGGCTCATGTTCAGGATCTCGCAGGCGCGCACCAAGCACGAGCACACGCGGCGTCTCCTCGAGCAGGAAGCCGCCCGTCCGGGGCACGAGGCGCGCTGAAAACTGCACCGTCGACAGCAAGCGCTGGAGGCCACGCGATAGCTCCGTGCGCACGAGGTTCGAGCTCGAGTGCATGTCGACACTGCACAGCGTCCCCCTGCCTTCGAGTCGATCGGCGTCCGCCACCAGGTTGAGCAGGCTCACCGACCGCGTCTCCGTCGAGAGATCGGGCAAAATGGGAATGTCCGCCACGACCGTGGTCCGCTGCACGAGCACGTAGCGCCCCGTGAGCGACGTCAGCGTGGCGCCGCTGCCCGCTCGACTCAGGATCAGCAAGAACGCGCATACCTGCAGCACTCTCTTCACCGGGCACCTCGCACGTGGCCCAAGATGCTCGCCGCCGCCTGCTTGCCCGATTGCGCCGCCAAGGGCACCCCACCCCCCGGGTGACCCGAGCCCGACGCCAAGTAGAGTCCGCGGGCACTGGGCAGTTGGTTCTTGGGTCGACGAAAAGCCGCCCACGGCCCGTGAAAAGCCTCGCCGTACAGCGCGCCCTGACTGCCGGGGAACTCGCGAGCAAGATCGGCAGGTGTGCGCCACCAGACGATCTCGTCGCCGACGTCCAACTGGCCGCGCTCGAGCAATGCCTCGGTGAGCATCTGGGGCACGAGCGCACCGGCTGCGTCCTCGACACCGGTCGCGAGTGCTGGAGCATTGATCATCACGAACAGGGGCTCGTGCTCCGCCCAACCGCGACGCGCATGCGCCTTTTCCAGAGCGCACACGTAGATGGCAGGTGCACGCGGGACGCGGCGACGATCGAAAATGTCGGCAAACTCCTGCAGGTAGTCCGACGGAAAGAGCACCGTGTGCGCACGGCGGCCCTCGCGCCGCCGAGCGCGCACGATGCCGGTGTAGGCCGACATCGAACGTGGAGCGGAGCGCTCCGGCTCGACCGGCTTCTGCCACTCGTGTCCCAGCAGGTTCTCGATGGCTCCCGCGTCGGTGTTCAGCAGCACGTGCGACGCGCCAATCGAGCGTCCATCATCGAGATGCACTCCGCTGACCGTCCCGCCCGACTGCATGACCTGCCGAACGCTCTGTCCGAGCTCGAACTCCACGCCGACGCCGCGCGCCGCCCCCTCGAGCGCTCGTCCGAGCGCGTGCAGGCCGCCGCGGACGCCGTAGGCCCCAAGCCCGAGCTCGACGTGAGCAATGCAGGCCAGCGTGCCCGGTGCCTGCCGCACGTCGGAGCCATTGTACGTCGCGAAGCGTCGAAACACGTCGCGCAGATGGGGCTCCCGCACGAGTCGACTGAGACTCCGCTCCAGGCTCGACAAGGCATCGATGCGCGAAAACTCCGCCCAGCGCCGCGGCCCAAGCCCGAGCAGGCGCCTCACACCCGGCGCTTCGGCGAACACGAAGTGCGGCGCGGCAGCCTCCCAAATGCGTTCCGCGTGGCGGAGATATTCCTGAAACTCACGCGCCGCGTCGGACCCCAGCGTTTGCTCGATCGCGCTTCGGGAACGCTCGGGATCGTGGTGGAGCAAGAGCTCCGTACCGTCCCGGAACACATACTGGAAGGCAGGCTCCGGCTGGACGAGCTCGACCACATCGCCGAGCTCCTGGCCTGCGGCGAACACGTCGTCGAACACGTGCGGCAGCGTGAGCAAGCTTGGCCCCGTATCGACCTCGATCCCATCAATCTCCTGCACGCCGGCCTTGCCGCCCACGCGCGACGCTCGTTCGATCACGCGCACTCCCAGACCGGCCGCTCCCAAGAGCACCGCGGCGGTCAGTCCACCGATGCCCGCGCCGACGACGACCACGTCCACCCGTTGCCTCACGCTTCCCTCCGTGCAGCAAGCAGACCGAGCGAGCGTGAACCCGCCGGCAAGCTGCCCGGCTTCTCCGCGAAAAGCGGCAGGAGCTCGCCTGCTCTCGCGTGACCTTCGGCGCCTAGTGTCTCATCGATCCTCGTGAGCTGGTCCCGCACGGCACGTTCCAGCGCACGCCGCCCTGCCACCGAGTTCTGCAGAACGAGCGGCGCCCCGACGGCAAGGCGGATCTCGGGCTTCGGATCCTCCAAAAACTCGTAGCTCAGACCGACCGGAACGACCGGCGCTTGCGCCTGCTCTGCGATGCGCAGTACGCCGCTCTTGAACTCCAGCGGCAAGCGGGCAGGTACTTGCCGCCCCTGAGGAAACACGAACAGCAGCCGAGCGGGGCGATCGAGCAGGCGAGCCGCACGGTCGAGGTCCGCGCGGGCGCGCTTCGGATCTCCCCCGTCGACGGGTACGGCGCCCGCGAAGCGCAGGAACGACAGGCGCTGCAAGTTGGCGCGATCCATGAGGCAGTAGGCGTCGGCCCCCAGGGCCTGCTCCAGGCAGCCGAGGACGAAGCCGTCCCAGAACGACACGTGATTCAGCGCCACGATCGCGGGGCCCGCTGCCAGGCTCGCTCGCAGGGTGGGCAGGCCCATGACGAGACCGCGCGCGAACGTCCCGCGGAGTCTCCGCTGCGCGTCCCAAGCAAAGAGCGCCGAGGCCCAGCGTTGCTTCGGCACTGCGCGCTCGGGCCTCATGCCAGCACCCCTGGGTAGCGACGCCCCGCCCACTCCACGCGCCCTGAGCGCACGCGTCGCCAAGAGTCGAGACCCAGCGCGATCAGCACCACCACGGCCAGCGGATGAAGGATCACCGCGCGGAGCGGCTCCCGATGATGGTGGGCCTGGAGCGCGCGCTGCACCCAGTTCGCCAGCACCCCGACGGAGCTCGCAGCCAGGAGCAGGTGCGCCTGCTGAGGCGGCCGATGAGCTCCGATCAAAAGAAGCGTCATCGCCAGCAACGCGTAGGGCAGCACGTAGCAGCACACGTGCAGGCCGATGGCGATGAGCAAGTTCTGCTCCGAGCGCAGGCCGGAGAACACGTTCTTGCTGAAGCCGAGCCAGAACTCGCGCGCGCCCGCGTACATCGTGCAGGTGGCCAGGTCGTGCCCATCCAGAAAGGTAACCGTCGCGCCTTGGCGCCGGGCGTGACGACAGAACTCGACGTCGTCGACCACGGCGTGACGGACGCTGGCGAATCCCTCGAGCCGGTCCAACGTCGTGCGCCGCACGAGGAGCATTTGTCCGCATGCGGCAACGAAGCGTGTGCTCCGCTGCCGGTTCGCCCACTCGAGTGGCAACCAGCTGAGGTAGGTGAGCAGGAGCAGCGGCTGCAGCACGCCCAGCAGAAACGTCGGCGCGAGCTGGCGGGGCACGAGGCTCACGACGTCGACGTCAGCTCCTGGTCGCCGCTCGAGGTATTCGAGCAGCCCTTCGAGCGCGCCCTCCGTCACGCGCACGTCCGCGTCCAAGAAGAGCAGCCAGGAGCCGCTCGCAGTCTGCCGCAGCCTCTCGCACGCGTGTGGCTTCCCGACCCAGCCGGCCGGCAAGCGTTCGCCCGAGAGCAACCGTACTCGGGAGTCCCGCCGCGCGAGCGAGCGCACCTGCTCTTCGGTGTCGTCGGTCGACTCGTCGCTGTAAACCAATACCTCGCCGACGATCTCGCCCTGAGCGAGGATCGACTCGACGCATGCCCGAATGTTTTGGCTTTCGTTCCGTGCTGGCACCAAGACAGAGAGCAGTCCACGAGTAGAACGGAACGCGCCCCCCATCCGCAGCCGGCTCGCGACCAAAGGCCGCGGACGCGGCCAAGTCAGGCGATTGTGGAGGCTGACCGCAAGTGGCAAGAGCGGAGCCGTGGCCGCCAGCAGAGCGAGAGCAAGCGTGCCGGTCATGCCGCCTCCACACCCAAGAGCCGCCGCACACGTCCGCGACGGAAACCGGAGAACAGAGGAAGCCAAACGGAGTTCGACCCACCAGGCACATGCGTGCGCATGCGCACGAGTGGCCGTTGCCACGCGATGCCGAGGAGCGGCGGCAGCACCGCCTCGGCCACGCCGTGACCCAAGCGGCCCGCCTCGTCCTCCGCACGCACGAGAAACCGCTGGTAGAAGGGCCCGTCATCGACGGGGCGGCCGAGGGTCAGACTGAGGCGGCGTTCGAGCGCGGTCAGCTCGAGCCGGCGCGGCGCTCGGGCGCCAAACGCCCCACGAGCAGGAAGGTCGGTGGTGAGCACCCCAGGGACGCTGGCTCCGACGTCACGCGGCCCCTGCGAGAGGACTTGCGTGGCCATCGTGCCGGCTTCGCTCTCCGTCCGGTAGTAGACGAACGTGCGGTCGGGGAAGGCGACTCGCCCCCAGAGCCAGCGCGAGATCCCCTGCTGTTCGAGCGGCTGGTCCGAGAAGTTGGAGTCGAAGTAGCCCGCCCCGGCGAGCTCGATGCGCTCGCTGCCCCAGCTCAGAGACGCACGCGCGCTACCGTGCACCACGAGCGGCGCCCACAGATGCGGCGCGTCCGCGGGTGGCGACGGCGCGCCCCAAATGGGGCCAGAGAGATGCACCGAGCCCACGAGCGGAATGCGAGACCCTGGGACCGTTAGGTCGAGCTCCGCAAGCAGTTCGAGAGACCCGGTCTGCGTCGTGACGCGGAACCTGCTTCCTCCGAGCTGACCGCTCCCGAGCACGTCGGTGCCGACCGTCATGGGAGCACCGCTCCGGCGGTAGTCCTGCAGCAGAAAGAACTCGGGCCGACCGCCCCGGTACACCGCCAAGCTGAGCGCGGGACGCTCGCCCGCCGGTCCGCTCGGCCCAGCGTTCGGCAGGAAGGGCAACCCCAAAGACCAGATGAGGACGAGCCCGTCGCCCGAGGGATTGGTGAGGTCCAGGTACCACCACAAAAACCCGGCCCCCCGCTGGACGATGCGGTCGAGGGTGGATGCGCAGGGAGAACCGAGGGTGATCATGAACCGTGTCCAAACTATATACAAACTAGTTGCACCTGTCGAGCCTGCGGTGTACATGGTTTGTACATGGTTCGGACGTCCCCGCTCTCCGAGGTGCTGATCGTCGGCGCCGGCCCTGCAGGGCTGGCCCTGGCGGCCGAGCTCGGACGGCGGTCCATCGCGGTCACGGTGGTCGAGCGCCACCTCGGGCGCGGCTGGGACCGCTCGTATGGGGCCTGGGCAGCGGCGCTGCCGGCCGCCGATTTCGATCCAGCCATCGTCGCGCGTTTCGAACGCCCCCAGGTCACCTTCACGAACGGCGACACGCTCGCCCTCGAGCACGCCTACGTCCGCTTCGACACCGCGCGTCTGCAGGCCTTGCTCGAACAGCGCGCGCTCGCAGCCGGCGCTCGCCTCGTGCCAGGTGACGTCGCGTCGCTCCAGGCAGAGCCGACCGCTCACGTGGTCGCACTCCGAGACCCGGGCGGGCGGGTTCAGCCGATGCGCGCCCGCCTGGTCGTGAACTGCGGCGGACGAGCGCTCGACGACCGTACGCAGCCTCCCGCCTATCAAACGGCGTTCGGCGCTTGGTTCGAAGTCGCCAGCACGCCGCTCGCGTCCAGCGCGATGTCGCTGATGGACCTGCGCCGGGCGTCTGCGTGCAAAGACGGCTTGGCCAGCGACAGCTTCCTCTACGCGCTGCCCGAGCGGCCGGGAGTGCTCTTCGCGCAGGAGACCGTGCTCGCAAGCCGACGTGCCGCCTCGCTCTCGGTCTTGGAAGCGCGCCTTCTGTCCCGGCTTCGAGCGCTGGGCGTGGTGGTCCGGCGCCAGATCCAGAGCGAACGCTGTCTCATTCCGCTTGGCTCAGCGCTGCCAGCAGCTGGAACCCCCGTCTTGGCGTTCGGCGCGGCAGCCGGCCTGATTCAGCCCAGCAGCGGCTATAGCCTGGCTCGCTCGCTCCGTCTGGCACCGCGCTTGGCGGAGGCGCTGGCCACCAGCCTCGAAGCGAGAGCGCTGCCGACGCAGCGCATCGTGGACCAAGCCTGGGCCACCGTATGGCCGGTCGAAGCGCGAGCGGCATGGCACCTTCACCGCTACGGCCTCGAAGCGTTGCTCCGCTGGCACGGCGGTGAGATCGATGCGTTCTGGCGAGCATTCTTTGCTCTGCCCGGCGACCTCGTACCGCGCTTCTTGGACGGGAGCCTGCCAGCCCCCGACGTAGCGCGCGCCATGTGGCGCGTCTTCAGCCGACTGCCGCAACGCCTTCGTCTCCACCTCTTGCGAAGCGGAGCGCGCTTCCTCGTACAGCCCTCTCACCACCCGGGAGTCTCATGAGCCACGCCAAATCCGTTCCCCCCTGTTCGACCGAGATGGAACACCGACTGCACAAGGTCGAAGCCTGCATGCAGCGCTACGCCCACGGAGGCCGAGTGGACCGCCTCGGCGCGATGGCGCTGGAGCAGCTGGCGACCGGCGGCCGCCGCTTCCGGGCGCGACTGGCGCTTCATGCCTGCTCCGCGCTCGGCGTCGACGAACACGATGCCATTCTCTGGTCGGCCGCCGTAGAGCTCCTGCACAACGCCACGCTCATCCACGACGACATTCAGGACGAAGACACCACGCGGCGCGGTGCGCCCACCCTCTGGGTCAAGCACGGCCGAGCGCAGGCCATCAACGCCGGCGACTTCTTGCTCATGCTGCCGCACCTCCTGCTCGAGGATCTGTCTTCACCGGTGCGTGGCGATCTGGCGTTTTCGCTCGCGAAGGCGGCCACTCACATCGTCCGCGGTCAGTGTAGCGAGATGGGGCTGCGGAGCGGCCGCATCGACTGGGAGCGCTATCTCGGCGCGGCTCGCGGCAAGACCGGAGCGCTCCTAGCGCTGCCGGTGTTCGGGGCGCTCCGCTTGGCGGGACGTTCCGCAGACGTCAGCGAGCGCGTTGCCCAAGTGTTCCAAGAGGTCGGCGTGCTCTTTCAGCTGCAAGACGATCTGGTGGACTTGTACGGCGACAAAGGCCGAGCAGAGGTCGGATGTGACATCTACGAGGGAAAGATCAGCGCCCTCGTCGTCGCTCAGCTGGAGTGTGCGCCGAGCTCACGTGCCCTCGTGTTCGAGGTGCTCGACCGTCCCCGTGCGCTGACCACGTCCGAGGACGTCCAGCTCTTGGCCACGCTGTTCGAGCGCTCCGGCGCACGCTCGCGCGTGCTGCAGCGCATCGCGGCCCTGCGCGCCCAGATCCTCGGCGCCGACGCGCTACGCGAGCAGCCAGAGCTACATGAGGTAGTCGCACGCATCGTGGCTTGGACTTTGGCGCCGCTCCGTCATCTGCTCGCGCCCGACGGCACCGTCGATCGCGCGCTCACTGGAGCGTCGGCATGAAGCGCGCCCTCGTGGTTGGAGCCGGATTCGGTGGCTTGGCTGCTGCGCTGCGGCTGAGGCGCCTCGGCTACCGGGTGACCGTCCTCGAAGCGGGGGACCAAGCGGGTGGTCGAGCCCGAGTGTTTCGCAGGGACGGCTACGTCTTCGACGCTGGGCCAACCGTGATCACCGCACCGTACCTGTTCGATGAGCTCTTTCAGCTCTTCGGCAAAGAGCGGGCAGACTACGTCGAGTTTCTCCCCGTCGATCCGCTCTATCGAGTCACGTTCCCTGGCGGCGAGCACTTCGACTACTTCAGAGACGACGAGCCGCTCCACGAAGAGATCCGCCGTCTGTCGCCGCGCGACGTCGATGGCTATCGCAAGCTGGCCGCACACGCCGAGCGGATCTTCGAAGTCGGATATCGAGAGCTCGCCGATCAGCCGTTCGGGCGAGTCACCGACATGCTGCGCATCGTGCCCGACTTGGTGCGCCTGTCCGCGCATCGCAGTGTGCACTCGCTCGTCGCCAAGTACATCCAAGACCCGCGCCTACGGCAGGTGCTCAGCTTCGAGCCGCTCCTCGTGGGCGGCAATCCGCTCGAAGTGCCGGGCATCTACCTCTTGATTCACTGGCTGGAGCGAAAGTGGGGCGTGCACTTCGCCCGGGGCGGGACGACTGCGCTCGTGAGCGCGCTCGTGCGCTTGATGGCCGAGGTCGACATCGAGTGCCGTCTCGGCGCGCCGGTCGAGCGCATCCTCGTCGCCGGCGGTCGCGCCACGGGAGTCGTGCTGGAATCGGGCGAGACGATGCTGGCGGACGTCGTGGTGTGCAATTGCGACCCGGCCCTCGTGTACGGGAAAATGATCGAGCCGCGTCACCTGCGTCCGTTCCGGGCCCGGCACGCGCTCGGGCAGAAGCAGTCGATGAGCCTGTTCGTCGGATACTTCGGCACCAGCCGAGCGTACCCCGCGCTCCGTCATCACACGGTGGTCATGGGCCCGCGCTACGAGGAGCTCCTGCGCGACATCTTCCAGCGCAAGATCCTCGCGCCCGACTTCAGCCTCTACCTGCACGCGCCCGGCCGTACCGACCCGAGCCTCGCTCCTGCCGGACACGATGCCTTCTACGTGCTCTCCCCGGTGCCGAACCTCGACGCCGACGTGGATTGGGAGAAGGCGTCCGGTCCGTACTTCGATGCCATCCTCGAGACCTTGGAAGCGCGCGAGATGCCCGGGCTCACGAGCAGCCTCACGACCCGCTTTTCCGTCGATCCGCGCTACTTTCAGCACGAGCTCCGCTCGCAAAAGGGGGCGGCGTTCGGCATCGAACCGCTCCTGTCCCAGTCGGCCTACTTTCGCTGTCACAATCAATCCAAAGACGTCGGCGGTCTCTACTTCGTCGGCGCCGGAACCCACCCAGGCGCAGGCCTCCCAGGCGTACTGTGCTCCGCCAAAGTGCTCGAGCGAGTCGTGCCACCCGCCTTCGACGTCCGAGGCGCCGCGTGAGCCGCCCCTACGCCGAAGTCGAGCGCGAGGCAGCTGCCGTACTCGCGCGCCACGCGCGGAGCTTCCGCTGGGCTAGCTGGTTCCTGCCCGGCAACGTGCGCAGAGACGCGGCCATCGTGTACGCATTCTGCCGCATGGTCGACGACGCTGCCGACGACGGAACGGACGTGCAATCGGCTCGCGAGTGTCTCGCGACCATTCGGGCCATGCTCGAGGGAGAGCAGCCACAGAGCAGCCTCGTCGCGGCCTACCATGAAGTGGCCGCGCGCACCGGCTTTGGCCTCGCGCCGGCGCGAGCTCTCTTGGCTGGCGCCGCGAGCGATCTCGAAAAGGTGCGGGTGGCCGACGACGCCGAGCTCCTCACGTACTGCTATCGCGTGGCCGGGACGGTAGGCTTGATGATGTGCGGCGTGCTCGGCGTCACCGAGCCAGACGCGAAGACGCATGCAGTCGCGCTCGGCATGGCCATGCAGCTCACCAATATTTGTCGCGATGTGCGCGAGGACGCCTTGCTCGATCGCGTCTATTTGCCCCGCGCTCGGCTCTTGGCGAGCGGCCTCGACGCCTCGTCCCTGCATCCAGAGGGCATCCTGCTCGCGGCGAGCCCCGAGCGCGCCGCCGTCTCGCGCGCGGTGCTCCACCTGCTCTGTGATTCGGAGCGGCTGTATGCGCGTGCCACCGAAGGCTTCCGCTACATTCCCGCACGCACACGGCTCGGGGTTTGGGTGGCTGCGAGCTTGTACCGCGGCATCGGCCGCCGTCTGCAGCGGACGGGTGGCGACGCCCTCGCCGGCCGCACCGTCGTGCCGGTGGGTCACAAGCTCCTGCTCGCTACGATCAGCCTGGGGGCCTGGCTCCGCTCGCTCGCTCTTCCGAGCCGTCCACGGCCCCTGCTAGGACCGGGCCCGTCCCTTTTCCACCTCACCTCGCCTCCTTCCACCCGAGTCGGCTAGCGCCTCGCTCGCCTCCCCCTCGCGTCTCACCCCAACGTCGATCTCGCCGTGACGTATCGCATCCGGACCGTCGCAGACATGACCGGCATTCCCCGCAATACCTTGATCGCGTGGGAGCGCCGCTACGGCGTCGTGCAGCCGACCCGGCATCCGAACGGTTACCGCAGCTACAGCGACGAAGATGTCTCACGGCTGAATCGCATCAAGAACGCACTCGCTGCAGGCCTCAAGGTCAGCGAAGCGGTGGCACTCCTCGCAAAGCAGGAATCGGAGCCGGAGCGGAGTCAGTCACCAGCCGAGACTTGGACCGGCGCGGCGCTGCCCTCAGCCGAGGCGCAGCTCGAAGAGCTCGCCAGCGAGCTCGTGAGAACGCTCGTCTGCTACGACAAGGACGCCGCGCATCGCATCATCGCGCAGCTCAGCCCGGTGCCGTTCAATCGTCGCCTCGAAGCCGTGTATTTCCCGGCGCTCCGCGAAATCGGCCAGCGCTGGGAGCGGGGCGACATTTCCGTCGTGCAAGAACACTACGCGAGCTCGATCTTGCGTGCCCACTTCGCCAGTCTGCTCGTCTCGGTGGGTCCGTCGAATCCGCGTGCTCCCCACGCTGCCTGCACGACCTTCGTCGAAGACTTGCACGAGCTTTCAGCGCTCGCACTCGCCGTTCAGCTCTCTCTCGACGGCTGGCGTGTATCGTACCTGGGCCCCAACCTGCCCGCCGAAGAGGTGGTCGCCTTTGCTCGCCAGCAGAACCCGCGCCTGCTCTGCGTCTCGATCGTGCTCCCGGTCAGCCGCGACGCCATCGCCCGCTACGTGGACATCGTAGCCCCTGCGCTGCATCCCGGCGCGCAGCTCGTACTCGGCGGACGGAGCCTCGCCGGAGTGACCCTCGAGCGCTGGCCAGCCGTCAGCCTCCGACCGGAATGGGGCGTCGACTTTTCGCTCCCCTCCTGAGCGCACGACACCGATGCTCTCCTGGGCCCTGTTCGCGCTCACGCTCGTGCTGCTCCTGCTGCTGCCGAGAGCGCTCGCCTGGCTGATTCGCCGACGACTCGGCGGCTACATCGCTCTGGCGAACGAGCCCGATCAAGGGGCCCCCCTGCGCCCGGCGAAGGCCCCTTCCGTCGCGGTGATCGGTGCGGGGGTGGCCGGGTTGACGGCGGCGCACACCCTCGCCGCCCGGGGCTACCGGGTGTCCCTGATCGAAGGGGCCGAGTACCTCGGCGGCAAGCTTGGCAGCTGGACCGTCGAGCTTGCGCCCGGTCGCTCGGTCCGCGTGAGCCATGGCTTCCACGCGTTCTTCAAGCACTACGAAAATCTGAATCGGCTCCTCGACACGCTCGGCGTGACGGACCGTCTGCAGTCCATCGGCGACTACGTGATTTTGACTCGCGACGGACGGACGCAGACGTTCGGAGGTCTCCCCAAGACGCCCGTCCTCAACTTGCTCGGCATGCTGGTGAAAGGCGCTTTCTCCCTCGGTGACGCCCTCCGAGCACCCGGCCGCGACTGCTACGGCATCTTTCTCGAGTACGACGGGGAAACCACGTTCCGCGAGCTCGATGACCTCTCTTACGCCGACTTCGTTCGCTGCACGAAGGTTCCTCCGCGCCTCGAGCTCGCCTTCGGCACCTTCGCTCGCGCCTTCTTTGCCAGCAGCGACCGCCTGTCGCTGGCAGAGCTCGTGAAGGCGTTTCACTTCTACTACCTGAGCCACGATCGCGGCCTCGTGTACGACTTTCCGACGGAGGACTACGAGCCCTGGCTGCTGGCCCCGCTTCGCAAGCGCTTGGAGGCGCTCGGGGTGGAGATTTGCGTGGGTCAGCCCGTGCACGGGATTGAACGCACCCGAGATGCGTTTCGCCTCGGCGATCGCTCGTTCGACCGCGTCGTCTTGGCCACAGACGCACGCAGTGCAGCCGCCATCGTGCGGAATTCCAGCGGGCTTTCCCCAGAGACGGCCTCGACCGTGGGCGCTGTGCGCGCTGGTCAGCGCTACGCCGTGTGGCGCATTTGGATCGATCGCGACGTGCGAAAAGGTCTACCGGTGTTCGTGATCACCGACAAAATGCGCGTGCTCGATTCGGTGACGTTCTACCACCGCTTCGAGCGCGATACGCAGCGCGACCTCGAGCGCCACGGCGGCGGCTTCGTGCTGGAGCTCCACTCCTACGCCATCCCGGATGACCTCCCCGACGAACGAGTCCGCGCTGCCTTCCGCGCCGACCTGCTCGAGTACTTCCCCGAGCTCGATGGCATGGTCATCACACACGAGTCGTTCCAGCTCCGTGCCGACTTCACCGCCTTCCATGTCGGCCTGGCTGGGACCAGGCCCTCCACCGACGTCGGGACGCCCGGCTTCTACTGCGCCGGCGACTGGGTGAAGCTGCCCTTCCCGGCCATGCTGCTCGAGGCCGCCTGCGCGAGCGGGATCGCTGCCGCAAACGCCATCTTTACGGACGACCAGGTGCAGGAAGAGCCCATCTACCGCGTGCCGTTGCGCGGGCTCTTGGCCGGCCTGCCTCCGCCGCCCGGGCGCGCCCGGGCTCTCCGGCCCCGAGCCTGAGCCAGCTGGCCCTCTTGGCCGGGTGCTGAAAAAAGCACCCTGCTAGGCTGACCTCATGCCCATACGCGTGGTGTGCTTCGACCTCGGCGGCGTCGTCGTCCGCATCTGTCATTCGTTCGTGGAGGCGGTCCAAGCGGCAGAGCTGCCGCTCGTCGACGCGCAACGCTTGCTCGAGCCCGATTCCGTCGCGCGACGCCGCGACGCCATCTGGGCGCACCAGGTGGGCGAGTTCGATTTCGACGAATACTGCCGACGCATGTCGCTCGCGGTCGACGGCCTCTACTTGCCCGACCAGGTTCGCGCCCTGCACGCGGCCTGGCTCATCGGTGAGTACCCCGGCGTGCTCGACCTGGTCACCGAGCTTTCGTCGAACGCGGGCGTGCGTCTCGCGTGTCTGAGCAACACCAACGACGGACATTGGGAGCAAATGATGAGCGCGCCGGAGCTCTTTCCCACGCTGCATCGCCTGCACCTGCAGCTTGCATCGCACCTGCTCCGGCTCGCCAAGCCGGAACGGCCATCTATGACGCTGCGGCCGCGACCTTTGGCTCCGGTCCTGGCGAGGTCCTCTTCTTCGACGACTTGCCGGAGAACATCGCGGCAGCGCGCGAGGCTGGCTGGCATGCCGAACGCATCGACCCAACGGGAGACACGGCGCTCCAGATGCGTGAGCACTTGCGCGCGCACGGCGTCCTCACGCATCACGGGGGCAGCTGAAGGGGGCGGGCCCCGCGGGCGCTTCGGGACGACCCGCCCCGCGCTGGCGGCCCCCGGCGATTGCCTTCCGGCGCTCTCACCAGCGCGTGCGCTCGCGCTCCCCCGTCGCGGTGCGCTTCATGCTTGCGCAGGACGACCGAAAATCGGCGGGGTGACCTGAACGCCGGCGTGCTTGGAGAAGCCAATCTTGCCGCCCGTGGCGTCGACCACGACCGTACCGCCCGGCTCGTACTCGCCGCGCAGCACCGCCTCGGCGAGCGGATTCTCGACCAAGCGTTGGACAGCTCTTTTGAGGGGCCGCGCTCCGAATTGCGGGTCGAATCCTTGCGCGGCGATGACCTCCTTGGCCGCGTCCGTCACCGTGAGCGCCAAGTCGCGACCCTCGAGGCGCGTCGCCAGGCGCTCCAGCTGAATGTCCACGATGTGCCGTACTTGTCCACGGCCCAAGCGACGATACACGATGGTCTCGTCCAGGCGGTTCAGAAACTCCGGCCGGAAGTGGCTACGAAGGGCTTGTTCCGCCGCCTCGTCGAGGCGACGCTGCTTGTCCTCATCCGAAAGATCGCGCCGCTCTTCGACGGCAGCCATCTCGGCCGAACCCAGGTTGCTGGTCAGGATGATCACCGTGTTCTTGAAGTCCACGGTGCGCCCTTGACCATCGGTCAGGCGACCGTCGTCGAGTAGCTGCAAGAGCACGTTGAAGACGTCCGGGTGCGCCTTCTCGACTTCATCGAACAGCACCACGGAGAACGGGCGCCGCCTCACTGGCTCGGTCAGCTGGCCACCTTCGTCGTAACCCACGTAGCCAGGTGGCGCGCCAATCAGCCGCGAAACGGCGTGCTTTTCCATGTACTCGCTCATGTCGATGCGAGTCATCGCGCGCTCGTCGTCGAACAGGAACTCGGCCAGCGCGCGGGCCGTCTCCGTCTTGCCGACACCCGTCGGTCCCAAGAACAGGAACGACCCGATCGGCCGCTGCTCGTCGCCGAGCCCCGCGCGGGAGCGGCGCACGGCATTCGCAACTGCGGTCAGCGCTTCGTCTTGCCCGATCACGCGCGCGCGCAGGTCGTCCTCCATATGAAGGACCTTCTCCATCTCGCTCTTGAGCATGCGAGCAACCGGGACGCCGGTCCATTTGCTGACGATGGCAGCCACGTCCTCGTCGCTGACCTCCTCTTTGAGGAAAGAGCCCTTCTCTTGAATGCGAGCGAGCTCCGCGCGCGCCTCTTCGAGCGCGCGCTCGTGCTGTGGCACCTCGCCGTAGCGAATCTCCGCCGCGCGTCCCAGGTCGCCCTTGCGTTGCACGAGCTCAGACTCGGTCCGCAGCTCCTCGACGAGGCGTTTTTCTTCCTGAATGCGGAAGATGACCTCCTTCTCCTTGAGCCACTGCGCCTTCTTACTGTCGCGATCGGCGGTCACTTCGCCAATCTCCACGCGCAGCTGCTCCAGGCGAGCTTCGCTGGCCTTGGTCTTCTCGCGCTTCAGGGCCTGTTCTTCGACCTGCAGCTGAACGAGTCGACGCTCACACTGATCGATCTCGAACGGCATCGAGTCGATCTCCAGCTTGATCTTGCTGGCCGCCTCGTCGATGAGGTCGATGGCCTTGTCCGGCAGGAAGCGCTCGGTGATGTAGCGCGTGCTGAGGTTCACCGCTGCCACGATGGCGGCATCGGTGATGCGGATGCCGTGATGGACTTCGTAGCGCTCTTTCAGGCCACGCAGGATCGCGATGGCGTCTTCTTGGCTGGGCTGGTCGACGATCACCGGTTGGAAGCGCCGCTCGAGCGCCGCGTCCTTCTCGATGTGCTTGCGATACTCGTCGAGCGTCGTGGCACCGATGGCGCGTACTTCACCGCGCGCCAAAGCGGGCTTGAGCATGTTGGCGGCGTCCATTGCGCCTTCGGCGGCGCCCGCGCCCACGAGCGTATGCAGCTCGTCGATGAACAGGATGATCTGGCCGGCAGCCGATTCGACCTCTTTCAGCACCGCCTTCAGCCGTTCCTCGAACTCGCCGCGGAACTTCGAGCCTGCCACCATCGAGGCCAAATCGAGCGCCAAGAGCCGCTTCTCCTTCAGGCCCTCGGGCACGTCCCCCGAAGCGATCCGGTGCGCCAACCCTTCCGCGATCGCCGTCTTGCCCACACCGGGCTCGCCGATCAGAACGGGGTTGTTCTTCGTACGCCGGCTGAGCACCTGCATGACACGACGGATCTCTTCGTCGCGCCCGATCACCGGATCGACCTTGCCCGAGCGCGCAGATGCCGTCAGGTCGCGCGTGTACTTGTCGAGCGCCTGGAACTTCCCTTCGGGGTCCTTGTCGGACACGCGCTGACTTCCGCGCGCCTTCTGCAGCGCCTCCAGCAGCTTGCCGTGGGATAGGCCAAAATCAGCCAAAATCCGCGCCAGCTTCTCCTTGTCCTTGCTGGCAGCCAGCAAGAAGTGCTCCGTAGAGACGAACTCGTCCTTGAGCTTCTTCGCTTCGTCCTCGGCCGCGGCGAAGAAGGCCGGCAAACGGCGGCCCACCCGTGGCTCGTCACCGCCCTGCACGCGCGGCAGCTTGGCGACCTCCGCTTCCAGCGCAGTGACGACGCGGTCCGCGTGAGCGCCCGCCAGCTCCACCAGCGGTGCGCCGATGCCTTGCTCCTGCGTGAGGATGGCAATCGCCAGATGCTCCGGCACGATCTCCGGATGTCCCCCGCGCAAGGCGAGGTCGCGTGCTGCCTGAACGGCTTGTTGGCTCTTGGTCGTCAGTCGGTCGAAGTTCATGAGGATTCTCCGAGAGGTGGCGCCCTGCGCGAGCGCTGGCCCACGCCGGATCTGACCGGCGAGCAGAAGAAGGAACCGGGGGCGGGTGGCCCAGGGGCAGGGCTTGCTGGCCTCCGCCGAGCGGGAGGGAGGGCCGCACGGCGAAGCGGTGAGGAGGGCGCTTCCACGCCCCCGGCTGATGGAGAACCTAAGGCCGCCTGCGCGACCCGCAAGGCCCCACCGCACGCCGGAGACAACGGCGCCTGGTGCGCGGGCACGGCATCAGCACCGCAGCCGCACCGGCAGCTGCTTGGTTCGGGCCCGAGGCGGGCTCAAATGTCCAGGTTCTGCACGTTGAGGGCGTTGTCTTCGATGAAGCGGCGCCGCGGCTCCACTTGATCGCCCATGAGCACGCTGAACATTTCTTCTGCGCGCACCGGGTCACGCACTTCGACCCGCAGGAGTGTGCGCGCATCGGGGCTCATGGTGGTCTCCCACAGCTGGTCGGCGTTCATTTCGCCGAGACCTTTGTAGCGCTGGATGTCGATGCCCTTGCGGCCGCGCTCGGCCAGGACCTGATCCAGTGCCTCCGGGTTGTCCACCACGATGGCTTCGCCACGCTCGGGCCGCACCGTGTAGGGCGCAGGACCAATCGACTGCATGTCCTCCTCGATGCTGACGAGCTCGTGATACTCGCCCGTGTCGGCAATCTCGGCGGTCAGGCGAGCCGGCTTCGAAGAAGCACCGGGCCGGAACTTCACCACCAGGTGGCTTCCCTCCGCCTCGTCCTGGACGAGCCGCACTGAGAGCGGCATCAAGTCCGGAAAGCGGGTCTGCAAGGTGGCTTCCAGCACGCCCCGCGCCTGCTCGAGGCGTGCTTCGTCGGCGAAGGTGTCGACCCGGACTGCGGCCTCGCGGATTGCCGCCGAAATGACGCGGCTGTCGCAACGACGGTCGAGCCGGCGCAGATGCTCCGCCACCGAACGGAGGCGTGTGGCGATGTGCAGGAGCGGCTTGCCCGAGAGTTCGGGGCCGTTCGAGCTTTGAACGGTGACGCCGTCGATGCCGCTCTCGATCAGGAAGTGATTGAGCGAGGGCTGATCCTTGATGTAACGGATCTTCTTGTTCTTTTTGACGCCGAACAGCGGCGGCTGAGCGATGTAGAGGTAGCCCTTCTCGATCAGCTCCGGCATCTGCCGGTAGAAGAACGTCAAGAGCAACGTGCGGATGTGGCTGCCGTCGACGTCGGCATCGGTCATCAGGATGACCTTGTGATACCGCAGCTTGCTGATCTCGAAGGTGCCCTTGTCGGTAATGCCGCAGCCGAGCGCCGAGATGAGCGTGGCCACCGCCTCTGATGACAACATGCGATCGAGACGCGCACGTTCGACGTTCAAGATCTTGCCGCGGAGGGGGAGAATGGCCTGAAAATGGCGATCGCGACCTTGTTTGGCGCTGCCACCGGCCGAGTCACCCTCGACGATGTAGAGCTCGGAAATGCTCGGGTCTTTGCTCTGACAGTCGGCGAGCTTGCCGCTCAGCGCTGTCGTATCCATCACGCCCTTGCGCACGACCTCGCGCGCCTTGCGCGCTGCTTCGCGCGCCTTGGCTGCCAAGATGGCCTTGTCGACGATCTTGCGAGCCGTCGTCGGATGCTCCTCGAAATAGCGGCCAATCTGCTCGACGACCGCCGTTTCGACGATGCCCTTCACTTCGCTCGAGACCAGCTTGCTCTTGGTTTGGGAGTCGAAGCTGGCGTCCGGATGCTTGACGTGAATGACGCAGATGATGCCCTCACGGCAGTCGTCGCCCGTGAGGCCATTCTTGACGTCCTTGAACAGGTTGTTCTCCTGTCCGTAGTTGTTGAGTAGTCGCGTCAGCGCCGAACGCAGGCCCGTCAGGTGGGTGCCGCCGTCCTTGTTGTGGACGTTGTTCGTGTAACAGAGGATCTGCTCGGCAAACGCGCTGGACCACTGAATCGCCAGGTCGACCACGAGATCGGCGCGGCCGTCACCCAAAGGCGTCGCCGTTTCGAAGGCGATCACGTCGTCGTGAATCGGCTCCTTCTTCTCGGCGATGTGAGCCACGAACTCGCGAATGCCACCCTCGTACAGGAAGGTTTCGTGACGCCCTTCCTCGCGCTCGTCCGAGAGACGGATCTTCAGGCCCGAGTTGAGGAAGGCAATCTCCCGTAGGCGCTGCGAGAGGATCTCGTAGCTGTACTCGGTAGTGGTGAAGATCTGCGTATCGGGCTTGAAGGTAATGCGCGTGCCCGTTTTCTTGGTGGCCTCGCCCGCCTCCAGCGGACCTTGCGGAACGCCGCGCTCGTAGCGCTGACGGTGCACCCGGCCTTCGCGGTGGATCTCGACCTTCAAGAACTCGCTGACGGCATTGACGGCGCTGACGCCCACGCCATGCAAACCTGCCGAGACCTTGTAGCTCGAGTGATCGAACTTGCCGCCCGCGTGCAGCACCGTCATCACGACTTCGACCGCGCTGACGCCCTTCTCGTGCATACCGGTGGGAATGCCGCGCCCGTCGTCCGTCACCGTCACCGAACCATCGTGGTTCACCGAGACGTCGACGTTCTTGCAGTGACCGGCCAGATGCTCGTCGACGGAGTTGTCGACGACTTCCCACACCAGATGGTGCAGCGCCGAACCATCGTGCACGTCCCCGATGTACATGCCGGGACGCTTGCGCACGGCCTCCAGGCCTTCGAGCACCTGGATGTTCTTGGAGCCGTAGTCTTCCTCGGCGCTGGTGGAAGGAGCAGACGGAGAGACAGCGGGAGAAGTCACCGCACGCGCCTCCGGAGTAGTGGATTGGGCTGCGCCCGAAGGCGTCGCCGCGCTGGATTCCGAGATGTCACTCAAAGCACTTCACCGGCAATTTCCGAGAGACCGCAGAGGCCCTTCGGTATAGTCCGCTCACCCCCTGCAATCAAGCCAGCGGCCACGGGACGAGAGGGCGCAGTCAGCCAATTTCAGCTGCAATCGCGAGTGGGGCGACAGGCGATCTGGCCACGAACGCGCCCGCCCCGAGACGGGCATGCCAGCGCTCAGCCGAGGGCTCCGCCGTCGAGGCGAAAGCTTTGGCGCTGTCCTTGTCCAATGACCACGGCGTCGAACAATTCGGGCCTCGTGGTCGTGACGAACACTTGACTCTGCGTTCCCTCGAGGAACGAAAACACGGCGGCCAAGCGTTCCTCGTCCAGTTCACTCGAGACGTCGTCCAAAAGCAGGATCGGCTCTTGATCGGTCACCCCCCGCACCACCTCGAGCTCCGCCAACTTGAGGCCCAAGGTCATGAGCCGTTGCTGGCCCTGGCTGGCGTGACTCCGAGCAGGCCGGCCATCGAGCAGCAGCAGCAGATCGTCGCGCTGGGGGCCAAACGTCGCCGTACCGCGCTTGGCATCGATGGAACGTCGACGCTCGAGCTCGGCCAGAAAGCGCGCCGGGTCGGTGGTGCCTTGCTCGAGATGGCGGAGTCCAACCTCGAGCGAGCTCGGCGCCATGCGCTGCATGCTCTCACCAAAGGCAATCCGGACGCGCTCGGCCACTCGAGCGTGGCCAGCAGCCAGGCGCGCCCCTCGCTCGGCCATCACCGTCTCGAATGCGTGAAGCTCCGCCGTGTGGCCGCCGAAACGGGCCAGGAGCTCCTGCCGCTGGCGTTGCGCGATGCGGTACGCCTGCGCCGCTTCGGCCCCGGCCGGGTCCAAGTACAGCATCAATCGGGCGAGCAGAGTGCGGCGGCCGCTGGCCGGCCCGTTGCATAAGCCGAGGTCCCCCGGATGGAAGGCAATCACCGGCGTGTGGATGGCGTAATCCAAATGGCGGCGCGCCGGTTTGCCGTCGATGGCAAAGGTCCGACTCCGTGGACCCAGGAGCGCCGCCTGATCACGGCCCAACCCCAGTGCTTGGATGCGAGCCGCGATTCGGGCGTTGGCCTGCCCGGATTGGATCGTCTCGCCGAGGTGGCTGGTCCGAAAGCTCTTCGTGGTCGCCAGCACATACAGCGCTTCGATGAGGCTCGTCTTGCCGTGACCGTTCGGGCCATGAAGCAGGTTGAGCCGCGGCGCGGGCTCAAGCGAAGCCGCAGTGATGTTTCGAAATCGCTCGACCGTCAGTCGCTCGATGAGGACGCGTCCGGCCATGACCTGGCCCTGACACTCAAATGCGCATGGGCATGACGACGGCCAAATAGTCCCGATCCGTCGCATCGCCGCCCGGGCGGATCACGGCGGGATCGAGCTCACCACTGATGCCGAGGATCACCTCGTCATCGGTGATCGCATTCAGCACGTCCAAGAAGTAGCGCGCGTTCAGGCCAATGGTCAGCGTCGGCCCGCGATGATCGACGGGCAGTTCGTCGAAGCCCTCGCCTGCTTCAGGACTTTCGCTCTCGACCCTTAGGGTGCCGTCGGCCAGCGTGATCTTCACACCGCCAGTCCGGTCGCTGGCAGCCAGCGAGACGGCCTTGAGAGCGTCCGCCAAGAACCCGCGCGGTGCGCGCACGACGTGCTCGCTCTGGGCCGGAATGACCTGTTGGTACGGCGGAAACTGCGCATCCACGAGCTTCACACTGAAGCGAAAGCCAGCGAGCTCCGCGTACACGTTGGGGCCGCTTTCGAGCAGCTTGATCTTCGGAACCGTTTCGTCGGTTCCTTCGGCAACCGCTTCGTCGCAAAGACGACGGAGCTCCACGATGCCCTTGAGTGGAATGAGCATCGAGCCGGTCGCCTTCACCTCCGGAGCGCGAATCTCCATTTTCGACAGACGGTGTCCGTCGGTGGTGACCATGCGCAGGCGATTCTTCTCGAGCTCGAGGAGTGCGCTGCTCAAATGCAGGCGCGTCTCGTCGGTCGAGATCGAAAAATGCGTGCTCGTGATCAGACGGGAAACGATGGCTGCGTCGAGCTCGAGCGGCTCTCCCTTGTCCGGCTTGGGAAGGCTGGGAAACTCTTCTCCAGGAACGCCGAAGATGGTGTAGCGCCGTGCGCTCGAAAGTGAGCGAATCGTGGTTGCCGAACCGTCCCCGACCTCGAGCACCAGCTGCCCCTCGGGCATCATGCGTACGCGTTCGTAGAGATCCTTGGCGCCGACGGCGACACTCCCTGGTTTCGTCACGTCGGCGCTGACTTCGCCACTGACGGCGAGCACGAGGTCCGTAGCCGAGAGGCGCAGTAGACCTGGAGTCGCCTCCAGGAGGACGTTGCCCAGAACGGGCATGGTGCTCTTCTTGTCGGCGACCCCCTGGCAGCGCGCGAGAACTCGCGACAGGTCCTTTTTGCTGACGGTGACGTGCATGGACACCGCTGGTTTAGTGGGCTGCTCTGCTCATGACCAGAGCGGAGCGGCCATTGACCGGAGCCGAGCGCCCACCCCTCGAGCGTCGGGCCATTTCCGCAACTTCGATCGGGACTCAAAAAATTTGAGTATTCACTCGTAGTAGTCGTAGGGGGTGTGGATACTGAGGATATCCATGTAACTAGCTAGAGTTATTGGATTTTGTTCGATCTGTCCCTGTGACTCCACCGAGGTCCATGGAGAGGATCGACTGGGGGTTCGGCAGAGCATCCCCAGCGCGTCCGCCGCCGACTCCCACCGGATCCCCAGGAGGATCCCCAGGCCCCGCACAGGGCAGAATCAGCGCGAAAGAGTCAGCCAGCGGCGGCCGGCAGGGGGCGCTCGGGCTCCTCGAGGCGGGCCAAGGCCAGGAGCAGCTCGCGCCGCACGCGCTCGTACGTCTGGGGCCCGACCTCGTCGGCCGCACGCGCAGCTTCGAGCGCCGCCAGGTCCGTCAGAATCAGACGACGTGCCTGCTTGAGGTCGGCCGAGCCATGCCCCTTGGAGCGTGGAGCTCGACGGGCCAACCCGAGGCCACCGAGGGCGAGTGCCACGGCAAGTGCCACCGCATACCAACGCTCCGGGCCCACGGTCGGCAGACCACTCAAGCGGACCTCGATGGACGAGAGCACCGCTTCGCCAGGAACGAGCGCCCGCCGAGTGACCAGGACCTTCGTCCCTTCGGGACCGCGGGTTTCTTGCACCGGCTCGAAGCCGGGGACTTCGAGCGACATGCCCGGAGCCGACTCGGTGATCACGCGCATCTCGGCCACGTGGGGCGGGAGCGAAAAATGGAAGGACTCTTCTTCCGCTCGGCCTGCTGGCAGACGGAAGTTGAGTCGCACGTCCTTCTGGCCAGGGGGAAAGCTCCCGGTCAGTCGGGCGCCGTGAGGGCCATCCTGAACGACGCCCGGAGTGGCGCTCTCGAAGGCGGACAGACCCGCCGGCAAGTCGAGGCGAATGCTGCTCGGAACCCAAGTCTTCTGTCCCAGGGAAAAGACCCGGAACAGGACATCGAACACGAACTCGCCCTCGCGTAGCTGCACGTAAACGAAGCCACGCATGCCCACCATCGCGTCCGATGGGTCCGGCGTGGCTTCGAACACGGGAACGATGACTCGCATGCCGGTGGACTCACTGGGACGAAAGTCCTCGACCGCGTACTCAGCTCCGAGCGCCTGAACACTGATGCGCGCAATGGCGCGGACGCTGTGATCGACGCCGCGGAAGAGCACGCTTCCGTCGGGCCCCGTGCGCAACACCTGCTCGCGCTTGGCGTCGCCTTCGGCGATACTTTGGACGGTCTCACGCAGGGTCACCGCTGCGTTTTCCAGCGGAAACTGGCCTGCCGTCAGGACGACGACGGCCACGTCGCCAGGGGCGAGGGCCGAGTCTTGCTCGAGGCTGATCGTCGCAGGAGCTCCGGCTGCGGGGACGCCATGTCCGCCTGCTGTGCCGTGGCCGCCTGCTGTGCCGTGGCCGCTGGCGGCCATGCCCGCCGGGGGGTGCCCGGCCGGAAGGCCAGAAGAGGTGGGCGGATGTCCTGCGGGCATGCGGCCGCTGGGCGCGCTCGAGGACGTGGGCGGGTGTCCCGCCGGCATGCGGGCGCTCGAGGACGTGGGCGGGTGTCCCGCTGGCACCGAAGCCGAGGTCTTGACCGGCGGGTGTGCCGCCGGAAGCCCAGGCTGTTCTTGGGCGAAGACGCCGTGGGGAAGTAAGCAGGCAAGGAGCGCCGCACGCAGGATGCGCTGTCGTTCGGGCCTCATTTTTTCCTCGCTTTGGCTTTGCGGCCCGCCTGAGTGTCTTTGCCCCCGCTCGCCAGGAAGCGAGCCGCGCGCGCCTCGGCTTGTTCGAGGCGGCTGCCCAGGCTGGAGTCGGCCTCGGCGATCAGTCGTTTGGCCTCTGCGCGAAAGTGCGCCGAGGCCACTTCGAAATCCTCGCGCGTAATCTTGCCGACCGAGAGCTCGTACTCGAGATCCTTGAGGGTGCGCAGCACGGCGCGCTTCTGTTCCTCCGCCGCCGTGGGAGCTGCCAGAGCCAGAGCTTCGTCGAGCGTGAGCTCACCGGCGCCGCCGAGCCGCTCCAGGCTGCCCCAGGCCAGTGCGATGACCAGGCAGAGCGTTCCGCCTGCGACGACGAGGAGCGCCGGCGGCAAGCCGACCCACACGGCGGTCCCGATCCCGAGGGCTAGCGTCAGGACGATGATGCCTTTGGATGCGAGTTTCACGGGGCGGTGCCTGCCCTAGCCGAGGCGAGGGCCGCTGGCGAGGTCACACTCGCCCATTTCGAGGTAAAAGGCTGCGTGGCAAAAGGTTGAGCCAGGCTCTGCGCGAAGAGCACCGTCAGCACGATACCCGTCGCGCCCGCTAGACCGGCACGGGCATAGCGCCACGCCGAAACCCGCCCGAGGCCCAGCTCAGGCCACAAGGACACGCTGCAGCCGACGATGAGGGTGAGGAGGCCCAGCCAAATCCAGCTGACGAACGGGTTCACGTGGAACGTGAAGGTGGCGCGCTTGGTCTGCGGATCGGCGACGGCCAGCACCGTGTAGAGATCACTCGACAGGCCGCGGTGAAGTCCCACCTCCGTCGTCGTCTGCGGCGGGCTCTGATAGATGAACTTGGCTGGACTCAAACGGCCGAGCGATCGTCCGCCCTTCTGCACGTCGAGGTCGGCAAACAGCATCCGACGCCCTTCTGCAGCTTGCTCTTCCGCCGAGCAACGTGCCCCGCCCGGGCACATGCGTGTCCCCTGGTAGGTGAGCTGGTAGCCGGCGATCTGGTGGCGGTCGCCGGGCATCATGCTGACCTCGTGCTCGACCTGCCACGCCGTTCCGACGAAGCCCAAAAACATGCCCACGATGCCGAGGTGCACGACGTAGCCGCCGTAGCGACGACGACTGCGTGCAACCAACCGAACCAAAGCCACGAGGGCCGTCTCCGGCTCGCCCTTCTTTTCGGCCGAAGACATGCGGGCGCGCGTGCCCCGAAAGAACTCCTGCACGATCACGGCTACGTTGAAGGCCGCGAGCGTGACCGTCACGCCGGGGAAAAACTGGCTGATGGCCCCGAAGACCTGTGCGCCGACGCCCGGTTCGACATTCGATGCGGGCACGATGGGCGGAAAGCCGAGCTTCCAACCGAACGCAAAGTGCAGCGCCGCGGCGCCTCCGGCCACGGCCAGCGGAAAACGGAACGCCTGGGAGAGCGCGGCCCCACCCGTCTTGCGCCAGCCAAAGAGCGGGGCCAGGCCCATGAGCGCGAAGATGACGAGGCCGATCACGCTCATCCACTTGTTGTAGAAGGGCGGCCCGACGGTGACTTCCTGGCCGCTGAACGCTTCGCTGAAGAGCGGGAAGGTCGTCGCCACGAGCACGAACGTCATCCCGCCGAGCAACGCCCAGTTGTTGATGACGAACATCGCCTCGCGGCTCGCGACCGACTCCACTTCGGCGCGGGCCCGGAGCTGGGGCAGCCGCCACACGATCAGGCCGGCCGCAGCCGAGCACACGAACCCGAGGAACCAGACGAAGTAGGGGCCGATGTCACTCTTGGCGAACGAGTGCACGCTCGCGATGAGGCCGCTCCGGGTCAAGAACGTGCCGAAGATGGTGAGGGCGAACGTGGTGGCAATCAGCGACACGTTCCACACTTTGAACATGTTGCGGCGTTCTTGGATGATGGTGGAGTGCACGTAGGCGGCCGCGGTGAACCAGGGCAAACAGGCCGCGTTTTCCACTGGGTCCCAGGCCCAGAAGCCGCCCCAGCCGAGCTCCTCGTAGGCCCAAATCATCCCCAGCACGTTGCCGATGCTGAGAAAGAGAAACGCAACCAGCATCCACTTGCGGACGGCGACGATCCACTCGTTCTCCAGCCGGCCGCTGACCAGCGCCGCTACGGCAAAAGCGAACGGTACGCTGCAGCCGACGAAGCCCATGTAGAGCATGGGCGGATGGATGATCATCCAATAGTTCTGGAGCAGCGGGTTGAGTCCAGAGCCGTCGGCCTGGGCGCCCCCCAGGTTTTGCTCGAACGGGTTGGCCGCGAACATCATCAGGATCGCGAAGAACGCCACCACGACCATCAGCGTGGCAATGACGTAACCCTGAAGTTCGCGATACTTTCCCTGCATCCAGCGCACGCACGCCGCCGTGTAGCCGCCGAGGAGTAGGCTCCACCAAAGCAGCGAGCCGTCTTGGCCGCCCCAAAGAGCGGTCAAGAGGTAGGTGGTCGTCATGCTCCGGTCGCTGTAGCGAGAGATGTAGCGGACGCGGAAGTCGTGGGTGACGAAGCCGTAGGCCAGCAGCAGGACGCCGCACAGGATGAGGGCCGAGGTGGCGTAGGCGCCGAGGCGCGCCGAGGCGAGCAGGCGGGATTGCCCACGAGCGGCCATGACGGCGACGCCAAACGTGTAGGCCGCCATCACCAAGATGCCGAAGATGATCAGCGTGCCGAAACCGGGAAGCGAGAGCCACATGGCGCCCGCAGCTTACCCCGCCAGTGCGCCGGCAAAAGGCTCGCGGCGCAGTTTTCCCGCGCACGGAGCGAGCTCGAATGGCTCGCGTTTTTGCAAACGCGCGTGGGTTAGCCCTCGCGATCGCTGACCGTCGTGCCGAGCTCTTCGCCGAGCAGCACTCGGCGAATGTTGCCGGGCGCCATCCGGAACACCCGGATGGGCAGGCCATTTTCCCGGCAAAGGGCGATGGCCGTCGAATCCATGACCTTGAGACGATCGGTCAAGAACCGGTCGTAAGTCACGTGCGGCAGCAGCTCCGCGTCCGGGAAGCGCTCGGGATCCTGGGTGTACACCCCGCCCACCTTCGTCGCCTTGAACAGCGCATCCGCTCGAATCTCCATCGCGCGCAGGGAGGCGGCGGTGTCGGTGGAAAAGAACGGGTTGCCGGTACCGGCCGCGAAGATGACCACGTGCCCGCGCGAAAGGTGACGCATGGCTCGGCGCCGGATGTACGGCTCGGCCACGTTCTTCACCTCGATGGCGGTCATCACGCGCGTCGGCACGGAGCAGCGCTCGAGCGCGTCCTGGAGCGCCAGGGCGTTGATGATGGTGGCGAGCATGCCCATGTGGTCGCTCTGGGTGCGGTCCATGCCTTGGCTGGCGCCCTTGAGGCCACGGAAGATATTGCCGCCACCGACGACGAGCCCGATCTCGACCCCGGTTCGGCGCACCTCCGCGATCTCGGCGGCGGTGCTGCGCAAGGTCTCTGGATCGATGCCGCCCCCACCGGCGGCCAGGGCCTCTCCGCTCAACTTGAGCAGGACCCGCCGATACCTCAGCTGGTCGAGGAGGGCTGGATCAATGTCCCGGGGCGGCAGCGAGTCACGCAGGTCGACGTCCACGGGCCGCGGTGTTAGCGGGGCGCGTCAGGCGCGGCAATGCTGGCCGGTTGACCCGCTGAAACTTCAGGCACTATCTGTACCCCTGCCATGAGCGTCGAACTGCCGTCTGTCCGGCTCTGGCCGCTGCTCCTCCTCCTCGGCGTGACCGGGGGCTGCGAACGCAAGGAGTCGGAACCGCGCGCTTCCGCCCCCGAGGCGCGCGACCCCGTCACTGGTCTCACGGCCAGCGAGGCCAGCGAAGTCCTGGCCAAAGTCGGGGACCGCAGCATCACACTCGGGCAGTATGCGGCCAGCCTCGCGCGCATGGATCGCTTCGAGCGCCTGCGGTACCAGAGCGAGGATCGCCAAAAAGAGCTGCTTTCGGAGATGATCCGCGTCGAGATCTTGGCCCAGGAGGCACGCAAGCGTGGACTCGCCCAGGACCCAGACGTCCAGCTGCGCATGATGCAAGCCTTGCGTGACGAGCTCCTGGCGGATTTGAAGCGGCGCCTGCCGAAGCCGGAGGAATTGAGCGAGCGAGAGGTGCGCGACTACTACGCGAGCCACAAGAACGAGCTGACCGAGCCGCGGCGCCATCGCGTGCTCGTGATCGTCGTGGGCTCGCCGGAGCTGTCGAAGCAAATTGCCGCCGAGGCTCGGGACGCCAGCGGCGAGCGCTGGGCCGAGCTGGCCCGGAAGCACTCGCTCGACCGGCGCGGACTCGAGGCGGGTGGCGCGCCCGAGCTCGCGGGCGACCTTGGCTTCGTGTCTGAGCCCGGAGAGGCACGCGGAGAAAATGGCGAGGTGCCGGAGGAGGTCCGGGCTGCCGTCTTTCGCTTGAGCCGCATCGGCGAGGTGCTGCCGGAGGCCGTGCCTGCGCGCAGCAAGTACTACATCGTCAGGCTCGGCGGCATCAGCCCCGCGCGCGAGCGCAGCCTCACCGATGCCGACGGGGCCATCCGCGCCGAGCTCCTACGAGAGCGCTTTTTGGCTGAAGAGAAGGCACTCCTCGCAAAGCTCGAAGCCCGCTACCCGGTCACCATCGACGAGGCAGCGCTGAACGCTCTCGGGCGCGAAGGGACGCCGCCGCCCAAGGGCCCATGACTGACGACGGTGCACGGGGCGCTCCGGGATCCTTCCGGCCACTTCGCTTACACGTCGAGCCGACGATCGAGTCGACGCCCGACGAAGAACCGGCCGCCGTCGACGGCTGGCAGCGCGAGCTCCAACGCAGCCTGCGTACGGCGGCCGAGCTCAAGGATGCGCTCGCGCTCACGGAAGCCGAGTATCGCGCGGCCGAGCGAGCGGAGGCATCGGGGCTGCCGCTACAGGTAACGCCACATTACCTGTCCTTGATTGACCGTGCGGACCCGAATTGTCCCATTCGTCGCCAGGTCGTGCCGGCGGCGGAGGAAGGTGCCCCCACCCTGGGTGACCTGCGCGACCCGCTCGGCGAGGAAGCGCACGAAGTCGCGCCCGAGCTCGTGCAGCGCTACCCCGATCGCGCGCTCTTGCTCGCGACCGACCGCTGCGCCGTCTATTGCCGCTTCTGCACGCGAAGCCGCATGGTCGGCGCTGGGGGCGGCCCGCGCTCCCTGCGGCGCCTGGAACCTGCTCTCACGTACCTGCGGGAGCATCCGGACATTCGCGACGTCATCATCAGCGGGGGAGATCCGCTGGCCATGGCCACTCGCCGCTTGGCCGAGCTCGTGGGCGCCGTCCGCGCGATTCCTTCCGTCGAGACCATCCGCTTGGCCACGCGCGTGCCGGTGGTCTTGCCGCAGCGCATCGACGCGGAGCTCGTCGCTGCGTTGCGCCCCTTTCATCCGCTGTGGGTGATGACGCATTTCAACCACCCGCGGGAGCTCGCGCCCGAGGCAACGGCCGCGCTCGATCGCCTCGCGGACGCCGGCTTTCCGGTCATGAATCAGACCGTCCTCTTGGCCGGCGTGAACGACGACCCGGCGGTGCTCACGCAGCTCTTCCGCGGATTAGTTCGTCATCGCGCGCGCCCGTATTACCTTCTGCAGATGGACCCTGTCTTGGGCTCTGGCCACCTGCGCACCCCGATTGCTCGCGGCATTTCCATCATGGAAGCCTTGCAAGGTCGCCTCAGCGGCATCGCGCTGCCCAAGCTCATCGTCGATACACCCGGCGGTTTCGGCAAGGTCCCGGTCGGACCCGACTACGTCATCGCCCGGGAGCCGGGACGGACCAGATTCCGCACTCCGCGCGGCGTCGAGGTCGACTACCTCGACCCTGGCCAGCTCGACCTTGGCCAGCAGGGCGCCGTTCAGCTCGTACAGGGCGGGTCCGAAGCCTCGCCGGCCGAGGTCGTGGGGCGCGGCTGATGCGCAGCGCTGGGTGCTGGATGCACGCGGTCGTCCTCGGCTGCGTCGTGGGCTGTGGCGGGGCGACCGTTCCAACGAAGACCCCACCTCCCGACTCGACTGCAGCGAAGCCGCGGCAGTCGGAGCTCGCCATCGCGCAGGCGGCGATCCAGAAAGGCGAGGGAGCCCCATTCGAAAGGCAGCTCGATCGGCTGGTGCGCGAAGGCTCGCGCGAAGCCGTGCCTGTCCTCGGCGAGCTCTACCTGCAGACGGGGAAGCCCGAGCAGGTGCTCGTCCTCCTGCCGAGTGCGCCAGAAGAGCCAGCCTCACATGTCTTGCTCCGTGCGCGCGCCCGGCATCAGCTCGGCGAGGTCGAGGTGGCCACGAGCGAGCTTTCCGGGCTCGATCAGGCCTCGGCGGTGACCTGGCTCGATCGCCTCGAGGCTCGAGTGCACGAGGGCAGCTGGCTGCTCGAGCGGGGGCAGCGAGAGCGGGCCGAGAAGACCCTGCTCGCGGCGATGCGCACCTACGAGAGCGAGGAGTATCGGGCCGCGCCCGCTGCCGACAAAGCCATCGCACTTTCGCACATTGGCCGCGCCGCTCATTTGCTTGGCGCTTTCCAGGACGCCAATCGCGCCTACGAAGAGGCGGAGACGCTCGCGCCACCCACTAGGCAGCTCTTGCTGCGACGGGCCGAGCTCTTCCTCGAAAAGTACGACGCTGGACATGCGCGCGAAGTTACGGAGGAGGCGAGGGCGCTCGGGCCCCATCACCCGGACGTGCTCTTTGCTCGCGCGGCCCTCGAGATCGAGACCAGCATGAACTTCGCGCTTGCGAGCGAGCTCTGTCGCGAAGCGCTCGAGCGCAATCCACGCCACCAAAAGGCGCGCGCACTCTTGGCGGGCATCGCGCTCCGCGACCTGGACTTCAAGACGGCCGATCGGCTGCTGACCGAGGGGCTCGCCGAGCGCCCGGGCGACCTCGACCTCTTGTCCGTCTCGGCGGCCGTGCGCTTCCTGGCGGAGGACGAGGCCGGCTTCGAGAGGCAAGTCGACCATATCCTAGCGCTCAATCCTGCCTACGCGCAGGTCTTCCGGGTGGTGACCGAGTACGCTGAGTGGGAGCACCGCTACGCCGACATGGAGCGACTCCTGCGGCGCGCGCTGCGCGTCGACCCGAATGACGGCGCCATCCACGGTCGCCTCGGGCTCACATTGGTGCGGGCCGGCTCCGATAGCGCCGGCGTGGTCGAGCTGCGTCGCGCCTTCGAGCTCGACCCGTACGACGTGCGCGTGCTGAACACGCTCGAGCTCTTCGAGACCATCTTGCCGGCTCGTTACGTGGAGCGGAAGCAGGGCTCGTTCACGTATCGCCTGCCCAAGGTCGATGAGGCGTGGCTGATGCGCTACGTGCCGGGCCTGCTCGAAGAGGCGTTCGCCGGCATGCAAGAACGCTACGACTTCGCGCCGCGCGGCTCGACCTTGATTGAGATCTACGAGTCGCGGGAGCACTTTGCCGTACGCACGAGCGGTTTGCCGCAGATCGGCATCGCAGGCGTCTGTTTTGGTCGCAAACTCGCGACGGTGAGTCCGAGCGGGAGCCCGGCCAACTTGGGCATGACGCTTTGGCACGAGCTCGGGCACGTCTTTCACATCGGCCTGTCCAAGAGCCGCGTGCCGCGGTTCCTGACGGAAGGGCTGGCGGAGTGGGAGACGGCGCACCTCGGGCGTGGCTGGAGCCGGGAGCTGGATCCAGCGCTCTACGGCGCTCTCGAGGAGGAGCGTCTGCCTCCCCTCACGGAGATGAATCGCGCCTTCACGCATGCCGAGCGGATGGAGGACGTCGCCGTTGCCTACTACGCGTCCGGTCGCATGGCGGAGTTCCTGGTCGACCGCTACGGCATCGACCGGGTGCGCGACCTCTTGGCGACGTGGGGAGAAAAAGGCCTGCGACCTGAGGCCTATGCCGAAGCGCTCGGTAGCTCGCCCGAGCAACTCGACCACTCGTTTCGCAGCTGGGTAGGCCGCGATCTCGAGCGCTTCGAAGGACAGTTCATCGAGACGCCGCGCCGGCTCACGCGGGAAGAGGCCGAGCAGAGCGGCAGTTCTCCGAGCGCCGGTCGCGCGGCCCGTCTGGAGCTGGCCCGAGCCGAGCTGGAATCGGGTCGGGCGGAGCAAGCGGAACCGCGGCTGAAGAAGCTCGTGGACGAGCAGCTCGACGCGCCGGCGGGCTATTGGCTCGCGCGACTCTACTTGGCGACCGATCGCGCCAGCGAAGCTGAAGCGATCCTCGCACGGGTCATCGCCCAAGGGGCCGACGGTGCAGACTTGCGGCTCGCGCTCGCCCGAGCTGCGCAGAACCGTGGCGATCAGGCGAAGGCCCGTTCCGAGCTCGAACGCGCGCTGGCGCTCGACCCGAAGCGAGCCGACGTGTGGGCCTTGCGCGCGAGCTTGGAGCACGAATTCGGCACGCCGGCTGGCGAGCTCACTGCTGTCCGTGGCTGGGCAGCGCTGTCCGAACACGATGGTGCGCTGCAGCGGCGGGTGCTCGAGCTCCTCCTCGTCCAGGCGGGCCCGCGACCTGGCGCTCCCGCTCCCCTCCCGCCCGATACGGAGGACCTCGTGCGCCGCGCCCTCTGGGCAGACCTCGGTAGTCCCCTCACCCACCGCCTGGCGGCGCGCGTCTACGAGCGCTTCCGCAAGCCGCAACAAGCCGACTTCGAGTGGGAGTCGGCTCTCTCCTGTCCAGACGCGGAGGCCGCGCGCGCCGAAACGCGCGAGGAATGGGCCGCCTCCCTCGAACGGCGTGGGCAGCGGGCGCGCGCGACGGCGATTCGCCAAGGCGCCCCGCGCTAGCCTCATGCCTCGCTCTCATCCTGCCACCCGCCGGACGCTCAGCGTCCTCTCGCCCGAGGGCCGGAACTACGACTGCTCCAGCTGTCCCGCGCGCTGCTGTACCTCGCCGTGGGGCATCCCGGTTTCGCCCGAAGAGATCACGCGCATCACGGGCGACGAGTTCGCGCGCTCGCGCCTTTCGCCGCGCCAAGAGCGCATCCTTCGCGCCGGAGTCCTGCCGATGGTGGAGCGCGACCGCAACCTGCGCTGCGTCTTCTTGGACGACGATCTCCTCTGCAGCCTGCACAAGGCGCACGGTCACGCATTCATTCCAGCTTCCTGTCAGGCTTACCCCTTCGGCTTCCAAGAGAACGAGACTGGGCGCCCAGTCGCACTCTTGTCCAGGTACTGCCCCTCCATTCGCGACAACCGCGGCACCGATATCGCCCCCCTCCTGCCCGAAAAGCTGGAGCAGGCGGGCGGAGCTCGCCCGTTGGCGCCCAGCATGGGCTTGCGCTCCGGACGCGTGCTGCCGAGCGAGCAGTTCGCCTGGCTCGTGGACGCGTGGCGCGAGGTGCTCGCCCGGATGCCCGTCCCACAGGCGCTGGTGCAGCTCTTCGAAGCGACCGACCGCTTCGACGAAGCGCTGGCTGCCCCTTTGGCCACCCGCTCCCCGGCGCTCGTGAGTGCAGCCTGGGACGCGGCGCAGCAGGGACCAACCGTGGAGCTCACTGCCCGGCGCCGCTCCTTCTCGGCGCGCATCCTGCTCGCGTACCTCCTCGGCGGGCTCTCGTACCCCTCGCGCGTCCTGCTCCCTCACCGCACCGGCAAGAGCACCCTGCTCGAGCGTCTGCGCGCCCTCGCCAATCGGCTGGCGTGGCTCGCCGGCTGGGGCAGCGTCGACCTCTACCTGGTTCCAAGAGCGGTGCCGCTCCGCCGGCTGGGGCGCGTCGGCTCGGTCCTCCGCGGGCCTCACTCGAGCATCGTCGCCGAGTACCTGCGCGAAGTGCTCTGGCGCCGTCAGGGCCTGCACCGCAAGACGTACCTGCACCGGATCCTCGTCGACCTCGCACTGATGGCCGTGGTGATTGCTCAGCACGCGAAGGCAGCGGCGGCCTCGCGGAGTGACAACGAAGCGAGCGAAGCGGATGTTCGCGAGGCCATTGGAGTTGCAGAGCTCCTCTTCTCGCATCAGTCCGACCAAGCCGAAGGCCCCGTCCTCTCGACGTTGCGCCTGAAGCTCCTGTCCGACGAGCGCCATTTCCGCCAGCTCCTCGCCGCCGAGCTCTGACGGGCTGACGAACGCGCCCGGGAAGCTGCCGCGCTGCTCGCGTCGGCCGTTCCGGCGCGTCGCTTCCCCGCTCCCGATTCCCTCGCTCCCTCCGCCCCTCAGTGCTGAGAGTCGCGCAGCCTGTTGCAAAGGGTGTCGGGCCGACGCTGGGAACCCAAACCGTCGGGGGGAAGCCGGCGAGGGCGGGTGTTCCTCGAATCGTTCCTAGCTTCTGGCCCACGACGGATGCACCCAGGAGCGCCGCGGGAGCGCCGCAGGAGCGCCGCGGGAGCAGGAGTCCGGAACCGCCGCCGAGTTGCCCCTGGTCGAACAGGGTTGGCTTGCCGACCGACCCGGTCGGGGGCACGCTCGCGCTCCCATGCACCTGAGCACGTTGGCAGAACGAATCGAGCAGCTGGCCACCGCCGGCCTGCTGCGCCTGCCCGACGACGACCTGCAGCGAAGTCGCCTCCGGGCGCGCTTCGGCTCTGGCCTCTTGGACCTCAGCAGCAACGACTATCTGGGGCTAGCAGGCGTCGGCCCGGCGGGTGTTTCACGTGAAACATCGGTGGCTGCAGCCGCCACTCAGGTCGTCGATGTTTCACGTGAAACAGGAGCGGGATGGGGTGCAGGAGCATCGCGCCTCCTGAACGGGACGGTGCAGGACCACCTGGAGCTGGAGGCCACTCTGGCGAGTTGGCTGGGCCAGCCCGCGTCCCTCCTGTTCCCTTCGGGGTATGCCGCCAACGTGGGCGCGCTCTCTGCGCTGATCGATCCAGAAGACGCGGTGGTCTCGGACGCACTCAACCATGCCTCGCTGATCGACGGCATCCGCCTGAGCCGCGCCCGGCCTGCCATCGTCCCCCACCTAGACCTCGCGGCTGTCGAGCAGGCGCTCCGGGCCGCTGCCGACCGTCCCGCCCGATGGGTCGTGATGGAGAGCTACTTCTCCATGGACGGAGATGGACCCGACCTCGTGGCGCTCCGCGCCCTCTGTGACCGCTACGACGCGCACCTCTACCTCGACGAGGCACACGCCATCGGGGTTTTCGGACCCGGCGGGCGGGGGCGCTCCAGTGCAGCTGGCGTCGGCGCGGACGTGGTCATGGCCGCGTTTGGCAAGGCGGTGGGAGCGCAGGGCGCGTGCGTCGGTGCCTCGGCGCTGGTCCGGGTGTGGCTGTGGAACCGGGCCCGGTCGTTCGTCTTCTCGACGGCGCTCTCCCCGGTCTTGGCCAGGGGGATCCAAGAGCAGGTGCAGCGCGCCCGGGCGGCTGGCGCGGCGCGGGTTCGCCTGGACGAGATCTGCCGCGCGGCACGGGATGGCTTGGCTGCCCAAGGGTGGCCGCTGGCGCCGGGTTCCTTCGGACCCATCGTGTCGCTCGTGGTCGGCTCGCCGCAGACGGCGCTGGAGATGGCGGCCAGGCTCGAGCGCGAAGGAGTGCTCGTTCAGGCCATCCGCCCGCCGACCGTGCCTCCGGGCGCAGCGAGGATCCGGCTGACGTTGAACGCTGGCCTTCGCGTCGCCGACGTCGAGCGCCTGTTGAGGCTGACCGCGGAGTTCGCTCCGGGAAGGAGACCTGAATGAAGCGGGTAGTGTTGCTGGGGACGGGAACCGGCGTGGGGAAGAGTCACGTGGGAGCGCTGGTCGTTCAGGGCTGGCGTGGGCGGGGGCACCCCGCCTGGGGCCTCAAGCCGGTCGAGTCCGGGGTCGAACCCGGCGCGGTCGACAGCGACGCGCGGAAGCTGCGTGCGGGCGGCCCCATCACCCAGGCGGGCCTTCATCATCGAGCGCTGCGCACGCCCGTCTCCCCTCACCTGGCCGCTCGCGTCGAACACCTCCCTGTCGACCTGCTCTCGATCGTGGGCTGGGTGGAGCAGTCCGAAACGGAGCTAGTGGCACTACATGACAACGCATTGCACGCATTGTCGCTCATCGAGACGGCTGGAGGCGCCTTCACGCCGCTCTCGCCCACGGCCACCTGCGCACATCTGGCGCTCGCCCTCGCGCCAGCGCGGGTCGTGCTGGTCGCTGCCGATGCCCTCGGCGTGCTCCACGACGTGACCGCCACCTTGCTCGCGCTGGCGGCTCTCGGATGCAAGGTCGACTCGGTCGTGCTGAGTCAATCTCGCCCTGCCGATGCGTCGACGGGCACGAACGTGGACGAGCTCGAGCATGTGGTCTTTCCGGCGCTCGGCGCCGCCGCCCCCATCAGGTCGAAGGCCTTTCACTTGCCCGTTGGCTCGAGCGACGTCGCCGCGCTGCTCGATGCTTGGTCGTCCGATCACCAGTCGATCGTGCTCCCGGCGGAGCGTCGCTAGCAGGGTGCTGAAGAAAGCACCCTGCCGACGAGAACAACCTGCTAGCAGGGCTCGAGGGGCTATGGGTCGCCAGGGGCTGACCCCACGTCCTCGACGGCCTTCGGCGCTTTCCCTTCCGCGCCGACCTGCTTCAAGAGTCCGCCGCGGAGCTCCAGCTCGCTCGCGGCCAGCTTGTCGATCACGTCCCGCTGGTGGCTCACGATGAAGATGATGCTGCCGCTCGCGGCTTCTTCCTGTAGGAGCTCCTCGAGAAAGCGGGAACCGTTCTGATCCAGTCCGGTCCACGGTTCGTCCAGCAGCAAGAAGTCGGGGCCGTGCACGAGCGCACGACCGAGGGCCACGCGCTGCGTCTGGCCGCGACTGAGCGACGATACCGGCTTGTGTGCAAAGCTCGACATGCCGAGGCGCTCGATGACCCGCTCGACGGCGTCTGGGGAGGCGCCGTGCAGACGCGCGACCAGGCCCAGGTTCTCGGCGGCGGAGAGCTCCAGATACGCGAGCGGCTGATGCGATACCCAGCCGATGCGCGAGCGCGCCACCCGTGGATCCAGCGAGGAGCCGTCGCGCGCCGAGTAGCGCACCTCACCCCGAGTCGGGCGCTTCTGCCCGCTCAGGATGGAGAGCAGCGTGCTCTTCCCGGCGCCGTTGTGGCCCGTCAGGACGGACACGGTTCCTGCGGCGAGGTCGAACCCGACGCCGCGCAGCACCGGGGTCGAGCCGTACGTCTTCACCAGCCCGCGTGCCGTCACTCGCGTGAGTGTGCGACCGAGGGGCCCGGCCTTTTCTGCGTGACGGGGGGCTTGCATCCCAAGAACCCCTTAACACTCGCCGCACACCGAAAGCACCCTTCCGCTCCCGAAACGGTCGGGGCTCGAGCCCTCACCTGCCCTGCTCGATTGCGCCGGCCGTCCAGAGGCCCATAAATCAGCGCGAGAATGCAGGGCGCCGGTTGCTTGTCCTGAAAATGCTACCGTACGTGCTGGCATGAAGGTCTCCGCGCTCGCCGTCCAGCCAGACTACCTCGAGCGGCTGTCCCAGTTGCGCCGCGCGGTTGCGAGCGCGCTCGAGGGTAAGGAAGCAGTCGTCGAGCTGTCGCTCATCGCGCTCCTGGCGCGCGGCCACATGCTGCTCGAGGATGTACCCGGAGTTGGCAAGACGACACTCGCTCGGGCTCTCGCGAGGGCCGTCGGCGGCGAGATGCGTCGGGTGCAGTTCACGAGCGACCTGCTCCCGGGGGACGTCTTGGGCGTGAGCGTCCTCGATCCAGCCACGGCCGAGTTCGTGCTCAGGCGCGGCCCGGTGTTCACCAACGTACTACTCGCGGACGAGATCAACCGGGCCAGTCCCCGGACGCAGTCGGCGCTGCTCGAGGCCATGAACGAGGGCCAGGTCTCCATCGATGGGCAAACGGTCGACCTGCCGACGCCCTTTTTCGTCGTAGCCACCCAGAATCCGCAGGATTTCGCCGGCACCTATCCCCTGCCGGAGTCTCAGCTCGATCGATTCATGATGCGGATCGACATCGGGTATCCGCCAGCACAAATCGAGACGAGGCTGATGCTGGAGCCCCAGCGTGATCGTGCCGACGAGGTGCCGCGTGTGCTCGATCCCGAGGGCCTGCTCGATCTGCAAGAAGCCGTGGCCGACGTTCGCATCGAACATGCGCTCGGCGCGTACCTGCAGGCCATCATCTCCGCCACGCGCAATAGCCCGGCGCTCTCGATTGGTGCCTCGACCCGTGCCGGCATGAGTCTGGCGCGCTCGGCACGTGCGCGTGCGCTTCTCGACGGACGCGACCACTGCATCCCGGACGACATTTATCGTTTGGCCGTTCCCCTGCTCGCTCATCGCGTCCGGCTGGCGGCCCACGCCGAGGGCTACGTGCCGGCTCGCGATGAGGCGGAGTCCGTGATCAAGGGCATCGTCGACCGGGTGCCGGTGCCGCTCTGACGGAGGCCCGGGGTTGACCCAGAAGGCGAGCCAGACGAGCGCGGACCGCGCCGGACCGGGGCAGCCGCTGCGCCGTGAGCCGCCGAAGCGGGCGCGTTCACGCTGGCAGCGGCGCCTCAAAGCGACCCGGGAGGGGCGGTACTTCATCGCCATCACGTTCGGGGTTGGCTTCGTGGGCATCCTCACGGCCAATAACCTGCTCTACGTGCTCTTGGGCATGCTGCTCTCGCTGATCATCGTCTCGGGCGTCCTCAGCGAAGCCAGCCTGCGGCATGTGCGTGTGACACGGCGACTGCCGCAGCGGGCTCAGGTGGGGCGGCCGCATTTGGTGGAGATTGAAGTCTTCAACGACAAGAAGCGCATGCCGTCTTACGCGATTGAGATCGAGGATCTGCGCGCAGGGCAACCAGCCGACAAACGCTGCTTCTTCCTGAAGGTGGCTCCGGGCTCGTCGCAGGTGGCTGCCTACCGCCGCACGCCGGCGCGCCGAGGTCTCGATCGCTACGTGGCGTTTCGCGTGGCCACCCGGTTCCCCTTCGGCTTCTTCGAGAAATCGCGCGAAATCGAGCTCGAGGGCGATCTCGTCATCTATCCTGCGGTGGATCCGGTGCGCCTGCCCATGGGTCAGGACGGGATGGCGCGGGAAGGCATGGAGGTCGCGCGGCGTGGCAGCGGCGACGAGATTCTCGGTCTGCGTCCGATGCGGGAGGGCGACGATCCGCGAGACATCTATTGGAAGCGGAGCGCCCGCTGGGGCAGCGCGGTCGTTCGCGAACGGGCGCGCGAGGTGCGCGCGCAGGTCACGCTGCGGCTCGACAATGTCCACGCGGGAGAGGCTCCGGAAGGCTACGAGCTCGAGCGCTTCGAACGCAGAGTGCGCGAGGTGGCGTCCTTTGCCGTAGCTCACCTGCGTCGCGGCGACCGGGTTCGTGTCGAGGCGACATCCGGCACGAGCGCGGCTTCCAGCCCCGCAAGTGGCGCCGATGCAGTACTGCGCTTCTTGGCCCTGATCGATTTGGAGCGTCCGGGAGACTCAGGGGCGCCCCACGTGCGGCTGCTGTCCGACTCGCCGCCGGAGCCCCCGTCGACTCCCCGCCGCGTGACGAGTGATCCCGTGCCGAGCCGACCTTTGGTGGTGGCCCCGAGCGGCTTTGGTCTAGGCGAGGACGAGCGATGAGGTTCGGGCTGGTCCATCGCCTGATGACCGACGCGCTCGCCGTGATCGGACTCTTGGCGCTCGTCGCCAGCGGAAAGATGAGCATGGCCGTGGCCGCCCTGGTGCTGGGCGGGCTGGCCATCGGGCTCGCGCTGCCCGACCGCATCAAGCAGCTGTCCAGCGTGCGTTTGCTGGGCACGGTGCTGCCCTTGATCGCGCTGGCTGCGCAGCTGGCGCGGTTGCTGGCCGGCGCCGACCCGATCCCTGTCGTCATCGAGTTCGCGGCGCTCTTGCAGGTCGCTCGCGTCACGACACGTCGAGGTGCGGCACACGACCACCAGGTCGTGCTGCTGGCGCTCCTGCATTTGATCGCGGGCACCGTTCTCGGCGGCGGCCTGACCTATGCGCTCGCTCTCGTCGGCTTCTTGATCCTGACCCCGGGGGCGTTGGTCCTCAGCCACTTGCGACGTGAGGTGGAAGGAAACTACCGACAAGGCGCGCGCGATCGCACCGGCATGCCCGTGGACGTGCCCCGGATCCTGCGGAGTCGCCGCGTGATCGGGCGCGGCTTCCTCGCCTTCACCTGCGTCCTGTCCGTACCCGTTTTCCTGTTTACCGCGCTCTTGTTCGTCATTTTTCCCCGGGTGGGCTTCACCTGGCTGACGGTGCCCGCCATCGAGCCGAGGCGCATGGTCGGCTTCTCCGATCAGGTCGATCTCGGGGGCGTCGGGACCATTCGTACGGACCCGACGCTGGTAATGCGGGTCCGGCCTCACGACTTGCCGCCAGAGCCTCCCCAGCGGCGGAACTTGTACCTCCGGGGGGCGCTCTTCGACTCGTACGACGGCCGAACTTGGGCGCGGCATGCAGGCGGGGGAGAGGTGCTCCAGCAGTTCGGTGATCTGACGGTCCTGCGTCGCCACCCACGTCGCGGGAGCGACCGGGTGATGGGCATCGATCTCGAGTCGATCCAGCCGCCAGTCGTGTTCCTGCCTGGCGACGCGGTGGCGATGCGTGTGCTCGACATGCCGCAGCCGTTCTTGGCGGCCCCGCCCATCAGACAGGGGACGCGCGGAGGGCTCGAGTACGAGCAAACCAAGCTCGGTGGTCTCAAGTACGAAGTTTACCTGCCACCAAAGGGGCTGGTCGTACCAGAGCGGACTTCTGAAGAGCACCTCAGTCGCTATCTGACCATCCCGCGCAGTCTGCCTGAGCGAGTGCGGCAGCTGGCGCGCGACATGACGCGCAGTGAGGTCGAGCCGGTCGCCATCGCACGCACGCTCGAGCGCGGGCTGCGGGAACGGTATCGCTACGACCTGAGCTCACCGTCGGGTGCAGCGGCCGACCCGCTCGACCACTTCTTGTTCGAGTCGAAGCGTGGTCACTGCGAGTTCTACTCGACGGCCATGGCCATGATGCTGCGGGTGCGTGGTGTCCCCTCCAGGAACGTGACCGGTTTCGTGGGAGGCACGTACAACCGTTTTGGTGGCTTCTATGCCGTGCGCCAGGGCGACGCGCATTCTTGGGTCGAGGCCTACCTGCCGGAGCTCGGCTGGACCCGATTCGATCCGACGCCACCGTCGAGCGCGGCTCCCCAGGCAGTGACCGAAGGGTTCGTGGCGGTGCTGCGGGAAATGGTGGAAGCCGCCGCTCAAGGCTGGCAGCGCAATGTGGAGGGGTTCGACCTGCAGAAGCAGGTTGGATTGGCGCGCACCCTGCGGGACCTTTTCCGAGGCAAGCGGGAAGCGAGCGAAGCCGGGAAGAGCGGCGAGGTGACGTACGACTGGCGAACCATCGGTCTCTCTGCAGCGGGCCTGATCATCGCCTTTGCGCTGGTGTGGCGTTTTCGCCGCGGAAAGAACGGTGGGCACAAGCGGAACGAAGGGATCGCTCGGCAGCGCTCGATCGAGCTCTACTTGCGGCTCGAGGCCGCGCTGCGGGCGCGCGGAGTTCCCCGTCCCGTGGGCACGCCGCCGCGCACCCATGCCGAAGCACTCGAAGAGGCGGGCCACCCCGTCGGCGCCGAGGCGCGGGCGCTCACGGACATCTATCTCGGAGCGCGCTACGGCGGCGCTGAGCTCGGGGCCGACGCGGAACGCGATTTTCGCGCCCGGGTACAGGCGTTGCGGACGGGCGAGGACGGCTCGAGCCGTCATGCGCCCTAGCGGGCGAGCTCCGCGCGAGCCCAGGACAGTCCCTCGGCGCACGGATCGGCTGGCTGGCGGCTCTGCCCCCGCGGACCAGCCAGCAAGACGACGCGACGTCCGCTCTGGGCAGCCAAGAGTGGCCCCAGAACACCACGCTTGCTGCAGAAGTGCCCGCTCGTGACGGGCGATGGGCCGGCCAGCGCAGCCAGGTAGCGGCGTGCAGCCGCCTCGTCGTCCAAAGTCAGGTTCCAGGTCAAGATCCGCTCGTCCTTGCGCGCGAAGACGGCAATACGATCCCCGCCCCAGCCGGACGCGCTCACGGCGGCTTCGCTGCGTGGCACTGATTCTTCGAACAGAAGGCGCACGCTCTGCTCGCCCCACACGTCGGACAGCAGCTTCTCGTAGCCTGCTCCGGGAGGGCGCAGAACTGGGACGTCGACTGGCGCCTCGCGCTCGAAGTAGCGCTCGACGTGGAGAATCTGTTCTGTCGACGCAGGCGGCTCTTCGAACGCTGCGTTGACCAAGGGCCATCCGCCCTTGCGTCGCAGTGCTTGCACGAACAAGAGCCCGTCGCGATAGGGGGCAATCAGCGAGCGGCGCACGATGGGGGGAACGCCGTCGTCGCCTTCGACGTCTGCCGCGGCGTCCAGGCCGACGAGCATCTCGGCATTGGAGATGTCGAGCGCGGTCTTGCGGGTCGTGCCGGTGCGTTCGGCCAGGACGGCGAAGAGGCCATCGTACATGGCGCTCGTTGCATCGCCTTCGGCGAGCGCGCTGAGGGCGCTGGCGCGATCGGTGTTGTCTTCTTTCCAGGCGCTGAAATCGTCCAGGTGGTAGGCCTGATCTTGAAGGGCGTGGACCAGCTCGTGATAGAGCGTCGCCTCGAGCTCGGCGCCCTCCAGGTGGTCGCGCACGAACATGGCGTTTTGCCTCGGATCGTAGAGGCCCGCGAGCTGGGCCTTGAGCAGGGTCAGGACCGTGCGTTCGTAGTCGAAGTCGAGCGGCACGACGCCGAGCAAGCGCAGCATCTCTTCGGTGCCTTCGAGCGCGTGCCGTGGCACTTCGCGGGCGAAAGAGCCCTTCAAGTGTGCGATCAGGTCCTCGTCGGCGATGCGCAAGCCTCGCACCGGAGAGCTCGCGTGGAGCTCGCGCACCTGCTCGACCAGCTCGAGCTCGCGAGCAAAGGAGACCTCGGTGCCCGGCGGCATGGGCAGATCGGGTGCGGCGGCCGGCTCAGCACGGGTCGGGGGGCTTTTCTCGCGAGCTGGACTTTTTGCCGGCTCTGCGGAGCCGGAATGGCCCCCACAGGCGGTAACGAGGAGCAGGGCGGCGAGGGCAGCGTGGCGTGTCACGCGTGCCTCGGTGCTGCGGCAGCCGCCGCCTTGCCGGCGCTGGCCGCCTTGCGCAAGAGCTCGATGCGGGCGCGCAGGTCTGGATGGCCGAAAATGGCTGCACCGGCGACGAGGACGTCGGCGCCTGCACTGGCCACCTCGCGGGCATTTGCTTCGGAGATGCCGCCATCGACTTCGATCTCGATCGGCAGGCCGCGCGCGTCGACGATCTTTCGCAGCCGCTCGATCTTGCCGTAAGCCTGGGGCAGGAACTTCTGTCCGCCGAAGCCCGGATTCACACTCATGACCAGCACCTGGTCGACCGAATCGAGCAGGGGCTCGATGGCTTCCGTGCTGGTCTCGGGGCTCAAGGTGATGGACGCCCGCTTCCCCAGCTGGCGGATCCGCGTGAGCGTGCTGGACGCGTCGGGATCGGCTTCGACGTGGATGCCGATGATGTCGGCGCCAGCTGCCGCGAACGCCTCGACGTAGCGGGCTGGCGTGCTGATCATCAGGTGGACGTCGAGAGGCAGGGCCGTAGCACGCCGCACTGCTTCGAGCACGACGGGGCCGATGGTCAGGTTGGGCACGAAGTGGCCATCCATCACATCTACGTGGATGTAGTCAGCCGAAGCCTCGGTCGCGTCCGCCACTTCTCGCGCGAGAGCACCGAAATCGGCGCTCAGAATCGAGGGAGCGATCTTGATGGCAGCTGTCATCGGCGCCTCGATACCCGAGGGGCGGGAGGCCTGAAAGGGCGACCCAGCGGTTTTTCTGGCGCGCCAGCCTGGCTTTCGGAAGTCATTCGGAGTCGATTGTTTCGTACCACGCCGCCGGCTTGCGCGAACACCTTCCTTGCTGGAGCGGCGGAGAGGGGTAGCATCCGCCCAGAAATGATCACGCGCCCTCTCGGCAAGCAAGACTACCACCACATCGTGCAAGTGATTGACCGCTGGTGGGGGGGGCCAACGAGCGCCCTCGCGCATCCCATCTTCTTTTACGAGCTCGGCTCGCTCGCCCGAGTGGTCGAGCACGACGGCATCATGGTGGGCTTCCTCTTCGGCTTCGTCGCTCCTGGTCCTCCGAAGACGGGCTATGTCCACTTGGTCGGTATCCATCCGGACTATCGACGGCGTGGAGTCGGTAAGGTGCTTTATCAATCGTTCGAGGAAGAGGCGCGAGCGGCAGGATGTCGTCGGCTCAAGGCGATTGCCAACGTCGGCAACGAGGGGTCGGTCGCTTTCCACGAAGCGCAAGGTTGGGTGGGGCGAGAGGTCGAGGACTACGCGGGGCCTGCGCGGCCGCGAGTGGTCTTCAGTAAGAATCTTTAGAAAGTCTGACCGATGTCCGAGAGCATCCGCCCGCTGGCACCAGCGGATCTTCGCATTGTCGCCCAGGATTTGAGGAACATCGGGCTATTTGGCGCGCTGCCCGAGCGTGTGCTCGAGGAGCTGGCCGCTGAACTGCTCGTGCTCGAGTTGCCGGCTGGGACGTACGTGTTCCGCGAAGGCGAGGCCGGCAGCTGCATGTTCGTCGTGGTGCAGGGCGACGTCGAGGTACTGAAGAAGTCGCGCGGGGGGGTCGACTCGCGCGTGGCTGTGCTCGGGCCAGGTGACTGGTTCGGCGAGATGAGCATCATCGACGTGCAACCGCGGTCCGCGACGGTGCTGACCGTGTCGCCTGCGCGACTGGTGAAGATCACTGCGGCGGATCTGGACCGTCTGTATCGCGCGGACGTGAAGGCATACGCGCTCATCGTTCAGAACATCGCGCGCGAGCTCAGCCGTCGCCTGCGCGTGGCTGACGGCATTCTGGCGGATCTCATCGCCAACGTGACCGAGACGTACATGCGTCGCCGCGACTGAGCCGCGAGCTCGGCTCAAAGCGCCTCCGCGAACCGCTCGCTCTGGGCACGGTGCTGCAAAGGTCTTTTCAGCACCCGGCGTGCTCTCCGCGCGGGCACGGCTATTTTCGTCTCTAGGGTGCTTTTTCAGCACCCTCCTACGGTACGCCGTCGTCCTGGCTGCTGGCCGCGCCAGCGGTCGATCCACCGTAGCCGCCGAAGCCGCCGAAGCCGAGCGCACACATCGCCAAGCCGGCTTGCGCTGCTAGGCAGCCCTCGGCACACACCTCGACGAGCTGCTGCCCGCCCGCACAATTGCTGGGTGTTCTGACCTCCCAGAGCTCGACCCCACGACACTGGTAGGTGGGCGGGTCGCTGCTGCACTGTGGCGCGCCGCCAGAGGCAGCAGAGCTTCCTCCGCTGCCATCCGCGATGCCATCGAGGTCCAGTGGTCCGTCGACGTTGAAGCCGTCGGTCGCCGAAGGCAGGTCTTCGATGGGACTCAGGCTACAGCTGACGGCGAAGTACACCGCTAGCACTGCTGTACCGAGTGCGGCGCGGGGTGACTTCTTCGTGCGACGTCGGCGGGCGAGGTTCTGCATCACGGACCTCGCCCTCCTTCACCACCCACGCCACCGGAGGCTGCCCCGCTCGAGCCCAGACCACCGGAGCCACACGCGCCGTCCGTCGTGAGCGCGCTGGTGCAGCCGCCCGCGGCCGTCTGGGGGGACCCGCCAGATGCGGATGCCCCTCCAGCGCCTGCTACGGGGGGTGTGAAGGAGTCCGTTCCAGCCCCGGGCAGGTCAGGCGAAGGACCCAGGGCGCAGGCTGCCGCGAAGAGAGCGCCGACGCAGCCCAGAGCCCACGCGTTAGAGGGCCCGAGGCGTCTCACGGCTCGCCCCCGCCAAAGGCGCCTGACGCTCCGCCGAGGTCACTGGGCTCGCAACAGGGTGCGCCACCCGAGCCGGCGCCGGGGCTTCCTTGGTCGCCCGGGGTTTCGGGCCCCCCGTCCGAAGCGCTCGCTCCGTTTCCACCCGACAGGCCTCCGTCGGTCTCGTGCGTCGAGGGCAGATCGACCCCGCCCCCGAGCACACAACCGCCCAAGGCGAGGCCGACGGCGACGACGGACCAGCGCAACATCCCGGTGCAGCCTAGCACGAAGTGGGCCAGCTTGCGCCACCACGCGCCGGCAGCGGTCCGGCTGGCGTGGAGGCGCAATGCTCGAGTCAGAGTAATCCTGCACCGTGGCAGGAACTGACATGTGCCCGGCGTTGGCACACTTGGCACATGTGCGATCCTGCCGCCCTTGCTGGACGAGGACGTGCCACGCCGGGCCGTCCCACTCGGCAGTCAGCTGCCTCGGAGCCGCCGCGCCTGATCGAGCGTGGCCATCAGCGCCCGTGCGTCTCCCGCTTCGAGGTCGCGCGCCATGGCTTGCAGGCGTTGTCCCAGCTGCCGCAGGGCGGGACCGATTTCGCCGCCGTTCGTCTCGAAAATGTCGCTCCACATGTCGGCGGCGCCGCCGGCCACCCGTGTTGCTGAAGCGAACCCTGGCCCCGCGGCAGAAGTCGCGTCGGCTTCTGCGGCCAGTACGGAAAGAGCGCTGGCGACGACTTGAGGCAAGTGACTGGTGTAGGCGACCGAATGGTCGTGCACTTCGGGACTGAGCTCGATGGGGGCGGCACCGCAGGCCAGCACGAACTCGCGCACGAGGTCGAACGCGGGTGCCTCGGAGCCCGCGGGACAAAGAATCCAGGTGCGCCCGCGGAATAGATTCGCGTCGGCATGGCGCAGTCCTCCTTCGGGGTGTCCAGCCATCGGATGCCCCGGCACGAAACGCCTGCCACCTGGCAAGCTAGCCGCTACGCGCGCGATCCGCGCTTTGGTCGATCCGCAATCAGTCACGACTCCTTCGCCTTGCGCGAGCACGAACGGAAGCGAATCGATGATGGAGCCGACGGGGGTGCACACGACGGTGAGCGTCGAACGTGCGAGCGCCGAGAGGACGAGAGCTTCGTCGCTCGAGGCGATCCAAGTGTCAGCGACATCGTGCCGCATACGGTCCGGTGTGCGGTCGATGGCGACGATGTGCTCCGCGAATCGTGCTTGGCGTGCGGCCAAGCACGTCGAGCCGCCGATGAGTCCGGCGCCGATCACGGTGAGCTGGTTGATGGCCATGCTTGGAGCTTATCAGGCCGCTGAAAAAGGCCCGAATGCATGGTCCCGGAGCGCGCAAAGAGTGGCTGGAGAGCGGGCGTCCGTCGGTCGGCTCGTATGGTCGCTGACTCGAGGGCGGGGTATGGTCGAAAAGGATCATCTTGGACAGCGTCTCTCCTCCTTCGATCGATGCCGACCCCATCGTGGGTCAGCTCATCACGGGTCGCTATCGCGTCAAAGGTCGGATTGGCGAAGGCGGCATGGGGACCGTGTACGTGGCGGTGCACGAGGCCATCGAGAAGAAGGTGGCGCTGAAGGTGCTCAATCGCGAGTACTCGGCCAATCGTGAGGTGGTCGAGCGCTTCAAGCAGGAGGCAGTGAGCGCATCGCGCATCAAGCATCCCAACGTCATCGACGTCTTCGATTTCGGTCAGCTGGATGACGGCTCGTGCTTCATCGCCATGGAGCTGCTCGAAGGCCAGGACCTGGGCGAGCTCCTCAGCATGCGCGGCTCACTCGAGCCGGTGGAAGCCATCCGCATCCTCCTGCAGGTGGCCAAGGCCCTGGGGCTCGCGCACAGTCGGGGCGTCGTGCATCGGGACCTGAAGCCCGAGAACGTATTCCTGCAGAACACGCCGGAGGGGGAACGCATCGTGAAGATCGTGGACTTCGGCATCGCTCAACTTCGAGGTCGTGACGAGATCGCGAACGAAAGTTCGGGCCGACGTCGCAGGCTCACCAAGACCGGGATGATCTTCGGCACCCCGGAGTACATGGCGCCCGAGCAAGCGCGAGGTCTCGAGGTCGACCATCGTACCGACATCTACGCCGCGGGCATCATCCTCTACGAGCTCCTCACGGGCGGCGTGCCATTCATCGGGGACAGCTTCCTCGAGGTCCTGAACCAGCACGTGCTCGATCCACTGCCGCCGCTCCGCAAGTACAAGCCGGACCTCAGCGTGTCGCCCGAGCTCGAGAGCGTGCTGCGGCGCATGCTCGAAAAGAAGCCAGAGGATCGCTTCGCCCACATGAAGGAAGTGGCGATGGCGCTCATGGCAACGCCGGAGGGCCGCGTGCTCCGCGGTCAGCTAGCCTCGTCGGGCAGTCTCGGCGCGGAACTGGACATCGCGACCGGCCTGCTCACGCCAGCCACCACCATGGACGGCAACGGGCGTCAGCGTGCTGCCAAGACGGAATCCGGTCACCCGCCACCGGTCCCCGAGCACGAGCTCCGAGAAACGACGACGTCGATGCTCGGCAGTCGAGACCGCACCCCGCCCGGTCGCGAGCTGGCCTTCGAGCCGACGCGGAGTCGCTCGGCCTTACCGCTCCTGTTCGGCGTCGCCACCTTGCTCCTGGTGGGCGTGGCGGCGGCCGTCTGGTTCTTGGTCCTCGAGCCCGACCGAAGGCCTGTAGCCGCTGCGCGGAGCGCGCCTCCGGCTGCGCCGGCGCCCGTCACGACCCCAGCGGCGCTACCGGCGCCCGGGCCTGCACCGGCCGCCCCAGCCGCCATCACCGAGCCGTCCAGCCACCCCGCGCCTGTCGCGCCGAGTGCGTCCGCGCCCGCCCTGGTGCGCTTGTCCATCGTGACGGAGCCGCCGGGGGCCGTGGTGCTCAAGGACGGATTCCAGGTCTGCGACGCGTCGCCTTGCGACCTGGATGTGGAGCCCGATGCGGCGGTCACGCTGGTCGCGAAAAAGGGAGCACACGCGGGTCAGGCCAAGGTGCTCGCGCACAAGGATCAGACCGTCTCGATCACCCTGCGCGCGCCCACGAAGCGAGCTCCGGCCGAGAAGAAGCTCTGCGAGGTCACCGTGGACGGCTTGAAGATCCTGCGTCCGTGCGACTGATCGTGCAGCCGCGTTCCGCGCGCCGCTCTGGGCGATCGGGGCGCGCTGGCGGCCGACCCGGGACCTCGCTGCGGTCAGCCTGGAAATCAGGAAATGTTTGGCTCGAGCGAGCGAACTCGGCCCGAATGCGGGTAAAGTGCGCCCTCGATGACCCGACGATCGATGGGCGTGCGCGGACGGTTGCCGCTCGTGCTCCTGACGCTGGCGCTGTGCGCTCTCTTCAGCCTGTCTAGCCATGCGCAGACCAGCGCGGCCGACAAGGCGGCGGCCGAAGCGTTGTTCGACGAAGGCGTGGCCTTGCTTTCGAAGGGCAAGTACGAGGCCGCGTGCAAGAAGCTGGAGGACAGCGAGCGTGTCGACTCTGGTATTGGCACGCTGCTCTACCTGGCCGACTGCTACGAGAAGCTGGGCCGAACGGCGAGTGCTTGGGCGACGTTCCGCGCAGCAGCCTCGAAGGCGCAGAGCGCCGGACAGCCGGATCGCGCGCGTGCGGGCATGGATCGCGCCAATCGGCTGGAAGGGAAGCTCGTGCGGCTCAGCATCGACGCCGCACCGGAAACGAAGGCGCTCGAGGGTTTGACGATTCGGCGCGGCAGCGAGTCGGTGCCGAGTACGCTCCTCGGAATGGCTGTACCCGTGGACCCGGGTAGCTACGAGGTGGTGGCCGCCGCACCTGGCTACCTGCCCTTTTCGACGACCGTCACCGTGGATCCGACCAAGGCGAACGAGACGGTGATGATTCCCGTGCTCGAGGCGGACCCGAACGCCGTCCCCGAGGCCACGCCGGCTGCGGCCCCTGCCGCCGCCACGGCCGCGACTCCGGAAGAACCCCCTGCTCCGCCGGGTCGGACGCAGCGGACCGTGGGCCTCGTGCTCGGGGGCGTCGGCCTGGTCGGTTTCGGCGTGGGCACTGCGTTTGGCCTGGTTGCGATCGACAAGAACAATCAGGCGCTCGACCTCGGATGTGAGGGCACGTCGTGCCCGCCGGGTGATGGCGAGGCCTTGAGTGCCTCGGCTTTCGATAGTGCCACTCTGTCGACGGTCTTCTTCGTGGCGGGGGGCGCTCTCTTGGCGACGGGCGCGGTCCTCTACTTCACGGCTCCTCGCGCTCACAAGGAGAAGGTGGGCGTGAAGCGACTGCGGCTAGCGGGCGTGCCTGGTGGGATGAGCCTTTCGCTCGGAGGTACGTTCTGATGACGGCTTCGAATCGACCCACGCAGGCATCACGCCGGCGATCCTGGCACGCAGCAAGCGGCCTGCTCCTTTTGGCGAGCGGCGTCGCCTCCCTGGTGGGGTGCGCTCAGCTGATCGGCTTGGAGAAGCGGACGGCGGAGCCGGGCGTGCTCGACGAGGAAACGCAGATCGTCACGACCGTGGAGTGCCAGGCGTATTGCGACACGGTGCTCGAAAACTGCCGGGGCGACCACGCGGTCTACACGACGCGCACGACGTGCCTCGGCGTCTGCAATGCGCTCGATCCCGGGAATCCCGACGAGCCCTTCGGCAACACGCTGGCTTGTCGCTACGAGCAAGCGGTGGCCGCGGAGGATGCGCCCGACGAGCTCTGTCCCGCCGCTGGCCCACCGGGCGATGGCGTGTGCGGTGACGACTGTGAGGCGTACTGCGACCTCTTGGCGCAGGCCTGTCCCGACGAGTTCGCCGCCTTGTCGGACTGTGAGGACAGCTGCGCCGCGCTGACGGACGCAGGGCCCTACGATGTCACGACCTACTACACCGGCGACACCCTGCAGTGTCGTTTCATTCATCTGAGCACCTCGTTCTCCGAGCCTGATCCCCACTGTGGCCATGCGGAGTTCGTGGCCAAGGCGCAATGCGTCGACGAGGCAACCGACGGCGGTGACCCGAGCTGCGACTCCTTCTGCCGGAACGTAGCCGGCGCCTGTCCCGGCTCGTTTGCCACGTACGAGTCGCAGGCGCAGTGCATGGCCACCTGCGCGGAATGGCCTGTGGGTGCGCTCGACGATCGTGAGGAGCTCACCGTTGGCTGCAGGCAGTACCACGCCGGCGCGGCCCTTTCGGCGCCCGAGACGCACTGTCAGCACACTGGTCCTGGCGGTGACGGCATGTGCAGTGCTTCGACGGCCGCCGGCAACTGCGAAGGCTACTGTTTGCTACTCGAGCCAGCTTGCGCGACGGCTTTCGACGAGGTGGGCGGCACGCAGGAACTGTGTCAGGAAGCGTGCCTGGAGGCCTTTGCCGAAGACGGTGCGGCGGCAGGCTCGGGCTACAGCGTGGAACAAGCCCTCGAAGGCGGCCTGCAGTGCCGGATGCTGATGCTGTCACGCGCGCTCGAAGGCACCGCGGCAGCGTGCGACCACGTGCGCGCCACCGATGAATGTCCCGAGCCGTGAGTGGCGCTGCCCGGGCAGGACGGTTGGCTTGGGCGAGGCGGTTGGCTCGGGCGGGCGCTCGCGCTAGAGGCGTCGGCGCATGTTAGACGCTCGCTACGTTGCCGATCATTTGGACGAGGTGCGCACCAAGCTCGTGCGCCGGAGTCCCACGTGGGGCCCGATCGTGGAGGAGCTGTCGACGCTCGCGGCCGAGCGCCGACGTTTGATCCAAGAGACGGAGACGCTCGCCGCACGTCGTAATGCGGCGAATCAAGAAATGTCAGCGCTGGCCAAGGGCCCGGACAAGGCCCTCTTCGCCGCGCGTCGTGACGAGCTCAAGGCCCTCTCCGAGCAGGTGAAGGCGGCCGAGGCGAAGCTCAGCGAGCTCCTCGCAGAGTTCGAGAGCAAGCTGCACTCGATCCCGAATCTTCCGCACGACAGCGTGCCGGTGGGCTCCAGCGAGGAGGAAAATCCCGTCGTGCGCACGTGGGGCAAGGTGCCGAGCTTCGACTTCGAGCCGAAGGCGCACTGGGACCTCTGCCCCGGCCTCATCGACTTCGAGCGAGCGGCCAAGCTTTCCGGCGCGCGTTTCTCGGTGCTGTTTGGGGCTGCGGCGCGTCTCGAGCGCGCCCTCATCCAGTTCATGCTCGACGTGCACACGGCGCAGCACGGCTACACCGAAGTGGCGGTGCCCTACCTGGTGCGGAGCTCGGCCCTGTTCGGGACGGGCAACTTGCCGAAGTTCGAGGCCGACCTCTTCAAAGTGCCGTCCACGGATCCGGAAAGCGAGCCGCTCTACCTGATCCCAACGGCCGAGGTTCCGGTGACCAACCTCCACGCGGACGAGATTCTGGAGCCCGGCACGTTGCCGCTGCGCTACGCCGCCTACACGGCCTGCTTCCGCAGCGAAGCCGGCACCCACGGCAAGGACGTGCGGGGGCTCATTCGTCAGCACCAGTTCGACAAGGTGGAGATCGTGCAGTTCGTCGAGCCGGAGCAAGGTGCCGAGGCGCTCGAGGCGTTGACCGGTCATGCCGAAGCGATCTTGCAGCAGCTCGGACTCGCCTATCGCGTGGTCGCTCTCTGCACGGGCGACATGGGCTTCAGCTCGCAGAAAACGTACGACCTCGAGGTCTGGTTGCCTTCGCAGGGCAAGTATCGCGAGATCTCGAGCTGCTCCTGGTTCGGCGATTTTCAAGCACGGCGCGCCAGCATTCGCTTTCGCCCGAGCGCCAAGGAGAAGCCCCGTCTGGCGCACACGCTGAACGGCTCGGGCCTCGCGGTGGGCCGCACGTTGATCGCCATCTTCGAGCAGTACCAGAATGCGGATGGCAGTGTGACCGTGCCGGCAGCGCTGCGGCCGTTCATGGGCATGGACGTCATCCCAGCGGCCTGATGTCTGTGCCTCGCTCACGTGTCGCGCGCAGCGGCGTGCGTGCGACGCGCTGATTTTCGGCCCGGGTGAGCTAGTTCTGCCAGTTGACCGTCGCCCAGCCGGTGGCCGGGATTGAAAACTCGAGCAGCGTGCCGTCGATGGAGAGGGTGGTCGCGGCCGGGTTCTGGGTGTCGTTGTGGAGGACGACCACCACGCTGCCGTCGGGATTCTCGAACGCCATCGCGTCGCCGCCCTGCGCTCTCACCAGCACGGCTCCTTCGTCGACGTATTGCGAGAGGTGGCGGAACACGTAGTAGGCAGGGGTCGGCTCGAAGCTGCCGCCGGCGAGATCGACCGCCAAGAGGGAATTTTGCGGCCAGCGACGCACCTCGTCCAGGCCGACCCCTTCGGTGTCCAGCACCATGTGAGCAGCGTGATAGATGTTGACGCCTTCGGACGGCTCAGCGATCCAGTCCTTCAAGAGTCCCCACGTCTCGAGTGCGTAGTTGTAGTTGTTGGGAGCCTCGGCGTTCCAAAAGGTACTGGCGTTGGCGCTTTCCTTGCTCCCCGCGGGCGTGGTGTTCCAGGGATAGTTTCCACACTCGTGCTCGGACTGCATGACGAGCAAGTTCGGCGCATTCAGGCGCACCGTGGAGAGGTGCGACAGTGCGCCCCATTCGAGGGCCACACCCTTCACCTGCTGTCGCCCGGCGGTGCTCAGGTTCGCCCAGTAGCCAGCGAATACGCCGAAGTTTGCCAGCGCCCCGTACCAAACGTCGGTGTCGAGAGCGGCGCTGGCCAGCGTCGGCAAGAGGTACGTCTCGACGAACGTGCCGAGGAAAGCGGACCCGGCCGTTTCATTCGAGTCGCCCCAGGCGCAGCTCGGGAAGTCGGAGAGGAAGTCGGGCTCGGCCTGCGGCTGCACGTGATCGATGACGATGCCCGCTGCTTCATACGCTTCGATCCACTCCACGAAGTACTGGGCGTAGGCCTCCAGAATCTCGGGTTCGTTGCGCATCGATCCCTTGTAGTAGCTGTCGTTATCCTTCATCCACGGCGGCGGAGTCCACGGGATGCCCCAGAACTTGATGTCGGGGTTCACGTCGAGCGCGGCTTGGGCAAAGGGGATGAGGCGTGTGTCGTCCCGTTCGAGCGCGAACGAAGTCGTGAGGTTCGCGGCGGTGCAGGGTTCGTCGCAGTGGGTGTAATCCACCTCGGCGTACGAGCTCGCGCCAATGGGCAGACGTCCCCAGGTGAATCCGGCGCCCTCGGTCTTGCTGAAGAGCAGCCTCATGGCGAGCTCTTGGTCCTGGGCGCTGAGCGCCTGCAGGGCGGTCCAGCCGCGCTCGGTGAAGGCGCCACCGAAGCCGTGCCACGTTTGGAATGTCTCCGTCGTGTCGACCTGCACGTTGGCCGTCGACCCTTGCTCGGCCACGTCTCCGATCTCCCAGAAGCCCTCCGGGCCCGACGTGATCAACGTGGGCTCGATGATGCTCGGCTCACCGCCAGATCCACCGCCGGATCCACCGCCCCCAGAATCGCCGCCGCCGTCGCCGGATCCACCGCTGCCGCCGGATCCGCCGCTGTCGCCACTCGTACTGCCGCTGCTCGTCCCGCCACCCGCGTCGGGCCCGGATCCGCCGCCCGACCTCTCGCCGCCGATGTTCGAGCCCGCGCCGCTGCCGCCGTCGTCGCCGCCCATGCCGCCGCTGCCATCCTCCTCGGACTTGGGCGGGTGGAGCCCGATGAGATCCGCGCAAGCGACCGGAGCGGCCAACACCGCCAGGACGAGGAGCGAACGAGCGCGCGGGGCCCCGTGCAGAGAGCGGGCCATCAGAACTCCCCCCGGCAGAAGAGAGCTGCGCCGCCGATGGTGGGCATGAACTCGAGCCTAGCCGCGGACTTTTCCTTGCGCGGCGCCGTCAGAAGCAGGGTGACCCCGCCCACGGCCAGCACGCCGCCGGCGATGAAGGTGGCCGTCGAAATGGCGGCACTGGTGAGTCCCGCGTTGCGCAGCTCCGTGCCGCTGCTTCCGCACACGTCATTTTCGTCGCAGTCGGACGCCGAGGCATCGCGTTTCGCGATCGCATCCAGGCCGAAGCCTGCGCCGAGGCCGATGCTCGCAGCTCCGAGGCCGATCGCGATCCAGCCAGCGGGTCGTTGCCAGCTCCCGCTGGCGGCACGGTCTGCTTCGGGCGAAGAGGCAGTGGCTGCGGCCGGTGCTGGGGCTCCCGATGACTTGCTGCCCGGCCGAGCGCCGTCGAAAGTCAGGGAAACGACCTTTCGTTCTGCCTCGTTCAGCTGCACGTCGCGCTCCACGGTGCGGCCCGCGGAAGTGGCCGTGACGTGAATGGTACCCGGGTCCGTCGGAAGGTCGGCGCCAATCAGCGCTGCACCGAGCACGCGATCACCGACGCGCACCTCGACGTCTTCGCCTGCGCCCTCTACCTCGATGGTGAGGATGGGGATCCGAGGAGTCAGGCGTTCGCGAGCGAGCTCGGCCTCCTTGCGCGCTTCCTCTTGGACGCGAGCATCGCCTTTTTGGTCGATGGGAATGCGCGTGGCTTCCAGATATCGCTCGGAAGCCTCGACCCAGCGACCCAGCTTCTCGAGCGAGCGAGCGCTCCAGAGAGCGAGCGTTGGCGCGGGCAGCGTCTTATAGGCGCGCTCCAGGCGATCGAGGGCCTTTTCGTAGTCTTCGGCTTGGTAGGCCTCGACGCCCTGCTGCGCGAGCTGCCGGGCGGCGGAGCGTTCTGCGCTGTCGACGGCCCAGAGGGGCGCCGACCAGAGGGCCACCGCCAGAGCGGCAGCGAGCCCGCTGCACGTCCGGCCTCGGCGGAAGGCGGCCTGCGAAGCATTCATCTTCGGCAGGCTAGGAGAGGGGGCGGAGGGTTGTCGAGCCGACGAGCCTCGAGTTCAGAGGTCGCGGGCGCGCCGTGCGGCCGGTTCGGTGCCGGCGTCGCGGAGGCCGCCCCTGCGTGCTTCTCCGCGCGGGCAAGTCGAGCGAGGGCCGAAGAACGCCCTCTTTGTGAGGGGTTTTCGCGCCTCCGCGAGCCACGGATCCGCGCGGGCACGGTTGTTTTCGTGGGTGCGGCTCGAGGCACCCTGCCAGCCGTCTGCGTTGGCCCTCCGAAAGCTGGTGGCCGCCGCGGAACGGCTCAGAAGTAGAGCTGGCTCTGCAGGCGGATTTGGTGCGTGGGCGGCGTCGGGTCGTCGATGGGCGGCAAGTAGAAGTAGTCCGCCTGCACTTTGAGATCGTGCTTGAGGAAGTACCAGCTGACTGCGCCGCCGATTTCGCGCTGACTCATCAGCTCGGGGTCGGTGGGCGGCAGGGCGCGCAGCTCGCCGTAGCGCAGAGACGTCTCGAGGTGGTCGTTCCACATGAAGCCAGCTTGCGTGAAGAAGCCCCAGCCGGAACGCGAGAACTCGGTCACCTCTTCACCGTCGACGACGACCGTGTTCGACGGTCGATCGGCCTCGCGATACAGGAATTCGGTGAGCCAGAAGAGGCCGCGGTACTTGATGGTGAGGTCGGCCGTGAGATGCGTGTAGTCGAACGTCGAGTGCTCGAACGTCGACGATGAGGTGCTTCGTGCGCGCACGGACTGGTAGTTTTGTGCGACCGCCATGCCGAGCGCCAAGCGCAGGTCCTTCTTGCGGTCGAAATCGGCCTCGACGTGCGGATCGAAGGCGCCGAAGGGGCTCGTCCAAAGGCGCGCCACCCACATCATGCCGGCGTTCTCGGCGCGGCGATTGCGGCCGTCACCGCCAAAGAGCCCGACGTTGTAGCCGAGGGCACCGTCCAGACCGAAGAGATCTTCGGAGAACACCTGAACGCCCATGTCACGATCCAGCGTGAGCTCGGTCATGGCAATCGAACGATCTGCGAACTCCAAGGCCGACGACGAGGTCATGCGCTGCCGGTCGAAGGGCACCTTCATCTGCCCGATGCGCACGACTGCATCGCGCAAGCCGGCGTAAGTGATGGTCGCGTCGCGCAGAGGGTTGTAGTTGTCGGACTCGTTGTCTTGCACCGAGAAGCCGAGCTGCAGGTAGAGCTCCCAGGCGTCCAAGAAGCGACCATTGAATGCCAAGCGCGCTCGGCGAATGATCATCTCGTTGATGGCGTCGCCGTCCTCGGGGATGGTCGAGGTGAAGCGCGGTTGAATGCGACCACGCAGCTGCAGTTTCAAGTCGCCCGCGGCAGCCTGGAAGGTCACCCCTTTGCCGAACTTCGCCTCGATGAAGTCGTCGTGTGTCGGCGTCGCGACTGGGTCGCCGTTGGGATCGGTCGCAGGCAAGCCCGGGTTCACGGCGCGTGCGCGGGTGCTGGCCGGCGCGGGAGCCGCCTCGGCACGCGGCTGATCGGCCCCGCCGTCCGTCTCCGTCGGCTGTGGTGGGACGGGCGCGGGCGCGGCCTGCGCGGCGGCGCCGCTCGACCAGGTGACGAGCGCTGCGCTGAACAGTGGGGCGAGGACGGGCGAGCACTTGGAGGCGGCTAACCGGAGGTTCATGGGCTTGCCCCTTTGGCACGAATGACGAGTGGATGACAAAGGGGTAACGGTAACGTTCGTGTGTCGTAACGGGGGAATGTTCGTGGCGAGGGCGTCCATCCGGAAAAGTGAGTGATCTGGGGGTGACGAGCCGCGAACAGCCCGCGGGCCCGTCACGCATTCGTCACATTTGGCCCGGTGAACCGAGGGGGAAAGGTCAGGGGCAGTCGACGTAGCTGCTCGCGTCGTCGAGGCGCCCATCGCCGTCGGTGTCGCAGCTCGCGGAGACGGGCTCGCCACCGCGACTGACTTTCGTGCAGCGAAAATAGTAGTCGCTGGGGCCGCGATGGTTGGTGCTCACCGCCGTCACCTGCTCACCCTCATAGAAATAGAGCACGCTGTTTCCGAGCACTCCGTTCGGGTAGTGGGTCTCGATCGAAAGCAGCCGGCCGTCGTCCTGGTAGAGGTACGTAGTGGTCGCGTCGACGTCGCCATCGCCGTCCGAATCGACGAAGACTTGGTCCGGATCGCCGGAAGGCAAGTACGTGTGGCTGTCCCTGATGTCGTAGACGCCATCCCCTTCTTAGTCGGTGGCTGACTCCACCACGCGACCCTCGTCGTCCACCACCAGGCGATTTCGCACGTCGGCGATGCCGTCGCCGTCGCCGTCTTGCTCGTCCACCCAGACGCCTTCGCCGAGGTAGGTCGTGGAGGAGGTCCGCTCGATGGTCCCGTTGGCCCCGTCGTCGTAGGAGCTGACGGAGCCGCCGTTTTCGTCGTAGCTGACGGACAGCAGCGTGTCGGCTTCACCATCGCCGTCATCGTCCCAGACGACCGATGTTCGGCGGCCGTCCTCGTCGAAGGTGCGGGTGGTGGTGTGGTCCCAGTCTCCGTCGTTGTCGTCGTCGTCCGCTTCCCAGACGATTTCCCCCCGAGCGTCGAACTCGCGCACGTTCACCACGTCGACCACTCCATCGCCGTCTCGGTCGCGACGCTGCTCGATCCAGCGGCCTTCGGAGTCGTACTCCCATTCTGCGTCGACGCGCTTCTCGAAGCTGCCGTCGTCACCCTCGTCGGTCAGAAAGGTCAGCACGTTGCCAGCAGCGTCGAGCCGCTCGATCCGGAGTGTCACGGTGTGTTCATCCCGACGCTCACGATGCACGAGCACCTTTGCAGCCGCACCCGAGGCATCGGAGCAAAAGCTCAGGGCATCCGGTGACGTGATTTCATCCAAGTCTGCAATGCGACCACAGCCGGTGAACGCCAGCAGGAGAGGCAAGAAGAGGCGGGAGGAACGAACGGGCATACCGGGAGCAGCGAGAGCGCAGTCTTGGCAGGGTAACACGGCCCTCGGGCTGCTAGGCTCGGCGCTGACATGGCCAAGGACAAAGTTCCTTCGACACCGGCCTTGCTCGCCCTACGCGCGGCTCGCGTCCCGTTCGAGATCCATCAATACGCGTACGTCGAGAAAGGTGGAACACGGGCGAGCGCCGACGCGCTGGGAGTGGACGAACATTCGGTGATCAAGACGATCGTGCTCGAGACCGCAGACAAGAAGCCGCTCATCTGCCTGATGCATGGGGACAAGCAAATTTCGACCAAGCAGCTGGCGCGGGTGCTCGGCGAAAAGACGGTGAGTCCGTGCGATCCCACGGTTGCCCAAAGGCATACGGGGTACCAGGTGGGGGGTACTTCGCCCTTCGGCACGCGCAAGACGCTGCCCGTGTACGTTGAGCGCAGCATTCTCGCGCTCGAGCGCATCTACATCAACGGCGGCGGGCGTGGTCTTTTGGTGAGCGTCGCTCCCGAGGTGCTCACGCGCTTGGCGTCTGCTCAGCCGGTCGAGGTGGCGACGGACGGCGCCTGAATCGGAGCGGGACGCCACGATCACGTGCCTCGAGCGCACCCTGCCGACGAGAGCACCCGGCTACGGCGGTGGCGATCCGCCTTGAAGCGACGAAGGCGCGTCCACTAGATTCGCGCCTTGGATGATGGGCGTGCGCCAGCGGGTGGCCGGGCGCTGGCTGGCGTTTCTCACCACGGCGGGAGTGACGTGCGCTGCCAGCGTCGCGGCGCGAGCGGAGGAGGCGCCGTCGGTCCCCGAGCAGGCCACTTCGGCTTGGCTCAGCTGGACGCCTCCCCCCGAGTGCCCGGGCCCCGGCTTCGTTCTCGACCGAGTTCGCGGATGGCACGACGGCCCGCTGCCTGTGGGGCTCGAGGCGAGTGGTGAGGTGACCTGGCAGGGCCAGGAGTGGGAAATCCATGTGATCATCCTGGTCGACGGGGCGCGCGGCGAGCGCCGGGTGCGGGTGGCCACGTGCGGGGACGCGGCGGAGTTCCTGGCGGTGGCGATTGTGCTCGCCGTGGATCCTGGCCGCGCGGCTGAGCTCCAGCCACCCAGCGGCGAGGTGACGAGCGCTGCCACCACACCGTCCGTCGCCGCCGTGGCCGCGCAGGAGGAGTCCGATCCTGGCCCAGCCACTCCTGCTTCGTCAGCGTCGTCCGCTACAGCTGCCGCGCCCTCCTCTCGCGAGGCCCCTCCCTACTCGCCCAAAAGAAGAAAGCTGGAGCGCTCGTGGTTCGTGGGTGTCTTGGGCGAGGGAGCAGTCGGCCCGCTACCCAGCTTTCAAGCCGGACCCGTGGTCGAAGGCGGCTTCAGGCGAGGCGCGCTGGAGGTCACGGTGGGCGCTTCGGTGCTTCCTCCAGTGAAACAGACGCCCGAAGGTGCCGTCGCCGACATCGAGTACGGTCTGGCGACGGGCCGTCTGGGGGCCTGCGCCCTCGCGCGCGCGGGCGCTTTCGAGCTCGGCCCTTGCGCACAGCTGAACGTGGGCGCGCTGTGGACGCGCCAACCCGAGCCGGGTGGAGTCTCGCAGACGGTCCCTTGGGTCGAGCTGCAAGCCGGTGCGCTCGCCCAAACCTCTGGACCGCGCTGGGCGGCGGTGCTCGGTGGCCGGCTCGCTGTGCCGCTCACACAGCCCGAGTTCGTCGTGAGCGATGGAACTTTGGTGCATCAGCCGACGGTGGGGGTCACTGTCGACCTGGGCGTTCGATTTTTTTTCGCGCGCAGGTGACGACTTCGCCGCCTGACCGACATGAATCAGAACCGGATGACTGCTCTCGTTCCGCCCGCACCGGTCAGCGCCAGTGCGGCGGACGGAGAAGACCATACGGCACGGGCCTCGGGGGGGAGGCCCGCCTTTCCCGCCCTCTTCCACGAGTGTTTCCCGCTGGTGTGGCGTCTGCTGCGCACGCTCGGCGTACGTGAGCCATGGCTGGACGATGCAGCCCAGGAGGTGTTCGTGATCGCCTACCAGAAGTTGCCGACGTTCGACGGCCAGGTGCGTGTGACGACTTGGGTTCACGCGATTGCCTATCGCGTTGCGGCCAACGTACGCCGAAGGCAAGTCCGCGATGAGCGAGCCATCGAGCTCACGGACGAGCAAGCGACCTCCGGCCGCACGCCGGAACACGATGCGCTGACCTCGGAGTCGGGCCGCTTCGTGCAAGCGTTCTGCGACGGGCTTTCCGATGCGATGCGCGACGTATTCGTGCTGTGCTTCTTGGAGGAGTGGGGCCAAACCGAGGTCGCCGCGCTGCTGGACGTCAGCCCCAATACGGTGGCGTCGCGAGTGCGGCTCCTCAGGCGCGCCTACCGTCTCGCCCTCGAGCAGCGAGTTCGACAGGAAAATATGCCATGAAACCCGACGAAGAAGACCTGGATGCAATCGAGCGCGGCCTTCTCCGTGAGGGCTACGCCGAGCTCGTCCCCGGAGCGGCCGAGCAGGCCTTTGCTCTGGGCGCGCTGTCGGTTCGTTTGCCGGGTGCCCTGACACCACCGACCGGCGGTTCGAGCGCAGGCGTCGTGAAGAGCGCGTCGCTCGGCACGGCGGCGAAGCTGGCCGCCGGCACCGTGATCGTGGGCGCCTTGGGCTTTGCGTTGGGCGTGCAGGTGGCCACGCCTGCTCGGTCGGTCGTCCCTGCGGAAGCTGCCGTTCCGGCGGCTCCGGCTCCGGGCGTCGTCAACCTGGGGCAGCCCGCTCACGGCGTGGCATTGAGCGAGCTCGACAGCGAACCGAGTCGAGCGCCCGCGGTCGGCGCGCTCCGGCCCGATTCGACGACGGAAAGCGCCCATCCGGCGAAAGAGGTGGCTTCGGCGCCGGCAGAAGTCACCTTCTACGAAGAGCTCTCCTACATCCGACGAGCGCAAACGGCGCTCGCTCAGCAGAACCCGGGCCTGGCACTAGGTCTCATGCGCACTCTGGCCGAGATGCGCGCCGATGGCGCGCTCGTTGCCGAGCGGACCATGACCGAAATCTTGGCGCTCTGCGCGCTCGGGCAGGAGGACGAAGCCAGCGGAGTGGCAGCGCGCCTTCGCCAGCGCAAGGACGGCGCCATGTACGCCCCGCGGCTCGACAAGACGTGCGCACGCGCGCCCTCCGTCGAATCCGGTGACGATTCCAGCACACCGCCAACATCAACCCAATGACAGTCGAAGGGGCGAGATGATGAACAGGCAAAACAGAAGGTCTTTGGGGGAGCGGTCGGTGATGGTGCTCGCGGCGGTCGCGGGCTTCGCGGCGTGCGGCGGAGAAGTCATGGTGGGCGAAGTCGACGACGCGGATATCGGAACGGGTGGAGGGGCAGAGGAAGGGACGGGCGGCCTGCTCGAGAACGGTGCGGGCACGGGCGGCAGGCCGGGAGTCGCGGTCCATACGGGCGGCATCGGCGGCGTGCACGAGGGCGGGGGCGCTCCGGGGGATTGCAGCGAAGCCAACGAGGACAATAGCGCGCCGCACGAACGTTGGGTGTCCACGCCCAATGACTTCGGTGAGCTCGCTGGCACGCGCTGGAAAGAAACGAGCTTCATTCCCGAAGAGGTCCTCATCTTCGAGCTCGACGGCACGGGCCGCCTCGAGGTCGGCGATCCGGTCACGCCCGTGAAGGAGCTCGGCCACTTGGACCCGTATCTGCACCTGCAGCCGGGAGCCACCCTGCCCCTTCATGGCACCACCTTCGATGGTTCACAGCTCTTGGTGCCGCTGCCCGAGCGGGCGCCGTGGGAGGCGTGGTGCAGCCTGCAAGATCCGATCTCGGACGTCGGCGATCCGTGCGTCTTCGGCTTGCGGTTCGAGGGGGACTGCCAGTCGGACGGGGCCTGCGTGGCGGACGGACGTGACGTGGACGATTCGTGGTGGATCACCTCGTCCGTGAGGCCTTGCACCTGCGTCGAGTCCGGATGCTTTGCCTACACGAGCTGGCCCGAGTGGGAGGAGGGCGACACGTACGCCGACCACGAGAACTACTACGCCATTCCGACCTACAGGCTCACCTACGACGCGGCGTCCGACTCTCTGAAGGGCGGCTTCTTCAGGGACGGCATTCCGCCCGAAGGCGACCCGGTCGAGTTCGTCCGCGTGGAGTGACGACGCGACTCGCTTGATGCGACGACGAGGCTTCTGGGGCACCGACGGCGCTCGTAGTGGCTTGGCTGGTCCTCCGTCTGGCTGGCTGCCGGTAGAGGATCGCGGCACATTCGGATAGTCTGTTCCAGGTGAGGGGCTGGATCGGGGCGCTGGGTGCCATCGGGCTGGGTGCTGTCGCACTGGGCGGGTGCGCGTTCGACGGTGAGATTGCGGCGAGCTGTGAGGCGATGGCGCAGCACCGGAGGGAGTGCGGCTTCGCCGACGACGCAGCGTGGTGCTCGGACTTGGCTCGCTATCGAAACACGCCCGAGCAGAAGCAGACGGTCCTCTGCGTTTTGGATTGCCATAGGCAGGCAAGCTGCGAGGACATCGCCCTGCATGCCTGCATGCCGGACGACGAATCCACGGCGATCTACGAATGCTGGCGGGCCTGCATGCAGCTGTCCGACCTGCTCTTGATTCCCCCAGCCGTCGAGTGCCCTCTGGACCCTTGAGCGCACTACTCGGTCATTCTTGCCGCTGAAACGCCGCTTGCTGAAAGCGCAGTCCCGCCAAAATCTGCTCCACACGATCCGCCGACAGCGTGCCGATCTGCGCGCCGAGCTTTGCCTTGGCCACACTGGACACCTGAGAAACGATGACCACGCTGCGTTTGTCGAGGTTGCCCTCGCCTTCGTCCAAAAGCACGTTCCCGGGTTCGTGAGCGCGCTTCAGGTTGGAGCTGAGGCCGCACACGACGACGGTTGCGATACGGCTTCGATTGAAGACGTCGTCCTGCACCACGACGTAGGGATGCGGGATCTCGGGGACGGAGCCTCGGTCGTCGTCCGTCACCAGCCAGTAGAGGTCGCCGCGCGCAATCATGGGCGGCCCTACTCTAGCTCGTCCGGTGGAGCTCGGTCTGCTTTTCAAGGGCGTGGACTTTCCTGCGCCAGGCTCTGCAGGCTACGTCTCGGTTGGTCTGCATGACGTCACCGCGAATGCTTCTCACCTTGCTGGCTAGCGTGCTTTTGGTCCTCGTTTGGTCCGGGATCGAGCCGTACGACCGCGTCACGTGGCTGCTCGAAGTCGCGCCGGGGCTCATCGGCCTTTTGGTGCTGGCGGCCACCTATCGTTCGTTCCCACTGACCCGCCTCACCTATCTGCTCATCGCGGTCCACATCGTGATTCTGTGCATTGGCGGCAAGTACACGTACGCGGAGGTCCCCGCCTTCGACTGGGTGGCTGAGGCACTCGGCCGGGCCCGCAATGACTACGACAAGGTCGGGCACTTCTGGCAGGGCTTCGGCCCCGCCATCGTCGCGCGAGAGGTCATCTTGCGCACGTCTCCGCTCAGGCCCGGAAAGTGGCTGTTCCTTCTGGTCTTGTGCTTTGCGCTCGCCGTGAGCGCCGTCTACGAGCTCATCGAATGGTGGGTGGCGCTCGCGAGCGACGAGGCGGCCGACGCATTCCTCGGCACGCAGGGCGACGTCTGGGACACGCAGAAGGACATGTTCACCTGCGGCATCGGTGCGACGCTGGCCCTGGTCTTGCTCGGGCGGCTGCACGATCGGCAGCTCGCCGAGATCCCGGCCCGGTGACGGCGGTGTACGGAGCTTTTGTGTCGTGACTTGGCTCTGGTCACGCTACACCCGAAGTCGATGGCGCTCACCAAGCACGTCGTGATTGTCGGGGGAGGGTTTGGGGGGATCGCGACGGCGCGTGGCCTGCGGCGAGCAGGTGTATCGGTGACGTTGGTCGACCGCCGCAACCATCACGTCTTTCAGCCGCTGCTCTACCAGGTGGCGATGGCCGGTCTATCGCCCGCGGAGATTGCCGTGCCCATTCGCAGCATTCTGCGCGCGCAGGCCAACACGCGTGTGCTCTTGGCCGAAGCCGTGGGCTTCGATCTCGAGCGGCGCATCGTTCGGCTCGAGGGCGCGGCGGACCTTCAGTACGACTACCTGGTGGTCGCTCCCGGCTCGCGTCCCAACTACTTCGGCCACGACGAGTGGGCGCGCGTGGCGCCTGGCTTGAAGTCCGTGGAAGACGCCACCGAGATCCGCTCACGCGTGCTCTTGGCCTTCGAAGCCGCCGAACGTGAGGCCGACCCAATTCGGCAGCGACAACAGCTCACCTTCGTCGTCATCGGAGCTGGCCCGACCGGCGTGGAGCTTGCAGGCGCCATCGCCGAGCTGGCAGGTTACGTGCTGGCGCGCGACTTCCGTAGCATTCGTCCCGAGGGCACGCGGGTCATCCTGGTCGAAGGTGGTGAGCGGGTACTCGCGAGCTTCTCTCCTGAGCTCTCGCGGGAGGCGACGCTGGCGCTCGAGCAGATGGGCGTCGAGGTGCGGACCTCGGTGCGGGTCACGGGCATCGACGAAACGGGCGTCACCTTGGACGGTCGGGAGCGCATCGATGCACGCACCGTGCTCTGGGCAGCGGGCGTAGCCGCCGCGCCACTCACGGCGCAGCTCGGGGCCCAGCTGGATCGCATGGGACGCGTGAGGGTCGAAGCCGATTGCTCGCTACCCGGTCATCCCGAGGTCTTTTGCATTGGCGACGCTGCCTGCCTCCTGCCGCGAGAGGGCGAAGCACCCTTGCCGGGAGTGAGCCCGGTGGCCATCCAGCAGGGCGAGTTCGTGGCGAAAGCGATCGGCCGGTCGCTCTTGCGCGAAGATCGCGGCGCGTTTCGCTACTGGGACAAGGGTTCCATGGCGACCATCGGCCGAAGTCGCGCGATCGTGGAGCTCGGCTCCCTGCGCTTGAGCGGCCTCTTCGCCTGGCTCGTTTGGCTCGTCGTTCACATCTACTACCTGATCGACTTTCGCAATCGGTTGCTCGTGCTGATCGACTGGGCGTGGGCGTACTTCGCCTATGCGCGCGGCGCGCGCCTCATCACGCACGAGACCCCGAAAGGGCGCACGGATGCCGACTCGCTGAACTCGGCGGCCTAGCAGGGGTGCTGAAGAGGTCTGTTCGGCATTCCGCGCGGGCCCCGGTGGTTCTGGTCGGCAGGGTGCTTCTTCGCGTGAGAACGGGACTCTTTCAGCGCCCTGTTCGGGCCATGAGTCACTCGAGGTCGCGATAGGGCACGTAGCCGCTCCAGTAGAACGGGCAGTCGTCCTTTGGCGGATCGGCGCTCGGGGTAGGCGGCGGCGGAGGTGGGGGCAGTGCGCTCGGTTTGCCCTTGGTCGGCTGCGGCTCGGGAGGTGGCGGGGGAGCTGCTGGCTGCGGCGGCGCTTTTTGCCCGAACACCAACGTGTCTGCTGGCGTCAGTAGCAGTCGACCGCCGTGCAGATCGAAGGGCCCTTCGATGTGATTGCGGACCGAGCCGCCGCGCAGGACGGAAGCAAACTGCCCTCGGCAGTTGCGGCCGACGGAGACCACGTCCGTAACGAACAGAGGCCCGCGCGTGATCATCACGCATTTGGCATCGGCCCCGAAGTTCGAGCTGCACCACTCCGGTGTGGTCCCGGGGGGCGGCACGGTGCCGTCGCGCGCCCGGTCGAGATCCGTCTCGGCGGTGATGATGTGGTCCGTCGCGGGCAGCCCGCTTTTCTGCTCTTCGCTCTCTGCGTGCGCCAGAACCAGGACGACCTCGGCCAGCTGGCGCTTGTACTTGTGCGCGCCCCGCAGCCCCTGCGCGTTCTCGAGCAGCGACGCGTAGCGCTCCCGTCCGGCTTCCGAGTTCTTGGCGCCTCCGGCCAAGAGCAAGCGACTACCCTCGATCGTGCGGCCGTCGAGGTAGTGCACGACGCCGTCCGTCATTTGCCTACATGCTTCGAGGTGGGCCTTTTCACAGTTGGCCACCACGGGCGCGTGCAGCACGCTACCGGCCGAATGAGCGCAGCCGACAACCATCACGGCGGCCAACGCGGCGGAGATAGCGGTGCCAAGCTTCGAGCTCGACGTCGCCGCGCATAGACGTGTGTGATGTCGGGATACCTGCATGTTGCTTGCAGGCTACGGGCGCAGGGTTGGCCCCGTCAACGGCGGGGCGGCGTGGCCTCGGCCCGCGGGCTGCAAGGTGGACGTTCGCCGAGCGCGCGCGTGCTCTTGCGGCGCGGCTCCGCGTGGATGAACCTGACGTAGGTTGGGATGGAACCGGCTGCGCGCGCCTTGGGTGAGTTCAGGGTGCAGGTCCTCGAGGGCCTGCTGCGCGTCGTGAGTGTGCTCGGCGCGGGATCGGCCCTGTGGATGCTGGTGGCTTCGCCGGTGCCCACGGGTCGTGCGCTCTGGATGTTCGTCTTCTTCTCGCCCGTGCACGTGCTGGCGTGGGTGCCGCGGCTCGGGCCCCGCGTGCGCTCGGTGGGGCTGATTGTCACCCTGGCGGTGACGACGCTGTCGATCGTGTTCACGACTGGCCCCTCCTTCGGCGCGGGGATTGCGGGCGCCACGGTGTGCGTGCTCGCCGGGCTGCTGCACGGACGACGCTGGGGCCTGTCGCTCTACCTTTTCATCGCCGCCACGTTGATGCTCGGTGGGGTCGCGCTCCAGGCGGGTTACGTGCCACGGCCATCCCCAGCCGATCCTACGCACATCTCCGGCTGGTTGACTGCAGGGGTGAACTTCCTCGTCATCGTCGGCATGCTCCTGACCTCTGTCTTGTTCGTGGTGGAGCGGAACGAGATGGCGCTGCGCGAGGAGCGCGCCACTTTGCATCGCTTCGAGCGCGAACGACGTGAGCGCATGCGCGCGGAAGAGGCGCTCGCGGCTGCGGAAGAGGCGCTGAGGCGTGCCCAGATGGTGGAAGCAGCGGGCAAGCTGGCCGGCGGGGTCGCTCATGACTTCAACAACTCCTTGATGGTCATCCACGGTTGGGTCGACCTGCTTCAGGCCGGCTTGCTCGATGAGGAAGAGGCCGCGGCGGCGCTCGAGGCGATCTCGCGCGCCACCACGAGCTGCTCGCAACTCACGGCACGTCTGTTGACGCTCGGGCGCAAAGAGGTGCGCAAGCCCACGCTGCTCTGGCCACGCGACGTGCTGGAGAACGAGCGTCGCAGCTTGCGTGCCATCATGCCGGAGAACATCCAGATTTCAGTCGAAGTCGACTGGCCGGGGGCCATCCTGGCCGACCCATCGCAGGTCCAGCAGGTCTTGCTGAACCTCGCGCTGAATGCCCGCGACGCCATGCCGCAGGGGGGCGAGCTGACGATTCGCGTGCTGCCCGCCGACGACGACGAGGGTGCAGAGCCGGGCACGATCATCGAGGTGCAGGACTCGGGCATTGGCATGGAGCCAGCGGTGCGAGAGCATCTGTTCGAGCCATTTTTCACCACCAAAGGCGAGCGGGGGACGGGCCTGGGCCTGGCGATGGTGCAGAGCGTGATGCGGCAGAGCGGTGGCCGCGTCACGGTGGGCACGGCTCCGCGCGAGGGCACGACGGTGCGGCTCTACTTCCCGCACGTGGGCAGTGGGGTCCGGCGTGCGGTGAGCGAGGGGCCGCCCGTGCCGGCGCCGCGCGTCAGCGTGCTGGTGGTCGAAGACGAAGCAGAGGTGCGCGGTGTGATCGTGCGCACGCTGCGCGCGGAGGGGCATGAGGTGATGGAAGCCGAGGATGTCGCTTCGGGATTGCGCGCGATCGCAGCCTTTACGGGTGAGCTCGAGCTCCTGGTCACGGATGGGATCATGCCTGGCTTGCCGGTGACGGAACTGGTGGAGGGGTTTCGGCGGGCGCAGCCGACGGGCAAGGTGCTGGTGTGCTCTGGGTACCTGGAGGACGAGAACATCAAGCGCATCGTGGAGGGCGGCGGCGCCGCCTTTCTGGGCAAGCCGGTGCGCGCGCGTCAGCTGGCGCGCGCGGTGAGCGAGCTCTTGCAGGCCGCTCGGAGCGAGGGCGAAAGCGCGTCCCGCGCTGCCTTCCTGCCGGCCCAGGGGGAAGCTGGCTGAAGACGCCGCGTTCAGCGGCGCTTCTTGGCCTTCTTTGGCTTGCCGCTCTTTTGAGCGGCGCTCGCGGCGGGCCGACCCGGACCACGCGCGCGCTCGTCGCCTCGCGCTGCCGTCGCGCGCGCGCTCCTGCTCGCCGTGGCGCTCCCGGCGCGCGTGCGCGTGCGATCTCCCTCACCCGTGCCGCCACGGCGCCCGCCGCGCTCGCCTTCACTGCGGGCGCGTGCAAGCCGAGTCCGTCTTTCGACGACGGCCACGGGCGGCGCCTTGCGGCTGGCCTTCGGCACCGGCCGGCCCGGCATTTGCCAAGGCTCGAGCCCTTCGTCCGGCATGCTGTCTCGCGCGAGCTCCTGTGAGCTGGTCGTCCGCGCCCGCCGTCCGAGCACCTGACGGCGCCCGAGTGCCACGTCCATCACCTCGACGCGCATCGCATCACCGAGCATGATCATCTCGCCGCTGCGCCGCGCGCGGACGCTGATCTCGTCGTCGCCGAGCTCGTACTGATCCGTGCCCAGCGCCTCGTAAGGAACCAGCACGTCGCAGAACGGCTCGTCGATGGCCACGAAGAGGCCCGTCCCCGAAAGTCCGGTGATGGTGCCATCGAGCGTGTCACCGATGTGCCGTTGCATGTACACGGCGCGATACAGGTCGAGCACCTGGCGCTCGACCTCCATCGCCGCTCGTTCCTTCTTGCTCGAATCGAGCGCAGCCGCCTGCAGGTCCTCGAGCGCAGCGTCGGTTCGTTGCACCTGGCCGCCGCGGAGTAGGTGCTTGATCTGGCGATGAATGCGCAGATCCGGGTAGCGGCGGATGGGCGAGGTGAAGTGCACGTACGCCTCACTCGCGAGGCCGAAGTGGCCGACGTTACCGGTGTCGTAAACCGCCTGCTTGAGCGAACGCAGGAGCATCATCTCGAGCACGCGGCGGCGAGGGTGCTTCTGGGCACGCTCCAGAAAATCTGCCGCGCCGAGCGGCTCCGTCAGCGCGCTCGGGTCGACCTCGAGGTCGAGCTCGCGCGCTACGAGCGCCAGCTTTTCGAGCTTCTCCGGATCGGGTGTGCCGTGGACGCGATAGATGCCCGGCACGTCGCGCTCGGTCAAAAAGCGAGCCACGAGCTCGTTGGCGAGCAACATCATTTCCTCGACCATCGAGTAGGCCTGCTTGATGCCGGCGCGCGTCGCGCGCTTGTGCACCTCGATTGGCTGACCGCTACTTGGGTCCACGACCACGCGTGCCTCGGGCAGGTCCAGATCCAGCGCGCCGCGCTTCATGCGCGCCCGGCGCAGCTTCTCGGCCAGTTCACGCAGCACCTCGAGGTCCGACTTGAGCGCCTCGGCGGCGGGGCTGTGGGGCGACTCGGGATCGAGTCCGAGGGTGCGGGCGACGCCGCCATACGTCAGACGAGCGCTCGAGCGCATCACACCTTCCACGATCTCGAAGTCTTTCACGCTACCAGAGCGATCCAGGTCAGCGATGACGCACAAGCAGTAGCGTTCGACCTCCGGCAAGAGGGAGCAAAGGTCTGCGGCCAGCACGCGCGGCAGCATGGGAATGGCGCGATCCGGCAAATAAATGGTGCAGCCGCGCTCGTGCGCCTCGGCGTCGAGGGGCGAGCCGGCCCGCACGTACTCGCTCACGTCGGCGATGGCGACGTGGACGCGGTAGCCACCTTTGCTGCGCTCGACCCAGATGGCATCGTCGTGGTCGCGGGCGTCCTCGGGATCGATCGTGGGCAGCGGGACCTGGCGCAGATCGCGGCGACCCCCCAAGCTGACTTGCCGCAGCTTCTGCGCCATGGCTTCGGCGTTCTGCAGCGTCTCGGCCGCGTGCTCCTCGCGCACGTCGGCCATCAAAAGGATCTTGCGCACCTCGGTGCCGAGCTCTCCTGGCGGGCCCAGAAGTTCGGCGATCTCCGCCTCCGGCAGCTCGCCGGAGAAATCCGGAAAGCGAACGATCTGGGCGATGACCGAGTCGCCGTCGCGCGCAGCCGACCCGTCCTTCTGGATGACCAGCGGTCCACGCAGGCGGCTGTCGTCAGGCTCAACCCAGGCACTCTTGCCCTTGCGGCGCAGGATGCCGGCTACGCGCGGATTGCGGCGCTGCACGACGCCGGCAATCCGGCCTTCTGCGCCCTTCGGACTTTGACCGACGATCTCGACTTTGACCGTGTCGCCGTGGAGCGCCTCGTAGACGGCGTCTGGTGGGACGAAGACGTCGCCGTCTTTGCCGCCGCTCACGAAGCCGAACCCACGCGGGTGCATGGTGAGCGTACCGACCAGCTCGGTGGGCTTGGCGCGACTCGGGCGCTGCGAACGGGGCGCCGGCTTCTCCGCTTTGAGCGCTACCCGGCCGCCGGGCAGCAGCGTCACCCGTCCCCGCTCGACCAAGTCGTCGATGGCGGCGGTGAGATCGGAAAACTCCGTTTTGCGGAGGCCGAGCTTCGCGGCCATCTCGCGGGGATGCATCGCTCGGCCAGCGCTCGCGAGGAGCTCTTCCGCTTGGCGGCGACGTGTTGAACTGCCTTTCATCTATTTTTGGACGCTCGCGCGTGGCACGAGGCAACCCGACGCTTGGATAGCCCGAGCGCGGCCGAGTGGAAAGGGCGGCTCTCTCGCGGCCACGAACCTAGCCGCGCCGGTGAAAACGCTCTAGAAGAAGGCAGCCTTGAGACCGCCCCACTGGCTCTTCCTCCTCCGCATCGCGAGCCTGCTCGGCCTCGCGGTCAGCGTGATGGTGCTGATCGACTACAGCGCGCCGGAGATGGCCTTCTGCAGCAGCAGCTCGGGCTGTGGGGCGGTGCGCGACAGCGGCTTCGGGTTCGTGGTGCTGCCCTCCGGTGAGCCGATCCCGTATCTGCCGATGCTGGGGGTTCTGAACTTTGCGGGGCTCTTTGCGGCCAGCCTGCTCGGCGGGGCTCGCCAGCGACACATCGCCGTAGGCAGCTTGGCGCTCGCCAGCGGCGCCGCCGGCCTGGCACTTCTGGCGGTGCAAGCGCTGTTGATCGAGCGCTTCTGCTCGCTGTGTCTGGTCGTCGACGGCTCAGCGCTGGTTGTCGCCGTCAGCCACCTCGGGCTGCGCCGGGCCGGCTGGGAACGAGCGACGGCGCTCGAAATGCGCGCCGGCACGACCCCGGTCACGAGTGATCTTTGCGTGCGGCCGCTGGCCTGGCTGGCGCTCGGCGTCCTGGCCGTCGCCGCGCCGCTGGCGTTCAAGTCGGTGGCTCGCACGGAACAGCTGCCCGAGGTCATCGCCCGGCTGCACCATCCGGAACGTGTGACCGTGGTCGAGTTCTTCGACTACGAGTGTCCGCACTGCCGCATCGCCCTGCCCGAGCTGAAGAAGGCCATTCAAGCTTTTGGCAGGCCGGTGCACATCATTCGTCAGCCCATCGGGCTCAAGGGGCACAAGCTTGGCCAGCGTGCCGCGCGCGTCCACGTGTGTGCCGCGGAGCAGGTCGCGTCTGAAGCCGTGCTCGAGGTGCTGATGGAAGGCGGCCCCATCCTGACCGAGGAGCACTTCGCGCGACTCGAGCGGCTGGAGCTGGATCATCCGCGACTGCGCGCCTGCGTGGAGTCGGACCGCCCTGACCAGGCTCTCGGGACCTACCTCAGCCGCATCGAGCAAGCCGAGTTCCTCGGCTTACCGACCATCTACATCGGGAGCACGCGGCTCATCGGCTCGGCGCCGTACGAGGTCTACCTGGAGGCTTTGGAGAAAGCAGAGGCGCGTCGAGACGGCCAGGGCGTGCCTCCCGCCGTCTACTGGGCGCTCGTTTCGCTGTTGGCGCTCGCCACGCTGGGGCTCGGTTGGGTCCGGCTGCCGGCGGCGCCCGCTCGAGCGGCTTGAGCGCGTCTTTTGGCTACTTGCCGGGACGCTTGCCCCGCGCCCGCTCGGGCCGGAAGTTGGGCAGGCCGGTGTGCTGAGTCGCGGCTCGGCCGGCAAGAGAGTTCCTGCGAGGCTTTCCGCCGGGCATGCGATCGTCGCCCGGACGTGGAGCGGGGTCGCGTGCCGGAATGAGCTGATGTGCCCCCGAGCCAATGAGGTCACTACGTCCCAAGCGACGGAGCGCTTCGCGCAAAGCCGGCCAGTTCTTGGGATCGTGATAGCGCAGGAAGGCCTTGTGCAGCCGACGCTGCTCGGCCGACTTGGGAGACGTGACGCCCTCCGAGTCCCGCTTGACGGGGCGCAGCGGGTTCTTGCCCGAGTGGTACATGGCCGTCGCCGACGACATCGGGGAAGGCAAAAAGGCCTGAACCTGGTCGGCGCGGTAGCCGTTCTTCTTGAGCCAGAGGGCCAGCGCCAGCATGTCCTTGTCGGTCGTGCCGGGGTGAGCCGCGATGAAGTACGGGATGAGGTACTGCTTCTTGCCGGCTTCGCGTGAGAAACGCTCGAACAGCTGCTTGAAGCGTTCGTACGTGCCGATGCCCGGCTTCATCATCTTCGAGAGGGGCCCCTCTTCGGTGTGTTCGGGCGCGATCTTCAAGTAGCCACCCACGTGGTGGGTGACGAGCTCCTTCACGTACTCGGGGTCTTCGACGGCTAGGTCGTAGCGCAGGCCCGAGGCGATGGAGATCTTCTTGATTCCCGGGATCGCGCGGGCCTTCCGGTAGATTTGCGTGAGCGATTTGTGGCTCGTCTCGAGGTTGGGGCAAATGCCGGGAAAGACGCAGGACGGCTTACGGCACGCGGCCTCGATCTCGCGGCTTTTGCAGGCCAAGCGATACATGTTGGCGGTGGGGCCGCCGAGGTCGCTGACCGCTCCGGTGAAGCCTTCGAGCTCCTTGAGCTTCTCCACTTCGCGCAGAATGCTGCCCTCGGAGCGATTCTGAATGATGCGGCCTTCGTGCTCGGTAATGCTGCAGAACGAGCAGCCCCCGAAGCAGCCGCGCAGAATGGTCACGGAGAAGCGGATCATCTCGTAGGCCGGAATCTTCGCCTGCTGATGATCTGGATGCGGAAGCTTTTGGTAGGGCAGCTCGTAGACGCGATCCATCTCGGCCGTGGAAAGCGGCAGCGCTGGAGGGTTCGCCCAGACGTCGACGTCACCGTTGCGCTGGACCAGGCAGCGAGCATTGTGTGGGTTGGCCTCCAGGTGAAACACGCGGGATGCGTGCGCGTAGAGGGCAGGATCGCGCTTCACCTCTTCCCACGAGGGCAGGCGGAGCACGGCTCGGTCGCGCGGTAAGGCGCGCTGCTTGCGACGCAGCTGAACCAAGGCACTGGGACCGGGTGCACCACGCTGGCTCGCGCCGCTGGCATCGGCCGGCGCGCCTCCCCCTTCCCTTTCCGATCCCTCCGCCGACTCGAGCGCGCGTCGCTCGGAGGCAGCACGCATTTCTTCTTCCGTGGCGTAGGGATCCGGGAGCGGGTCCACCGAGCCGACGCTATCGATCGAGTCGCTGCGTTCGACGACGTAGCTGCCCGGCGTCGCGTCGACGGGGCCTTCGCTGCCGACTCGCCGCCGCACCACCGTGCCACGAATGTCCAAGAGGTCGCGCGGATGAGCGCCGCGCGCCACGGCGTGCGCAATCTCGACGATGGCCCGTTCCGCGTTGCCATACACCAGGAGGTCAGCGCCGCTGTCCACGAGCAGCGAGCGCCGCACTTGGCCGGACCAATAGTCGTAATGAGCGAGGCGGCGCAGGCTGGCCTCGATGCCGCCGATGACGATCGGCGTGCCTGGAAAGGCTTCTTTCAGGCGCTGCGTGTAGACGATGGTGGCTCGATCGGGGCGCGAGCCGGAGAGACCACCGGGCGTGTACGCGTCGTCGCTGCGCGGCTTCTTGTCGCTCGTGTAGTGGTTGACGAGCGAGTCCATGTTGCCCGCCGTGACGCCGAAGAAGAGTGCGGGCGCACCCAACGCTTCAAATGCGTCCGTAAGGCGGTAGTCCGGCTGATCGAGCATCCCCACGCGGAAGCCATGCGCCTCGAGCAGGCGACCAATCAGCGCCATGCCGAAGCTCGGATGGTCGATGTACGCGTCGCCCGTCACCAGGATGATGTCGCAGACCTCCCAGCCGAGCGCGTCCATCTCGGCGCGCGAACGGGGCAGGAACGGCGCGGTGCCGAAGCGGCTCGCCCAGTAGGGGCGGTGGGAGAACAGACCAGGAGGCGCCAGAGGGGCGGCAATCCGACTGGGGCTCTCGGTGGACGGGGACGCGGGAGGCACGGGGGGCGCCAGATTAGCCTCGGACGGGGCGGCGGGCCGCTTTTTTCGGCTCGGAGGCCTCAGTGGGGACCAAGATCGTCGAAACGGGCCGAATCCACGCGGTCGAGCCGAAGAGACGAGCGAGACCAGGGCGAAGCCCACTGGGGCTCACGGCGCCGGGCCGGCGATGACGATGATCGGCACGAGGTGCGTATACGATCCCCAGAGCGTGGTCTGCGGTACGTCGACATAGCCATGACTGGCTCCTCCGCAGTCGGCGGACAGGGAGTTCAACATGATCTCGTAGACGCGACCTTCGCCGGCGGTGGATTGGGTGATGCTGTAGCCCGCGACCGCCGCCCCGTCGCGCGGGACCGCGTAGCCGGCGGAGAGCTCGCAGAGCGACGTCGTCAGCTCCTGCTCGCCGTAAACGGTGGTGTCCGAGAAGACGGCAATGTGGTCCGTGGTCTCGCCCACGGCGCAGTTGCTGGTGAAGGGCAGCACTTCCTCTTCGAGCTCGAGCGTGGAAGGGCCGGTGTCCGCGAGGTAGACGATCTCCGGATTCGAGTCCGCATCGAAAGAGGAAAGGACGAACTCGTCGCCGACGTGCGCGGTGAAGGCGACCTCACCGAAGCCATCGAGCACGGGATACTCCTCGGTGAAGGTGGCGATGCAGTAGTCCCGCCAGTCGTCGACCGTCGTTTCGGACTCGGTACCGCTGCCGCTGCCGCCATCGCCGCCGCCGCAGGCGATCGAGAGCAGAACGGCAGCCAGGGTGGGTACGGTCGCGGAGAGAGGACGCAGCTCGAGCATGGTCGTTCGATTCTAGCCGGACCTGTGCGCACCTCTAGCTCAAGCGCGCGACTGCTCCACGATGAAGGAGCTGACTTGGCCGGACCTCGAGTCGGCGGGCCTTCCCGAGGGCCGCGTGCTACCCTTGCGGGATTATGAGCGAGGAGCAATTTCTGGAAGAACAGACGCCCTCGATGGATGGCGCCCGGCCGGAGGTCTTGGATGTCGAAGGCTTCGAGCCGGTGCCCTTCGAGGTGATTCGAGCGCTGCCCAAGACGGACTTGCACGTGCACTTGGACGGGTCCTTGCGGGCGCAGACGATCCTCGAGCTCGGCCGCGAGCAGGGAGTGCGCTTGCCGGCCGATAGTGCCGAAGGCATCGAGCTGGCGGTAGGAGCGGGGAGCCATTTCGGCTCGCTGGTGGAATATTTGAAGGGCTTTGCCCTCACGCTCTCGGTGCTGCAAACGGAAGATGCGCTCGAGCGCGTAGCCTTCGAGCTGGCCGAGGACGCTCACAACGAGAACGTGCGCTACATGGAGGTGCGCTATGCGCCCATGCTCCATACGCAGCGCGGACTACGCCTGACGCGCGTGGTGGAAGCCGTGCTCGACGGTCTGCGGCGCGCGCGCGAGACGTACGGCATCAAGAGCAACGTCATCTTGTGCGGCATCCGCAACATCTCGAGCGCATCGAGCTATCAGATGGCGGAGCTCGCCGTGGCCTACAAGGGGCGCGGCGTCGTCGGCTTCGATTTGGCGGGCGCAGAAGCCAATTTTCCTGCCAAGGACCACCTGGAGGCTTTCCAGCTGATCCACAGCAACAACATCAACTGCACCATTCACGCGGGCGAGGCCTACGGTCCCGCCTCGGTGGCGCAGGCGATTCACGACTGCGGAGCGCATCGCATCGGCCACGGCTGCCGCTTGCGCGAGGACGGCGACCTCTTGCACTACGTGAACGACCACCGCATCCCGCTCGAGTGCTGCCCCTCGAGCAACGTACAAACGGGCGCCGTGCAGAGCTTGGCCACGCATCCGCTCAAGCTCTACCTGGACCTCGGCCTGCGGGTCACCGTCAACACCGACAATCGTCTCATCACGAAGACCACGGTGACCGACGAGCTCTATCGCGTGCACACGGCGATGCGCGTGCCCTTCCGCGACATCAAGACGCTGGTGACGGCCGGCTTCAAGTCTGCCTTTTTGCCCTTCCACGACAAGCAGGCGGCCTTGCGTAAAGTGAGCCAAGAGCTCGCGCGCTACGACGATCAGGGGCGACCAGTGTCGGCATCGAGGCCTGCCATCTAGAGCACGGCAGTTCGGGCACCCCTTCGCGCTTGCGAACTCAATACTTGAGGTCGGCGCGCACGTCGTTCTTCTCGAACTGGCTGGCGTCTTCGATCAGCTTGTCGAGCTCCGGACTGTCGGCCTTGGGGACACGCACGAGGAAGCGCACGTAGAGGTCGCCGGTCTCGGTGGCGCGCGTGACGCCTTTCTCACGCAAGCGGAGGAGCTGTCCCGACTGCGTGTGCGGTGGCACTTTGAGCGTGACGTTGCCGCTCGGCGTGGGCACCTCGACCTTGGCGCCGAAATACGCCTCTTTGAGGGTGATCGGCAGGTCGACCGTGAGGTCCAAGCCCTCCCGCGTGAAGAACGGGTGCGGTTTGACGCGCACGGTCAGTACCAGGTCGCTCTGGGGCCGGCCTGGCACATCGGGACCGCCTGCGCCGGCGACTCGTAGGCGGTCACCATCGGCCGTGCCCTTGGGAATGCGCACTTTGACGCTGCGCGAGCCGCCATCGAGCGAAAGCTCGAGCTCGGCGCCGTTCACGGCGGAGGTGAACTCGATGCGAATCTCACTTTGGACGTCGGCACGGCGACTGCGCGCCCGTCCACGTCCACCCGAGAAGAGGTCCCCGAACAGATCGCCGAAGCCCGCGCCCGCACCTGCAGGGCCGCCTCCGCGCGAGAAAACGTCCCCGAAATCGAAGCCCCCCGAGCCGCCGCCCCGCGAGTAGGCACGCGCCATGTCCGGATTGAAGCCGTCGCGTAGGCCCACTTCGCCGAACTCGTCGTAGAGCTTCCGCCTCTTCTCGTCGGAGAGCACGTTGTACGCTGCCGTGATTTGCTTGAAGCGCTCTTCGGCTTTGGCGTCACCGGGATGCTTGTCTGGGTGCAGCTTGGCAGCGCGCGTGCGGTACGCCTTCTTGATCTCGTCGGGCGTGGCAGTCTTGCCCACTCCGAGTTCGGCATAGAGATCGCGAGCCATGGTGTACGAATATCAGAAGTTCTAGGGCCGAGCTCCGCAAGGGGCCGGAGGCCGATTCAGGCGGCGGCGCGCCCCCGCTTTCGAGCGTGGACGACGATCATGTCTTCGGCCAGAGCCAGCGGCTCGCCGGTATAGTCGGCGGTCAACCTGACCGAGAAACCCTCGTAGGTGAGGAGTGATTCCAGCTCGCGAGGGAACCACTGCCGCAGGAGCAGACGTGTGGTCAGACGGTCGCGTCCAGCGCCCCGAGTCGAACGCTGCCCCTTTTGCCAATGGTCGCTTTCGACCAAGAGCAGCTGGCGCTCGCGGTCGTACTCGTAGCGCTCGTCGTGCTCGACCAGAACACCGCTCTTCGGGTGGCGGAGGGGCGGGAGGCGCAGCCGCTCCTCGGGATCGGCTTCGGTCTCTTCGGCAGCAGGCAGCGGCACGTCGAAGACGAGCTCGGCGCCTGGCGCCAGGGCTGCCTGGGCGAGCCGCAGAAAACGCCCCATGTCCTGGAACGTGTGGAGGTGCCCAACGACGTTGAAGGTGGCGAGGACGAGCCCGAACTTCCGCGGCGGGACGAACGTGCGCATGTCTTCTCGGTGGAGCTCGACCCGCTCGCGGACTTCGGGGGACGAGTCAGCGAGGCGCGCAGCCAGCCGGCCGAGCATGGTGGCGCTCAGGTCCACTCCGGCGACGCGGTGGCCGGCCTCGGCCAAAGGCACGGTGACGCGGCCGGAGCCGCAGCCGTACTCCAGAACGGGGCCCCGGGCGCGCTGAGCCTGCTCCAGGAAGTAATGGACGTCCTCGGTCCGGCCCACGAGGGGGGCCTCGTAGAGGTCGGGATCTTCGTAGCTGGTGCTACCGGGGTCCGCAGCCGCGGGACGCTTCAGAAGCGCGCCTCGAGTTCCTGGACGTACTCAGCCACGGCCTCGGTCGACGGGCGGTGCCAGTGGACCTTTCCCTTGGCGATCTCGCGCAGCGCGATGACGGCAGCCTTGTTCTTGGAATTGACGAGCGCCGGCTCGCCCTTCATCAGCTCGCGGCAGCGCTGTGCTGCCAGCACGACGAGGGCAAAGCGGTTCTCTTCCTTTTCCAGGCAATCTTCGACGGTGACGCGGGCCATTGGGGGGGCGCCGAGCCTAGGACCAACTCCCGACCCGGGCAAGGCAGGGCGTCTCGGACGGCAGAGATGCCCGGGCCCCTGGCCAGGCTCGCCTGAGGGGTGCCAGCGGACGCATCACTGCCGAATTTTCTAAGCCACGGAATTAACTGAAGAATATGACCTCGACCTCGGCCCGATCGCCGTCCGATTCCCAGACCCGCAGTTGACACGGAGGCGCTGCCGCACAATTTGGCGGGGCCTCGTGTCCAAGTCTCTCGTCATCGTCGAGTCGCCTGCCAAGGCGCGCACCATCGCCGGATTTCTCGGTTCCGGCTTCGTCGTCGAGTCCTCGATCGGCCACATCCGGGACCTGCCGCGCTCGGCAGGGGACATTCCCCCCAAGTACAAGAAGGAGCCCTGGGCGCGGCTCGGTGTGGACACCGACAACGGCTTCAAGCCCCTCTACGTGGTCGACAGCGAGAAGAAGGACCACATCAAGAAGCTGAAGGCGCTCGCGGACGCGGCCCCAGAAGTCCTGCTCGCAACCGACGAGGATCGCGAGGGAGAGTCGATCGCCTGGCACCTCTTGGAGGTGCTGCAGCCGAAGGTGCCCGTGAAGCGCATGGTGTTCCACGAGATTACCCAGCGCGCGATCAAGGAAGCCATTGCGAGCCCGCGCGAGCTCGACCGACGCTTGGTCGACGCGCAAGAGGCACGCCGCATCCTGGACCGTCTCTACGGCTACGAGGTGTCGCCGGTCCTGTGGAAGAAGGTGATGCCGCGGCTGTCGGCGGGTCGCGTGCAGTCGGTCGCCACGCGCATGATTGTCGAGCGTGAACGCGAGCGCATCGCCTTTCGTTCGGCCTGCTACTGGGACATCGAGGCGGAGTTCGAGGCGCCCGAGGGCACGCCCAAGCAGTTTTCGGCCACTCTTTCGGCGGTTCAGGGGCAGCGCATTGCCACAGGCAAGGACTTCGACGACGTCGGCGGACTGAAGAAAGACCTCCTGCTCCTGGGCGAGGCAGAAGCCAAGCGCCTGACGGAATCGCTCGCAAAGGGCAACGCCACCGTGCAGTCGGTGGAGCGCAAGCCGAGCCGGCGTAGCCCAGCCGCGCCATTCATGACGTCGACCTTGCAGCAAGAAGCGGGACGCAAGCTGCGCTTCTCGTCGTCGCGCACCATGCGCGCCGCCCAGCGCCTCTACGAGAACGGCTTCATCACTTACATGCGTACCGACAGCACCACGCTGTCCGAGACGGCGGTGGCCGCTGCTCGATCGCTCATCGCCGACCTCTATGGGGCGGAGTACTTGCCGAAGGCGCCGCGCGTCTACAAGAACAAGGTCAAGAACGCTCAGGAAGCGCACGAAGCCATTCGCCCCGCCGGTGAGGCGTTTCGCCACCCGGACGAGGTCGCCGCCAAGGTGCAGCCCGACGAGGCGAAGGTTTACGAGCTCATTTGGAAGCGCACGGTGGCTTCGCAGATGGAAGACTCACGCGGCGAGAGCGTCGCCGTCGTGATCTCGGTCGTGGCCGGCCAGGACCAAGCGGAGTTTTTGGTCCGAGGCAGCACCATCACCTTCCCCGGCTTTTTGCGGGCGTACGTCGAAGGCAGCGACGACCCGACGTCCGAGCTCGAGAATCGGGAGCGGCCGTTGCCTCCGCTCAGCGAAGGTCAGAAGCTCGGACTCGGCACCCTCACTCCCGTGTCCCACGAGACCCAGCCGCCGGCCCGCTACACCGAGGCCTCGCTCGTGAAGCGATTGGAAGAGCTCGGGGTCGGTCGACCGTCGACGTACGCTTCGATCATCGGCACGATCCTCGATCGCGGCTACGTGTGGAAGCGGGGTACGGCACTGGTGCCTTCGTTCCGCGCGTTTGCGGTCGTTGGCCTCTTGGAGCAGCACTTCGGCGACCTGGTCGACTACGCCTTCACGGCCCGCATGGAGGACGAGCTCGATGAGATCGCCGGCGGCAAGCAGGCAGCTGTCCCTTGGCTCGAGCGCTTCTACTTCGGGGCCAAGGCCGAACGGCAGCGGCCGCTCGACGCGGGCTTGCGTGCGCTCGTGTCCGACCAACTCGAGCGCATCGACGCGCGCGCCATCAACACCTTGCCCTTGGGTGAGGACGACCAAGGCGTGCCCGTCCTGGCGCGCGTCGGTCGCTTCGGTGCGTACCTGTCGCGCGGCGAAGACACGGCGAGCATTCCCGAAGATCTGGCGCCGGACGAGCTGACGCTCGACCGCGCCAAGGAGCTGTTGTCGGCCCCGAGTGGCCAGCGCGAGCTCGGGACCGATCCGCAAACGGGGCTCGTCGTCTATGCCAAGACGGGACGTTTCGGAGCCTACGTGCAGCTCGGCGAGCACACCGACGACGGCGAGAAGCCCCGCACGTCCAGCTTGCTCAAGACCCAGAAGCCCGACACGGTCACGCTCGACGAGGCGCTGGCCCTGCTCGCGCTGCCGCGCTTGGTGGGACGTGATCCGAGCGACGGCAAAGACATCTTCGCGCAGCTCGGTCGCTTTGGCCCCTACATTGCCAAAGACAAGGACAGCCGCAGCCTGGAGAACGAAGACCAAGTCTTCTCCGTCACGCTCGACGAAGCGCTGGCATTCTTCGCCCAGCCGCGCCGGCGGGGCGCTCGCAAGGCGGTCGAACCGCTGCGCGAGCTCGGCGAGGATCCGGTCAGCAAGAAGACGATCACGCTGCGGGAGGGCCGGTTCGGCCTGTATGTGACGGACGGGGAAACCAACGCCTCGCTCCGCAAGGAAGACGACGCGGGCAGCCTCACCCCCGAGCGCGCGCAGGAGCTCTTGCAGGTTCGTCGGGAGACGGCGCCGCTCAAGAAGAAGCCGATGAAGAAGGCGAAGGCGGCGAAGAAGGCCCCCGCCAGTAAGGCGTCAGCCAAGGGCTCGAAGAAGGCAGCTTCCGCGAAGGCAGCGTCCGCAGCGGGCGAGGCTGGGACCACGCGGGTGGTCAAGGCCAAGAGCAAGAAGGCAAAGGCCAAGCGCGCGCCCAAGGCCGCCGGCAAAGGGCGATCGACCGACGGCTCCTCCGCAGGCGCCGAGTCCTGAGCTCGTCGGCAGCGTGCTCTCTTCAGCACGCGGCTTTCTTCAGCACGCTGCTGCTAGCGACTGCCGCGTCCGTGGCCCCGTTCCTTGAGGTAGGCACGGGGTGACTGGCCGCGCAATGCGCGGAACACGCGGTGAAACTGGGCGGCGCTGCCGAAGCCTGCGGCCAAGGCTGCGTCGAGCAGGTTGTCGCCGCGTTCGTCCACGAGGACGTCGAAGCGCTCGAGTCTGAGGCGGTTTCTGTACTCGACGAGCGAGAGCCCCATCTCGGTCTTGAACACGCGAGCCAAGCGACTCAGCGAGAGGCTCAGCGCACTCGCCAGCTCTTTGCCGCCGAGGGACGGATCTTTCGCCAGCAGTCGCAGCGTGCCGACGACGACCGGGTGCGCGGGCGTGAGCAAGCCATTTTGGCCGGGTCGACTGGGACCGGGCTTCTTGTAGTCGATGAGCACGCCGAGCAGCGAAGCCAGGAGTGCGAGCCGCGCCTGAGCCTCGGGTCGCATGGGCGCGGCTTCGAGACCGCCATCGTTGAAGAGCATGCCCAGTCGTCCGCGAGCGGAGCGGATGGGCGTGCAGACCACCCAACCGGTGCCCACGACGCGCGTTTCCTTCGCCTCTTGCACCACGATGGGACAGTTGTCGATCACCGTGAAGTGGCCCGCGCCTTGCTCGGCCCGTTCGAAGGCAGCGCGGTCGCTGGGGCCGAGCTCGTACATGACGTGGTGTTCGTCGACGGTGCGCCGCTCGAGATCGGTGCCCCAGGTGCCCAGCATGAGCCCGCGCTGCTCGTCGAGCAGGAAGAGCGCGACGCGCCAGAGGCCGATGACCTCGCGAGCCAATTCCACCGCGCGCCGGAACACTTGGTCGACGTCGTCCTGCACGAGCAGTTCGCCGAACGCGCTCAGGATGGAGTCGAATTCGTCTTTGGGGGATGGGCGAATCGAAGGACGGGGCGGGTTCGATCCGAGGATGACCGCCCAGTCCACGCGGCGCCTGCTCACCTCTGGCACGGCCGGAGCCTAGCACGCTTGAGCAGCGACCGAGCGCCGATGAGGCGAGCATCGACGCGCGTGGGCGCTTTGGCGCGCGAGCGGCTGTTCGTACGGCGCAGATCTGGAAAGGCTGCGTCGGTTATCAGAAAAGGCGCGCGCCCAAGACGCGAGTCGTGTGATGCGAACGCCGCGCACGTGCATTCAGCGTCGAGTGAGGCACACGCATACACACGGCCACAAATGAGTGGGGGCATGTCGGCAAATGAGTCGAAGTGACGCGCCGCGCATGTCACGGATCGATAGACTGCGAACGTGCGCGCTCGTAGTCTCGGAGATCCGACAGCAGTGCTTTCTTTCAGCGAGAGTAGAGCCCATGCAGGGACTGAGCTCCAGCGTATGGAAGCCAAGCACAGCTGCGCGATGGCGAGCCGGGCATGCGGGAACCGGCAGCTGTTTGCGCGCGGATCGGGTAGTCGGGCCGGCGACGCGGGATTCGAAGTGCCGCGGACGCAGAATGGTGCTTTCGACAGCACCGCGTCGCCGCGCCCGGGCGAACGGCGCGCTCGAAGGCGCGCCTGGCGGAACGGCACGATGGTCGGCTTGCTCGTGCTGACCAGTGGCCTGGGCTGCTCACCGGCCGAAGTCACAGGCGGATCAGGCGGCGCAAGCGGCGGCGGTGGGGTCGGCACCGGAGGGGCTGGTAGTGGTGGGATTGGGAGTGGGGGCGAGAGTGCCGGTACGGGCGGCATCGGCACCGGAGGGGTGATGAACGCATCTGGTGGTCAGGCCAGCGGCGGGACCGCCAGCGGAGGAGCGAGCGGCGGCGCCGCAACAGGGGGCGCAAGCAGTGGTGGCGCCGGGACCGGCGGCGACGGCAGCGGAGGATTGGGGAGCGGCGGAACCGGCGGCGCCGATCCGAACTTTCACCTGTTCCTGCTGATTGGGCAGTCGAACATGGCGGGCGCGCCGACTCCAGACTCCAGCGACAAGGTCGAGAATCCGAACATCCAGGTTCTCGCCTACCAGAACTGCCAGAACCTTGGCCGCACGTACAACGAGTGGGACGTCGCGAGCCCGCCTTTGCACGACTGCTACGGGGGGCTCGGACCTGGCGACAACTTCGCCAAGACCGTCGCCGCTGCCTACCCAGAGGCCAAGATTGGCCTCATCCCCTGCGCCATCCCGGGCGTGGACATCGACTTCTTCCGCAAAGGGGTCGTGTCTGCACGCCGCAACGAGTTCCAGATCCCGCCCGACAACCACTGGGACGGGGCGTACGACTGGGTCATGGAGCGCGCTCAGCTGGCGCAACAAGAAGGCGTCATCCGCGGCATCCTGTTCCACCAGGGCGAGTCGAACCCGGGGCAATCCGATTGGCCCGGCAAGGTGAAGGAGATCGTCGAGGATCTCCGCACCGACCTCAGCCTGGGCGAGGTGCCGTTCTTGGTCGGCGAGCTCTTGCACAGCTGCTCGTGCGGTTCGACCCACAATCCGCTCATTGCACAGCTGCCAGGCATGATTTCAGAGACGTACGTGATCTCGGCCAGCGGCCTCGTGGGCCAAGACACGTACCACTTCAACCTGGCGGGCCAACGCACGCTGGGCCAGCGCTACGCCGAGACGTTTCTCTCGGTGTTCAATCCCTGACGCTGGGGCCGTACTCGGCCGTCTGCTCGCGCACCAGGCTGGCGCTCGGCAGGCCGGCTAGATGAGGCAGACCGAGGTACCGTTGATGAGCAAGCGGTGCTCTAGGAGGATGGTCTCGCCTTGAACGAGCGCGACGTGTGCGCGCCCCCAGACCCAAGGGTACTGGCCGAGCTCATGGGTCTCGACGTAGTCCTCCGGGATTCCGTCCGAGACATCGAGCTTGGCGCCCACGCTGATTGCGGGCTCGAGGAGGTTGAATGCCTCGTCGTCGGTCTCCCCGGCCAGCAGCGGGTCGAAGGCGTACTCACGGAGGTCCAGGCTCTCTCCCACAAGGGCATTCGCGCCGCCCATTCCGCCCACGCCGAGGCTCGAGTCGAGCGGCAAGAACACGAGCCGCAGGCCCTCCGCGGGAGCTCTGACATCAGACAGCGGGAAGGTGAACTCGATGGTCGTGAACCGCTTGCACTCGAGCCAACCACCGTGGAGGTCGTCGTCATTGCACGGCGGCGCGAGCGCCGGATCGTCGCACGGGCCAGACGGGGCCGCTCCGCCGAGGCCGCCGCTCGCGCTATCTTGACCTCCGGACGAGCTCATCGCTCCGCCGCTCGAAGTCGTGGAGCCTCCGCTGCTGGCCTGCCCGCCGCTGCCACTGCTGCCGCCACTCCCGCCATCGGGCGCTGGCGTGCCTTCGCCACAGGCCACCTGCGTCCCGGTGGCCAGCACGCCGAAGAGCAGCGCTCCCTGCAGCCAACGAATCGAACGGAGCTCTCGCGTCATCGACCGAAGCGTAGCTCTCGCCGGGCTCGCGTCGATTGGGTAAGAAAGTGGCCGATCGCTGGGCAGTGCGGTGCCCGCCCTACTGCGCGGCGGTTGGGGGCCGTTTTTCAGCACCCTGCTAGGGGCCGTCGTCGTCGCGCCAGCGCGTGAGTCGTCGCGGATAGCGACCAGCTACGACCGAGCGGGCGGTGGTCCGCAGCAGCTTGTCGGTGAACACCCGCAGCCAGCCTGGGAGATGCCCGGCCGCGACGTCGATGGTCACTTCCCCGCCTGCCGCGATGCGGGCGTTCCCGTGCGCTGCCGGGACGTCGGCGCCGTCGCGGGTCGCCTCCTCGTCCGACCGAGCTGCGCCCAAGAACCAGCGGGCCTCGTAGTCGGCTCCCTCGGGTCCGCTGCTCCGCAGGCGCAGCTCCGTTCGCGCGCCGCCCGCGGTGCGAGCTGGCGTGGCCACCGCCGAGCGCAAGGGCGAGTCGGTCATTTGACGAGGAGCGCTCCCAGGTTGACGCCGCGGCCTTCGAGCGCCCGCGTTTGCATCTCGGTCAGTGCGGAAATGCCCGACAAGCCCAAATCGATCATGCGGTCGATGTCGGCGCGGGGTACCGCGCGTCCTTCTGCCGTTCCCTGGACTTCGACGATGTCGCCGCGAGCCGTGGCGACGAGATTCAGGTCGACGCGCGCCACGCTGTCTTCGGCGTAGCAAAGGTCGAGGGCGAGCGCGCCGTCGACGTGGCCGACGCTCACCGCTGCCACCTGGTCCACCAATACGGGACCCTTGAGATCGCCCTTTGCCGTCAGCTTGGCCAAGGCCAGGCAGAGCGCGACGAAGCCGCCGGTGACGGAAGCGGTGCGCGTGCCGCCGTCTGCTTCGAGCACATCGCAGTCGATGGTGATGGAGCGTTCGCCCAAGCGGTCGAGATCCACGGTCGCGCGAAGCGCACGGCCAATCAGGCGTTCGATCTCCTTGGCGCGCCCGCTGACGGAGCGTTCTCGTCCGTCACGGCGCTCTCGCTTCACGGGTCCGGAGCGCGGGTGCATCTGGTACTCGGCGGTGATCCAGCCGCGACCTTTGCCCTCCATCCAAGGCGGCACACTGGCGTCGACGGACGCGGTGCAGAGTACGACCGTCTTGCCCGCACGGTAGAGGGCGCTGCCTTCGGCCATGGAGTGAAAGCCGCACTGGATCTCCACGGGGCGTACGCTGTGCGGGTCCAGTCCCTGTCGACGGTCGGGTCTCATCTCTCCGGTGTATCAAAGAAGTGGCGCTCCGCTGCCGTGCAAGCCCCGGCGGGCACAAACTGCTAGAACCGCGCCATGCCGAGCGGCGCCCTCCAGCTCACGGTGAGCGAGCTTTTCGTTTCGGTGCAGGGGGAAGGCCCCAGCATCGGAAAGCCGGCAGCATTCGTGCGCCTGGGCAACTGCAACCTGACCTGTAGCTACTGCGACACGCCGTACACCTGGGACTTCGAGCGCTTCGACGCCACGAAGGAGCTGTCGCAGCGCCGAGTGGAGGATGTCGTCCGCTTCTTGCTCGAGAGCTGTCCTGGTCGCGTGATCATCACCGGTGGTGAGCCGCTCATTCAGCAGAAGCTGCTCGCCGACCTCTTGGCGCTGGTCGACGAAGCGGTCGCGCGGCAAGAGCCGCGACCTTGGGCGGGTCGACTGCTGGTGGAGATTGAGACCAACGGCACGATTCAACCGACGCCCGCCTTGGCTCGGCGTGTGGATCAGTGGAATGTCTCACCGAAGCTCGAGGCGAGCGGCGAGCCGGAGGCTCGGCGACTGCGCGCGGGGGCGCTGGCCTGGTTTTCCAGCCAGCCGAACGCCTTCTTCAAGTTCGTCGTCGCGAGCGAAGCGGACGCCGAGGAAGCTACGGGCCTCGTACGGCGCTTCGGCCTGCCGTCAGAAAGAGTGCTGCTCATGCCAGAAGCGAAGAACCGCGTCGAACTCGAGGCGCGTGAATTGGCCGTGAGCACCTGGGCGGCGGAGCGTCGCTTCGGCACCACGACTCGCTTGCATCTCAAGCTGTGGGACGGCGCGCGCGGGACCTGAGGCGCAGCGTGCGCCTGCGTCGCACCTTAGGCGAGCGCTCTCGGCCCGGCGCTTTTCGCTAGCGCTCCGCGCCCCAAACCAAGAGAGCGTGATCGAGTCGTTCGTCGGGATCCCGAGTTTCAGCGGGTGGTCGCTCTGCCAGGTCCGGGCCGACTCTGCGTTCGAGCTGGCTCCACATCGTGCGAAGGAGCGTGGGTTTTCGCGCCTGGCGGTCCTCGAGGCAGCTGGGGTCGAGGCTGACTTCGCAGAGCGCTGGCGTGCGGCCCGTCTGTCCGAAAAGGAGAATGGTGCCCCGCAGCGCGGAGTACGCACCCTCGCGATAGGCGATCTGCACGCGGCCGCGGGCGGCGGCAGTTGCGCGAGGATGTGCGAGGTCGATGGCTTGCCGACTTTCGGCGACCAGCTGGATGCCGAGTGCGTGCGCGAGCGTGTGCGTCAGATCGGTCGTGGTGAAGAGGCCCGGCACGGCGCTCGCCGAGAGGTGCCCGCCGGGATGGCGAATCATGAGCAGCGTGCGCAGATACTCTTCGGTGAGCGGGGCGTGGTCTTCGTACGGGATGTGGGGCCGCTCACCGGCAGGCACGTCCCCCATCACGATGAGCAGCGTGCCGTCATCGACGAAGGTGGTCGACAGCCAAGTCAGGAAGCGCGAGAGGCTGGCGTCGAGATCGAGCAGGGCCGCCTTACGCAGCCCCTCGAGGCGCTGCCAATCTTCCTCCGGCATCTGTTGCCGGGTGACGGGGCGCCGGGCACGAATCTCGCTCAACTGAATGGCGGCTCGACGGGCATCGAGGTCGCCGCCGTACTCCTTGGGAGGCAAGGCGCGCGCACGATCGCGATCGATGTCGAACGGCGGGTGCGCTGCACGCAGGTGCACGATCGAGAGCAGCGGGCCGGTGTTGCCCTGCTGGGCGCTGAGCCAGGTCTTGGCCTCTTCCAGCGGGTCGGTCGCCGCTCGATCCTCGGTCGGTGAGATCGAGACGTAGCGCTCGAAGCCGCGGCTCAGGCCGAAGCCTTCGAAGGAAAACGGCACGCCGGTGAAGAAGCCAGCATCGCCGCCGCCGGCGGCGAGGACCTCAGCGAGCGTGGGACGGCTTTTCGGCAGGCGGTCCGTGTCTTCGCCGATGCCATGCTGCCACGGCTCGAGTCCGGTCAAGAGCGACGCCAGCACACCCAGCGAACTCGTGGTCGCGTTGCGATACTCCGGGTAGAACGTGGCGCCGCGGGAAAAAGCAGCCAGCGTCGGTAGCCCGGACTCTGCGAGCGTGGCTGGGCGGTGTTCGCGCAGGAGGCCGGACAGGACGAGTACGATGGCCCGTTTGGCTCGAGGCACGGTCGCACCGGGCATCTCGGGCAAGACGAGCGCTGGCTCGGCGAACGCCAGTCGAGCGCCCGAGGTCACCTCGATCGCACGCAGCTCGAGCTCGATGGCCTGCTCTGCGTAGGAGCCGAGGTCGAGGTCGAGCGACTGCCAGCGGGGCGGCGCCTCTGAGGGCTCGATGTGCGCGGTGGCGAGTACCGTTCGCTGGCCTCCCTCGGCGTAGACGGCGATCTCGGCCGTGGCGCGCCCACTGCCCCAGAGGCCAATCGCCGTTTTCGCGCGCACCTCGCTCGGGACCCACAAGGGCACGCGCCAGGAGCCGCCTGCGCGCAGCACGACTGCGGGACGCTGGTCGCCGCCGATCTCCACCTCGCGGATGACATCGCGGCGCGAGGGTGGCAGGTCTTCCCGCTCGCTCCGTGCGCCGAGGCGGACCCAGCTGACGTCCAGGCTGCGCGGCTGATCGGCTCGCGCAGGCAGGGTGAAGGTCAGGCGATGCGGGCCCGGGGCCAGCTCGAACTCGCGCGTCTTCAGGGAGACGACCCCCGGTGTCGTCTCCGCTCGGAGCGTGCCGAGCCGACGGTCGTCGATGGCCACGAGAGCCCGGTCCGTCCCTCCAGCGCGCGTGAGCGCGGAAATCGAGCTCACACGCAGGGGCGCGCCCACCCAAAAGCCAAACGTCGCTCGGCTTTGGTCCAGGCGCACGTACGTGCCGCCGGCGTGGGTGACGCGCGGAAACGTGGGCGCTGGCTCGAGCGAAAAGTCACCGGCCGACTCCGCTCCCGTTTCGCCCAGCTCGAGTACGAGTCCGCCGTGGTCGAGATCCGAGTGACTGGCGAGGTCGAGCAGACGCTGATTGCGGGCCAGAGGCGCGAGGGTGCGCTGAGTGGGGCCGTCCTCGGGGGGAGTGCTGGTGGCCGCTTGCTGGCTCTCGCGACAGCCGGCGAGCCCGAGGCCGAAGCTGAGAGCCAGGAGCAGCGCGCTACGGACGACGGAAGAGCGCCCGCGTCGTGCGACCGAGCTCGACGGCTGCGGTTCCGTGGCGCTCCGAGCCCTCTTTGCGAATGCTGACCTCATGCTCACCGGGTGTGACCGGGACGCGCCGCAGGGGGCCGCGTCCGGTGAACACGCCGTCCACATAGACCAGCTCGTCCTCGGAGGTCACGACCTCGAGCAGACCCTTTCCAGGCCAGGCTAGGCCTGGCGGCAGTGGAACGACCTCGGTGACCATGGGCGGCACGGGACCCTGGGCAGCTCTGCCGCTTTCGGGGCTTTCGGTCCGGGCCGAGGCATCCGGCGTGCGGGCGGCGGCGGGGCCGTCGACCTCTCCCAGCTCGGGAACGCTCGGCGCGCTCTTGGACAGGCCGACGCCGGTACCGAGCAGCTGGCGGCTGGCGATGAACATTCCGGCCGCCGCCACCAGCGCCAGGAGGGGCCCTCCGCTCTTGCGCGGAAGGGCCAAGCGGCGAGGGGCGCTCGGCGGAGCACTCGGAGTGACGGGGGCGTCGTCTCTGGGAAGGGAGTGAGGCGGTGAGCTCGCGCGCCGCGTCGAGTCCGCAGCGGCGTCCGCGGGGACCACACTCGGGCTCGCCATTTTGCGCTCGAGGCGCTCGCGCAGGGCGTCGCTCATCTGATGCGCGAGCAGGCGGCCCGACTCGACCCCGCGCCCGCCGAGGTCGACGGCGGTGTCCTTGGCGGAGCTCCAGAGTGCGGTAGCGCGCAGAGCGAGCGGCGAGCGGCGCTCGTCGGCGAGCGGCGCCTCCGGTGATGCGTCTTGGTGCTGGGGGAGCGGCAAGTCTTCGGGCGGGTCCGCCGTGGTGAGCAAGAGCTCGCTCGCGGCGTCGCCCAGCGGGCGACTGCGGCCGATGGAATCTGCGAAGCGCGTGGACGGTCGAGGGCTGGGCTTGCGCGCGGCTGGTGCGTCCGGAAAGCGTAGACGGCGGACCATAGGCGACCCCGGGTGAGCGTCGGCGGGCGCCTTCAGCGCAGCGCTCGGGGCAGTCGCGGGCGGGAAGGCCGCCCGCAAAGGTCGTGGACTGCCGCGATCGGCGGCAGCGTGGGGCATGAGTGGCGTGCCCGCGCTGGGAACGACGATCCGCTCCAGCTGGGGGCCAGAAGCGTCGCTCGGAGTCGGGGCAGGCCGCTCAGGGGCTGCTGCCTCGGGGGCTGCTGCCTCGGGGGCTGCTGCCTCGGGGGCTGCTGCCTCGTCAGCGCCGGAGCCCGCCAAATCCGACCAGTCGAGATCCAGCCGCTCGAGCTCGGGCGGACTGGGAGAAGCCTCCTCGATTTCGAATGAAAAGCCGCGTGCGCCGTGCTGTGGATGCAACCGTCCTCCTGACCGAGCCCAAAATGCCTCGGGGGCTCTGGCGTGGGTAACAGCCGTGCTTTGCGCGGGCCAAATTTTGGCCCTTCTGCTCGGCAGCAGGTGTGGGAGACAGTCCCGCTCCCTCCGACCTCGGGCGAGCGCTCAGGTGCTGAGCTGACCGCGGAAGACGCGCCGCGCCGGACCGCTGAGGGTCACGTGTCGCTCGCGATCGACGAGCAACTCGAGCGGGCCGCCCGGGAGGCGGACTTCGATCGGCACGTCTGCCTCCGCCAGGCCGAGCGCCACGGCGGCCGCTGCGGTAGCCGCCGCGCCCGTCCCGCAGGCGAGGGTGCGGCCGACACCGCGCTCCCACACCGCGAGCTCGATCTTTTGCGGAGCGACGACGGACGCCACTTCGACATTACTGCCGCCCGGGATGCGCGCGCTCAAGCTCGAGCCGAGCACATCCAGGTCGTGGTGACTGATCTGAGGAGCAAAGACGATGGCGTGCGGGTTGCCCATCGAGACGCGCACGAACGTGGCGTCGCCGCGGCCATCGGCCGTGTGGAGTGGATGAATGATCTCGCCCTCATCCACCGCAACACCGAGACCGGTGGTGACGAGCGCGCTCGCTGGCCCCGTGCGCCGCAGCTGACACGTTCGCGGCCCGGCGTCCGTCAACATGACGAAGTCGCTCTCGTCGTCGCCCTCACTGACGGCCAGCGCGGCGCAGCGCAGGCCGTTGCCACACATCTCCGGGCGCGAGCCGTCGGCGTTCAGGACGGTCATCCGTGCGCGCACGTGCGCCGCTGGGCTGATCAGAAGGACACCGTCTGCACCGATGCCGAAGTGCCGATCACAGAGGGCCATGGCTTGCTCTGGTGAGAGCGCCTCGGGCGCCGCGACTTTGACGACGATGAAGTCGTTGCCGGTCGCTTCGTACTTTTCGAACTCGAGCTGCATGGTCCTCTAGCCTCCCGGAAAAGCTAATCCCCGGCGCGCGCTCGGTCGAGGTGCGTGCCGATCCTTTCCGAGCGCTTGGTGGCCGGGGCGAGGCGGGTGTACCGTAGTTGGCCGTGGACGTGCTGAAGGTTTGCGCCGGTGTGGTGGGGCTTGCGCTCGGGTGGGCTCCCCTGGCGCACGGTGAGCCTCCCGCCGCTTTAGCTACCTCAGCGCCAGCTGGAGCGGCGGGCCCCTCCACCGCGGATCCTCGCGCTAGCGGGACGACAGCGAATGCTGCGGCCGGGGTCAAGGTCGAGTCTGCGGCTCCGCGGCGCGATCCGGCGGGAAAGAGCCGCATCTCACCGGCGATGGAGGCCATCGTGCGCGGGGATGCGGCGCTCTTGGCCCGGGATTTCAGCGCGGCCACGTTGGCCTATCAGGAGGCGATCAAGCAGGAGCCGCAGAAGGCGCTGGGGCATTTGCGGCTGGCTTCGCTCCTGCTCGTGCAAGGTGACCTGGATCAAGCGAGCGTGGTGCTCGACACGGCCGAGCGTTTTACGGGGGGCGAGGCGCGCCTGACGGTGCAGGTGCTCGCGCTGAAGGCGATGCTGGCCGAACGGCGCGGCGCGCTGGAAGACGCCAATTTGGCCTATAGCGCGTATGCACTCTTGGGACGCGCCGGGGCGCCGGCGCTGGGAGATGCGCTCCTCCAGCAAGCGGTGGTGACGACGGCGGCGGACCGGAAGGCAGTCATTGCGGCCACGATCGAGCGCCGGGCGGCCGCAGCCAAGGTGCGCGAGCGCATCGAAAAGGGTTTGGCCGAAGCCGAGCCCACGACGCCCGGAACGTAACGGGACGCCCCCTGCGTGCTTCTCCGCGCGGGCAAGGCGAGCGAGCTCGGTGCGAAGAACCCCCCTCTTTGTGAGGGGTTTTCGCACCTCCGTATTCCACCGATCCGCGCGGGCACGGCCGTCCTTGGTTGGCAGGGTGCTTTTTCAGCACCCTGCTAGCCTTCGTCGGGCTCGCTGCCCTCGGTGCCGAGCGCGCGAACGGCGGTCGAAAACGAAAACCCTTGGCGCGCTAGGCTGGCGAGCGCCTTCTGACGCTCCTTCGGATCTTGGAGGTCGTAGCGCTGCCGGAGGCGCCTGCGCTCGGCGTAGCGCTGAGCCGCGGCCAAGTCGTCCAGACCTTCCGACGCCAGGCTCTCCAGGGCGTCCTTGATGCCGCTCGCCGCGACGCCGCGCTGTCCCAGCTTCTGCTGCACCTTGGCTGCGGACGCGCCCCGACTGCGTGCCCCGCGAGCGAAGTGCTCCGCAAAGCGACGATCGTCGATCACGCCAGAGCCTTCGAGGCGCGCCAGCACCTCGTCCACGCGGGCTTCGTCGAGCGGGCTCGTGGCCGGCAGGTCGGGCTCACCCTCCGCCGGGGCGCGCGCGTCGGCCGCCTTCTTGAGCAGCAGCTGCCGCAGCTGTTGCTTGGTCTGGTCGCGGCGATCGAGCTTGGCCAGCGCCACCTGCATCAGGTCCGGGGCAGCCTTCTGGGCGGCTTCGCCCTGGGGCCGGCGCCGGTCGGCACCTGGGCCGCTCCTCCCGGATCGCGCGGCCACTTGGACTCAGCCCGCGCCGCTCTTGCGCAGCTCGTTCAGGACGAGCTTGCTCACGGCCTTGAGGGTCTCGAAGACGCCCGTCCCATCGCGGGCATTGGCCTCGAAGTCGGGGACGCCGCGCGGATTCAGCTCGGCCCGCAGCTCGTCCAGGGGCACGACGTTGGGCAAGTCGCGCTTGTTGTACTGGATGACGAACGGCACCTTTTCGATGTCGTAGCCCTGCTCAGCCAGGTTGTCGCGCAGGTTGTCCATGCTCTCGAGGTTCGCCTCGAGCCGTTCCATCTGCGAGTCGGCCACGAAGATCACGCCGTCGACGCCCTTCAGGATGAGCTTGCGGCTGGCATCGTAGAAGACTTGACCGGGCACCGTGTAGAGGTGGAAGCGCGTCTTGAAGCCGCGGATTTCACCGAGCGAGAGGGGCAAGAAGTCGAAGAAGAGCGTGCGCTCGGTTTCGGTCGCCAGGCTGATCATCTTGCCCTTGGCGTCCGGGTTGGTGCGCTCGTAGATGAACTGGAGGTTCGTCGTTTTCCCGCAGAGACCAGGACCGTAGTAGACGATCTTGCAGTTGATCTCCCGAGCCATGTAGTTGATGAAGCTCACGGGCTGCCTTTCCTCTCAGTCGTTGAACAGGCTGTCGATGTCGTCGTCCGTGATTTCACCGAACGGAGAGGCCGCGCCCGGTTCCTGAACCTTGTTCACAAGGTCTTCGAAGATCTTGCTCAGCTCCTCGGTGGCTTTGCGCACCCGCAAGCGAACCAATCCCAGGCTCGACTTGGTGTCGAAGATGACGACCAAGATGACCCGGTTCCCCACCAGCTGGATGTGGATGTTCTGGTTTTCGCCTTCGTGGAACTGGGTCGCGAACTCGTTCTCGCGCAGGAGCTTTGCAATGCCCCCCGTGGCCGCGATGTTGCCAGCCGTCAGCGACGCCAAGGAAGTCGTATCGATCTCTTCAACGTCACCGCTCGCAGCGATGAGCTGGCCGTTCTTGTCGACGATGAAGACGACTTTGGCATTCGCCTCCTTCACCAGTCGGTCGACGACCGTCTGGATCTGGGTGAATTCCTCTTCGTACATCACCATCTGCGGGTTCACCATGTCTGCCTCCGCGTGGGGCCTTCTGCTCCTCGGCGTCCGCGACCGACCTCGGCGAGCGCCGGGGCGGGGGGCGGACCAGAGTGGCAGACGACTCCGGGTCTGGTGCCGGAGCGTTTCACCGGCACAGAGCTAGCTTTTAATATGACGGCGCTCGCCTCAGCAAGCCTTGCCCGCTGTGCTCGCTCGCCATTCTCCGAAAAGGACTTTGGCCCCTTCGGCCGAAGCCGCTAAGGAGAATGCAGCGTCCATGACCCCTCCGACGACATCGAAGGCGAACTTCCTCGGGACCCTTGCGGTGAGCTCACTTCCGAGCGGTTCGCTGGCCCGTGTGCGCCGCCACCGCCGCTGCTTGGGGGCGCTGGTCGCGGCGCTCCAGCTGTGCGCTCTTCTGCTCGGACGTGTGCCGACCGCAGCAGCCGCGCCGAGTGCCGCCCGAACCCCCGAGGAGCGGCTCGTGCAAGCTCAGCTCGAGTTCGAGCGGGCGCAGGGGCTCGCGGCCTACGTGGCGCTGCTCCGAATTTGGCAGGCTTGGGAGGACGCGGATCCGCGTAAGGTCGAAGAGGCGCTCTTGGTCGCTGCCGAAGGCACACAGAGGCCCGAGGCGCTGCGCGCGTACGCGCGCGTGCTGGCTGCCTATGCGCGAGTGCGGCGCGGCGACCGAGTGAGCGCAGAATCGACGTTTCGTGACTTGGGCTTCGTGACCAGCTGGATGATCGTCGGCCCGTTCGACAACGAAGGGAAGAGCGGTTTCGCCCAGGAATTCGAGCCCGATCTGCAGCCGGGAGCACCGCTCGTCCCAGGGCAGGCGTATTCGGGCAAGGAGCGCCCCGTGCGCTGGCGCGTCGCGCCCGACGTGTTCCGGTACGGTTGGATCGACTTCGGCTCGATGCTGCGCCCCGAGATGAACGTGTGCGCATTCGCGACCACGTTCGTCGCGGGGGGCGAGCGCGCGCGTCCGATCACGCTGTGGGTGGGCGCCCGGGGCGCGGTGCGTGTGCTCTTCAACGGACAGGTCGCCGTCGAAGACGAAGCGTACCGTGGGTTCGACGTCGATCGCCTGTCGACGACGGTTCTGCTTCGCCCCGGGAGCAATCGCATCACGGTCAAGGTGTGCGGCGACGAGTCGCCGCCCCTGTTTGCTCTCCGCCTGGCGGACGAGCGCGGGCGCCCCGATCCGAAGCTGCGCGCCGTTGCCGACGTCGAGAGCAGTCAGGCGGCCGAGGCGACCGTGAACGCAGCGCTCACCGACAAGGCCCCCCTGCCCAAGCATCCCGCGGCGCTCGTGGGGCCGATTGCGCTCGTCAACCGCAGCCTCGCGAGCACTCGGGCCACGGCGGCCGAGCTCGAGCTCGCGGCCCGCTACTTGATCCTGACGGGCGGCGATGACGCGACCAAGCATCAGGCGCGCGATCTTGCCACCCGAGCGGCCAATCAAGGCAAGCAGATCGAGCAGTACTTGCTGGCAGCCGAGCTGGCCGAAGATCGCAACGGGGCACGGGCCTTCTTGGACCAGGCCAGCGCGCTCGCCGGCGAGTCCGACGCGCGCGTTCTGCTCGCGCGCGCCGAGCACCTGCGCTCCGGCCCGAACCCGCGTGAAGCCTTCTTGCTCTACGACCAGGTGTTGGCGCTCGATCCGGACAACCTCGACGCGCTCGAGGGTCGGGTCGACTTGTGCAACGCGGCTGGTCTGCGGCGGACCGCGCTGGACCTCTTGGAGCGTGCGCTCGAGCGCCGTCCCCACTCGGTCCTCCTGTCCAACATGGTCGCGTCGCAGCGCTTGGCCTTGGGCCTTTCGACCAGCGCCGACGAAGCCGAAGATCGCTACGCCGCCCTGCGCTCGGACGACACGGCGTATCACAGCACGCGCATGGAGCTCGCGCTCGCGCGGCGCAATTCCGCCGACGCGGAGCACTTCTTGAATCGGCTCGTCAGCGCGGAGCGGGACAGCCCCTGGTCGTACCGGCTGGCCTCGCGCGTGCACCGGGCTCTCGGCCAGGAGCAGCGAGCAGAGCTGGATCTCGAAACGGCGCGTGGGATCGCGCCCGAAGACGTCGGCATTCTGCAGGCTCTGGCGGATTTTCGTGGACGCGCTGGAAGGCGCGACGATCAGCTGGCGCTCCTGCGCCGGGTGCTCGAGCTGCAGCCTCAAGCCGTCGACGTGCGGCGTCACGTGGAACACATTCAGCCGCCCGAGCAACCCGCGGACGAGAAGTACGCGATGGCGTCGCGGGATTTCCTGGCCAAGCGCCTGGCGCCGGCCGACGGACATCCCAAGCGGACGCTGCGCGACCTGACGGTCAGCACCGTCTACGAAAATGGCCTGTCGAGCGAGTTCCGCCAGGTCGTCTTCCAGCCGCTCACCGATGCGGCCGCGGCGATGGCTCGTCAGTATGCCTTCCAGTACGAGGCCGACCGGCAACGCGTCGAGCTGCGCGGTGCCAAGGTGTACCGCGCCGACGGCACCATCGACGAAGCCATCGAGAGTGGGGAGGGCGCCGCCGACGACCCGACCATCTCGATGTACACCTCGTCCCGCACCTTCTATGTGCAATTTCCCCGCCTAGAGCCGGGCGATGTCGTCGAGCTGCGCTACCGCATCGACGACGTCACCCCGCGCAACGAATTTGCCGACTACTACGGCTCGGTCGTGTTCATGCAAAGCGACGAGCCGATCGCTTCGGCCGAGTACGTCTTGGTCACGCCCAAGTCGCGCAAGCTGCAGGTGGACGCCAAGGTGCCCGGCCTCGAGCAGAGCGTCTCGGTCAAGGACGACCAGCGCATCTACCGTTTCGTGGCCGAAAACGTGCCGGCGATCGAGCCGGAACCCAACATGCCGCCCTGGTCCGAGCTGCTCGGCTTCGTCCACGTGTCGACGTACCAATCGTGGGACGCGCTCGGCCGCTGGTACTGGGGGCTGGTCAAGGACCAGCTGGACCTGGACGAAGAGACGCGCCGGCTCGCGCGCGACATCACCAAGGACAAGACGACCGACTTGGATCGGGTGAAGGCCGTGTACGAGTGGGTCATCAAGAACACTCGCTACGTGGCGCTGGAGTTCGGCATCTATGGCTTCAAGCCGCGCCGCTGCGTACAGACGGTCAACCGCGGCTGGGGCGATTGCAAAGACAAAGCCACGGTCATCGTGACCTTGCTGCGAGAGCTCGGCATCGATGCCAAGCTGGTCATCGTTCGCACCGGCATGCGGGGCGATTTCCACTCCAAGCTGCCGAGCCTCGCGCCCTTCGATCACGCCATCGCCTACGTGCCGTCGCTCGATCTCTATCTGGACGGTACCGCCGAGTACACGGGCGCTACCGAGCTTCCCGTCATGGACCGCGAGGCCCTGGCCCTGCTCATCCTGGATGGTGACGCGAAGGTGGTGCGGCTGCCCGGCGTCCGTTCCGCAGACAACGTCGTCGGGCGCGAGATTCACGTCGACCTGAAGAAGAACGGCGCGGCGCAGGTCAGTATCGGCTACGGCGTGCGCGGCTACGCAGCGCCCGGGTTTCGCGCTCGCTACGAGGCCAAGGCGACGCTGAAGGATCGCTTGTCGGCCGATTTGGGCAGTGAATTCCCGGGCCTCGAAATCCCGGCCGACGGCATCCAAACCGGCAACTTGGAGAATGTCGACCTGCCGGTGGACATTCGCGTGCGCGGACATGTGCCGCAGTTTGCGCGGCCCGAAGGTAGCGAGCTCAGTCTGCCCGTCACCGTGCAGGCCGACCTCACCACGAGCTACGCCTCACAGTCGAAGCGCAAGCAGGACGTGCGCATCGTCGGCTTCTCGTCGCGCGAAGAGGTCACTCGTGTGACGCTGCCCGCGGGTGCCAAGGTGGTGGGCGGACCGCCCGACGCCAGCGGCTCGACGCGTTTTGGTTCGTACGTCGTCACCACGACGCAGGAGGGGCGAGATGTCGTGGTCAAGAGTCGACTTGCGCTCGACGTCACGCGCGTCACTCCTGCCGACTACGCTGCCTTTCGTAAGTTTTGCCAAGAGGTCGACCAGGCGATGTCGCATCGCCTGCTCGTGAGTCCATGAAGATGAAGACGCGTTCTGCTCGCACGAGCCCCCCCGCCACGAGTCCACGTCGCACGAAACGCCCCGGTCTCGCCCTCCTGGGTGGCGCGACGTTGGCGCTCGTACTGAGCGCCTGCGCGAAGCCGGCCGAGAGTCCGCGCTCGAGCATGGACGAGGTGCGCCGTTCGGCGGCGGCCTCGAAAGACCCGGCCACGTCGGCCGACTGGCTCTTGGCGGAGCTCCTGCGACCCGGCGGCTCCCCCGAGCAAGCGAAGCGCGCGCGCAGTCACTTGGACGAGCTCGATGCACGCACCATGACGTCCGAGCTGGCTCGCGGCATGGATGACTTCATGCATGGCCGCATTCGCGCGGCCAGCGAGGAGTTTTTCAGTGCGCTCGTCTTGGCAGCGCGGTCGGACGATCGCCGCGCTCCGCTCATCGCCTGGTACGCCGCACTCCACGCGCAAGATTTGTCCCGGCACGTGCACGACTTCGGCAAGAAGCACGAGGCCGAGGTCGAGTCGCTGCTGAAGAAGCCCGGCCACATCGGCTTCCGCGCTTACGCCGTCGTGGTCGATCTCTGGGCCCGCCAGGCCTTCTCGCGCGCCGAGTCGAACGTCGACGAACGTCTGGCCTCGCATTTGGGCTGCGTGAAGGACATCGGCTTGGCCGGGCCCTTCGGCGAGGGCGTGACCACCGATATTCTGCGTGCCTTTCCGGCAGAAGAACCGGGCCCGTGGCCGAAGTCGTGGAACGCGACGCCCGGTCGTTCGCATCCGCGTCAGCTCGAAACGACGCGCGTCGGCTGTGACGTCGAGCCGAACGAGGCCACCGAAGGGGGGGTCTTCTACGCGCAGACGTTCCTCGAGCTCGAGCAGGACGAGCGCCTGATCCTGTCGGCCTCGGGCGCGACCGCCATCTGGGTCGACGACCATCTCGTGCTCGATCGCGACGTGCGCACCTGGGGAGTCTGGCCGCGCTTCGGCGCGAAGGTGCACCTTGGCGCCGGTCGCCACCGCGTGCTCTGGAAAGTCGGTGACGGTGGGACTGCGCTGCGAGTCGTCCGCGAGGATGGTCGTCCGTGGGGGGGCAAGACCAGCACCGACGGGGTGCTCGGCTACGCCCACACCGCGCCCGGCGTGCTGCCGGATCCGAACGCCATCATGGCGTACATCAGCCCAAAGGGCGTGCGCGATCCGAAGGACGATCTCACACGCTACTTGGCCGCGTACTTGGCCGATCGGGAGGGCCAGCCCGACGTCGCGACGGTTCTCTTCGAGCCGCTCGTGAAAGATCCAGCCGTGGCCACGGGCATGTGCCTCATCACGGCGGGTGGCTTCGTCGAGGGCGACCCGATCTACGACCAGAACCAAACGCGGGAGCTCGTGCACGAGCTCGAGGTGCGGGCGGTGGAGCGCGACCCGGGCCTCTGGTACCCGCGCTTGCGCGGCGCCATGTGGGAGGCCGAGCAGCGCGGGCCGTCGGAAGCCGTGACGACCCTGGCCAAGCTGGTCCAGGAGTTCCCGGAGGTGGCGGCGCTCCACAACGCCCTCGCGCGCACCTACGAGCAGCTCGGCTGGACGCCTGAGCTCGAGCGCACCATCGAGAACCTGGTTCGACAGTTCCCCGACGATACGGGCGCTCTGTCGCTCGGCGTCGATCTCTTGGAGGGTCGCGGCGATACGGCAGGGGTCGACCGTCTGCTGGCGCGCGTCGAGCAGCTGGATCCGGACAGCGAAGTGCGGCTCGAGCGCGCGCTGGTGCGGCGCGATTACCCGACGGCGCTCGCTGAGCTCAAGCGCCTCGCCAAGCGGCGTCCGTCTCGCGAGGATTTGGCGCTTCGCATCGAGGACGTGATGGTGCGCGCCGGCAACGACGACCGCGCCTGGAAGCGCCTGGAGGAAGCCATCGAGCGCGAGCCTCGCGACGTGCACTCGCGCTTGGCCCTGGCGGATGCGTCGGTGGTGCGCGGCGAGAAGGGCGCTCTGGCCAAGGCGCTGGTCGATGCCGTGGAGGCGGGTGCCGATCCTTCCATCATCGAGGACGCCATCGACCTCGTGGAGGGCGTGACGGAGCTCGAGCCGTATCGGCTGGAGGCGCGCCGCGTGATCGCGGATTTCGAAGCCAGCCAGAAGGAGCACCCGGGAACGGCCGTACGCGTCCTGGACTACGGAGCCGTGCTGATTCGTTCTGACGGCTCGAGCCGCTTCCTCGAGCACGAGATCGTTCGCGTGCAGAGCGAAGAAGGCATCAAGCGCTTCACCGAAATGGATACGGGCGGCTACACGCTGCACCTGCGCGTCATCAAGAAGGATGGCCGCGTGCTCGAGCCGGAGGAAGTCGAAGGCAAACCCACGGCCACCATGCCGCACCTGGAAATCGGCGACTACGTCGAGCAGGAGCGCATCATCTCCCGCTGGGGGGAGGGCGAGTCGGCCGAGTACGAGGGGCCGGCCTGGTTCTTCCGTGAAGAAGACGTCGCCTATGCGCGGAGCGAGTTCGTGGTCATTGCGCCGGCGGACAAGCCGCTGCAGCTCGAGAAGGCCAACGGCGTTCCCGAAGCCACGACCGTGCGGCGCGGCATGCAGATCATTCACCACTTCCGGGTCGATGACAGTCCCGCCGCTCCGTCCGAGCCGGGGAGTCCGCCCGCCCAGGAGTTCTTGCCGCGCGTCTCCGTGGGCTGGGGACTCTCGTTCGACAAACGCATCGAGCGCACCAGTCGCAGCCTGATGCCCATGTCCGCGGTCGACCCGCGGATTGCTCGCATCGCGCGCAACATCGTGCGCCCCGCGCCGGCGCCCGCTTCGCAGCAGGCGAAAGGTGGCGGTTCCGCGGCTGGCGAGCAGAAGGCCGCTCCCAAACCGCCCGAAGGGACGGCGCAAAAGTCGTCCTCGGGCGCGCCGAATGCGGGTGCAGCAGCGGCCAGCAAGGCCGACGAGCAGCAGAAGCAGGCGCGGGCGCTCTATCATTGGGTGCTCGACAGCGTGCAAGAGGGCGAAGAGACGGACGGCCGTCGCGTCATCGTCAGCCGGAGCGGCAACCGCTGGCGGGCGTTCGTCACCCTGTGTGAGGCGCTCGACATCCCCGTGCGCTGGGCCTTGGCCGAGAGTCGCATTTCGTCGCCCGTGCTCGGTGAGATCGGCTCGGCCAATCGCTCGCTCGCGCCTCTCCTGGTCGTGGGCTCGGGGCCCAGCGCGACCTGGTTGACCATCGAGGACAAGTTCGCGCCGTACGGCACCGTGCCGGGTCATCTGCGCGGAGAGAAGGCGTACCTCTTGGGCAACCTCGAGGCGGAAACCACGATGGTTCCACGCGCGGGTGAAGTCGACCGCATTGGCTATCAGGGCACGGGCACCCTGCGCGCCGACGGCTCTGCGCGCCTGTCGCTCAGCATCGTGTTCAGCGGTCAGTATGCGGCGGGCCTCCGCAATGGCCTATCGCAGATCCCCGAAAGCCAGCTGAAGACCATCATCGAATCGCAGCTCTTGGGTCAAAAGCTGCCCGGCGCCGAGCTGGTTTCGTATGAAGTCGTCGATCGAGACAAGCTCGACCGCGCGCTCGTGCTGAAGGTCGAAGTCGAAGCTCCGCAGTTTGCGACTCGCTCGAGCGGCGCCCTCTTGCTCGGCCCGCCCTTCATGCCGCGTCTCACCGGTTTGACGCGCCTTTCGGAGCGCAAGACCCCGCTCCTCATCACCGACACCACGGCGCAGGGGCTCGACCTCAAGCTCACGCTGCCGGCGGGCACCAAGGCGCTCGTGCGCAAGGCCTCCGCTGGCCATCCACGCTCGCGCTACGAGGTGCAGGACCAGGCCGGCCCGGGGTACGTTCACCTGATCCGTGACGTCGTCACCGACGCCGGCCGGGTGCAGCCCGCCGACTACGGCGCCTTCCAGAGCTACGCCCGGGACGCCGATGCGGCCTTGACCGCGGCAATCCGCATCTCCGGCTGAGCTCGCCGACGCAAGGCGCCGCCCCAAGCGCCGCCCCCTGAACCTGCGAACAGGTCGAAAGCGACCAGCGCAGCCTTTTGGAGCCGCCGAAAGTTGCACGGCCCCCGGTGGTGCCGTATATCCCGCGCCCCATGTTGCTGCCTGCCCTGAACAAAGGCCCTGCCAAGACGAATCGCAACCGCTCCGCGCGTCACCGCGCCAAGTTGGCGGCGAAGAACAATCGTCGTCGTCAGGGCCTCAAGAAGTAAGTGCGCTACTTGGTGCGGAGGCACCGATGAGCGAGCAGGAGCGGAGAACGGGGGTCGCGTCGAGCGCCACCGGGGCCCGCGAGCTCCTGCTCGTCGGCATGCTGGATTCGCCGTTCGTGCGTCGAGTGGCCATTGCCCTCGAACACTACGGCATCGCCTACCAGCATCTCTCGCTGGCCACTGTCCGCCAGGAGGCCGAGTTTGCGCGCTACTCGCCGCTGAAGCGCGCCCCCACGCTCGTGCTGCCAGATGGCGAGCACCTGTTCGACAGCCACCTCATCCTCCAGCACCTGGATGAAGTGGCGCCGCACGCGCGGCCTCTCTTGCCTGAGCTCCCTGCCGAGCGCCTGCGCTGCCGTCAGGTCATGGGCGTCGCCGCTGGCCTCGCCGACAAGGCGGTGGCCGCCGTCTACGAGCGCGTCTTTCACAAGCCCGAAGGGCGCAGTCAGCGCCTCTGGAAGCGTCTCGGCGGCCAGCTCGCCGACTGCGCCGCTTGGCTCGAGCAAACAGCCCCGGCCAGCCACTACCTGTTCGGAACCGAGCTCTCCCACGCCGACATCGTCGTCGGCACGGCCGTCTGCTTCGCCCGCGAGAGCGTGCCGGAGCTCTTCTCCCTCGATCCGGCGCCGCGCCTCCGCGCCTGGTGCGCCCGCCTCGACGCTTTGCCGGTGTTTCAGAAAACGTACCTGGCAATCGAGCCGCCTCCGGCGGCTTGAGCCTGACCGGCTTGCTCGTCCCCGAGTGCGGAAAGGCGCCGCGCCGGACCTTCCACGTCCACGACGAGTGTGGCTCACATCGTCGTCGGCTAGCCGCGTGTGGGCAATCGTTCGAGCGCTTCGAGACGGCGATCGATGGACTCGAACAGGCGATCGATGGCACCGGATCTCTCGACACTCTTCGTTCGCTCAGCCAGTGTCATCGCGAGAAGCCTGTCGAGCCGGTCTGTCACTGCCCAAAACCGCTCGTCGAAGGTGCGGCGCAAGCCGTCGACCGAGCCCTGCAACCGGTCCAGGCGTTCGCTGTGGTCCACCAAAATTTCGGTGGTCTGCACGACCGCTTGCTGGAGGTGGCCCACGTCGGTCTTGAGGACGCCGACGTCGGTCTTGAGGACGCCCACGTCGGTCTTGAGGACACCGACGTCGGTCTTGAGGACGGCGACATCGGTCTTGAGGACGGCGACATCGGTCTTGAGGACGCCGACGTCGGTCTTGAGGACGCCGACGTCGGTCTTGAGGACGCCGACGTCGGTCTTGAGGACACCGACGTCGGTCTTGAGGACGCCGACGTCGGTCTTGAGGACGCTGACATCGGTGGCGAGCTGATCCATCGAAGGGGAGGTTGCCATGAGCAATCTCTTTCGGCCATCGGGCGCTCGCGTTGCGTCCCCCCGCGCCGCGATCCGCCTCCCCTTGACCCTCCAGCCCATTTCGGCCACATCGCCGGGCGGAGACGTGGCCGAGTGGTCGAAGGCAGCGGTTTTGAAAACCGCCGTAGGGCAACCTACCAGGGGTTCGAATCCCTTCGTCTCCGCTAGCTGAGTCCCGAAGCGCACGCTGCCCACGAGTGGACGCAGAGGTCGACCATCACGCCGCTTGGAGCCGAAAGTTTCCGGATAGTCACAACGAGCGCGATGCGCTGGGCTTGCGAACCGCGCCCATGCGCTCTGCACGCCAACCTCAAGCAGTGAGTCGCATGCTAAAGGGGCGAATGGGTACCAAGTCCCAAGGTATTTCGGCGTGGCAAGGTGCGCGCGGAGTCGGAGCCAGAAATGCGTAGCTCGAGTGTCGTGAGGGAAATGCCGGGCCGATCGGGTTCGACTCGGAACGTGTCTCAAAGGCCGCGCGTGGCGGCGATTCTCCCGATGTTCACGACCGCCTTCTACTTCGAGGTATGTAACGCTCTGTTCCGCGCGCTGGCGAAACGTGGTGTCGATCTCGTAGTCATCGATGCTGCGAGCCATGCCGACGCCGATTTGCATCTCGACCGGTTGCTTGCCGAACGCTCTTGTCAGGGCATCGTGCTGTTCAGCATGGACCTCAGCAGTGCCCGAAAGCGCAACATTCAATGGCAAGGCGTGCCGGTCGTGGCGCTCGACTATCCAGCCCATGGCATCCCCTCGGTAGGTGTCGACAACGTCGCGAGCGGGCGGCTACTCAGCGAGACACTGAGCGCCGGTGGTAGCGAGCGGCAGGTCCTGTTGATCGGGACACGCCTGTCGCACGCGTTTCGTGACCGAGAGGCGGGATTCGTCAGCGTGGCGCCGCCTGGAAGCCGCGTCATCGAGTGCGACGCCAGGACGGTCCAAGACCCGACGGCCCTGTTGCTTGGGCTTCTAGCTGAGTCCGAGGCTCCAGACGGCATCGCATGCGGTTGCGACACACTGGCTTTGACGACCTTGAAGGTGCTGCGGGAGTGGAACTGCCGCATCCCGCAGGACGTTCAGGTCGTCGGCCATGACGATATGCCGATGGCCTCGGTGGTCGGGCTCTCCACCATTCGCCAGCCCATCGAGCAGTTCGGTACATGGGCCGCCGACGCGATCCTGGACCTGATCGAGTGGCCGCGCGCACGTGCACCGCAGTCCGTCCTCCTGCCGGTCGAAGTCGTGCACCGAGGCACCACCAGGCGGGCACAGCCGGATGAGATCGTGGCGTAGGCGGCGCCGTTTCGGATCCGCTTCACCGTGGCCACTCGGTAACAGCTGATCCGCATCCAGCCGCAGGCATACGCGACGTGTGGGGTGTCCGGAAATCCGGGGGACGGTCAACGCTCAGCTTTTGGTCACCACGTTGGTCACCGGCCGGTCGCCCACGACCTTCGGCGCTCCTCCACGACCTCCGCCCCACCAGATTCTCGGTACTTGGCGGTGCCTCGGCGACCATAGGAGCGGTTCCCTCGAATTTGAAAACCGCCGTACCGTCAGGTACCAGGGGTTCGAATCCCTTCGTCTCCGCTAGTTGGTTAGGCCGGCGCCCCGTGGGAAGCTGCTCACTCGTATGATGAGCTTTCACGCTCGCTGGCTGGCTTGGGGGTGTGCGAGCTGCCTCTGTGCGAGTGGTTGCTCGCGCGAGGCTCACCACGATCGTCCGACGCCCCCGAAAACGCAGCCGCAGCCGGTGGCGGCACCGGCTGCCCCCGTGCCTCCACAGCTCGATCTCGACCAGCTCGAGCGCGAGCGGAGCCTCACGCGCTGGAACGAGGCCACCAACACTGGCGATGGCCCGGCGCTCGAGGCGGTGTATGCCGAGCGCCTGGCGCTTTACGAAAGACTGGTGAGCCGAGGCGAAGCGATCAGACACAAGCAAGAGTACTTGCGGCAGCATCCTGCCTTTCGGCAGACGGTGAGTAACGCCGCTTGGAGCCAAGGTGGCGACTTGTTCACCGTGAGCTTCACCAAGGTGAGCGAGAGTCCGGGGGCAGTACCAAAGCAGGTCGAAGGCTTCCTCTCGCTACGCAAAGTGGACGGCACGTACCGCATCGTGGAGGAGGGCGACCGAACCACGAGGACCCGGCTGGCCGCCAAGCTCGACACGCTGCGCGGCAACTGGAAAGAGCAGTATTTCTCGTGCCCCGCGTGCAAGAAGAACCCGGAGATGGATCTATCGCCGCTGGCGGGCGCGCCGCTCGGGCCCGACGTCGTCCGAGCCAACGCCCCACCTCCCCCGGGTGCGCCGTCGGAGGTTCGCTACGCGCGCTTGGTCGTGGATCGTTTCCCTATGGGCATCGACGTCCCGCTCTTCTTCCTGGCGACGGAGCCATCGGGAAACGGAGACGGACTCTGGGTGTACTACTCCAAGCCGGGAGGCTCGGAGACAGATCCCGACTTGATCCACTGCGCCGTGGGCGGCTTTTACGACGACCTGGGAGGTTCGGATTTGCCCGCCGATCCGGGCCACGAGGGTGAGCCCAAGGTGACGGTCCGCGAATCCTTTGGCAAAGGCGAGCGGGGCGACATCACCTTCGAGCGTACGCTCCACGGCGGCGACGGCTACGTGAACAACCTCGACTGCGCGTTCTCCAAGGAATACGAGGCCTACTTTACGCCCATCGTGCTCCGCATGGGCCGCTCCATGCGCGTCGCCAGCGGAGGATGGTACGGCCGCGCGGGCCGGCCAGCACTTCCTTATGGCCCGGCGCTTGAGACCGGAAAGCGTTGAGTTGGGCTCGTCGCCCGCCTCAGTCGAGGGAGACGCGTGCTTTGGTCACGACCTTGGTCACACCCCGTCGCCCACGACCTTCGGCGCCCCTCCACGACCTTCACCCCACCAGATTCCAGGTACTTGGAAGTACCTCGGCGACCACAGCAGCGGTTCCCTCGAATTTGAAAACCGCCGTACCGTCAGGTACCAGGGGTTCGAATCCCTTCGTCTCCGCCATCGGGTTCGACCGGAACTGGACGGAGGCTACGAAGTGGCCGGAGTTCAGTGACGGAGACGTCCCGCGCAAAAGCGCGGGCATCGCGCAGCGATGAGTCAACCGGAGTGCACGCAGTCCACGAAGTAGACGAGGAGCACGAAGGTCGACGTCCCCTCGCAGCGCGAGGGGCTCGCCCGTAGGCGAGAGTCAATCCCTTCGTCTCCGTTAGACGGCCTTCCACGCTTCGTGGGCGCTGCCTGAGCGCCATGGGTCGCTCGCCTTGACCCCGCGCCCTCAGAACGGATCGTCGCCCGACGGAAAGTTGTCGAAGTCGATCTCGGTGCCCTGAGCGGCAGGGTGGGGCGGCGGCTCGGGTACATCGAGTCGCGCCGGGAGGCCGGTCCACTCGGTGCCTGCCTTCTGCCTGTCGGCCGCGCTGGGTGAGTAGGGCGTGCCGCCGGAGGGATCGTCGGGATAGAGCAGCCCAAAGTGGCGCGCGAAGTCGGTGTGGACCCATTCGTCGGTCGGCGCGAACTCGTCACCGGGAAAGGGCTCTTCTTGCCCTTCCTGGAGTGCGCGCTCGTACTTGTCGAAGAGCGCAGGCTCGATGCCGAGCACTTGCGCTCCCCGGCTGCGGTCTCCGTACACTTGGGGAGAGGGCAGCGTGTAGCTCTCTTGAGCCACCACCTCGCGCCCGCTATCGAAGACCGCGTAGCTATAGCCGCCTTCCAGCAGAAAGAACGAGACGGTTGGCCGCTCGAGGCGAAGTGACACCGCCTGCGCCCAGCTGGGCGCCGCATGAGCGGGCACCGCGTACTGCGACTCCGCCCCATCAAGGAGCACGAGCGTCCAGCTGGGCCTCTGCTTGCGCCAGAACGCAAGGCCCTTGGGGCGCGACGGCTGCTCGAACACACGAAAGACCTGCGGGATGTCGTCCCGGCTGGCCATCGAGCAGGCGGCGCGCAGCTCCTCCATGACGCGAGCGCCGGTCGCGTCGCGCACACCGAACCACCCCAAGCATGTCGCCACGACCAATCCTATCAGGTGCGAACTCGGGTAGCACCTCGTCGCGAAGAGCGGACCCATGTATCCGCAGCTCGAGGATTTTCATCGAATCCGCGCGGCCGTGTTGCTTCGTGAGCTGTTTCCCGAGGATCACGAAGTCGGGAGCCGGCTCAGGAAGTGGGCCGCTGATCATCCCGAGGAGAACGTGCGGAAAGAGCTCCGGGAGATCCTGGCCGACGAGAGCTGTTCTCCATAGATCATCGTTTGGGTCATGCCTCTCATGTGAGGCACGCTCCAGAGTCTCGGGGCGGCGAACCGGCCAGGGGAACTTTTCGCGAAGCTCGCTGTCTCAGGCTGCGTGTCCATCGCGAGCGTCCCCTCATCCCGTAGCTGGCTCCGGCGTGTTCTTTTAGCTCCGGGGCGCGTTTTCTTCCTCGCAGTGCTCGCGCTGATGGAATTGTTCGGCTTGCCGAAGATCAAGCAGCTTTCATCGACCGATCGGGATGGCGCCGCTCCCCAGGAGCGGGTCTAGTGAGCGCTCAGCTCGACTTTGCGGCACCCACGACGCTTGGTCGGACGGGCCTTCGTGTGGGGAGGCTTGGGCTCGGGTGTTCTTTCGGCATCTCTCGTGAGAGTTGCCTGCGAGCCTTCGACAGCGGCGTGAACTACTTCTTCTGGGGCTCCGTTCGCACCGAGGGCATGGCGCAGGCGATTCGCGAGCTGGCTCCTCGCCATCGAGACGAGCTCGTCGTTGTCGTGCAGTGCTATGTGCGCTTTCCTTCCTTGCTTCGTCGAAGCGTCGAAGGTGGACTGAAGGCACTCGGCGTCGAGCGGGCAGACGTGCTGCTTCTTGGCTGGTACGACAGTGCTCCGTCGGAGCGGATCCTCGAGTCCGTCGAGCAGCTGCGCGCCCGGGGTCTGTACGGGCATCTGGGGCTCTCGACGCACCATCGCCCCCTCGTGGCCCAGATGTGCCGCGATGAATCCATCGGCGTTTTTCACGTGCGGTACAACGCAGCCCACCCCGGCGCGGAGCAGCAGGTTTTCTCTAGCCTGCCGTCCGTCGACCCGCCGGGGATCGTGTCGTTCACGAATACTTGCTGGGGACAGCTGCTCGATCCATCTCGCATGCCAGCGGGTGAATCCTGTCCGCCCGCCGAGGACTGCTACCGATTCGCCTTGTCGCAGCCGAGCGTGGACGTCGCAGTGTGTGGACCGAAGAACGAGGACGAACTGAGTTCCGCTCTGCTTGCGCTCCGTCGAGGCCCTCTCGACCCTGAGGAGATGCTGAAAATGCGGCGGATCGGCCAGCACATTCGCGAGACCCGAAGAGTCACCGATCGGCTCAATCCGCTAGGGTGATGAGCGGCGGCCGGCGCCGTTCGCGACTGGCCGCTCAGGCTCGCTTGTATGGAGCTTTGGTCCGCACCTTGGTCACACGGCGTCGCCCGTTCCCTTCGTCTCCGCTGGTCCAACCACAAACGATGGCGAGGTGTAGACATGCGCCCGCGTGTGATGCGCCGGCAGTATGCCGACGCCCGAGCCGGTTCGGAGGGTTTGCTCGGAGGCGGCCCAAGTCCTTGTTTGTTGACGGGGATCCGGGTGGTGATTAAACTTGGTTCAAGTGGATTGGGGGTGCCCGGTCGGCGTCGCGGCTTCGGTGAGTTCATCGGGGCCTTTCGCTTTTGTGGGCGGAACGACCTTCATCCCGTAGCCCTCGAAGTCCCGGCCGACGAACTTGCGCCCGCCTTTGCAGTAGAACTTCCTTTCAAGAACCTTGAAGGCCTGATTTTCCTGCTCGGGCCGAAGTGTGCGCAATCCGATGGGTCGCGCGACCAGATCAGGCCTGACGACATCGCCTTCTTGTCGGAGAACAGGATCGTGAACGGAAGCTTCATTCCGAGCTGGTTTGCACCATCGCACACCCTCCTGAACTCTAGCTCCAACTCCTTGTCTTCCTTGTTGCCGCGAGACTCGACGACAACGTGTGTCTCGTTCTTGTGCTCCCCTTTCTCTTCGAGGAACGCATGGAGTGTCTCCATGCAGAAGCCGAGAGCGATGTGATACGGATTGGCGTCCTCGTCCGGCCTCACGATTCGTCGTTTGTCGATAGTGCAACTGATCAGGATGAAGTTGCTGTCCGCAATGATCGAGGTCAGCTCCGCTAGGAATGTCACGCGCGCCTGCTTGCTCGTGAAGATGTTGAAGACCCCTTTCTCCTTCCTGATCTCGTTCTCATGCAGAACGATCTGGTCGTGCCCAAAGTGGTTGAACTTGAACTTTTCTAGAGCCGGGACGATCACTTCGCTGTAGTGGCGCTTGTGGAAGACGCAGAAGGCCAAGACGAACACCGGATACTTCTCATCGACGCTCGTCAGGCTGTGATCGCCGCTTTCGTCGACGAAGACGATGTACTTGCCGAAGCGCCTCTCATCGTGGCTCGGCAGCACGGGTGAGGTCTCGTCAAACAAGGAAAGCTGGCGTTCAGTAACCAAATCAGTCCTCGCTCTTCGCGCCCTGCCCTCGGCAGACAGGCTTCTGTACCCAAATGTACCGGAAGCACTCCCCGGAAGTCACTTGCTCATGATCAGCATCTCGGGCACGCGATCGCCCAGTCTTCCGTGGAGAAGGACCGAGGCTCGCGCCAATGGCGACCACGGGTGCAGCTCGGTCCCCAACGAGTCGACCGACAGGGTGCTGAAGAAGTCTTCCCAGCACTCCGCGTGCTTCTCCGCCAGGGAAAGGGTCCGCTCTCCCGGCGTTCGCGCGGGCACGGTCGCAGCACCGGCTAAGGAGACGCGTCGGCGGATGCGAATCGGATGAGGACCTGAAGGACGACTGCCATCACGAAGACGAAGGCACCAGCGCCGAGCGAAACCAGGCCGCTCTGGAGGTACCTTCGGGGCCCGGCGGTCGTGCGGAAGATGCGTGCATTGATGGGCAGCGCAACGATCGCCGCGATCACGCCGAGCGCCCCTCCAGAGACCAAGAGCACGAAAGGGATACCTGCCCACGCGTACTCGTACCAGCGCAAACGTGGCCCGATGCGGCGTGGCTTTTCGTCGTCGACCTTGATCTGCGGCATGCCGTCGAGCCAGTTCGGAACGATCAGGAGCTGTCGTCGCTTGCCGGATTCGTCCGCGAGGTAGCCGAGGTCCACCTTGGCATCGCGCTCCGTTCCATCGACGACGAGGGACGGCTGCGTGAAGACGCCGCGGAAGCGGATGGCCAGGTGATGATTGGAGAAGCCAGGCAGTTCGAAGGGTAAATCGTCGCTCGTCATCCCCATGGCTCGATGGAGCACATCATACAGGTGCCAATTCGGCCGAGCCAGGTCGCTGGCGACAGGTCGCTGACGTCTCGCCGAGCCGGATGACGCAAGACAAGGACGAGGCGCGCGGTGTAGCCTGTGTGGATGCGTCGTTTGCGAGCCGGCATCGCCCTGACCGTTTTCCTGGTCGTTTCGTGCCAGCGCCAGACCGATCGCGAGCGGACGTGCTCCACCACCTTTTCCGAACGCGTCGCGAGCGAGGATCTCCTCGAAGGTAGCCTGGCCCTGTCCGACGAAGCGCTCAGCAGCGGCCTGTGCGTGGCCGCATGTGCCCGCACGGTCAACGCCCGGATCGCGGACAATACGGGCGAGCTTCGGGTGACTGAGTGCGAGGTCGAAGTAGACGTGGTGCGCCGTTGCCACGGGGACTTGGAGGGATACGGTGGCGTCGGCGGATCGGCGGGCGAGCCAGAAGGTGGCGGCTCCGCAGGTGACGCTCCGTCGAGTGGGTGCGAACAGACGGTCTTGGGAACCGTGACCTGCGGGACCGACTATGCGTGTGCGCACTGAGCATCGCGCTCGCTCGTTCGCGCGTGGCGTGACACGCGCGGCACCTCCGTTAGAACGATGCTGTGCTGGGACGTGATCGACAGGGGGACGTGCGCTACCCAGGGCCTACATTCAGAGACTGGGCGCTCGTCTTCGTGAATCTGGTCTTCTTGGTGATGTGCGTTCTGCTGATCCGGCGTGAGCCGATGGTGGCGATTGGGTGCATCGTTTTCTTCGGCGCTTGCCTTGTGATGTGGTGCGTGAACATCGGCCGCAAGCTGCGTTTCGCGCGGCTCAGGCCGCTCTCGGTGGAGATCGTGGGCGGGGTACCGTTGCGACCATCGCGTGTTCGGACGGCGTTGCTGGGCGGGAGCGTGCTCGTCGTTGGGCTCGGCGTGCTGCCCTTGGGGCTTGCACGATCCACGATGGTGACCGCCTGCGCCGTCCTCATGATGGCGGTGGGCGCGCTGTTGCTCGGCGGGGTCCTGCTGAGAAAGCTGCCCGTGGGCTTTCTTCAGTTCGACGAGGTGGGCCTCACGGTGGGTGAGCGCATCGGGAACTTTACGATTGGCTGGGACAACATTCTGGGCGCTTGGCCCGCGGAGTTTCACGACAATGCCGCGCTGTTTCTGTCCGTGCGCAACCTCGACGGATTGACTGTGAGCCCGCCGGAAGCCAAGCAGAAGGTCATCGTGCGGCTTCGGCGCAACGAAGCCTGGGTGGGCGCGCACGTCATGGTCTTGACGGGAAGCTACGGGATTGACCTTCCGCTCTTGGCCGCCGCGATCGGGCGCTACGTGACCGAACCAAACAGCCGTGCCGGCTTGTCGGTCCCGCGCCTGCCGGCGGCGCCCTGAGGGAGCGGCCCGCCTGTCTGCGCGCTGGAGTCGGGTGTCAGGCAGCCGTTCGGGCGAGCAGGTAGTCGTGCTGGGAGAGCTGCTCGACGAAGGCGTAACCGTCCCGCAGCTGGCGCGCGACGGCGTCGAACTGCGCCGTTTCAACGAGGATCCACCGGGGACGGTGCCTCGTAATGTCGAGGCCTGCCAAAAGCTCGAGCTCGAATCCCTCCACGTCGACGGACAGCAGGTCGACGCTCTGAATCGCGAGCTCGTCCAGAATGTTCGAGAGCGCACGAACGGGCACGCGAATCTTCTTGGCAGGGCGCTTGGTGAACGACTCCGACCGTTGGATGCGCTCTGCCACGTCGGAGACCGATGCGACCGTCGACATGGTTCCCGACTCGAAGATCTCGATCTCGCTGCCGTCTGCCTCACGCGTGCCGAGCGCGCAGTTGACCACGTGGCTTCGCGGACGAAACTTCCGGCACAGCTCGGCAAGTTGGGGGACGGGCTCGATCAAGAGGCCGTTCCAGCCGAAGAGACGTTCGAGGGCGTACGTGTTCGATTGAAGGACTCCGTCGTTGGCCCCGACCTCGATGAAGAAGCCAGGTCTCTGGAGTGAGCTCTGGCGAAGAAACTTGCGATCGAGATCGTGCAGGGCCGTGAACGCTGCGTTCTTCTGGCCGACTGCTTCGAGCGCGCGCAGCTTGGCGTACCTGAGATACTTCAGCAGGTAAGGACTGACTGCCTTTCGGACGAGAGCTTCCATCGACCCACTACCCCCATTCGCGCAGACGTTATCATCAGGATAGTGGCCGAACCATGGACCAACTGCGCCGATCGAGTGTGCTGCCTTGCAACTAGACGACTCACACGGAGGTCCCTCCGCGAGGCGCATGATGAACCCTACTCTTGAGCGAAAATTTCGCGCTCGGGCCTCCTTCGACCTGTGCCGAAACAATCCCTGACGTCAGTACCCGAATAGGGAACTCATCAGGCGCTATGGATCGAGGCGCGATCCATGCAGCCTTCGTTTCGTTTCGTCGTCGTCATCGGGGTCGTCATCGGGTCCTTCCCGTGTCATCGAGCCGGGCACCTCGGCCAACGAGCCGCACCCGCTCGGCCAACGGGCCTTCACCCGGCGCCGTCGTGTCGTTCAGCGGGAGCGCTGAGGTCGCGCATCTCTCGAGACGAAAGGTCGCTTCTCCCGCGCAAGACCACGCGACCTCCTTCTCCGCCGCGCGAGCACTGCTTCTCCGGGCGGTCTGCCTCCCCCCGCGTGCTGCTTCGCGCGGCCGCGGTGGCTTTTGCGGGCAGGGTGCTGTGCAGCATCTGCGCGGATTATTGCGAGGCTCACTCGCAGTGAGCCTCGCCAAACAACAAGGGCAGCGCCGCCTCGCGCAAGAGTGGCAACCCGTAGCCCGAACGGCCCTCACCTCCTCGGGGCCGGGCGGGCGAAGAGAGGATCAACGCGAGTGGACTTCGCTGTAGGGTTGCTCTTTCCGAACGTCGCGGTGTGACGTGGGTCCCGATGTCGCCAGAGCGGCATCGCCTGAAGCACCGCTACCAATTCACTGACTTTGCAGTGAAGCACCGCTAGCGGCCTTGCTCGTCGATTTCACGGATTGCTGGTCGATTTCAGAAGATTGCTCGGCGATTTCACTGTAGGGTGCCCGAGAAGAACCCCTCGAAGAGCACGCGCGAGCGAGGCATTCGATTGACGTTCTAGTGATGACGCAAGCGACGTTGCGTCCGTGCAAGCGAACCTTTCACGAGCGCACGAAAGCGCGGCATGAGGTGCATGTGGGTGCCGCGCGATTTGGCGGACTTGCGGAATCAAAAGGGGAAATTTTTACGCATTGCATTTTTTGATCGGCACCCCTTCGCCGCGTGTGCTTTCACTTATCGGTATGACTTCTACCGCGATTTTCGGGACGGTGGTTGCCACTCCTACCTCGGGTAGGTCGGCAGAGGGCGAGCCAGGGCCCTACCATTCGCAGACCAAGGTCCGGGTCATGCCGGCGCCCGAGCTCACGGTGGCGCAGTCGTTGGTTCGCTTGCTCGAGCGCGAAGGTGTGACCCACATCTTCGGTGTTCCTGGTGGGCCTCTGACCGGCCTCTTCGAAGCCACGCGTCACTCGACCAAGATCGAGTTCGTGCTGGCGAAGCACGAAGGAGGCGCAGCCTACATGGCCGCTTCGCACGCTCGCGTCACCGGGAAACTGGCCGTGTGCTGCGCCACTTCTGGCCCGGGCGCCACGAATGCTCTCACTGGCATCGCGGGGGCGCGCGCCGATTCGCTTCCAGTCTTGCTCCTCACTGGCCAGGTGGCGCTGAGCGCCTTCGGCAAGGGCGCGATCCAGGAAAGCTCCGTTTTCGAGACCGACCTCGTCAGCCTGTTTCGCCCGATTACGAAGCTGTCGGCCATGTTGCCGACGGCGGAGCGTGCGCCGGCGGTCCTGCGCGCCGCCATGCGCTTGGCCCTGTCGGGTCGCCGCGGGCCGGTTCATGTGAACCTCCCGGCGGACCTCCTACGCCAGCCGGCGAAGTACCGCGACGAGACGCCTGTTTCCGAGCTGGTGCGTCCGGCGCCGGCTCCGCTGGAGCAGGTCGTCGAGGTGGCGCGCCTGTTGGAAGGCGCGCGCTGCCCGTTGATCCTGGCAGGCCATGGCGTCGCGGCGGCCGGTGCGCAGGCGGAGCTCACCCAAGTGGCCCGCCTCTTGGGCGCCCGGGTGGCCACTTCGCCCAAGGGCAAGGGCGTCTTCGTCGAAACGGACCCGCTTTCGGTGGGAGTGCTCGGCTTCGGCGGCCACGACAGCGCAGAGAAGCTGCTGCGCTCGGGCGACGTCGATGTCCTCTTGGTCTTGGGCTCGAGCATGAACGAGTTCGTGACCAGCGCGTGGACGCTGCCCTTCGAGCCCACGACCGCAATGGTTCAAGTCGACGTCGATCCGACGTCCCTCGGCAAGAATTACCCGGTGAGCGTCGCGGTCACGGCCGATGCGCGGGCCTTCTTGCAGCAGCTGCGGCGTCAGCTCCTGGCGCAACGTGGCACGGGCGAGCAGTCCCTGGCGAAGATCTCGGTACCGGTTCGGCAGCACTTGCCTTACCTGGCGGCGGAAGCCATGCGCGCCGACACGTCTCCGCTCAAGCCCCAACGCTTGATGGTGGAGCTCCGGGACAGCATGCCGGAGGACGCGCTCTTCTTCGTGGACAACGGCAGCTCGATCATCTGGGGTGGCCACTATTTCGAGACCAGAAAGACGGCCACCTATTTCGTCGATCTAGGCCTCGCCAGCATGGGGAGTGCGGTGGCCGGCGTGGTGGGTGGCGCCTTGGCCGCTCGCGGGCGCCGCTGCGTGGCCCTCGTGGGGGACGCGGCGTTTGCCATGCATGGCCTCGAGGTGCACACGGCAGTCGAGTACAACCTGCCAATCGTGTGGGTGGTGCTGAACAACAGTGGCCACGGCATGGTGCACCAGGGCGACACGCTCATGCACGGAGAGCCACTCGGCGTCTCCGACTTTCGTCAGCGCTTCAGTGCCGCCGGGATCGCACGAGCGGTCGGTGCACGCGGCGTCGAAGTGGACGATCCCGTCAAGCTGCGGGAGGCGCTCGATCGAGCGATGACTGCCGACGGCCCGACCGTCATCGACGCCATCATCGACGCCGAAGAGCCGGTGCCCGGCTTTGCCCGCCGTGTGCAGACGCTCAGCCAGTTCCTGTCCGAGGGCAAGCGACCCGGCGGCGCGGAGTAGCTCTCCACTCCCATCCGCAGGCCGAGAGCCGCGACCCTGCCCGCAAACCGGGGGGGCCGCGGCGACCGCAATCAAGCGGCGGAGAGAGCGCGACGTCCGAGCTCGAGCAAGGCGCGCTTCGCGTCGAAGTCGATGGGCCCGGCCGGATTGTCGAGGAGGGCCTCCTTCACGCTCGAACGGACGTGGATCGGGAAGCGCTTGCGGGAGAGCATCAAGATGGCGACGAGCGCGCTGCGTTTGAGGCTGGTCTTGAAGCCTTCGCCCTCGAAGACAGCGACCGCGTAGTGCAGATGGCTCATGATGTCCGGCAGTCGGGCGGCCTGCGCCTTGCGGAATGGTTCGGTCGGGGCAGCGCTATCGGGGGGCATGATGAAGAGCGCCACCAAGGGCTTCCCCTGATGCTCGTGCGCTTGCTGGAGCTCCGCCGCGTAGCGCTCGACGTCCGCGGGTTCGGGGTTTTCCCCCCAACGTACGACGTAGAGACCATCCAACGTAGCTGACTGAAAGGACATCGAACTCTCCTCTTCTATGGGGAACGGCGATTGAGGGGCAGGGGCGTTACGGAAGTGTGCGATCAGATTCCGCGACTCGCGGAGCAGGTGGCCTAGGGGCCACTCCAAAACTCGTCGAAGGCGTACAAGTCGGTTGGCACGGTCCAGCCTTCCACGATCTTCCCGCCATCGAATCGAAACACGACACAATGCTTCGCATCGAGCCGGCGCTCCCCGCGCCGCGCTCGGATCGTCCCCCAGACCAGCAGGTGCTCTCCCTCTTGCGCGACGGCCGCCGGAGTCAGCTCGAGCGAACCATCGCTCAGCTGGCGAGCCTTCTGCAGCATCTCGACGTGGGCCAGCAGCCCCTCGGTTCGCCCGGCCAGCGGACTTCGGCCAGGCACCGTATAGACGACCTCCGCGCTGACGACTTCTCGCACCTTGTCGAGATCGCCCTCGTTGAAGGCTGCAATCATACGTCGATAGCTCGTCACGTACGGATGCAAGGGTTCCCTTTCAGCTGGGCTCGGCCGGGCTCGAGCGGCTCCGGCACTCAGTCGCCGAGCACGCTCAGCGCGCGACGCGAGCCGAAGCTCGACGAGTCTAACAGGATGGCCGCTCGAGAGAAGACCTTCGGCCGAAATGGCGGCGGTGAGGTAGGAGGTCTGCGCCTTCTATCCCGCCAATATATCAGTCACTTGCAGCGCTACTTAGCAGGGTGCTGAAGAAAGCACCCTGCCGACGAGAACCCTGTTAGAGCCGGTCTCAGAACCGACGCAGTCAGGAAAGAACGCCCGCCAGCTCTGGCGAGGCGGGTCGTTCTTCCCCGTGCTTTGGTCAGCTCTGTTCGCCGTTCCTTGTTGCTCGTTGGCCGATCTCGAGGTTTCGAGATCGGCTCTTACAGGTCACTTACAGCGCCCCCGACTGCGGCCCCCGCGAGTCGGTTTCAGTCTTCGAACGGCGGGCCACCATCGACTCTCGGTCACTGCTTGGTCATGACCGTGACATGAAGCAGAAGCATGTGCGTGAAGGAGTCACGCGGAGGAGTGCAGTGTCGACCGTGCGCGGGGCGAGCGCACGTGGACGTTCAGCCGAGCGGGAATCCGAGCGCTTCTGCGAGAACATCGGGCGGACACTCCGTCCCGCGAGTCGCCCGTTCTTGGCTAGAATCGGCTGGCGTGACCTACCCGGGCGAAAAAGCGGGGTAGAGTGGCCCCGCCATGGCCAACTCCGAGAGCGAAGGTGCGCCTGGTTCCGAGCGCGAGGCGTTGAGATCCGAGCTCGAGCGCTTTCAGGCGCGGCTCGAGCTCGCTCTCGAGGCGGGCCGCATGGGCGCTTGGCAGTTCGATATGCAAACGGGGCATGTCACTTGGACCGCGACGCTCGAACGCATTCATGGCTTGGCCGAGGGAACGTTCGGCGGGACGTTCGAACACTACCAACGCGACATCCACCCCGAGGATCGCGCGCGCGTGCTCGCAGCGATTGCAGCTTCGGCCTCGGGCGCGATCCCGCATCAGCTGCTCTATCGCATCGTGCGACCGGACGGGCAGGTTCGCTGGCTGGAAGCCAGCGGCCGGCTGACGGCTGGGCCTGATGGCCAACCGACGCAGATGATGGGCGTTTGCTGCGACGTGACCGAACGCGTGGCCTCCGAAGAAGAACGGCGCGAGCTCCTGCTGCGGACAGAAGCAGCTGTCCGAGCGCGCGACGATCTGCTGGCGATGGTGTCGCACGACCTGCGGAGTCCGCTCGGCGTGGTCGCCTTCAGCGTCGAAGTCATCGCCGAACGAATCGGCCGCGAAGACCCTCGTTCGTTGAAGGACATCGAGCGCATCCGCCGCGCGGTGACGGGCATGTCGAGCTTGATTGGCAACTTGCTCGACGCCACCAGCATCGAGACGGGAAGCTTTGCCATTTCCCCCAAGGAAGCGAACGTGCAGGCGCTCGTGCTGGAGAGTCTGGACTCCTTCGCCCGCTTTGCGGGGCGTCGTCAGGTGGGCCTGGTGATGAAGTGCGACGATCCATCCGCCAAGATCGTCTGCGATCGTCAGCGTATCCGGCAGGTCGTCGACAACCTCCTCGGCAACGCCATCAAGTTTGCTCCGGAAGGCACGCTGGTCGAAGTGTCGGCCAGAGTGGACGCCTCGGGCTTCGTCTTGGCTGTCAGTGACAGCGGTCCCGGCATCCCCGCCGAGAACGCTGCGCTCGTCTTCGAGCGCTATTGGCACGGCAAGCAAAGCGGCCGCGGCGGGACCGGGCTTGGCCTTTATATCGCGCAGGGCATCGTCGCTGCGCACGGCGGCCGGATCTGGGTGGAATCGGTGCTGGGCGAGGGCAGCACGTTCTTCGTACGTTTGCCGCACCCCGAGCGGCGGCCCGAGTAGCTCCCGGGTCTCTCTGGGGCGGCTCCTCAGGAAGGCACGCTGGTGCTCGGTCGCACCGGGAGCACGCTCGCCCAGAGTGACATGCGCTGCGAAACCTCGCGAGCCCGAGGTAGGTAGACGTGGAAGGTGGTGCCACGACCTGGCTCGCTATCGATCGAGATGTGGCCGCCAGCATTGCGCACGATGCCGTAGCAGGTTGCCAGCCCCAGCCCGGTGCCTTCTCCGGGCGGCTTGGTGGTGAAGAACGGCTCGAAGACGCGTCGCAAGGTCGCCGCGTCCATGCCGCAGCCATCGTCCGAGATGGACATCCGAACGTAGCCACTCTCGCCTTCGAACTCGACATTGGCCGTTTCGATGATCAGGGTACCCTTTTGCGCCATCGCGTCGCGAGCGTTCACCGCCAAGTTCATGATCAGCTGTTCGACCTGTGCCGGGTCGGCATGAATCTCACTCAAACATTCATCTTGGATCGTGCGCAGCTCGATACCGGACCCGACGGTGCGGTCGAGCAGTCTCTTCATGCCCAGCACGAGCTCGTTCAGATTGAGCTTCTTCGGCGCGCAGGGCTGACGTCGACTGAACGCTAGCAGTTGCTTGGTGAGCGCCGTTCCCCTCTCGGCGACGTCTACGATGTCGTGCGCAATCTCCCACTTTGGGTCGTCCGGGGGCAGGAGCCGGGCGAGGTGAGAAGCGTTGATGAGCACCACGGCCAGCAGATTGTTGAAGTCGTGGGCCACACCGGCGGTAAGCTGGCCCACTGCTTCGAGTCTCTGAGCCTGACACAGCTGCTCCTCGAGCTCCTTGCGCGCGGTGATGTCGGAGAAAGTGCCGTCGATTCCCGTAGCCGTTCTTGCTCCGCGCAGGTGAACCCAGATGAAGTGGCCTGCGCGGTGTTGCCATCGGATCTGCACGTCGATGGGGGTCCCGCGCTTGGTCATTGCTTCCCGTGCGGCCTGCACTCGTGGCACGTCGTCCGCATGCACGCGTGCGAGCGAGGCGCCATGGCGACCCGTGAACAAGTCGTCGGCCGTGAAGCCAGTGATCCGTTCGATGTTCGGGCTGAAGAACGTGTACTTCCAGTCGAGTGTGGCCGACCAGATGACATCCGGCACGTTCTCTACCAAAGAGCGATAGTGGCGTTCGCTCGCCTCGAGCTTTCGATTCGCATCGACCAGTGAGGTGACATCGCGACCGATAGCCATGATCATGGTCGCACCATCGAGCTCCACCGTCGTGGCGGTGAACTCGAGGAAGAGCGTCGACCCGTCTGCTCGGCGAACGGGTGTGGGCGCGATGCGACCGCTGGCATCGACCAAACCGAAGCTGTCGCCGAGAGCACTGTCGTCTACCGCTGCGAAGTCACGGAGGGGCTTGCCGTGCATCTCCAGTCGCGAGACGCCGCAAATTTCCTCCCATTTGCGATTGGCATCGAGGATGATGCCTTCCCTGGTGATGCAGGCAATGGCGTCGTTGGCGTGCTCGAAGAGGTGCCCGTAGCGCGCTTCGGCGGCCGTCCGCCGCTCCGACAGGCGCACGAGCTGGTGCATCATGCGGCTGGCGTAGAGCTCCGGGGACGAGGTGCAGAGCGTCGGCGGGGTGCGCTCGTCCAAGCTGCGAATGAGCGCCTGGATGCACGCGCTCTGGTCGGTAGAACGGCTGACGAGTGCGCTTGCACCGAGTCTGTGTGCGAGCTCCTGATCCTCTTCCTCATCGAACGCCGAGCTCTGCAGCACGATTGGGATGCTCGCGAATGCCCCGTCGGAACGGACTCTACGACAGAGGTCGAAGCCATCGATACCGTCCATGACGACATCGCTGAGGATGGCGGCGGGAAGGGGACCGCGCCGGAGCAGCTCTTCCGCCGCGTTTGCACCCGGTGCCGGCTCGACCACGAATCCGGCTTGCTCCAGCTGGATCTGGCAGAGCTTGAGCTGAGTTTGGTCGTCGTCGACGAGGAGTATTCGTCGTCCCCAACCCGGCGCGACTGTGGTGGTGTTCTGGCTGGTTGAATGGCGCATTCATTCCCCTTCGAGGTGCTTGGCGAGCAAATTGGCGAACGTGTCGACATCGACGGGCTTGCGCACGTAGGCGGCGCATCCCGCGTCGTAGGCGGCGCGTTCGCAGTCGCCGCCGTTGAGCACCGTCATCGCGATGCAAACGATGTCCCGGGTCGTCGGATTCGCCTTCAGCGCGGAGACCAAGGCAAGCCCCCCCGTTTCCGCCAGGACGAGGTCCACCACCAGCACGCGGGGCAGGACGCGATCCAGGAGCTCTTGAGCGGCGGCGACGCTCTCGGCCAGCTCCACCTGCGCGCCGGCCGCTGCCAGGAGAGCTGCGATCATGCGTGCGCTCGCGGCATGGTCTTCGACGACGAGCACTGAAACTCCCTCGAGCACTCCCCCAGGCATCGGCCCCTCCGTCATGGTCTGGGCTCGTGATGCGAAGTGCGTGCCGACAGCTAAGTGGTTGAAAATACGCCAGTGGACTAGGGTGCCGTCGCCCGGATCCTGGCGGCCGTACCCTGGTGCCGACGCCATGAGTTCGACGGTGCTCGTGATCGACGACGACCCAGCGTGCAGGCGCTTGGCGACCGCGATCTTCAGTTCGGAAGGCTTGAGCGTGGTGGGCGCCGAGGAAGGGGGCGCCGGGATTGAAGCAGCAAGGAACCTCAATCCATCCGTCGTGCTCCTCGATTTGGAGATGCCGGGTATGGATGGCTTGGCCGTACTCGGGCGCCTCCAGCAAGTGGCGCCGGCGCTGCCCGTGATCATGCTCACCGCGGATCACGATGTCCGCAGCGCGGTTCGGGCAACCAAACTCGGAGCATACGACTACCTGACCAAGCCGATCGATCAGGAGCATCTGATCGCGGTCGTACGACGCGCGCTCGAGCGCAGCCTACTGTGCGCAGAGGTCGAGGACTTGCGGAAACGCCTCGGCGCGGGCGGAGGTCTGGTAGAGCAGATGGGGACGAGCTTCGAGGTGCGGCAGGTGAGTGAGCAGGTGGCGGCGGTCGCGGCCTCGGACCTCACGGTACTCGTTGTGGGCGAGACGGGCACCGGGAAGGAGCTGGTCGCCCACGCGGTGCACCGCCAGAGCTCCCGCCGCAATCGGCCATTCATCGCGCTCGACTGCGGCGCCATTCCTGATGCCCTTCTCGAGTCGGAGCTCTTTGGGCATGAACGTGGTGCCTTCACCGGTGCAGAGAAAAAGCGCATCGGTCGCTTCGAGCTGGCGCGTGGGGGGACGCTCTTTCTCGACGAGATTGGCAACCTGCCGCTCGGATTGCAGGCCAAACTCCTGCGCGTGCTCGAGTCGAGGCAGCTGTTGGCAGTCGGCGGTAGCCAGCCGACCGACATGGACGTGCGCTTTGTTGCCGCTACGAACGACGACCTAGCGGCACGAGTGGCCAGCGGCGCCTTTCGAGCGGACCTCTACTATCGCCTGGCACAGTATACGATCGCATTGCCGCCGCTGCGCCAGCGTCCCGCCGACGTCCCCTACTTGGCGCTCAGGTTCTTGGAGGAGGCGAGCGTCGAGCTACGGCGACCGGTGCGTGAAATTGCCAGTGATGCGCTCGAGCTGCTGGAACGTCACGCCTGGCCCGGCAACGCTCGCGAGCTTCGCAACGTCGTCCGGCAGGCGGTCGTCGGTTGCCACGATTTGGTGCTCGGGAAGGCGCACCTGCGCGGAATGGTCCAAGATTCCAAGCGGTCTACACGCTCGAGCGCGCCAGCTTCCGCGACCTCGTCCCTCAAAGAAATCGCGGATGCTGCAGCTTCGGCTGCCGAGAAGCAGGCCATCATCGAGACCTTGCATGCCGCGCAGGGCAACAAGAGCCGTGCGGCCCGCATGCTGCAGACCGACTACAAGACGCTACATTTGAAGATGCGGCGTTTCGGCTTGCGCGGCGGGGACTATCAGCCCTGAGTCAGATACTCCGCCACCGTCCTCGGCAGCGCATCCGTATCGATGGGCTTGGTGATGTAACCATCACATCCAGCTGCACGGGCCTTCTCTTCATCGCCTTTCATGGCGTAGGCGGTGAGGGCGATGATCACGATGCTGCTTCGATCCGGATCTGCTTTCAAGCGGCGCGTAAGCTCGAGCCCATCCATACCCGGTAGCTGAATGTCCATCAGGATGAGCCGTGGTCGAAAGACGGAGAGCGTCTCGAGAGCTTCCTCGGCGTCGATGGCCGTCTGCACCTCGTAGCCGGCTGCGTGCAAGACCACGCGTGCTAGTTTCAAGTTCTGCGCGTTGTCGTCGACGATGAGAATGCGCTCAGCCATCCTGCCCTCGATTCTGGCTCGTCCGCGGGAGTACGGCGGAGAAGGTACTCCCGGTCCCGAGCTCACTCGTGACCTCCACGCGTCCCCCGTGCGCTTCAGCGATGCGCCGTGTCAGTGCTAGGCCCAAGCCCGTGCCCTGATAGCGTTTCGCAGCACTGGCATCGAGCTGCTGAAACTCGATGAAGAGCTTGGCAACGTTCTCGTGAGAGATGCCGATTCCCGTATCCGTCACGTCGATGCGGAAGTGATCGGTCCCTTCGGGAAACACACGAACGCGAACGGTTCCCTTGTCTGGGGTGAATTTGATGGCATTCGACAGGTAATTATAGAGGATTTGCTTCACGCGCGCAGAATCGACCACCACTTCGCGCACGCTCTCTTCCACCACCGTTTCCAGCCGCAGCCGTTTCTGGGCGGCCAAGCCTCGCACGATGTCGCGCACCTCCTGCACCAGTTTGCTCAAATCCACGGGCTCGGGGCGGAATGCCATCTTGCCCGCTTCGACCTTCGCCAGATCGAGGACGTCATTGATCAGCTGCAGCAAGTGCCGCGAGCTGGTCAGGATGTCCTCCATGTACTCCTTGTGCTGGGGAGCAAGCTCGCCCACTTTTCCTTTGTACATGAGCTCGCTAAAGCCAATGATGGCGTTCAGCGGCGTTCTGAGTTCGTGGCTCATGTTGGCCAGAAACTCGCTCTTGAGGCGGTTGGCTTCCTGCATGCGCAGGTTCTCCTGCTCGAGCTCGCGACTCTGGCGTCTGGTCTCTTCGGCTCTGCGCAGCTTCTGCTCTGTGGTGTCGCGCACCGCAGCGGTGACGAAAGTTCCGTCGGGCGTCTCGATGGGACTGAGGCTGATCTCAGCCGGGAACTCGGTGCCATCCTTCCGCAACGCGTAGAGGTCGAGACCCGCGCCCATCGGACGCGCCTTCGGCGAACCAAAATATCCGTTTCTGTGCTGCGGGTGACGGCCGCGGAAGCGCTCCGGGACCAAGACTTCGATCGGCATCCCCAAGAGCTCCGCCCGGGAGTAGCCGAACAGTCGTTCCGTCTGAGCGTTGATCAGAACGAGCTTCCCATCCGCGCCGACGATGAGCATTGCGTCCGGAGCGGCCTCGAGCAGCGCGCGAAATTTCTCCTCCGCTTGCCGACGTACCGTGATGTCGCGAATTGCGCTCGAAACGAGGGTGCCGTCTTCGGTCTCGATGGGACTCAGGCTGATTTCGATGGGAAACTCGGTGCCGTCTTTGCGGAGGCCGCGTAGTTCGAGTCCGGAGCCCATGGCCCGCACCCGAGGCTCGTTGAAATAAGCAAGTCGATGGTTCGGGTGGTTGGGTCGTAGGCTCTCCGGTACGAGCTTCTCGACTGGCTCGCCGACGAGTTCCGCGCGATCGTAGCCGAAAATGCGTTCGGTCTGGGTGTTGACCAGCACGATGCGGCCGGTGCGGTCTACGATCACGACGGCGTCCGGTGCGGCTTCCAGGAAACCGCGAAACAGCGACTCGGCTGTGCGCGCCTCGTGGAGCTCGCGTGCCAGCGCCGAACAGCCGCTCGCCTCCCGCCAGTTCTCGATCGCGAGCGACAAGCCAAGGGAGATCGCCGTCACGAGCGTCGTGTCGTCCGTGGTGAAGGGAGGCTGCCGCGCTGATCGCTGCAAGACGAGTTGGCCGAGCACGCGATCACGCGTGCTCAGAGGCACCACCAGCTGGTGATCCTTCGTCAGGTCAGCGTCGAGGGTGTCCAGCCTCGCCGGATCGCTCGTCGCCGTCGGGCGTGACGGCTGAGCCGGGGCGCTCACGACCAGCGGGGAGCGGTGCGCGACGTCGATGCGCAGGGTGACACGTGCGTCGAACTGGGTGTGGACGGCTTCCGCGACGGCGTGCCATGCCGGGGCGACGGGCGAAGCGCTATCCGCCAGCGAGCGAAGTATCTCAATCAGAGCTGGGAGCGAGCCGCCCGCGGATTCGTTGTCCAAGCCTTCCCCCTTGGCGCCGAAGTCTCAGTGTAAGCCGGCGCGAGCGGGGTGGGGGGGGTCGAGGAACGCCGGTCATTCTAGGCTATTTTTGCCGCGCTGACCGGCGGACCAGCTGCGTCGGGCGCGACGGGCGGGCAGTTGACCCCTGGCGTCCGCGCATCGGCCCCGGGCTTCGAGTATCGTGGGCGCCATGGCCTCCTTGCCGCCGGACCCCGAGGACGACGATGCGCCGCGGCGGTCACGCACGGACGACAAGAAGCAGAGGGTGGCCACCGAGACGGCGCTTGCGGAGCTCGCTGCGCGTCTGCTCACCGCCAGTCCTCGGGCGCTCGCTGCTCTGGAGCTCGATGACGACGCGCTCTCGGCAGTGGCGGACGCAAAGCTCATCGAGAGCCCTTCCGCCCGGGGGCGAGCGCTCCGTCGGGTCCGGAGCACGCTGCGCGGCACGGATTGGCTGACGGTACTGCGCCGGCTGGATGCCTGGGCGGGGGGTATGTCGCCGGACGCGCTCAGCGAAAGCGAAGCAGCGCGACACGCAGCGCTGCTCTCTGCCCAGGGAGACCCAGGGCTATCGCAGTTCTTGGCGGAGTTTCCTCACGCTGACCGGGCGCGCCTGCGCCAGCTGGTGCAGAACGTACGGCGTGCTCCCGAGGCCAAGCGCGAGAAGGTGCGGCGCCAGCTCGAGTCGCTGATTCAGGCGACGCTCGACGAGCGACCGGAAGGGTAGCTTGCTCGGAGCGCTCGCAGTCGTCATGCCCGGCGCTGACTGGTGACGACCGAGGACGGAATAGCCTTTGACGAGCGGACCGTTCGGAGCGAGCGTGCGCGCGTGAAGACGACTTGGAAGAAGATTGCTTGGGGACTTTTGGCGGCGGTGCTGCTCCTGCTCGTAGGCGGCGGCATCTTCGTTTGGACGCAGGTGTCCGCGTTCGAAGCGAGCCTGCAGAAGGTGTACGACATCCCGCTGCGTGAGATCCCACCGGCCGAGGGAGAAGCCGCTCTGGCTCGCGGCAAGCACATCGCGGAGTCGATCGGGGCGTGTGCGGCGGCTGATTGCCACGGGTCCGACTTGGCTGGCGGCAAGACGCTCCAGATGGGTCCACTCGGGACTGCGACCGGTCCGAACATCACGAGTGGCGGACTCGGCGGCGTGTACACCGACGCCGAGCTCGTGCGGCTGATCGAACACGGTGTGAAGAAGGGCGGCACCACGGTGCGATTCATGCCGTCTTATGAGCTCAACTGGCTGAGTGACGAGGATTTGGCGGCTCTCGTCGCCTACCTGCGCAGTGCTCCTGCGGTCAGCAAGCCGAACGGCCCGTTCGAGATCGGCGTCCTAGGCAAGGTGTTGGATCGCCAGGGCATGGTCGTGCTCGATGTCGCGCGCAAGGTGGACCACGCGCGGATCGAGAAGGCGCCGGCGCCGGCCCCGACGGCGGCGTACGGAGAGTACTTGGCCAAGGGCTGCGTCGGCTGCCATGGCGAGACGTACGGTGGCGGGCCCATTCCGGGAGCGCCTTCCGAGTTTGCCGTGCCGGCCAACATCACTCCTCATGAGTCGGGCCTTCCCAACTACACGTTCGCCGAATTTTCGAAGCTTCTCGATGAAGGAATCAAGCGTAACGGCCAGCCGCTCGATTCCTTCATGGCGATCGCTACCATGCGGGCGATGGATCAAATCGAACGCCAGGCAATGTTCGAGTTCCTGCGCTCACTGCCAGCCAAGCCGTTCGGGAGCCGCTGAGTCGTGAGCCGCCAAAACATGGAACGTCGAGTTTTCCTCTCACTCGTCGGCCCCGCGGCGATGCTGCCACTGGGCGTTTTTGTGATGGGCTGCGAAAAGCAGCTCAAGTGTGACGACAGCGGCGGGCTTTCGGCAGAAGAAGCCCAGCTTCGAGCCCGTTTCGCGTACGTCGATCACTCAACCGACCACGCCAAGATGTGTGAGGACTGCATCCACTTCCAGCCGGGCGACGGATGTGGCCGCTGCAAGGTGTTGCCTGGTCCCATCCATCCACAAGGAACGTGCAGCCTCTTCATGGCGCGCTAGCGGCTCTGAGAAGGGCGATCGGCGCGTTTTGGGCGCACGGCGCTTCGGGCGCACGGCGCTTCGGGCGCTTTGGGCGCGCAGCGCGGGCGGCGATATCGGCGCGCTTGGGGCGTTTTGGGCGCACGGCGCTTTGGGCGCGCAGCGCGGGCGGCCGTGCCTCAGAGTGTCATCATGAAGCTGACGAGGTCGTCGATCTCACCGTCGGTCAAATGTGAGGTGACGCCGTGGCGGTCGTCACCGCCGCAGGCACCGAAGCGAGCCTTCAGCGTCGGAGCGCAGGAGTCGTGCATGTACGGCGGGCGCGAGGCAATTCCGTCGAGCGGCGGCGTAAACAAGACACTCCCGGTACCCACGTCGTGGGGCAGCTGATCGGCGAAGCGAGGTCCGGTGTGGCACGTCCCGCAGCCGACCTCTTCGCTCATGAAGAGGACCTCGCCACGCGCGGCGCTGTCTTCATCGACCTCGGGGCCCGATTCACCCGGTGGCAAGCGATCGAGCCAGTCGACCATGCCGTTCATTTCTTCTCGGGACGGCGCGACGTCGAGGCCCATCCGTGACTCGAAGACCTCGGCCATCAAGTCGCTGAACTCGGGGAGCGAGCCGTCCCAGTGAAACGGTGCGAGCTGGCTGATGCCGCCCCGCAAGCTCTGTGAGCGACGCAGGCCCAAGTCGTCGAAGTTCCAGGGGTGGCCGTCGTCGCGACCTTCGGGATGACAGGAAGCGCAAGAGATGCCGAGACTGGTCGTCATGTGGAACATGCGGTGACCGATGTCGACCCGAGACTCCGAAGAGAGGTGAATCGTGCGTGAACGGTCGACCTGGAGCAGCGCCGGTTCGCGACTTTGAGCCACGATCGTGCCCGTGTTCTGGGCCACGGCGACTGCGACGGGAGCGATGGGCTCGGTGCTCATGTCCGGCTCACAGCCGTCGAAGACGAGGTTGGTACCGGGGTGCACCCAGGGCAGCTGAAACAGGGACATACGACGATCTGTGGCCCAGGCGTTGCCGGGCGCGGCCACCACCAGGGCGTTCAGCCCAGTGCCGCCGAAGTCGAGCGCGCCCGCGGTGCCCAAGAGGTCGCGGCTCGCAATCGCCACAGGTCCGTCGAGCGAGGTGGAGCCGGCACTGCCGTCCGTCGTGGTTCGCGGATTGGTGCTCGGCAGTCGGCCCTCCTCCGCGACCACCGTGATGACCGAGGTGGCGATGCTGTTGCCGCAGAACTCGGCCGTACCGTACCCGCCAGCCGAAATGGGGATGACGAACGACGAAGTGTACTGGTGCGCCAGCACCAAGGACGAGCCGATGACGCGCAGGCGCCAGGCGACGGTCGACTCACCGCGGCCGGCTTCCGCAGGATTGTAGCGCTCGAGGACCTCACCGTTTAAAGCGAGGAAGAGCACTTCTGCCGAGCGCAAGCGAGAGACGGCGAGACCCTCACCCCAGACGACTACGTCGCGCAGGTCGGCGTCCAAGAGCACACGGCGCGTCCTTTCACCAGTTTCGGCGTTGAGGCTCACGAGCTCTCCGCTGGCGCACGCGACATGGAGGGTACCACTTGCGTCGAGGGCCATCCCGCGTGGTCCGCGCGCGACGAAGAAACGACTTTCGATGGTGGCGGTCGCCAGATCGATGCGCAGCACTTCTCCCGTTCCCCGTGCCAGCACGTAGGCGTGGTCGCCAGCGATCAACACCTGGCCCAGGTCATCGCCGGCGTTGGTCTCGATCCTCCGCGTGGACTCGGTGCGGAGGTCGACGACGAAGATGGCGTCTCGATCGGGATCGGCCGCAACCGCAATCGCAGCGTCCGGAGTGACGGCCAGCGTCGCTGCGCCGAGTGGCGCCGCGCGGGAGGAGCTCAAGGCACCGAAGCGCTGGACCACGCCTTCGCCTGGTGGCGGGGTGGTCGCGTCACACGCGAGCGCTAGCAAAGCGAGCGCGCAGGCTGCGCTCCCCTTGGTGCCCATGTCCCCCCACCGCAAAGCCATCACCATCCTCCACTATCCCCCGGAGCCGCCCATGCCGCCAGCGCCCCCCGCGCCCCCCGCTCCGTCCGGCAGGGCCCAGTCTCCCGGCCAGACGCCCATCCAGGTGGCGGCGTCTGCCGAGCTGCTGCGCACCAAGACGAAGGATGCCGGCTCCAAAATCGCGCGAAGCTCGTCGATCAGGGCGGAGAGGCCTCCGATGGTCGGAAGATACGTGGGCGTATGCCAAGCAACGGCCAGAATGTACGTGTTCTGGGAGCAGAGGCCGAAGGACAGCAGTGATCCGCAGCGAACGTCGTCGAAGGCGTTCGTGGGATTCAGCTGCGATTCTTGCCGCAGCTGACCCAGCATCTGCTGCAGAAGCTGAATTTCAGCGGTCAGGGCCTGATGTGGCTCAGCGCCGAAGGTGATGCGTTCGATGGCCTCTTCGCGAAAGACGACGAAGCTCCGCTCCGGATGGCCGCCCCGGTCGCAGGCGGAGTAACCGCGGCTGTCGATACCGGCGATGCGGCCTGGGCTCGCCAGGGCGTCCGCGGGCGCGACGATTTCGCCGGTCGCGTCGTGTACGACTCCGCTCGTGGCGTAGTTGGCGAACCAGGCGTCCGCACGAAGCTCGATCGAGAGGAGTTGGTCGTGGAGGACGCTGGCGCGGGGCGCTGAGAAGGCGAAGGGCCAGAAGCTGCGGCCCACACGTGGCTGGCCCACGAGGTTCACGCTGCCCAGCATCCGCAACAGCTGATTCTGCATGTTTGCAGGCAAGGCATCACTTTCCGTGGCGCTCAGGGCGAGGTCTCGCAGAATGGGACCACCCGCTTCGATCTCGTCCCGTTCCTCCCGAGTGATCCACGCGAACAAGGGGGCGCTCAGCGCAGTCGAGGGGATTGGCTGGGGAAATGACACCCGAGGGCAGAACAGCTCGACCTCGGTGCTGATGCCATCGTCGAACGAAGGAGGCGGCGTCGGCGCGCTGAACGCATCGCAGGCAAGCGGAGCCAGCACGAGGCAGAGCGTGACCACGAGCCGGCGCGCGTTCGTCACAGGCGCGTCTCCACGCCCAAATGAAGGTGCGGCGCGATCGCATTGATGAAGTTTTCGTTTTGCGACACCTGCGTGACGCCGAACGCCGTCCGCAAGAACCAGCTTTTGTGGCCGCCGTTGCCGTGCAGAAGGAGCCGCACGCCGGCTTCGCCTTCAGCCAAACCCAGGTTGCCGCCGCCCCCTTCCAGGACGAGCGCAACGGCGCGCGACACGGGGATCTGGCCATCCAGGAAGAGCCCCGTGAAGTGGGGCTCCTGGCGGTGAAATGCCGTACTCACGCGCGCGCGGATGTGGAGGCCGTCGATGGTGCCCACGCGCAGCGCGGGCGTGAAAAGAATGCCCGTGCCCGGGGGGTTACTGTCGTGGCGATTCACCGTGGTGGTTCCACCGCCGAAGCTGAGCCCGAGCCAGGTGGTCGAGACACCCACGCTCACGAAAGCCTGCGCTGCGCTCGTGCCTCGTGTGCTGAACACGAACGGCCGAACTTCACCACCGAAGGCGAAGTAGCCAAATCGCGCTTGCACGCCCGCTTCAGCACCAAAGATCCCGTCGGCCGAAAGGCCGAGACGTACCCCGACATCGGCATCCAGGCGGTAGTCTCCGTCCGCGGGCGCGAAGATGCTCGTGCTCGTGCGTTCGGGAGTCGGAGTGAGCGGGGTTCCGAGCGGCGGGGCGGGCTCGTGCATGCCGAGCATCACGGCGGCCTTCGTACCCCAGACGCGCGTCACGCGACCGACGACGCGGTGCTCTCCCCACCGAAACTCCACACGGTAGCCCACGCCGACCAGGTGCTCGGCGCCGAGATCCACGGTGATGCGCAAGCCCTTGGTTGCGATCACTTTGCCACGAGGCCAGGCCTCGCGATCAGGCGGCTTCGGGGCGCTGCCGCCGGTCAGCGTCGCGATGCCTGCGACGAGCTGCTCCCCGCTCTCGAGTGGCTGAGCCACGCGCAAATCGACGAGCACCAGCACCTGGTCCTCGAGCTCTGCGAAGCCCATCACGGGGCCGCCCCTCTGCTCCCGGCTCTCGAGGACGAACTGCTGGCCCTCGGTGCGGCCGACGCGCCAGAGCCCGGCTTCGCCGCAGGCGAGGAAGTACTGGCCTTGATGGCGAGTGAGAGCCCTGACCTGGCACGGCGGCGTTTGCGTTCGTGCCCAGGCGAGGACCTCTGCGTCAGCCCCACCCTCTCGCGAGTCGAGCTCGGGCGGCGTGCTGGGCACCTCGGGCGGCAGGTCCGCGTGGGCATCGGGTACGGGTGCGGGAGGAGGGGCGTCGGGGGCGGATGCGGGAGGCGACGGCTCGAGCGCGGGAGCCACGTCCGCGGTCTCTGCACGCGCAGCACTCATCCAAGCTAGGCAGACGCTGCCTGCGATGATCCAAGCAATCTTCATGTCGATCCGAGTCCCCCTCGACCTGGACGCGGTGAGCGCAAGGACAAGGCCCAATGCACTTTGACTACGGGCCGCCCAACTGGCAAGCGCCGGCACTCGAGAACGCGGCCACCAGCACGCGCGCTCGGCAGCACGCGCGCTCGGCACCACGCGCGGGCGGCAATTCACAGCCAGGACGGAGTCTCTCGATGCCGCCGAAGGAGTGCGGAGCGGGACCGAACCGTTAGCTGAGCATCAGGACCACGGCCAAGACGCGCTCACCGTTACTGACGGGGATCCCGATGCCCACCTTGAGCCCAGCTTTGCGCGCTGCCTCGTGACGCACGAATGGTGCCGTGTCGATGGTGCCGAAGATTTGCGGCATCTCGGTGCGGAACACGATCCCGGGCAAGCCTTGGCCTGGCTTGAGCGCGGCCTGTTTGCTCCGGGCGGCGAATTCCTCCAGGCCTTGGGCATAGAACGACTGCGCTAGACGCAGCGTGCCGCCTGTGTCCGGGACCCAGATCTCGAATGCCTTGGCGAGAGGTGTCTTCTTGGCCGACAGGAGCACGACGACGTGGGCCACTTGCCCACCCCGATAGAAGGGAATGCCAATCCCCGTCTCGATGCCGCACTCGCGGGCGATGTCGGCAAGCAAGAAGGAGTTCGATGCCTTGATGTCCTCGACCAAGGTGGGCATGCCCGAAGACATCGTCATGCCCGGCAGCCCGTGCCCCGGCTGGAAGCTCATGCGCGGACTCATGCGGGCCAGCGGCTCCAAGTTGCCGTAGTAGCCGCCGGCGCACGCGAGCTCGGTGCGGCGCGACGTCACATCCCAACGCTCGATCGAGCCACCGCCGCTGCCGCGCCCGCTGCAGAGCAAGACGACGATGGCTTCCGTACCAGGGCGACCACCGGTGATGATGGGTAAGCCCAGGCCGGCGGCGAGACCCGCGCGCTGTGCCTCGTGAAAGCGGAGGAACTGGGCTTCGTCGAGTGTGTCCCAAACCTGGGGCTTGCCACTCGACCAGACGCTACCTGGCAAACCCTCGCCGTAGTGGAATCCGGTACGTCCGCTGACGTCGCTGAATTCATGGTGAGGACCGTACGCTCCGGCATGCAGGAACATCTTCCCCGCGCGCGCCGCCCAAATTTCGGCAACTTGTACGAAGGTGTCCACGCGCTCACGGTAGAGCTCGGTGAGTAACGGCAGTGTTTCGGGAGGCCTGCGCGCTAGCCTTCCGAATCGCGCAACCGCCGCGGAAGCGTCACCGAATGGTGGCGAGCTCTTCGCTCGAGCGTACCGGGAGCAAGTGTACAGCTAGTGGCGAAAGGGCGGCTCAGCGTGGCGACGATTCACTACAGCGTATCGGGTGAGGGGCGCGGCCACGCGTCGCGCGCACGGGTGCTCATCGACCGACTGCGCGGCCAGCACCGCATGGTCGTTCATTGCTACGGTGATGCGGAGGCGATGCTCGCGCCGCTCTATCAGGGCACGGACGTGGCGGTGCGCTCGATCCCGGGCCTGCGTTTTGCCTACGACTCGGCTGGGCAGCTGCGAAGGAGCTGGTCCGTGGCGCGGGCGTTGCCGTTTCTCTGGAGCCTGCGGCAGGAGGCGCGCCGGCTGGCACGTTCGCTCGAGACGGATCGCGCCGACCTGGTTCTGGTCGACTTCGAACCCCTCCTGCCGCGTGCGGCACGTTTGGCCGGGATCCCGGTGATGGCGGTGGACCACCAGCAGTTTCTGACGGCCTGCGACCTGTCGGCGTTGCCGTGGAGCTTGCGAGGAAGGGCGGCCGTCCTCGCGCGGTTCGTGCGCGCTTTCTACGACGGTCCGGTGCCGAGCGTGATCTCGTCGTTCTTCTTTCCGCCGCTGCGCAAGGACGCCGTGAACGTCGTGCAGGCAGGGGTGCTTCTGCGTCGTGAGTTCGCCCGAGCGGAGCCGAGCGAGGGTTCGCACCTCGTGGCCTACTTGCGCCGCCATCCGCCACCCGAGGTGCTCTCGGCGCTGCTGTTTTGCGGGCACCCGGTGCGCGTCTACGGCGCGGCCGAGACGGGCACCTGGGCCAACCTGACGTTTCGGCCCGTGAGCGCAGAGGGCTTCGCCGAGGACTTGGCGAGCGCCATCGGCCTGGTGTCCACGGCAGGCAATCAAGTGATTGGTGAGGCTCTCAGCCTGAAGAAGCCCGTCTTGGCCTACCCGGAGCCGGGCAACATCGAGCAGCGCATCAACGCGCACTTCATTCAGGCACTCCGAGTGGGCTGGGCGGTGCCCGTCTTGGAGCTGACGGCCGAGCTCGTGGCCCGCTTCGCCTGCGCGGCTCCGCTGCTCGCCCAGAACATCGACCCTCGCCGCATCGACGGAAACGCCGTCGCTCTTTCGGCCATCGAGAGCGCCCTCAGCGGGGAACGCCGCCTGCTGGGCGCCGGTGCAGGGCGGACGAGCCCCACAGGCGTCCCCGCGCTTCCTCGCCCTGCCCTCGTGCGCGCTGGGTCGGCGTGACGATCGCGTTTCTCGTCGCGACCGCCGCCCTCCTGCTCGGCTTCGCTTTCATCGAACGCGTCGTTCGTCACCCGCTGCTGGCGCGCGGGCTCGAACGTCTCGATGGCGCGGCGACTCCGCTCAGGACCCTGGCCCTTGCCGGCCTGCTGATCGCGATGGCCTGGTCGAGCCCCTGGGAAGCACTCGGGCTCCGCTCCGAGGTCCGGTGGCTCTCGTTCGGCGTGGCGGCGATGCTGACGTGGAATGCGGCCACGCGCGACCGAGATCCGGTCACGCGGGGGCCGAGCGGCGCGGCACGCCTGCTCCTCGGGCTCTTGGCCCTCCTCTCGCTGCAGAGCCCGGTTTGCCTCGCTCTCACGGCACTGCTGCTGAGCGCCCGCTTCGGCTTTTGGCAGCACCACGCGGCGTTTCCGATGCGCATCCTGCTGCTGTTGGTGGCCGACATCCTCTGCGTGGGCCTATTGCAGGTCGCTCGCCAGGTGCCCGACCTGGCGCCCAGCGCGCCGACTTGGGGCCAGAGCTTCGAGCAGGCGTTGTCGACGTTGCTCGTCACGATGATGGTCTCCCATTATCTCATCACGGCCCTGGCCAAGATCTGGCTCGGACCGCGCCCCTGGTCGTGGATGCTCGACAATCGCCTGCACTACCTGGCGGCGAGCGCCTACAGTTGGGGCTGGGCGCGCTTCGTTCCCTGGCCCCAATACCTCCGCTTCGTGAGCGGCCTGAGGCGCGTCGAGGTGCCTCTGCAGGTGTTCGTCTTCGTGCTCGAGCTCACGAGTCCCCTCGCCCTCTTCGACCAAAAGTGGGCCGTGGCGTTTGCCTTCTCCTTTGCTGCCTTCCACGTCGGCGTCGCCCTCGTGTCTGGCCTGTGTTTTTGGGACTGGTTGCTCACGGACCTCGGCCTTGGGCTCTTCCTTCTCGCGTCCCAGCCGAGCTTCGGCTGGCCGACGTTCGCGCTCGGCGCGGGTGTGCTCGCCCTCTTTCCCCTCCGCCACAAGCTGTGGAAGCCGATGCCGCTCGGCTGGTACGACACGCCCCTCACCCAGCGCGTTCACTGGTTCGTGCGCGGTGTGTCCGGGCGAGAGTACCGGGTCGACAATGGCTTCATGTGCCCGCACGAGCGCCTTTACGGCAAGGTGCACGGCTGCTTTGCCGTCGAGGCCCCCGTCCTCACGTATCACTTGGGGGAATGCTTCCTGCCTGAGCTCCGGAGCGCCATCGTTCTGGCCGGCCCCGACTCGGACGCGCTGGACCGCCTCCGCAGCCGCTACGGCATCGTCCCGAAGTCTGCGGCGCTCACGACCGAGCACGTGCGCTACCTGCAGGCGTTCTTTGGCCACTTGAACGCGGGCGCGTCCAAGGCGGCGCTCCCTTCCTGGGCACGCTGGCTGAAGGCGCCTGGCGATCAGATGTTTTACTGGGGCGACGGCGAAGCGTACCGGCGGCAGGAGCCGGTACGAGCGGTTCGACTCGTGTTTCGCGAGGAGTACTTCGATGGCCAGATGTTGGTCCGGCTTCGCGACGAAGACGTCTTGGCCTTCGACGTTCCGCCAGTACGAGAAGGCGCCCCGCCCGTGCGCGAGCTCACGCCACGTGAGATGGACGACTACCTGCTCGGCCTGGCCGCGGGGCGGCTGATCCGCGTTGCTGGCGTGCGCGCCCGCTACTTGGCGGCGGATGATGGCATCGAGCTCCATCCGAGCGCGCCCAGTTTGGGCTCGGCGCGGGGGCTCGGCCCGGCTTCGCGCTGAGGAGCGGGCGCAAAAGTTCCGATTTGCGTGGACGAGGCGCGCATCTCTGCCAGATTTCGCCAGATATGAGCTACATGCTCGCGCTCGCGCGGCACTAGCCTGGCCCTCCGGCTCGCCGAATGTCCTCGGCGCAAGCCGCATGACTCCCGCGGCCGCTCGGGCCGCGCGGAGACGGTGTCCTCCGCTTTGCTTCGATTTCGCCACGTACGAACAACATGAGAATCGCCTTCGCTCTCTTCGGTGCTGCCTCCTTGTCCTTTTTCGCCTGCGCGGGGACTGATCCCGCTCCCGATGGCAGCGGCGGCTCCGGCGGTACCGAAACGGGCGGGGCCGGGCCGGGCACGGGCGGCGCGGCCAACACCGGCGGCGCCACCAACACGGGCGGCGCGGCCAATACCGGTGGCGGCGAGCCGAACGGCGAAGGCACCGAGAACTTGTTCGTCACCGTGCTCGGGCGCACGCAGACTCAGGTCGATAGCAAGGTGCAGACGGCCGTCGATCGCTTCTTCGGCGTCGGCACGGGGGAGCCCAATACGCCGACCGTGAGCAGTGGGTACCGTTGCTACTACGAGCTCCCGAGCGACAGCACGATGGCCTTCATCTGGGCGGCGGACTCCAACGACATCCGGAGCGAGGGGCAGTCCTACGGCATGATGGTCGCCGTGCAGATGGACATGAAGTCGCATTTCGACAAGCTGTGGAAGTTTGCCAGGACGCACAGCCAGTACTCGGCCAGCAGCAATGTCACCTCGTGGCGCCGCTACTTCCGCTGGCAGAACACGGACACCTCGGATCCGGCGAACTTCAACATCCAGTGGGGTGACGACGGCCCGGCCCCTGACGGCGACGAGTACTTCGCTGCGGCCCTCTACCTGGCGGATCGCCGCTGGGGCAGCGACGGCGGCGTCAACTACAAGCAAGAGGCCGACGCCATCAGCGCCGCGATGCTCCACAATCCGGCGGCTGACGGACGCTTCCCCATCATCCACCAGAACCAGAACATGGTGGTGTTCTACCCCTACGGCAGCTCGAACGAGCACACCGACCCGAGCTACCACTTGCCGGCCTTCTACGAGCTCTTTGCCGACGTTGGCCCCAGCCAAGACGCTGCCAAGTGGACCTCGATCGCCCAAACCAGCCGCAGCTTCTTGGTGAGTTCGGCGCACGCAACGACCGGGCTACACCCCGACTACGCCAACTTCAACGGCACTCCGAACAGCGGCGGCTCGAATCACCAGGACTTCCGCTACGACGCTTGGCGCGTCGTCTTGAACATGGCGCTCGACTACGCGTGGTACAGCCGAAGCTCGACGATGAAGACCCAGGTCGAGAAGTATCACGCGTTTTTCGCGGACAAGGTCACGAACGACAACGTGCAAAATAGCCTGTTTGCCATCAACGGCACGAACGCCTCGGGCGGCGGTTCGACGGCGCTCGTGGCAACGCTGGCGGCCGGCGCGCTCGCGTCGACGGCAGCCAATCGCGAGGACTACGTGAACGCACTCTGGAACGTCGGGCAGCAATCGGGCGAGTATCGCTACTACCAGGAGAGCGTGTACCTCCTCGGGCTCCTCGCGACGGCCGGCAAGTTCAACCGCGATTTCTGAGCGCTGAAGAGGGAGCCCGCGTCGCGAGGCGGGCAGCGGCCGAACGAACAGGGTGCTCAGCTCTACCCTGCCGACGAGAACCACCGTGCCCGCGCGGAGAAGCACGCAATAGGGTGCTGAAAAGACTTGCTCAGCTGCTAGGCGAGCCGATTCACTTCCGTCGCCACGAGCTCGAGCTCCGCGCGAGTCAGCGCGGAATGGACCGGCAGGCTCAGCACGGTGCGCGATAGCTCGTCGGTGACGGGCAGGTCGACGTCACCCAGGCCGAGCTCGACCATGATCGGCTGGCGGTGAATGGGCCGCGGATAGTACACACGTGCTTCGATGCCGCGCGCGCGGAGGTCGTGGAGCCAGCGCTCGCGATCCACTCCCGGAGGGGTGCGCACGGTGTACTGATGAAAGACGTGGCGGTACCCCGCAGTCACTTGGGGAAGGATCAGGCCGCGGAGCGCCTCGGCGTAAAAGGCAGCATTCGCGATGCGGCGCTCGGTCCAGACAGGTAGTCGTGCGAGCTGCGGCAGGCCGACGGCAGCGGCCAAGTTGGTGAGCCGGAAGTTGAAGCCGAGCGAGTCATGGTAGTCGACCTCGACCCTTCCGTGGTTACGGATGCGTCGCAAGCGGTCGACGATGTGCGGGTCGCTCGTGAGCACCATGCCTCCTTCGCCAGTCGTGGCATTCTTGGAGGCGTACAGACTGAACACTCCCGTGCCGAACGTGCCCACAGAGCGCCCGTCGATCGCAGCCAGGTGAGCTTGCGCCGCGTCCTCGATGAGGAGGAGCGCGTGGTCGGAGCAGAGGCGCGACAAGGCCGGTAGGTCGGCGGGATGACCGTAGAGGTGCACCGGGATCACGGCGCGAGTGCGCGCGCCGATCGCAGCTCGGGTGGCCTCGACCGACAGGGTGCAGCTGGCGCGATCGACGTCGGCGAACACGGGGCGAGCGCCGGCGGCGAGCACGCTGGAGGCCGTGGCGAAGAAGGAGAAGGCGGGCACGATCACCTCGTCGCCCGGTCCGATGCCGTGAGCCATGAGCGCGGCGGTGAGCGCGGTCGTGCCGCTCGATGTCGCGACGGCGAAGCGCGCGCCATGCAGCTCTGCGAACTTCTGCTCCAGGCGCTCCACCCAGGCGCCTTGGACCAGCTGTCCACTCTCGAGGACGGCGAGCACCTCACGCTTCTCCTCGTCACCGAAGACGGGCCGAGCGATGGGGACGACGAACGGGCCGTTCATGCCGAGCGGCCGTGGAGCTCGCTCGTTCGGCGCCGCCAGAGCCCCAGCACCAGGAGCAGGAGCGGCGCCCCACCCCAAAACGAACCCGAGCCTGTCCCGGGCACGCTGCAGCCGCAGCCTCCCTCTGGCTCGGGGCTGCCATCCGTTCCAGAGCCGCCACTCGCAGCGCCGCCACTCGCGGCGCCACCAGTCGTCGCCCCGCCGCTCGAGTCGCCCCCACTTCCCGGCTGTGCGCCGCCGAGGCCGCCCATCGCGGTGTCCGCCGGGACGTTCCCCGTGAAGCCCGTCGCATCATCCGTCGTCAATGAGAGGATGGCCGTGCCTTCGCTGAAGGTGACGTTGTCCGCCGTGTGCGTCGAGAGACCGAGCGGCGAATCCCAGCTGCCGAATGCCCAGCCGCTCGGCTGCGCATCGAAGCTCTCTTCGAAGGTGAGCGTGAAGTCCGAGCCGTCGTCGCCCGCGTCCGGCGTATAGGCCGAGTGTCGCGCCCAGGCGATGTATTGGTGCACTGGCAGAACCGACTCGCTGAAAATGCCACCGAAGCTCGCATTGCCGGGCCACACGTTGAAGCGCATCTGCATGCCCTCCGTCGCGTTCTCGGCGTAGGCTGCGGCGTCGGCGCCCGTGTCGGTGCGTAGGACGACGTCGTCGATGGACCAGGTAATGGCGTCGGGCAGCCATTCGAAGCGGTAGGTGTGATACTCGCCGCAGAGGTCGAGGTCCGCGATATCGGCCGCGTGCAGCTCTTCGTGGCCGCTCTCGGGCATGCCGTAGATGGAGTTCGTTTGCAGCTGACAGTCGCCGAGCTTCTCGAAGTCGAGCTCGTTCCAGTAAGAAGTGGCGAGCTCGGAGCCATCTTTCCACAAGAAGAACGAGCTGATGACGCCCGACTCGGGAGCGAAGCGGATGCGCGCTTCGAAACGGCCGTAGCCGAGCGGCGCCGTGCGATAGAGCTCGGCACTGGCGGTGGCGCTTGCCGGGGCCGCGAGGAGGCTCGTTGCAGCGAGCAGGCCCAGACCGAGGAGCGCGCGCACAACCGGTGTCGTTGTGGGCAGACGAACGCGAGACAGCCGAAAGCCGGACATCGTGCGAGGGAAACTAGCACAGCTCGCGAACGTAGGTCTGCGGGCGGCGCTCCGCGCATCGGGCTTGTCAGGAGCAGTCTGTCAGCAGCAGTCTGTCAGGCGAGCTCGCCGAGCTGCGCTTGTGACGGGGCGACTCTTCGGAGAGACTGAAAATTTTGGGAGGGGAAAGGGAGATGGGACGCATGATGAAGCTCGGGCTCGGACGGTGCGGGGTCGGATTGGTGCTCGGATGGGGCCTCGTTGCCTGCGGCGGTGGGCTGGATCCCACTCCGGTAGCCAGCGATTCGTACTCGCCGCATGCGGCCACGACCGCTACGGGTGAAGCTGCGCAGACCGTGTGGTGGAAGTACCAGGTCAACGGGGGTGAACCGGTGACGTTCGCGGACGGCGGCTACCCCGTGTCCATCGACTTCGACGACGTCACGGTCGTTCTGGATCCCGTGGCGAACGAGCGTCGCATCGATCTCCACGGGCAAGTGTCTGCGGACGTCGCCGGTACCCGAGTGGGTGGCAGCTACAGCACGAAAGTGGTGCAACGCATCGAGGGCGGCGACACGACGCGAGTCGTCGAAGAAACGCAGCAGGTCGAGACGGTCATGACCGCGCAGGGCGACACCGTTCGCTCCAAAGCGGAGATGGTCCAGACTCCGACGATGCCGTGGGAGTGGCTTCCGGACCGCGCCGATCTCGATCAGATTCCAGTAGGCGAACCGCAAACACTGAGTCAAAGCGCGGAACTCAGCGGGGAACTGACGCTCTACGTCACCGGCTACGACAGCCAGTCCGAGAGCATCGAGCAGAGCGTGACCCTCACCGACACGTGGACCGTGATGAGCACGCAGGGCAGCGTCACCGTGCAGGGCGAGATCTACGAGAACGTCGTCGTCCTGCAGCGCACCACCATGTCGCCGAATCCGCAGACAGGCGCCATTCAGCAGCAGACGATGTCCCTCGAGGTCGCGCGCGGCATCGGTATCGTGCGAAGCACCGGCTGGTTCAGCATCGGCACCACGCCGCTCACGATGGAGCTCGTGGACACCAACCTCGTGCTCACGTTCGACTGACGGCGGACCAGGGAGCGAAGGGCCGGCTCGGCGGGCAGGGCTCCCTCGCCGCCGACTTGTGGGCTGCGTTGCCTTCGACGAGACTGAACGCCGCGGGAGGGGCAGGTGGGGCGCGTGAACAAGCTTGGTCTCGGTGTGTCCTGGGCGGGATGGGCGCTCAGCGGAAGCCTCATCGCTTGCGGCGGAGTAGTCGATTCCACGTCGGTCTCGAGCGAGTCGTACTCACCGCACGAGGCTACGACGCTGGCCGGTGAACCCGCGCAAACCGTGTGGTGGAAGTACGAGGTCAACGGTGGTGAACCCGTCGAGTTCACCGACCTCACCTTGCCGCTTTCGGTCGATCTCGACGACGTCATGGTCGTTTTGGACAGGGCCACCGGCGAGCGACGCATCGATATTCGCGGAGAGCTATCGGGTCACTACGGCGACACGCCCGTGGCTGGTACCTACAGTCTGCAGATCGTGCAGCGCATCGAGGGCGGAGACACCACGCGGATCGTCGCAGAAACGCAGACGATGGAGCTGACGACGAACGCGGGAGGAGACACGGGCTACACGACCACCGAGGTGACCCAAACGCCGTCGACGCCGTGGGAGTGGCTTCCCGATCGTGCAAACCTCGATCAGATTCCCTTGAACGAGCTGCACACGCTGCATCAGGACGTCGAAATCACCGGCAAGACCACGAGCTCCAGCTCTGGATCCGAGCGCTCGAGGATCATCGAGGAGAGTGCACCGATCACCGATGCTTGGATCGCGGAGAGCACGGGGGGCACTGTCGCCGTGCAGGGGAACGCCTACGAGCACGTCGTGGTGTTGCATCGCACGACGGACGCACCCAGCGCCGAGCGCGGCACTGTCCTTACGTACACGATGTCCCTCGAGGTCGCCCGCGGCATCGGCATCGTGCGCAGCACCGGCTGGTTTACGATCGGCGCCACGCCGCTCAAGATGGAGCTCGTGGACACCAACCTCGCGCTCACGTTCGACTAATGAAGGACCTGGGGCAACGGGCGGCGCGCTCCTGACGCGGCCGCCCGTGACCAAACGCCCATCAGCCCAAAGTGGCGCTGACCGAGATCGTCGTGCCCGCGTAGAGGCGGGAGATGGGGCACTTGGCCTTGGCGGTCGCGACCAGTTCCTGGAACTTCGCTTCGGCAATGCCGCCCACCTGAGCCTTGGTCTCGAGTGCGATCGAGGTGATCTTCGGGCCATCCTCTTGGCCGAGCTCCACGGTTGCCGTCGTCGAGATGGCGTCCGGCGTGAGGCCTTCCTTGCTGAGGAGCGCGGAGAGGAACATCGAGAAGCAGCCAGCGATGGCGGCGCCCACGAGCTCCTCGGGATTGGTGCCTTCGCCCGATTCGAAGCGGGAGGCCTTGGTGAAGGGGCCGTTATAGTTGGCGAAGGTCATCGTGCCTTTGCCTTCGGCCAGGGTTCCGTTCCAAACGGCAGAAGCTTTGCGAGTCGTCATGCGGGAGGTCCTCAGAGTGATGGCTTGTTCGGGGCGCGCGCCACGACGTGGCGCCGGGCGGTGATGGGGCGCGCGGTGCCCGCACGTGTCCAGTCCGCCGCGAGGCGCAACCATTTGCGCCTTCCCGCGGCGATACCGCAGGGGGGGAAGACGTCAAGCGGTCGCGCGAGTGATCGCTCGGCCGCGATGTGTCGCGCGCGCGTCGTGGTCGATGCCCTTGCAGAAGTGCTCAAGACCCCTAGGATGCGCCGAGAGACGAGCGCCGAGTGTGTCCCCTGCCCCGTGCGTCCGACCCATGCATCGTGAGAGTTCTACCGACTGCCGATGCGAAGGGAGTTTTGGCCGGGACGGGTCAGTGCTGGAGCTCTGCGCTCGCTGTCCGGCGCGTGCGGACAACCAGGAGATGATGCGTTGATCCACTACATGACGTCCAACGGGCTCGGTAACGCCTGGGTGGGCAATGAGCTCGGCGTCGTGACGTCTGCGGGGATCCCGGTACGGCTTCATGCGCTCTATGCGCCGGCGTCGACGTTCTTCGAGTCCGAGGACATGCAGCGGATTGGTCGGGAGGCCCGCTACCTCTATCCGTTGCCGCCCGTCGGATTCGCGCTCAGCGTGCTCCTGGCGCCGCTGCTGTTTGGTCCCCGGTACTTCTCCGCCCTCTGGAACACGCTGGTCGGCCCGCGGGAGAGCTTTCAGATCCGGCTGAAGACCATGTGGCACTTCCTGGTGGCCACCCATTGGGCGCGCGGTCTGCGGGGCGAGACCGTGAGTCACATCCACTCCCAGTGGATTCATTCCGGGGGCTCGGTGGCCATGTACGGCGCTTGGCTGCTCGGCGTGTCGTACAGCTTCACCGGCCACGCGGCTGATCTGTTTCGTGATCGCTGTGCTTTGCGGGACAAGATCCGCCGCGCGAAGTTCATCGTCTGCATCTCCAAGTTCCACGAGGAGTTCTTCCTGAAGGAAGGCGCGGTGCGCTCGCAGCTGCGACTCGCCTACTGCGGCATCGATACGTCGCACTTTTCTCCGAGTCCGGACGTGGGGAAGCACGACCCGCCGTGCATCCTGTCGTCGGGGCGACTCGTCGGAAAGAAGGGCTTTTTACATCTCGTTCGCGCTTGTCGGCGCTTGAAGGACCAGGGCATGGCCTTCCGCTGCGTCATCGCCGGCAGCGGTCCCGACGAAGCTCAGATCCGAGCCGAGATCGCGCGGCTCGACCTGGGAGCGGACGTCGAACTCACAGGCAAGGCGCTGTCGCAGGAGCGCATCCCGGAGTTCATGAGCGCGGGCGACGTGTACTGTCTGCCTTGTGTCTGGGCCAAAGACGGCGACATCGATGGCCTGCCGCAGATGCTGATGGAGGCCATGGCCTGTGGCCTGCCGGCCGTTTCGACGCGACTCGTCGGCATCCCCGATTTGATCGAGCACGAACAGACCGGTCTCTTGGCCACGCCCGAAGACGACGACGAGCTCGCCCGAGAGCTCGGCCGCCTGCTGGCCGATCGCGCGCTCGCCCGCCGCTTGGCCGAGGCGGGAAGGCAGCGAGTCATCGAGGTGTTCGACCTGTCGCGTAGCCTAAATTCGCTGATCGCAGAGTATCGCCTGACCTTGGAGTCCACATGATCATTTCCCAAACGCCGTATCGTGTCAGTTTCGCCGGCGGCGGCACGGACTTGCCTGCCTTCTACGAGCGTGAGGTCGGCGCCGTACTGTCCGTCGCTCTCAAGCAGCACATGTACGTCACCGTCAGTCCTCGCTTCGACGTCACGACTCGTGTGGCCTACACGAAGCTCGAGACGGCGGCGGTGATCGATGACCTGCAGCACGAGCTCGCGCGCGAGGCACTCCGGATGACGGGCCTCGGGCGGCACCTCGAGATCACCACCATCGGCGATGTACCTGGCGGCACCGGCATGGGCTCGAGTAGCAGCCTCACCGTCGGCCTTTTGAATGCGCTTTGGGCGTACAAGGGCGAGGTCAGCAGTGCCCGGCGCCTGGCCGAAGAAGCTTGCCGCATCGAGATCGACATTCTGGGTAAGCCGATTGGCCGTCAGGATCAGTACGCCGCAGCGTTCGGCGGCCTCAACTACATCGAGTTCCATCCAAACGACGTCGTCACCGTGGAGCCGGTGCCGCACCGTCCCGGCTTTTTGGGCGACCTCGAGCAACGGGTGCTCATTCTCTACACCCAGCAGCAGCGAAGTGCGGACGCCATCCTGGAGCAGCAAAGCAAAGGCACCGCCGACCGACTCGAGGTACTGCGCAAGATGCGCGATCTGGCGCGGCAGATGCGGGACGCGATCGGCGGGTCTGGCGACCTCGACGCGTTTGCCGAGCTGCTTCACGAAGGTTGGATGCTCAAGCGCTCGCTCGGCTTCGGTATTGCGACCCAGATTGTCGACGAGTGGTACGAGGCGGCACGCAAGGCCGGCGCGCAAGGCGGAAAGCTCTTGGGAGCGGGAGGCGGCGGCTTCCTCTTGCTGGTGGCCCCACCGGAGCGGCACGCGGCCATTCGTCGCGCGCTCGGCCATCCCCGTGAGCTCCCCTTCGAGATCGAGCCGCGCGGCAGTCGCATCATCTTCATCAGCGATCGCTACGCGTTCTAGCGGGGTGCTGAAGAGGTAACTTCAGCACGCTGCGTGCTTCTCCGCGCGGGCAAGTCCCGGCAGACGCCGGTCGCGAGCGGTCCGCTCTGCCGATCCGGGGCAAGATCGGAGCGGTCCGCCCAGCCAGCTTGCCGTGCGGCCCGCTGCGTGACGAAAGCCAGGCGCGAGTGGTTCTACGTGGCGAGAGCTAGGCGAAAACGGTGCTGCTGGGCGTGCCTGATGGCAGCCGCGATCAGCCGTCGTTCGAGCGCTGCTTGATGAACTGGCTGACGGCGTGGATGAGGCTTTGGTGAATGTCCTCGACGATCCCGTAGTTGTCGACGGGGACCCAAACGGTGTGCTTGGCGATCTCCTTCAGCCGACCGCCACGAAAGCCCACGAACGCGATCGTGGGGATGCCGCGCCCGTTGGCTGCCTGACAGGCGCGTACGACGTTGGGCGAGTTTCCGCTGGAACTCACGAGGAGCAGCGCATCGTTCGGCTCGAGGTAGTACTCGACCTGGCGCGAGAACACTTCGTCGTAGCTGATGTCGTTGGCGATGGCGGTGACCAGCGGAACGTTCGCCACGAGCGACTGACAGCGGATGACCGGATGGCCGTCGACGTGCGTTCCCTTGGTCATGTCGCACGTGGTGTGATTGCTGATGGCAGCACTTCCACCGTTGCCGGCCACCCACAGCGTGCCGCCGCTGGCTACCACGCGATCGACCTCTTCGAGCACTCCCGAGAGCGGGAGCTTGTCGAAGCCGCGGATCGCCTGCACGAACCGCTCGTAATAGTCCTCGATGAAATGCTGGAACTCTGCCACCGGCCAGTTGCCTCGCTTTGCGCTGGTCGAGACGCCAAGTCGGCGTCATTCCTGCGACGGGCGCGACCGCACGCAAGAGGGGGCGATACTAGCAGGGCGGTGAAAAAAGCACCCTGCCCGGGCGAGAAGAACCGCATCCCGCGCGGAGAAGCATGTGGCGGGCCGGGTGCGGACACGGAAGCCCTGCAGCACGAGGCGCCTGCTAGCAGGGTGCTGAAAAGGCACCCTGCCAACCAAGGACTGAAAAGACCTTTTCAGCACCCTGCTAGAGTCCTGGCGTCCAGCGCCGCAGCCGATCCGTTGCCAATGAAACGAGAGAGCACGCAGGAGTCCGGGCCCCTGGACGGCCTCGGCCGAGGCGGAGGGGCATGACGTCCTTCGACGTGGTGGTCATCGGCGCTGGTGCGGTCGGTCTGGCCTGTGCCGAGGCGCTCGCCGCCTCCGGTCGTTCGGTGCTCGTCGTCGAGCGACACCTGCGAGCGGGAGCGGAAACCTCGAGTCGCAACAGTGGCGTTGTCCACGCAGGCCTGCATCACCCGCCAGAGTCTCTGAAGACCAAGCTGTGTCGTCGCGGTCGACAGCTGCTCGAGCAGCGCAGTCGAGCCGGTCAGTTCGAGCTTCGGCACACCGGTAAGCTGATCGTGGCCACTTCCGAAGGCCAGCTCGATCGGCTCGAAGCGATTCGAGACCATGCGCTCGCGTGCGGCGTCGAGGTGTCGCTCTTGGAGGCGGCCGACGTGCGTCGTCTCGAGCCGGCGCTGCGTGTCGCTGGCGCTCTGTCGTGTGACGAGAGTGGGATCATCGATGTCGATGGCCTGCTGGCAGCACTGCGTCGCGGGGCGCTGGACCGCGCCGCCACCATCGCCTTCGGCACACGAGTCACGACGCTCGAGCGACGGACCGATCTGTGGCGCGTGGGGACCATCGGGCGCGATGGGACCAGCGAGACGGTCGACGCATCCTTCGTGGTGAACGCGGCAGGCCTCGAAGCCGATCGCATGGCTGCCCTAGCGGGCGTCGACGTGGACGCGCTGGGTCTCAGGCAGCACTTTTGCAAGGGCACCTATTTCACCGTGGCGCCGCGCGCGGCGCGCCACATCACCCGCCTCATCTATCCCGTGCCGGAGCAAGCGGGCCTCGGCATCCACCTCACGCTCGACTTGGACGGCGGCGTGCGCGCCGGGCCCGACGCCGAGTACGTGGACGCAATCGACTATGCTGTGGATGAGCGCAAGCGGGAGCAGTTTGCGCGGGCGGTGGGCCGCTACCTCCCGTCGCTCGCCGCAGAAGATCTCACTCCGGCTTATGCCGGCGTGCGTCCCAAGCTGGCTGGCCCGGGCGAGGCGTTTCGCGACTTCGTGGTTCGTCGCGAAACGGAGCAGCTCTCGGGCCTGATCAATCTTCTGGGCATCGAGTCGCCAGGCCTGACCGCGGCCCTCGCCGTGGCCGAGCTGGTGCTCGCACACGTCGAGGACTGATCGGCGAAGGGCCTCAGTGGCTGTGCTCTTTGCGGGGCAAGTAGCCGTCGGGGTTCTTCTGGTGGAAGGCCCAGGCGGTGCGGATCGTATCCTCGATGGAGGTGTACTTCGGTTTCCAGCCCAAGCGCGTCTTGAGCTTGGTCGGATCGGCCACCAGACGCGGCGGATCGCCCGGGCGGCGCTCGGTGACCTCGTAGGGGATGGTCTTCCCCGTCACCTTCTCACAGGCCTGAATGATCTGGAGCACGCTCTGACCATCGCCGGTGCCGATGTTGAAGACCTCGGCCGAGTCGACCTGCGTTTGCTCGATGGCCAGAAGGTGGGCCGATGCGAGGTCGTCGATGTGCACGTAGTCGCGGATGCAGGTGCCGTCCGGCGTCGGGTAGTCGTTGCCGTAGACCTTGATGAGAGGACGCCTGCCGAGCGGCACGTCGAGCACGAGCGGAATGAGATGGGTTTCGGGGTGGTGGTACTCGCCGAAGCGTCCGTCCGGCGAGCCGCCGCTGGCGTTGAAGTAGCGGAGGAGCGTGAACCCCAGTCCGTAGGCATGGGCGAAGTCGCGGATCATCCACTCGACGGCCAGCTTCGTGCGCGCGTAGGGGCTGAACGGAGCCTGCGGCGTCGTCTCCGACATCACGGCCGAATCTGTCATGCCGTAGGTGGCGCAGGTGCTGGAGAAGAGCATCCGCTTCACGCCCGCAGTTCGCATGGCGTTGAGCAGGCTGAGGCTACCGCCGATGTTGTTCCTGTAGTGGTACTCCGGATTGGTCACCGACTCGCCGACGTAGGTGGCCGCAGCGAAGTGCATGACTGCGTCCGCGCGAAACTCCTGCAGGGTCGCCGTGAGCTTGGCCGTGTCGGCGATGTCACCCACGACCAGCTGGGCATCTCCCACGGCAGACGGATGGCCCTCGGCCAGGTTGTCGTACGCGATGGCTTGGTGTCCGTTTTCGACGACGTGCCGCAATGCAGCGCTGCCTACGTATCCCGCACCGCCCGTGATCAAGATTCTCATTTGGAATGACTCCTCGAACTCGTCTCTGCGTGCTTCTCCGCGCGGGGACAGGCGAGCGAGATCGGTGCGAAGAACCCCCTCTTGGCGAGGGGTTTTCGTACCTCCGCTCTCCACCGGTCCGCGCGGGCACGCTTGTTCTCATTGGCAGGGTGCTTTTTCAGCATCCTGCTAGAGCGCATCTCATAATCGAGATGCGCCAGCAAGGAAGGGGCGCATCGAAGCGCCGTGCTTGCGCGGAGAAGCGCGCAGGATGCCGAAAAGACTCCTTCAGCGTCCTGCCAGGATGAACTCGACGCCCTCTACGATGGATTGCGCTGCTCGGAAGCGCTCGCCCTGCGCCTTTTTCGTCTTTTCACCGTAGCCGGTGAGCACCAGGATCGACTCCCGGCACCCTGCATTTTCGCCCGCCAGCAGGTCGCTCAGGCTGTCGCCCAGCATGTAGGACGCGGGAATGTCGAGCTCGAGCTCTTTGGCTGCGCGCAGCAGGAGACCGGGGCCGGGCTTGCGGTCTGGGTGCTCGATCACGGACTGGTCCGAGGTGACCGGGACGTGGGGAGAAACATAGATGCCGTCGACGCTCGCGCCTTCTTCCGCCAGGAGCGCATTCATGCGCGCGTGAATGCGATCGAGCCCGGGGAAGTCCAGGAGGCCGCGCCCGATCACCGATTGGTTGGTGATGATGACGCAGGCGTAGCCCCGCTCGCGGAGCGCGCGGAGGGCCGCCGCTGCCCCGGGGATGAGGGCCACGTCTTCGACGCGATTCAGGTGGTGGACGTGCTGGATCACGGTCCCGTCGCGATCCAGGAAGACCGCGGGCCTCATGCGCCTGCTCTCGGGGCTGGCTGGCCTTGGCTCCAGCGTGGTCCGGAAAAGTGCGCCCGAGCGAGCGCATGTGCCTTGGTCAGCGCCTCCGGTGTGCCCACATCCAGGTGCACGCCCTGGTGCACGAAGCCCACCATCTTGCCGACGTACTTCGGCAAGACGTCGAAGCCAAAGTCGAAAGCACCCAGATCGGCGATGGCCCGATAGGTGGCTGCGGATACGACGTAGATGCCGGCGTTGGCCAAGTTGCCGCGGGGCTCGGCAGGCTTCTCGATGAAGCTCTCGATCACGTCGCTTGCGCCGAGCTCGGCGATGCCGCAGGCCTTGGGATGCTCGGTGTGGAAGAGCACCATGGTCATCTCCGCCGAGTGCGCCCGGTGAAAGGCGAGCGCCTCTACCAGCGGGACGTTGGAGAGGTTGTCGGCATAGATGAGCAGGCAGGCGTCGACCCCGTCCGCCAACGCTCGATTGGCGGTGACCGTTCCAGCGCTGCCGAGCAGCGTGGGCTCGAACGACTCGCGTGCGCTGAATGGATGGCGCTCTGAAACGCCGGCCAGGTAGCTCCGTACGAGCTCCGGCAGATGGTGCGTATTGACGACCACCTCGCCGACCGATCCGAGACCGGCCAAGGCCTGCATCCAGTACTCGAGCAGGGGCTGGCCATCGACCGGAACCAGACACTTGGGCGTCGTATCCGTCAGCGGCCGGAGGCGCGTCCCGAGGCCGCCAGCTAGGATGAGCGCATTGACCCGCTCGGGCCCGATGGCGTCACTTCGCGACATCGCGCACCACGCCCAAGGCCGCCATCTGGCGGTTCGAGTACTCGAGGATGTCTTCGGACGCTTCTTCCGCCCGCAGCCAGTCGCGGTACGCCTCCACGCTCTCGTCGATGGTGCGCGTAGGGTTCCAGCCGAGAGCCTGGAGCTTGGAGATGTCCGACAAGATGTGTCGCGTGTCGCCAAAGCGGTACTTGCCGCACGGCTTGGGCTCGTAGCCGGCGGCACCGAACTTGGCGGCCACGGCCGCGGCGAACTGGGAGACGGTGATGGCCTTGCCTCCGCCCACGTTGAACATCTCGTAGTCCGCGCGGGGATCTTCGAGCACGAGCACGTTGGCGTCGACGACGTCCTTGATGTTCACGAAGTCGCGCACTTGCTGGCCGTCTTCGTAGATCATCGGCTGCTTGCCCAAATGGAAGCTCAAGCAGAACAGCCGACAGGCGCCCGAGTACGCGTTGTAGAAGCTCTGACGTGGGCCCTGCACGATCGAGTACCGCATGGCGACGCTGGGCACCGAGCAGCGGCGCCCCAGGTTGAGCGCGGCCTGCTCTTCGGCGATCTTGCTCATGCCGTACGGGTTTTGCGGATTGGCGATCGTCTCGTCCGTGGCCACGCTGCGTAGAGGGCCGGCTTCGCCGCTCTTGGGCTGAATCTCCCAGAGGCCCCGCGAAAGCTGCTCGTCCGTACGCAGCGAGGGCAGCACCTTCTTGCCGTCCGCGGTGACGTAGAGCCCCTCACCGAGTGCGGCCTGACTGCTCGCGACGATGACCTTCCGAATGGGCAAGTGCTCGCGCAGGATGAGCTCGTAGATGAGGGCGGTCGAGACCACATTCACCGCATAAAAGCGGCTGAAATTCGGCAGATAGTCCTGGTAGGCGGCGAGATGATAGACGGCGTCGCATCCGCGCAATGCCGCCAGCAGAGTGCTCTCGTCGCGGACGTCGCCCTTGATGAACTCGACGTCGGGACTCAGGTACTTGGGGGGCTTCCCGCCTCGGTGCACGGGCTCTTCCAGGCTGTCCAGCACGCGCACCTGGTAGCCGCGGGCAAGGAGCGCATCGGCAGTATGCGAACCGATGAAACCTGCGCCTCCGGTGATCAGAATTCTCATGGTCGGCAAGCCTACAGGATCGGGCGAGCCGGGCGAAGGGGGCCCGAACGCCAGGCCGACTCAGGCGTCGAGCAGTACGCGGACCTCGCTCGCGACGCGCGCGAGCAGCTCCGCTGACTCGGGCCCACCGGGCGCTTCGTAGAGGAGCTCGTCGGCGTGTGGGCGCCGGACCACGGACAGGCTGAGCTCGCTCGCATCCGTGGCGAAGGAGCGTCGTACGTACACGTCTTCGTAGCCAGCGGGATAGGTGTTGTCGAAGCGCAGCTCGTTGACGAAGGCGTCGAAGGGAAAGCGGCCACGCCGTCTGAGCTCGGGCTGGGTGCGGAGCATCAGCTCGTAGGGCACGTCGCTGCGTGCCATGGCCTCGCGCAGGGCGCGCGCCGCACTCGCAGCCCGCTTGGTCTGTGGTGCTCCGGGTTCGGTCGCACAGAACAAGGGCAATAGGTTGACGAACATGCCGACGCGCGGCGCGAGCGGCTCGTCACGACGCAGCGCGACGTGCGCACAGAAGACGAACTCCGGCCGCGAGAGGACCTTTCCGAGCGCACTGGCGAGGGCAGCCACGACATCGCTGAAGCGAGGACTCTGACCCTTTCCGAGCACGGTGGTGTGCGTGACGGGTGGGACGGGCCCACCGCTCGGAGCGGCGAAGAGGGGTGTCGGCTCACGGTTGAGGTGCGAGACCAAGCGCTGACCAAGCTCGGCGGCCTTTGCTTGGAATGCGCCGCTCGCCAGCTGCGCCCGCTGCTCGGCGCAGAACTCCGAGAAGTCGCTGGCGAGCGGCAAGAGAGCCGCTTTGCGACCGCGCGCGAGTCCTTCGTAGATGGTGACGAAGTCCGTAGCGAGCCGTCCCATCGAGTTGTCGTCCGCCGCGATGTGGTGAGCGGTGAGCTGCAGAAGGTCGCCACCGTCTGCGAGGCGACTCACCACTGCGCCGGCCAACGCGCCCGACGCGAGCTCGAAGTGAATCGGCCGTTTGTGCAGCATCGGCACACCTGCGCTCGGCTCGAGCGACCAGTCGCCTGCCGCGCGCTCGAAGAACGGCGTGCCAGCGTGGCCAGGTTCACGCACGTCGAGCGTGAGCTCGCCCTTGTCGGGTCGCACGCCCGTTCTGAGCGTCGGAAACCGCCCGACCAGCTCGCGCAGTGCTTCTTGGACGCGCTGGTCATCGAAGCCCTGCGCGCGACGGATGTAGCGAGTGCAGCTGATCGTTCCGCGACGACGTTCGAGCAGCTCGCGGAAGAACAGCCCTCGTTGCGCCTCGGCTGCGACGGAAGAGGCGCCTCTGGTCGTCTGGCGTTCCCTCAGCTGAACGACACGTGCCACTTGGCCGTCCAGACTCGGACTCGCAAACACATCGGCGACTTCCACCACGACGCCAAAGGTCTGGCTGAGTTCCGCCGCCAGGCGCGCCGCCGAGAGACTATCGCCGCCCTGGTCGAAGAAGCTCGCCTCCGGTCCGCCCGTCAGGCGCGCTCCGGCTGTCTGCCAGGCCGTAGCCACGCGACCGAGATCCGTGTCCGGGTCGTAGGGGAGCTCGGATCGCTCGCGCGCCAGTTGGACCAGTCGTTTGCGATCGATCTTGAAGTTTGCGGTCATCGGCAGCGTCGGGAGGGCGTGCAGACCGGCCGGACGTAGGTGTTCCGGCAATGCAGCGCTCAGGTGCCGACGTACCGTATCTGCGCTGATGCCTGCCTCGCTGGGCACGAAGAAGCCATGGAGCTCCTTGGTGCCGCCAATGGCGTCGAGCGCGAGCACGAGACCGTCCGCTACCCCTGGCGTCGAGCGCAGCGAGCTTTCGACTTCGCCGATTTCGACGCGCACACCGCGAATCTTGACTTGACTGTCCTGGCGCTCGACGAACTCGAGTGCTCCATCTGGGGCACTCCGCACGTAGTCGCCGGTGCGGTAGAAGCGAACGCCGCCCCGCACCACGAAGCGCTCGCGGTTCAGCTCGTCGTGGCCGCGGTATCCGAGCGCGACGCGGTCACCGCCCAGGAGTAGTTCCTGGAGGCCACCCGGCTCACCCAGAAGCTCCTGCAGCACGCCGGGAGCTGGCTGTCCGATGAGCACGCGGTCGAGCGTGGCTCCTTCGGCATAGAAGTGGGCGTGGCTGAGGCCGAAGATTTCCGTGCAGCCATAGGCGGTGGCGAGACGCGCAGCCGGGAACACGCGACGGCACCGCTCCAGCACGCCGGGCGCGATGGAATCACCGCCGTACCAGACCACCCGCACCCCAGAAAGCTCTGGGACGCGCTGCGGATGCTCCTCGAGGAACCTGGACAGCTCGGCGAGCAGCGCGGGAGGGCAATGGAAGCCCGTCGTGCGGGCAGCCGCGTCCACGAGGAAGCTCATGCTGAGCGCCTGCATGCGGTCGAGCAGGAGGCACGTCCCGCCGAAAGCAAGTGGACCGAAGAGCTCGAGCAAGCTGATGCTCCAGGAGTAGCGCGCGATGGAGTTGATGGTTTCGCGCTCCACGAGCCCGAGAAACTGCATGGGCTCCACGACCGAGCGTGTCACCGCGCGGATGCTCCCCAAGGTGGCTTTGGGCTTACCGGTGCTGCCCGACGTGAAAAAGACGCAGGCTGGATCGCTCGCAGTACGCACGGGCCGGGCGAGCGCGGGTAGGGCCGCACTACCGCCACCGGACGCGCGCTCGAGCACCACCACGCGATGCCCGAACGCGGCCGCGCGCGGCGCCTGCTCCGCACTGGCGACGATCGTCACGCGCGTGAGCTCGAGCAGACGCTCGGACAGCTGGCCGTCGGGGTAGTCCGGATCGAGCGGCACGTAGACGGCGCCCAGGCGCAGAATGGCCAAAGCGGCCATGTGGATCAGCGATGTGGGCCCGGTCAGGACGACGACGAAGTCACCCTGGCTGACACCCGCTTGGTGCAGTGCGTGCGCAAAGGCAGAAACGTCGCGCGCGAGGTCTGCATACGAAACGGAGATGTCGCCGGCGATGATGGCGGGGCGGTCCGCCCGTTCGGTCACCTGGTCGAGAATCAGATCGTCGAGAAAGCTCTCCGTCATGGGCCGTCTTCGCGCTCAGTACAGCTTGCCGTCCGCCGAGAGCCCGAGCAGATGACGCCCGAAGGTCTGTGCCGCGATGTCGTAGTCCGTCTGGGCGTGGGCGCCGGTCATGTGCACATCGCGAAAAAGGCGCTGCATCTCGCTCGGGTTCAGAAAGGCGCTGCCACCGGCCGCGGCCATCAGACGGTCCACGGCCTCGATGGCCAGCTTGATCGCGTAGGCCTGATGGGTCCGCCACAAGAGGACCGTTTCCGCTGGCGGGACCTTCTGCTCGGCGGCGCAGCGGTCCATCTCGCGCCAGTCGCGGCGCAAGAGCTCGAGCGCTGCCGTCGTTTGGTTGGTCGATTCGGCGATGCGGACGTGCGCCGGTGCACTCTCGGTGCCCTTGCTTCCGGTGTAGGCGCGAATTCGCCGCTGTTGCTGTTCGATGAAGACCTGGCCGGCGCGCCTGGCCACACCCACGGCTACGGCGGCGAAGGCCAGCGAGAACACGGGTGAGAATGGCAGGTGGAACAGGCTGCCCGAGTGCGCCCGATAGCCTCGCGACAGGCCGTAGTTGAGTGCAAACAGCGACTCGGTGCGGTGAGCCGGCACGAACGCATCCTCGACGACCAGCGTCTTGCTGCCGGTGCCGCGGAGGGCCGAGCTGTCCCAGTCGTCGAGGACGGTGAAGTCACTCTGGGGCACCAAGGCGAAGCAGGGACCAGGCTGTCCCATGTTGTTGGTCCCCGGGTAGCCCAGGACGGCCCACGTGGCGTGGTCGGAGCCGGACGACCAGGCGAAGCGACCAGAGAGCCGGATGCCGCCTTCGGCAGGCTGAGTTTTGCCGAGCGGCGCCACCGACGAGCAGATCAGGTGGTCCGGGTCGTCACCCCAGACTTCCTCCTGGGCTTCCAGCGAGAACAGTCCCACTCCGTGCGAGTGATTGGCCAAAAGGCCACAGGCCCAGGCCGTAGAGGCGCAGGCCGTAGCCAGGTCGACGATGCATTCCGCATAGTCGGCGACCGGCAGCTCGAGTCCGCCGAATAGACTCGGCTGGAGCGCGCGAAAGAAGCCTGCGCGGCGCAAGCGTTGCACCGTCTCGGCAGGAACGCTCCGCTCCGCTTCTGCGCGGGCTGCGGTTTCACGGAGGTCCGGCAAGAGGTCGCTGACCTTGCGCTGCAAATCGTTCACGGTGCGCCAGCATATCACCTTCACATTTATCCGTACGTGATTGACGACGACACCTGACTCGCTGTTTGCTTGGAGGCTCGTCGGTCGATGCGGTCCAAGCGCGCTCTCGTCGTAGGTGGTGGAATCGGAGGCCTCGCGGCGGCTTCGGTCCTGGCGCGGCATTTCGAGCAGGTCATTTTGCTGGAAAAGGACGCGCTCGCGCCGGCGACGCTCGGCCGCAAGGGCGTGAACCAGGGCTCGCACCTGCACAGCCTCCTCATGGGCGCGCAGCTGCTCCTTGAGCAGTTGTTTCCAGGATTTCGCGAAGAGCTGGTCGCGGCTGGAGCGGTGATCCTCCGGGCCGGACTCGATCAACAGGTGTTCGAGGCAGGGCGCTGGATGCCGACGCGCGACCTGGGCCTCACCATCCTGGCCCAGACGCGCGGGCTGCTCGAGCGCGAGGTGCGCCGCCGCGTGACGGCCCTCGAGCGCGTGTCGATCCGCTCGCCCGCGAAGGTGACGGATGTTTCTTGGCCGGATGGTGGCCCAGTGGAAGTCGACGTCAGCATCGGCAGTGAGAGCGAGCGCGTCACGGGCGACCTGCTCGTCGACGCCAGCGGGCGTGGCGGGTCCTTGCTGCGCCTCGTGGAAGCGCGGGCTCACGTCAGCGTGCCCGTCGAGGAGGTGACGTCGCAGATCGCCTATGTTTCGGGCCTTTTGACCAAACCGCCCGAGTTTCGTGAGCGGCGCGAGAACATCCTCATCATTCCGGAGCCGGGGCGCCCCGCGGGTGGTGCGCTGCTGGATGTCGAGGGAGACAGGTGGATCGTCTCGCTTCACGGCCGGAAGGGCCTCACGCCTCCGCTCGAGCTCGACGCTTGGAAGGACTACGCCCGGGAGCTGCCGGACGCGCGCATCGCCGAGCGCATTGCCGGCGCGTCCCTTGACGGCAAACTGACGCCTTACAGCAAGCCGATCTCCACGTTCCGTCGCTTCGACCGCGAACTCGCGCTGCCGTCCACGTACGTACCGCTCGGCGACGTGATGACCAGCGTGAACCCGATCTTCGGCCAGGGAATGGCCCTCGCGCTCGGCCACGCGCACATCCTCGGCGAAGAGCTGGCGGGGGGGCTGGACGGGCTGCGTCCCCGCTACTTGGCTCGTGCCAGCGCCTGGTCGGCGCGAGCGTGGCGGCGGGCGAGCGCCTACGATCGGATGTTCGCCATCGAAGGGGAGAAGCAGCTCCGCGACCTGCGTGCGCTGATGGCGCTCGCTGCGGCCCGGAGCGAGCAAGCAGAGCGCGATCCAGCGGTGCACCGCGCGCTGATGCTCGAGGGGCAGATGATGCCGGCGTGGGTCCACCCATGAAACGAATGGCACGAGCCTGCGTGCTGGGTGCAGGGGTGGCCGGGCTGGGAGCCGCGGCTGCCTTGGCGCGTCACGTGCGTGAGGTACTCGTGCTCGACAAGGACCGCCTGGCGCGAGACTTCGAGCCTCGGAAGGCGGTACCTCAGGGCGAGCACATTCACATCTTGCTGGAGGCGGGGATTGCGAACCTGGAGCAGCTGCTGCCAGGGATTCGGCAGGACCTGGTGTCGGCCGGCTCGGCCACGATTCGCGCCGGCCTAGGCCAGCAGATCTTTGCTTTTGGTCGCTGGTATCCGGAGCGGGATCTCGGCTTCGATTTCCTCGGTCAGTCGCGACCACGACTCGAGGGCGTGCTGCGAGGTCGGGTGCGGCAGGCCGGGAACGTGGATCTGCGGAGCGGCTGGCGTGCCGATCGCTTGCTGCTCGAGGACGGCCGGGTGACGGGCCTCGTGGCGCAGCGGCCGGGCGGCGGTGAGGAAGAGCTCGCCTGCGATCTCGTAGTCGATGCGACGGGTGTGGGAGGTCGCTTTGCGCGCGCGCTGGTGCCGGCACTTCCTCAGGAAGAGCACGTGACCGACGTCTATTACAGCACGGTCCATTTCGAGAAGCCGCGTGACTTTCGGACGCGCAAAGAGAACATCCTGATTCTCTCGGACAGCGAGGAGCGGCGGGTGGGTGGCTCGCTCATCGACGTGGAGAACGACACTTGGTGCGTGTCGCTCCATGGGCGCGCGGCGGAAGGACAGCCCCGGAACTTGGAGCAATGGATGCAGTATGCGGCCTCCTTGCCGGATCGGCGGATTTTCGAACGAGTGCAGAACGAGCGCGCGATCGCTCCTCCCACTGCGTTCCGCAAGGCGAAGGCCGTGTTTCGACGCTTCGATCGCGTGCTCGATCAGGTCCCGCTCGGCTACGTTCCCGCGGGTGACACGATCGCCTCGTTCAACCCCATCTTCGGGCAAGGCATGACCGTGGCGTTCGGTCATGCCGTTTCCCTCGAGCGAGCCGCTGCGAAGAGCGGTGATCTGGCCGAGCTGCGCGCCGGATACTTCCCTTTGGCCGCGCGCTGGTCCGGTCGGGCTTGGCGCAGCACGACGCTGCACGATCTCGGCTTCTCCGCGGCCTCGGAGTCCGAGCGCCGCCAGGCGTCGGCCCTCCGAGCGCTGGCGCGTGCTCGCCAAGACAAGGCCATGACCGACCCCGAGCTTCACCGGCAGATCGTCTGGGCCAGCCAGATGATGGAGGGACCCTCCGGATGAAGCTCTTGGATCGTTTGGACGAGCTGGCCGTGAGCGCACCCGGTCGAGCGGCAGTGGTTTTCGGTCGTGGACGAACCCGGCAGGTCGTGAGCTACGGGGAGCTTGTAGCCGAGGCGCGGAATCTGGCGGAGCGGCTCGCTCGAGCGGACGCTCAGGGGGCGACGTTCGTGGCAGCTGCGCGCGGCGGTCCGCTGATCATCGGACTTCTGGCCTGCCTGTGGGCGGGCGTGCCCGGCGCGTTGATCGATCTGCAGCAGCCGGCGCGGCGAACGCAGTCCATCCTCGAGCAGGCTCCTCGAGCGCTGGTTCTGACGGATGCAGCCGGCGCGCTGCATCTGGGACGAGTGAATACGCCCCCGAGTCTGCGTCTCATGCCTCTCCTCGAGCCCGCGCGCGCAGGGACTTCGGCGGCGACGGCCCGTGCGCGCGCCCCCCTCCCCAGCGATGCACCGGCGATCGTGCTGTTTACGTCGGGTTCGACCGGTGTCCCCAAGGGCGTCGTGATTGGCCGCACCGACTTGGACCAGCGCCTGGCCGTCGAAGGGGATTGGTTCGGGCTCACTCCGGACGATCGCATCCTCGGCGTCTTGCCGCTGACCTTCGACGTCGGCCTCACGCAGTGCCTCGGCACACTCTATGCGGGCGGCACTCACGTGCTCGGGGATTCGTGGCTACCGGCGGACTTGGTGAGCCGCATCGACGAGGAGAACGTGACGGGTCTGGCGTTGGCACCGATGGTGTGGCGCCAGCTTTTGGCAGCCAAGCAAGCTGCGGCAGTTTGGGCGGCGCTGAACCGGCTCCGGTACGTGACGCTCTCGGGCGGCAGCTTGTCGCGTCCAGAGCTCGAGCACCTGCGCGCTCACCTGACAACGGCCCGGTTCGTGCGAACCTATGGTCAGACGGAAATGTTTCGGATTGCGGCACTCGACGTGCGTGCTCATCCTGAAAAGCTGGATAGCGTCGGGCCGGCCTATCCGGGTGTTCGCTTCGAGGTGCGACGTCTCGACGGCGCCGTGGCTGCGCCCGGGGAAGTCGGCGAGGTCTTCGCGGGAGGGCTGGGCAGGATGCTCGGCTACTGGGGAGAGGCCAGTGGCGCCGTGGCGACGGACGCTCGACTCGTCGCGACGGCCGATTGGGGCAGCGTCGACGAGGACGGCTTCCTCTACCTGAAAGGGCGCAAAGACGAGATGGTCAAAATCTTGGACCGACGCGTCTTTCCAGCTGAAATCGCGAGCCTCTGCCGGGCTGCACTCACCGACCCGAGCATCGAGGTCGTCGTGCTGCCGCGGACCGAGCCGATGGTCGTCGCGTTCACGACGGCTGCGCTGTCAGAGAGCGATCGGGCCGTGAAGATTTTACTCATGCGACGCGAGCTGGGAAATTTGCTGGCGCCGCGCTCACTACTCACGATTGAACAAATGCCTGCGACGCTGAGTGGTAAAGTGGACTATGTTGCTTTGCGCGCACATGCGGAGGCGGCGCTTGCCGCAGATACAGCCCGAGACACGTGAACATGGTCGGCGATGAATGGGTCCAGGCTGCCCACCGAGCAGCCGCACGCTTCGGCACGCCGCTCTACCTCTACGACTTCGAGAAGGTCGAGCAGCGCATTCGGGAGCTCGAGCGAGCCACCCACGGCGCATTTGGCATTCGCTACGCGGTGAAAACCAACCCGAACCCTGCGCTTCTGCGCTGGCTGAGAGGCCGCGTCCCCAGCTTGGACGTTTCCTCGCACGGCGAGCTTCTGCACGCGATGCGCTGCGGTTGGTCGCCGGCCGAGCTCGAGTTCACGGGTCCTGCCAAAATGGAGGCGGAGCTGGCCGCCGCGCTCGAGCTGGGCGTTGGCTCCTTGGTGCTCGAGGACGAAGACGAGGTGCAGATCGTGGCTCGGTGGGCGGCTGCGCGCGGGCAGCGGGTACCGGTGCTACTCCGCATTTCGCCCAGCATGTCGGAGAACCGGTTTGCGGTGCGGTTGGCTGGGCGGCCCACGCAGTTTGGCATCGACGAGGAAGTGCTGCCGGCGGTGCTCGAACGGGTGCGACGAAGCGAGTGCCTGGAGCTCAAAGGGTTCCACGTCTATTCCGGCAGCCAGTGCCTGGATGGAGCCGCGCTCGCGCAGCATTTTCGTGAGCTCTGGCAGCTCTTTTGTCGCATGGGAGCCGAAGTCGGCGGTGCGCGGCTCACCGAGTTCGTGTTCGGCGGCGGTCTCGGCATTCCTTACCACGACGGCGAGGAGCCGCTCAGCTTGTCGGAGCTGTCGACGGCGTGCGCCGACATTGCCCGTGAGCTCGAGACCAGGTTCCCCGGGGCACGGGCGTTCGTCGAAACGGGGCGCTTTCTGGTGGGCGAAGCGGGGCTGTTCGTCACGCGCGTCATTCGAGTGAAGCAGTCGCGCGGACTGAAGATTGGCGTCTGCGACGGGGGCATGAACCACAATCTCGGGGCGTGCGGGCATTTGGGGGGCGTGTCTCATCGGCACTATGCCCTGCGCAATTTGAGCGCTGACGGCGAGCGGGTGCCCGGCACCGTGCGGCTCGTCGGTCCGCTTTGTACGGCGATCGATACCTTGGCGTTGCGCGCCGAGCTGCCGGAGGTAAAGGCCGGCGATCTGGTGGGTGTTTCCTGCGGAGGCGCCTATGGCCCGACGGCCAGCCCGCTCTACTTCATCGGGCATCCGTTTCCACGCGAGGTCGCCTTGAATCACTCGCGCGCGCCCTCGTCGCAGGCATCCGAGCAGGCATCCGAACAAGCATCCGAACAAGCATCCGAACAAGCATCCGAACAAGCATCGCCGCGAGCATCCGAACAAGCATCCGAACAAGAGTTCCTGGACGTGAGCTGGCTAAGGGGAGTATCTAGTCCGGTTTGAGTGCCGAGCTCGACCTCGGTAGCGGACTTGGTGCGCCAGATCGAAGGTGGTTATGGAGGACGAACGGGCACGCTTGATCATGCCCCTCCATCCGAAAAGGCAGGATGGAGTGAGCTTCTTCATGGCTTCCGGGCTAGGCGGCCATGCGCTCAGCGCGCAAGTGCTCACGAGTCGCGTTCCCGAGCCGTGGATTGGGCGCGGCCTGCTTTATCCGTCGTTCGTCGCCGAAGAGCCGAGTTACCGAACGTTCGAGGGCATGGCCGAGCGACTGATCGTCGAGATTTTCCGCTCGCAGGCCGAAGGTCCGTACCTGTTCGTGGGCTACTCGATGGGGGGGCTGCTCTGCGTGGAGCTCGCTCGACAGGTCATCCGCCACGGCCATCGCGCTGGCATCGTGCTCGTGGACGTGAAGCTCTTTCAGCACGCTCCGCTCAAGCCATTCTTCACGCGCTGGCCGCGCAAGGCCTACTGGATGGCGCGCGATGCCTGGACGAGGTTCACTCAGCGCCGCAGCAAGCGAAACGCGCGCATGGCAGCCCAGCGGCGCCTATCGCACGAAGGCGGCATGCAGAGCGATCTTCCTCCCCCATTTGCTCGCGCCATTGCCGACGGGCGCGCTGCCCTCGACGCCTACCAGCTCACGCCCGTCGATGCGCCCACGGTCCTCATTCGTTGCTCGGAGCTCGCGTGGTGGGACGCGCTGCGAAACTGGCCGGCCGACTATGGCTGGAGCAGGTACACGGATCATCGCGCCGTCCTGGTCAGTCCCGGCGATCACCTGGGGATGATCCAGGGGCCGAACCTCGTTCCAATTGGGGCCGCCATGGGGCAAGCTCTCTCGATCGTGCATGCCGCAGCTCTCGAGTATCCGGTGAGCCAGCGCGGAGTGGACATCCAGCCGAGCTCACGAAGGAGCGCCCATGAAGAACGCAGTGAAGGATAGAATCAGGAGTTTCTTGAGCACGGACCTCGGCATCGACCTATCCGGTGTTTCAGACGACGCCGCGCTCTTCACCAGCGGGACCATCGACAGCTTTGCCCTGCTCGAGTTGATGGCCTTCATGGAGAAGGAGTTCGGCGCCAAGATCGAGATCGCGGACATGAGCATCGAGCAGCTCGACACGATCGACGCATTGGCGGCGCTCGCATGAGCACGCCGAGGGCTCGTCGCGGCCGGGCCGCGTGCGGGCGGAGGGGCCAGCATGGCGCTTGATTCCCGGGCGGGCCTGCAAACGGCCCGCACACTCGCCTATGTGCGGCGCTACGGCATGCGAGAGCACCCGGTGCTCAAGCGCTGCCGCTTGGAGACGCTCAAGAATCGCCCCGATGCGACGATCATGACGGCGCCAGAGGTGGCCTGCTTCATCGGGTTCTTTCTGGAATGTATGGGCGCGCAGCGTGGGCTCGAGGTCGGCGTGTTCACCGGGTACTCGAGCTTGGCCATCGGCCTGTCTCTGCCGGAAGACGGCTCTCTGCTCGCCTGCGAGGCGGACCCGACGGTGCTGGCACTCGCGACGGACTATTGGCGAGCCGCCGGCATTGCCGGCAAGGTGCAGGGTCGCCTCGGCGACGCGCGCCGCACGCTCGAGGAGCTCATCGTCGCTGGTGAACGGGGGAGCTTCGATTTCGCCTACATCGACGCCGACAAACTCGGATACGACGCGTACTACGAAGCATGCTTGGTGCTCGTGCGCGCTCGCGGCGTCATCATCGTGGACAACACGCTGTGGGGAGGACGAGTTGCCGACTCCGCGAATGTCGAGGCAGAGACGCAGGCGTTACGGGCCTTCAACGAAAAGCTCGCCAAGGACCAGAGGATCTCCCTCGTACAAACGACGATGGGCGACGGCACGACGTTCGCTCGGGTGCGCTGAAGCGCCCGGAAGGCGGACGAAGCCGCCATTGGCTGAAGCCGCCATTGGCTCGCAGGTGGCGCCCGCGAGCAGCAGTTAGCGGCCGCTCTCGCGGACGAAGATCGTGCCGTAGCGACGATCCCGCTCTTTTCGGAGGGGGAAGTACGGCTCGGTGCCCCAGTAGTAGTTCCACCAGTCGCGCGGTGTGTGGACGCGCGTCTCCGAGTAGATGGAGCGCAGATTGTCGGTGAGGGGCCTGAGGCCGTGCGCCTTCGTTGCCTCGATGCGTACGTCCGGGTCCATGCCTTCGACCATCAGGACGCTGCGTTCCTTCAAGAAGGAAGCGGCATTGGCGAACGCCTCGCGCGCCATGGCGGGCTTCATGTGAAAGAGCACGTTCTGAGCCGTCACGATGTCTGCGGGCCGAAACGCCTGCTCTAGAGCGTCACGGTCGAGCAAGCTGGCTTGACGGAACTGCACGCGCTCGCGGATGGCAGGCTTGACGATGTAGCGATCGCCTTTGCGATCGAAGGTCGCCTCGACGAAAGCGCGACTGACGTACTCGCTTTGCAGGGCTTCGTCCGCCGAATAGTCGGCCGCGATGCAGCGATCGACCATCTCTTGGTGAAGGTCGGAAGCTTGAATGCGAAACTGCAGCGTGGGCAGCTCCTGCATGAGCCAGGAAGCGATGGTGTAGACCTCGGCGCCGTTCGAGCAGGCGAACATCAGGAGCTCGAGCTCTCGCCCCGTCTTCTGGGGCGAACCGAGAAAGTCCATGACGGGGCCGGCGAGCGTCGCCAGCTGGGCTGGCGCGCGCAGAAAGCAGGTGTACGTGTGATTGTCGACGCGATCGCACGTGGCCAGCAGGTGCTCGTGGCGTTTCACCCCGTAAGGGAAGAGCACGGCGCTGTAGACGTCGTTCTTGAGACGACGTAAGGCCGCCCGAGGCCCGTTCTGCTGAGAAGGGATCTTGGCCTTGTATGCCGTGAAGTTCGGATCCTGACCCATCGAAGCAGCTGTCTACCTAGCGTACGACCTTCTGGCCAGAGCGATGCTGTTCTCGCTGGCACTCACCGCTTGCCACCATCGCTCGGATGAGCGTCCAGCTCATCGAACACCTCGCGGAGCCATCTGCCAACGGGTCGAATTCCTTCCTCCGTGCGCACGATCGACAGGTGGCTGCCTTCGATGATCATGCGACGGATCTTGCCGACGGCGGAGCGGTCCCAGCCGTCGATCGGCGCCCAGCGGGTCCACTCGCTCGAGCGCAGGATGTCCAAGTCGTACCTGAGCTCGGGCGGACTGTAGTGGTAGGCCGCCAAGTGATAGGTGCCCAAGATGTAGTCTTGGCGGTACTCCGTCGGGACCCGGCGGCCGCGGTCGAGATACGAGAGTGCCCGCTCCACGGCCTGTTCGGCCCGGCGTCGTGTGCGCACCCCGCTGTAGCGCGCCTTGAGACCCGAAGGTCCGAGGCTGGCTCCGCGACCGCCGAGGATGCTCGGGTGCCGGGCGTCGATGATGATGGTGCGCGGCGTGGGAAGGCCTTGCCGCTCCCTCAGGGTCGCAATCTGGTAGGCGACCAGCGCACCAAACGAGTGCCCTGCCACGATGCAGGGTCGCTCGCCGTGGCGATGCAGCCACTCCCCGTGCGCGTGCTTGCCCAGGGACTCCACCGTGGGGAACTGAATGCGCTCTCCTTCGGAGCCCTGATGGTGATAGCCCCAGATCTCGAGCTCGGGCCCCAGGACGGGAGGCAGCAGGCCATTGGCCTGGTCACCGTGAACCAAGAAGAGCGGCAGACCCTTCCCGCCCTGCGTTCCGGGCTGGATGCAGTAGAGCCCCTTGTGCCCGAGCGGAGCGCTCCAGGGCGTCGACATCGGTGCTTCCTCGTCGGGTGAGCCAGTCACGCCCAGGCGACGCATGGCGCTGCGCAAGCCTTCCACCGTCGGCTGAGCGAAGAAGTCGTTGACGGCCACCTCGACACCGAACTCGGCGTTGACCTTTTCCACGAGCTGGATGGCGAGCAAAGAGTGACCGCCGACGCTGTAGAAGTTGTCCCTGGTGCCGGCGGTCGGAACTCGTAGCACGCTGCGCCAAATCTCGAGCACCTGCCGCTCGACGTTGTCCTCCGGTTCCGTAGACGGAGCAGCCTCGGACTGGACGATGACCGGCGCCGGCAAAGCCTTGCGGTCCACCTTCTTGTTGGGGGTCATCGGCAGCGCATCGAGCACCGCGTATGCCGACGGCACCATGTATGCGGGCAGGCGACCAATCAGACTCGAGCGCAGCTCGTCGAGAGCAACGCTGTGCCCGGGTTCCGGCACCACGTAGGCCGTCAGCACCTTGTCGCCGGGCTGGTCTTCCCGCACGACGACGACGCACGTCTTGATGCCGGCCTGCGCCAGGATCGCCGTTTCGATCTCACCGAGCTCGATGCGGAAGCCCCGGATTTTGACCTGGAAATCCGCGCGACCGAGGCACTCGAACTCGCCGTTCGGGCGCAAGCGAGCCAGGTCACCCGTGCGGTAGATGCGCTGCGCGGCGTCGAATGGGCTTTGGACGAAGCGGTCCTGCGTGAGGTCTGGACGCCCGAGGTAGCCTTTGGCGACACCGGTGCCGCCGATCCAGAGCTCGCCGTGAACACCCGGAGGCACCAGAGCTCGGCCCTCGTCCAGGACGTAGAGGGTGGTGTTGTCGATGGGGCGTCCGATCGTGATGTCAGCGGCGTCCGTGATGCGCTTCACCGTCGACCAAACGGTGGTTTCGGTGGGGCCATAGACGTTCCACACCTCACCGCACGTGCGCAGGAACTTCTCGGCCAGGTGCCTGGGGAAGGCCTCGCCTCCACACAGGACCTTCAGCTTGGGATCGCCGGGCCACGAGCTGTCGAACAGCATCTGCCAGGTGGCCGGCGTGGCCTGCATCACCGTCACGCCGTGGTCGACGAGCAGCTTCTGTAGCTGGCGCGGATTGACCGCCTGCTCGCGCGTGACGATGACGGCGCGGCCACCGGTGACCAGCGGCAAGAACAGCTCCAAGCCGGAGATGTCGAAGCTGATGGTCGTGAGCGCGAGAATGCAGTCGTCTTTACCGAAGCCAGGTTCGCGCGCCATCGAGGCCAAGAAGTTCTCGAACGCGAGCTGCGAGATCTCGACCCCTTTGGGACGTCCGGTCGAACCGGAGGTGAAGATCACGTATGCCGTGTCTTCTGGTGAGAAAGCGAGCCCGGGAGCCGTTTTTGGCTTGGCCGTCAGCTCGGCGGCGACTTCGTCCAGACACTGAACGGCGTAGTGGTCGGGGATCTGCTGGCGCAGAGAGCGCGTCGTCAGGACCAAGCTGGCGGCGGAGTCCTCCAGGATCATGTGTACGCGGTTCTGGGGGTACTCTGGGTCGAGCGGCACGTAGCCACAGCCGGCGCGCCAGATTCCGATCAACGCGGCCAGGAGCTCGACGCTTCGGTCGAGGCACACTGCAACGAGGCTGCCCGGGGTCACTCCCGCGTCGATCAGGAAGTGCGCAATCTGGTTGGCTTGGTCGTCCAGTGCGGCGAACGTATGCGAGCCTGCGCGGTCGATGGCGGCAATGCGATCGGGCTGCTCGAGAGCCAGCGCAGCGAAGCTCGCGTGCGCGGGAACATGCCGCGTGCGGGCGACCACGGGTCCGCGCGCCACTTCGACGGTCCGCTGATAGTCCTCGCTCGCGAGCAGGGGGGCAGTGGCCAGGCTGCGATCGAGATCGCCCGACGTCATTGCGGTCACCAGCTCCGAGAAGCACCGCTGCCAGACCTCGATCGTCCCCTGGTCGAAGAGATCCTTGTTGTACGACCACGACACCTCGACGCCGCCGAGGTTGTCAGTGGCGTACACGTAGAGATCGAAGGTCTCGCTCACTCGAGGCACGACGCGCAGCGCCGTATTCAGGCCAGCGAACTTGGGACGCTTTTGCGAGCGGCCCATGCCGAAGGCCACTTGAATCAACGCAGGACGGCTCGGGTCGCGGGGGCGACTCAGCTTGGGCAGAACCTCCGTGAAAGTCGCGCGCTGGTGGTCCAAGCAATCGAGCATCGTGGCCTGGGTGGCCGCGAGCTGCTGACGAATCGAAGTTGCGCCGTCGATCTGGCAGCGCAGCGGCAAGACGTGGACGCAGTGGCCCACGAGCGACTCCATCCCGGCCGCAGCCTGGCCCGACGTGGGCACGCCGCAGACGAAATCCGCCTGCCGGCTGAGGCGATGGATCAGAATTTCGAACGCCGTCAGAAGAAAGCTCTGAGGAGTGACGGCCGCTTTGGCCGAGGCTCGTCGGACGGCGTCGGCCAACTCTGGGCTCAGCTGTTGGTCGAGCCGCGTAGCGCGATAGGTGCGAAGCGCGGGTCGTGGCCGATCCGTCGGCAGGTTGAGGTCCTCTGTTTGACCCGCCAGGTGCTTGACCCAGAAAGCCTCGGACTCGGCCGCCCTGCCACTCCGGCGGTACTGCTCCTCTTGCGCCGCGTACTCCGTGAAAGCGCGAGCGGGGGGGAGATTCGGCGCGCGTCCTTCGTGGTGCGCACTGTAAAGCTCGCCGAGCTCGCGGATGAGAATCTCCCAGGACGAGCCGTCGACCGCGACGTGGTGCGCGCACAAGACGAGAATGCTCTCGCGCTCCGCGAGCAGGAGGAGGCGACCGCGCAAAAGTGGGCCGTGCGCCAGATCGAACGGCGTGGCCACCTCGGCGTTCATCAGGGTGCGCGCCTGCTCGCCCGCGGCGTCTTCGGCCAAGGTCCTGAGGTCGTGCCGTTCGACGGGAACGAGCAAGCTCGGCGCCGTCACGCACTGGCTACCGTCGTCCGAGAAGGTGTGGCGCAAGGCTTCGTGGCGTGCTGACAAGTCGGCCAAGCTGCGGGTCAGCGCAGGCTCGTCGAGCTCGCCATCGAACAAGAATGCTCGGCACTCGTTGTAGGCGAGGTTTGCCGTGGGGCCGCCGATGCGGGTGGCCACCCAAATTTCTCTTTGGCTGGCCGTGAGTTCCTGGACGCCGTCCGTGCGCGTCGCCTCCCCGCTCGACGTGGTCTCGAGCGGGGCTGGCTCCACCGTTGCTGCAGTGGGGAGGAGCGCTTGCAGGAGCGCCTCGATCCGCGAGAGCCGGCCATCGAGTGCGCGCAGATCGTCGGGGAGCGCCCGCGCTGGAGAGCCACCAGCGTCGTGGGGAGCGACCTGCCCGAGGGCGCCTGCTGGAAGAGCTGCTGCGTGTACGCCGTTTTCTGCTTGCGGTGGCGGCTGGGGCGTCCGGGGCGGTGGCGCTTCTGCCGAGATGTGGCTCGCGAGCAAGCGGGGCGTTCCCAGCCGTTCGAAGAACAGGCGCACGGGAACCTGCAGCGAGAACTCCTGCCGAATTTTTGCGCCGAGCTGCGCGAGCGCGAGCGAGTCGAAGCCCAGCTCGAGAAAGCGCAGATCCAGGTCGGCATCGTCGAGGGCGCGACCGAGGCGTGACTCGAGCAGCGCCTTCAGCTTGGTGAGCGCCGCGCTTGGGTCGGTCTCGGCGGTGGCAGGATTCGCGGGCGCTGCCTTCCCGCTCGTATCGGTAGACGCTGCCGCGCTCGGTCGGTGGTTCGACGCTGCGGCCGTCGGCGGCTCCACCCAGTGGCGCTTGCGGCGGTACGGGTACGTGGGCAGGCGGACGAGGCGCCGCGCGCTGGCGCCGTAGAACGCGTCCCAGTCGACGGGGCCCCCGTGGAGCCACAGAGTGCCGAGGCACGTGAGCAAGGCGTCGCCGCCGCTCAGCGCCGTTTTGGGATGTCCCAGCGTTTCGATCAGCTTCCTGGGGCGGTGCGGAGCGTCCACCAGCTTGGCGACCGAGGTCACCAGAGTGACGCCGGGGCCCACCTCGACGAAAATGCGCGCTGGATCGTCCGCGGCCGTCCGAGCGGCGTCGGCGAAGCGGACAGGGTTCCGCAGTTGCTTGGCCCAGTACTCGGGCGAGGTGGCCTCCGCATCGGTCAGGCGCTGGCCCGACATCGTCGAGACGATGGGGATCCGGGGCGGTTGCGGCTCAGCTCGTTCCACGGCGAGACGGAACTCGTCCAAGATGGGGTCCATCATCGCCGAGTGAAAGGCGTGCGACGTGTGTAGTGCGCGAACGTCGAAGCCTTTGGCCTGCGCGGCACTCTGGAAATCGGCGATGGCCTGGTGTGGGCCGGATACGACGACGAGGCCGGGGGCGTTGTGAGCGGCCAGATTGACCGTCGCGCTCAGGAGCTCCTCGATGTCCGCGGGCTCGCATTTGACGGCCAGCATCGCGCCGGACGGCATGGAGCCCATCAGGCGACCGCGCTCGAATACCAGGTGGAGCGCCGCCTCCAGCGAAAACACCTGCGCCAAACAGGCAGCAGCAAACTCGCCGATGGAATGGCCGATGAGCAAGGACGGTCGCACGCCGTAGCTCATGAGCAGATCGGCGAAAGCGTACTCCACGACGAAGAGTGCGGGCTGGGCGACGGACGTTTGCGTCAGGCGTGCCTCGAGCTCCGAATCGGCACGCTCGGGATCGACCAGTAGAAGCTCCCGCAGGTGGAAGCCGAGCTTGGGCTCCAGGATGGCAGCCGCGCGATCGAAGGTCTCCCGATAGCGAGCCGAGGTCTTGTAGAGGCCGCGACCCATGCCGACGAACTGGGCGCCTTGGCCTGGGAACATGAAGGCGACAGACCCGGGGCCGGCGCTCGCGGCGCGGGCGCGCACACAAGTGAGCTCGCGGAGGGGCGGAAGGCTCCCGGCCTCCGGCAGGACGACGCAAGCGCGATGCGCCATCGTGCGGCGCCCCCGGGTGAGGGTGAACGCGACGTCGGCCAGGTCGTCGTCCGCACGTTCGAGATGCGCGAGCGTTTGCTCCAAACGAGCATTCAGAGCGTCGGCGTCGTGGGCGGAGACCAACAGCAAGCGCTCGCACAGCGCCCTCCGCGGCTCCATCCGCTCGCTGTCCCGGGCGGACGACACATCCAGCTGCAGCTCGGTCACGCCACTTCCTCGACGATCACATGAGCGTTCGCACCGCCGACGCCGAACGCGCTGACTCCGGCTCGCCTCACCTGCGTGCTTTCCCACGGGCGTGTGCTGTCGACCACGTAAAACGGGCTGGAATCGAGGTCGAGCCCAGGATTGGGAGCTTCGAAGTGGAGGGACGCTGGCATGCGTTTGTGGTGCAGGGCCAGACTTGCCTTGATGAGCCCGGCCACACCAGCGGCGGCCGAGGTGTGTCCGATGTTCGATTTCACCGAACCGAGTGCGCAATAGGCGCGATCGGAGGTCGACTTACGATAGGCGCGCGTGAGCGCCCCCACCTCGACCGGGTCCCCCATGGGCGTCGCCGTGCCGTGGGCCTCGATGAGCGAGATGGTCCGCGGATCGATGCCGCCCAACGCCAGTGCCTTCTCGATGACCCGCTGCTGGCCCTCGACCGTCGGGGCGATGTAGCTCGAGGCGGTTCCGCCGTCGTTGTTCACGGCTGCGCTGCGAATCACCGCGTAGACCGGCCGCCGTTGCGCGAGCGCATCGTCGAGTCGTTGCAGAAGGACTGCGCCGACGCCGCACGAAAAGATGGTGCCGCTGGCCCCCTTGTCGAATGATCTCGTCGATCCATCGGTCGAAAAAATACCGCCCGGCTGATGTCGATAGCCGCGCGCTTGGGGAAACTGAATGGAGCTTCCTCCCGCGAGCACGGCCTGCGTTTCGCCGCGCCAGAGGCTTTGGCAGGCGAGCGTCACCGCGAGCAGTGACGTCGAGCATGCCGACTGCACCGTGGCTGCCGGTCCTTCGAGACCGAACATCTGCGCCGTCCTCGTGGCGACGTAGTCGCGATCGTTGAGGAGCTGCGTCTCGTACACGTCGACGTCCCCGTTGCGGACGAACGAATCGAGGTACGCTCGGTCGCGAGCAATGTTGGCCATCAGGTAGTTCCCCCGCACGCCGATGCCCATGAAAACCCCGACATTGCGCCCAGATTGTCCGGGATCGAACGCGGCGTCTTCACAGGCATCCCAAGCGCACTCGAGCCACACGCGATGCTGAGGATCCATCAGGGCGGCTTGCCGTGGGGTCAGGCCGAAGAAGTCGGCGTCCCAATCTTCCGCGTAGTCGATGACACCTGCCCTGCGAACGAAATCCGGATCCGACTGGATCGCCTCGAAGTCGATCTCGTTCTTGCGCAAGGTCGCTTCGTCGAGCGTCGAGATCGTCTCTCGTTCTTGCACCAGGACGTCCCAGAACTCATCCAGGTTCCGCGCCCCGGGGAACCTGCAGGCCATTCCGACGATTGCAACCGGCGGCACCGTCGCTTGAGCAAAGTTGGGAGCGGGCATGGGGACTTGGTCAGCTTACCGCTCGCGTCCCCGCGGGAAAAGCCATGTCGAAGCGAGTCCGGCCGCGCACGCCCCTTCCATTCTCGCTGAAGCTTCGACGGTCGAGTCCACGCGAACGCCGCACGAGTCTCGGGCAGAGGGCCGTCACCAGCGTGATCCACGCCGGGCGGCGGGCCGTTCGCTGACCCGTTCGCTGACCCGTTCGCTGGGCGCTAGCCGAGCGCCTGCAGGTGCTCGATCCGCGACTTGAACGTGGTTTCGAAGTCGTGCGCAGCGGCGAAGGTGCGCGCAGTCTCGGATTTCAGAGCAAGCTCACGCCGCTCTGCGCTCAGCCTCGCGATCACGTCGGCGATGCCATTCACGTCGTTCATGTTCGCGAGCCACCCGACGTCGGCTCGTCTCAGTAGGCCGGCGAAAGCGCGATTGTCGTAGCCAACGATGGGCACGCCGCACGAGAGAGTCTCGAGGTACGTGCAGGAAGGGTCCGATTGGCGATGCAAGCAGACGAAAAGGTCGGTTTTTTCCCGAATTTCGGGGAGCAGCCGACTATAGAAGTCGACGGCGCCGGGCAGGTGGACGACCTCGGACAATCCTTGCTCCGCGACCTCGCGACGCAGCGCCTGGTCGAGGTCGCCGGTTCCGTAAATGGTGAGCTCGAACGGACAATTGCGCGCCCGGAGTGCCCGAGCGACGCCCAGCAGATGATCGGCACCCTTCATGGCAATGAGCCTGCCGGAGAACGCCAATCGGAGGGCCGGCTGCGTCTCGAGGCGGCGCAGTCTCTCCCGCAAGGCATCCTGGAGGACGACGTCCGTGGCCCGCACGCGCGTGTCGAAGTAGAGGAGGCGGCTCGGCTGGGCCGCGTACTCTTCGAAGGCGGGTAGGCCGTTGCACTGGAGACCCGCCGCTCCCCGAAACGCGCGCCGGCGTGCTCGCTCGGTATTCCAGACGTAGAGCTTGCGACGAGCACGAACGACCGGGTTTCGGGTGCTGAGCTCCGCGATTTGGTACCTGGTCTCCGGGATGTACTCGATCGTGTAGACGCAGGGGATGCCGCGCGCTCGGCACAGTTCGGTCAGGTGAAACTGACTGGCGGTGTCGCCCGAGGCCAACACCACGTCGCCGGCGGCCAGATGCGTGGCATCGATGCTCTCCATCGAGGCGACCAGGACCACTTCGAAGGGCGCCTCCTTTGGCTCGAGGGTGACGGAGCCGAACGCAGGGCCCGGCCCAGCGGACGAGGTCAGAATGCAGGTGACCGGCCCTGGCCAGAACCTGACGTACTCGAGCATCCCGTCGTAGAATTTGCGGTCGAAGACGAGCCGCTCGCCATCGCGCCAAATGGGCGAAGGCGGGACAACGACCAGGCGTCGGTTTTGCCGTCCGTCGACGTTCACGCTCCCGGCGACCATGCGCAGGCGCGAGTCTCCCACATTCCCCAAGGGAGCGCATCCTCGCTACCCGCGCGCCCGGGTCCACGCGGGCACGGCTCGAAGTTGGTGGGCGGGGCGCGCTCGACGCTCCCGCCTAGTCCTCTTCGATCGCCCGGACTTTGGTCTTACCGAACGGGCCCGGGCCCTTCGTGCGCTTGATCGTGTAGCGGTCCTTCGGGTTCGCCATCGTCACCACCTCGAAGAATGCGTCGACGAACTCTTCGACGCTCATGGCACGCTCGGCAATCGGCCCACGGATGTACTCGAGGAGGTCGAGCAAGCGGCGATGCTCGGGCGCGTCCTTGTAGCGGTCGGCATGTGCCGTCTCCTGCTTTTGCCAAAGTGGCGTCGAAATGCTGTCCGGCGCGATGACGATCACGCGCACGCCGAGCGGCTGGACCTCGATCCGCAGGGTCTTGGAGAGCCCTTCGAGGGCATGCTTGCTGGCGCTGTACACGCCAAAGAAGGGGTTCGGATTCTTCCCGCTGACCGAGCTGATGTTGACGATCAGGCCGGGCTTTCGGCTGCTGTCGCTCGGGCTGAGGTAGCGGATCAGCTGCTGGACGACTGCGAGCTGGCCGACCACGAGAGTCTCGAACTGGCGGCGGACGTCGGCGAGCGGAATGCGAAGCAGTGGAGCCATCTCCGTGGCCCCTGCGTTGTTCACCAGAACCGCCAAGGGGCGACCTGCTAGCGCGGCGGTGATCGGGCCGTGGGCCGCGGCGATGGAGGCCTCGTCGGTCAGGTCGAAGACGACCGAGGAGAAGCCAGGGCCCAAAGTCTTCTCGAGCTCTCGTCCGGCGTCGGCCGAGCGGACGCTGCCGATGACATCGTAGCCGGAGCTCAAGAACCTCCGGACCATTCCCAGACCGATTCCGGACGACACACCGGTGATGAGTACGGCTTCTCTCAAGTGGCTCTCCCAGCTTGGACCGAGCGGTCGCCCGCCGACCTCGCGCGCCGGCGAGCGTACCGGTGCCGTCGGGAATCGCCAGCGTCGGTCGGGCGAGGACGATCGCTGACCCAGAGTCGGTGCTTCATGCCAGCGCCCCGGTCTCGCCCGAGATGGTGGTGGCGGAGCGGGCGAGCCATCCCGGAAGCCTTCCGCGGCCAGCGCAGTCGTGCTCTCATGCCCGGCCGAAACGATGGGATCAGCATCGGCTTCACTCTCGCGGTTACCTGGGCACGTCCTCTGGCGTCCTACGAGTAGCGACATTCTGGTTGGAATCGGGACGCGAGTGCTCGTCGCCATCGCGCTCGAACGGTGGCGCGACGCGCGAATGTCACCGAGTGGCCAGGCTTGGCGGCCCCACCTCAATCGAGTACGAACGGCATGGTCAAACCGAAGTTCGGGCGCGAACTTCGGCCTTTGAAGTCGGGGTCAGGTCAATAGCAAGCTCATGAAGCGGTTCCTGCGCAGACTGGCGGCGTTCGTGGGGGTGGTGATCGTCGCCTGTGCGGCCCTGTTCGCCGCTGTGATTGCGCTCAATCGTCAGGCAGTTGGCTCGTGTCGCTTGGGCGATGGTGTGGATTCCGTCGTCATTGGCGATTCTCACACGGCCTGGGCCATCGACGGAGGCGCGGTGCCGGGATTGCGCAACGTTTCCCTGAACGCCGAAGGGTACAAGTACACCTACAGGAAGCTTCAGCACCTGCTGAGCTCGAAGCAGCACGTGAGGCGCATCTACCTCGCCTTCAGCTACGCCAATCTCTCGGCCTACTATGACGAGTACGTGACGGGCGCGACGTTCAGGATGTTCGCCGATCGCTACCTGGGCGTATTTTCCACCGCCGATCTGCTCGAGCTCTTGCGGAACAGTCCGACAACGGCACCCGATCTGTTCCAGCGACTGCTCCGAGGCGGGCTATCCACTGGTCTTCGGCAAAGATGCACGCTCTATGCCGACTTCTTCAGCGATCCTTCGAGCCGCAAGTTCGAAACCTTTCGCTTCGATATCATGAAGAAGCGAATCGACGAGCAGTACTACGCGGATGACGACGTCTTGCAGGGGCAGTCAGCGCAGAACCTGTACTACTTGGAAAAGATCATTCACCTCGTGCGAGAGCACGACCTCGAACTCGTGATGCTGAACACCCCACTCCACCCTGAGTACAAGAAGCGCATTCCTGCGCGGTTTCTCGAGCTTCACGCGAGCGTTCTCGAACGTCACGGCGTTCCGTCCTTCGAGTTCGACGGGCTCCAGCTCGGCGACGCCGAGTTTCTCCCCGACGGAGATCACGTGAACTACCCGGGCGCCCTGATCGCGACTCGCCAGTTTGCGGAGTACCACCGCGCGCACCCGCTCACGCAGGAGAGTGGCTTGTGAGCGTCGCCATTCGTGACTTCAAGGCACTGCGAAAGCTGGTGAAGAGCGGCGCGCCGGAAGGCGCGCCGAAGGTCAAGCTTGCGCTGCTGGGTGACTCAGCGACTCAGTTCTTGGCGCAGGCCATCCAGGGAGTCGGAATCGCCCGTGGCCTCGACATCGATGTTTGGGAGGCGGACTTCGACCAGGTCGAGCGGCAGCTCTTGGACGGCACGTCCGAGTACCATGCGCTCGGTGCGAACCTGACAGTCATCTTCAAGGCGACGCACAAGCTGCTGCACGGCTTCAACAAGCTCGCGCCATCTGCCAGGAAGACCTTTGCGCGAGACACGATGGCGGATTTGGAACGGCTCACGGCGGCCGCGAAGTCTGGCGGCGGTCGCGTCATCGTCTGCAACTTCCCCGAAGAGGACGATGCCATCTTCGGGCAGTTCTCTGCGAAGACGCCCGAGGCGTTCATCCATCAGCTCCGCCACCTGAACGTGCTGCTACAGGAGCTGGCGGTTCGCGACGCAGGTATCTTCGTCTGCGACCTTTCCGGCATTCAGAACACCATCGGGCGTGTGCGCTTTTGGGATGCCGCCATCTACACGAACACGGAGATGGTCCTGAGTTTGGACGCGCTGCCGCTGGCCGCCGAGGCGATCGTGAAGATCGCCGAGGCGCTACGCGGCACGTTCAAGAAGTGCGTCATCTGCGATCTGGACAATACGCTCTGGGGCGGCGTCATCGGCGATGATGGCATCGAGAATATCCAGATCGGCCAGCTGGGCATCGGCAAGGCGTTCAGTGCTCTCCAGCAGTGGGTCAAGAAGCTGCGCGAACGCGGGATCATCGTCTGTGTCTGCAGCAAGAACACCGATTCGGTCGCGCGTGAGCCGTTCGAAAAGCACCCCGACATGGTGCTGCGGCTCGGCGATGTCGCGGTCTTCGTCGCGAACTGGGAGAACAAGGCCGACAACATCCGCAAGATACAGCGCATCTTGAACATCGGCTTCGATTCGATGGTCTTCCTCGACGACAACCCGTTCGAGCGCAATCTGGTGCGGAAAGAGCTGCCGTCGGTCACGGTGCCCGAAATGCCGGACGATCCAGCCCTCTGGCTCGACTTCCTGAGTGCGGAGAACCTGTTCGAAACCGCCTCCCATTCGGAGGCGGATGCCGGACGCACCGAGCAGTATCAGGTCGAAGCAGCGCGTGTTGCCCTGCAAGAGTCGTTCACGAACGAGGACGACTACCTGCGGAGTTTGGAGATGGTCTCGGAAGCCAAGCCCTTCGACGGTTTCTCGGCGCCGCGCGTCGCCCAACTCTCGCAGCGCTCCAACCAGTTCAACCTGCGCACCGTCCGCTACACCGAAGATGACATCAAACGAATCATGAGTTCGGCGGACTACGTGACGCGCTCGTTCACCCTGCGCGACAAGTTCGGCGACAATGGGCTCATTTGTGCGATCATCGCCGAGAAGCGTGAGAAGCACTTGTTCATCGACACCTGGTTCATGAGCTGCCGGGTGCTGAAGCGCGGGATGGAAGCATTCACCCTCAACACCATCGTCGAGCTCGCGCGAGCCAGTGGTTACGAAACCGTGGCCGGTGAGTACCTGCCGACCGCCAAGAACGAGATGGTGCGCGACCATTACAGCCAGCTGGGGTTCGTCTGGACGGATGGCCTCTGGCTCTTGCACGTCCCTGCGTACACACCCATGAACACTCGCATCGAGCCCGCCTGAGCGGAGGACCTAGCCACATGAGCAAAAGCGAAATTCTCAGCCAAATGCAGGGCATCTTCCGCGACGTCCTCGACAACGACGCCATCGTGCTCGCCGATCACACGACGGCGAGCGACATCGAGGAGTGGGACTCCCTGACGCACATCCAGCTGATTGTGGCGATTGAAAGGCACTTCAAGTTCAAGCTGGACTCGCGAGAGATCCTCTCCTGGAAGAACGTTGGAGAAATGGCTGACGCCATCTTGAAGAGGCTCGGATCGTAGGTGCTGTTCAACTCCCTCCGATTCCTGCTCTTCTTTTCCGTTTTCTTCGCGCTCTATCACGGGCCGGCAAAGGCATTCCGAGGCGGTCAGAATTGGCTGCTCTTGGCGGGCAGCTACGCCTTTTACGCATTTGCCAGCTGGAAGATCTTGCCGCTCTTGATTCTCTTCACGGGGATCTTTTACGCGCTCGGAATCGCGATCGAGCGCGCCACGGAGCCGAGTCGGAAGAGCCTTTGGACGGGAGTTGGCGTGGTCCTCGGTCTTGGTGGACTGCTCTACTTCAAGTACACGAACTTCTTCATCGAAGTATTCGCCGACCTGCTGTCGGGGCTCGGGTTTCGCGTGCACGCGCCGACCCTGTCCATCCTGATGCCCGTTGGCATCAGCTTTTGGACCTTTCGGCTACTGAGCTACGTGATCGAGATCGGTCGCGGACGGCAGCGTGCGAGCTACGACAAGGTGGAGTTCGCCTCCTACGTCGCGTTCTTCCCGTGCATCTTGTCCGGCCCCATCGATCGGCCTTCACAGTTCCTTCCCCAGCTGGAAAAGCAGCGCGATTTCGACGAGGCGCTCGCGGTCGACGGCCTACGTCAGATCTTGTGGGGCTTGTTCAAGAAGGTCGTCGTTGCAGATCAACTGGCAGAGGCCGGTCAGAAGCTCATCGCAGACCCCAGCCACTACTCGAGCGGTGGGCTGTTCGTGGGGATGTTCATCTTCCTCTTGCAGATGTACGCCGACTTCTCTGGGTACACCGATATGGCTACCGGCGTCTCGAAGCTCTTGGGGCTGCGGATCGCCAAGAACTTCAACTACCCGCTCTTCGCCCAGAACATCGCCGACTACTGGCGCCGCTGGCACATGTCGCTGACATCGTGGCTCACGGACTATGTCTTTCTGCCGCTCAACATCAAATGGCGGGACAACGAGAACGTCGGGATGGCGGCGGCCATCATCGTTACGTTTCTCGCGAGTGGCTTGTGGCACGGTGCCAACGAAACCTTCGTCTTGTGGGGCCTCTATCACGGCCTCCTGTACGTGCCGTTGATCGTCGCAGGCACCATGTCGAAGAAGCCAAAGCTCACGACCGTTCAGTTTGGGCTCCCGGCACCGTCCGTCGTCGGGCGCGCGATGCTCACGATGGCGCTCGTGTCCTTTGGTCTCATCATGTTCAACGCCCCGACCGTCACGGGTGCCGTCGCCTACATGATCCGCATGTTTTCGCTGACTGGCTGGGAGCACGGTGTCATCGGCCAGCCGCCAACGTGGGGGCTCTTGTGGGCGTCGGTCATGCTGGCGACCGAGTGGTTCGCCCGCGAACGCGAGCATGGTCTCGCGGGACTCGTCAGCCTCGCGAGTAGCAGACGGCGCATGGCGCTCTATGTGGCTCTCACCTTGTGCGTCGTCGTTGCGTCCGGACAAGACGTCGGTTTCGTGTACTTCCAGTTCTGATTCCGGGTCGGACACATGGGAAGCGGATCGCAGAGCAGTACCCCAAGCGGCGCGGAGGGCCGCCGAGGCCCACGCAAGGCCAAGGTGAAGAAGCGCTACATCCTCGCGATCCTCGGCCTTTTGGGCCTGGGAGGGGTCGCCGCGCACTTCGCCCGGCCGGTGCTGGGTTTCTACTACTGGGAATGGCGGTCCGGGGTGGAGGACCTACCGTATCGCGGCGGTACGGTGTCGTATCGGGACTTTGGCCGTGGTGACCCGACGGTCGTGATCGTCAGTGGCATGTCGGTGCAGAAGGACAGCTACTACGATTTGCAGCGCAGACTGTCCGCCGTAGCCCGCGTGATTTCCTACGATCGTCCCGGCATTGGAGGGTCGACGCCCAACGTCGAACCGAGGACGCTGCCGTACATCGACCAGGACATGAAGGGGATCTTGGCGGCGCTCGGAGCACCTCCTCCCTATATTTTGGTCGGGCATTCACTCGGCGGACACATCATCCGCTACTACGCGCAGCACCATCCGGGCGAGGTCGTGGGTCTCGTATACCTGGACGCACCGCACGAGGATTGGCCCAAGTACATCCGCGAAACTTGGGCTCCGGAGGAAGTCGCCTCGTACTTCAAGTGGTGGACCCCAGAGAACAAGGGTTACGTCGGCGTACGCCTCGAGGAAATGCTCGCGTACGAGACCAACTGTGACTTGATCCGCGGGGTGCTGAGTCCGGCGGACATCCCAGCCCTCATGCTGACGGGCAACAACGCCAAGCACTTTCGCGCGGCGGATCCGGGTCAGGCCGAGGACCGCAGCAACTGGGCTCGCATGCAGGCTTCGATGCTCGACGGCGTGAAAGATCAGAAGCGACTCGTCAACTGGGAGGTCGGCCACATGATGTATCGGGATGACCTGGACTGGGTCGCGGGTGAAGTCATCGGCTTCATCCGCAAAGTGCAGATGAGCCCGGCGAGCCACCCCGGACCAGCGCGCCCTTCGCCGGAGCCTAAGAGTAGCCCATGAGGGGCGGCATCCGTGGCTTCCGGCATGCCGCGCGCGCTCCCCAGCGTAGGTTGATGGCAGGCGCCCCTCTACGGCGCCCTCCAGCTCGAGCGGCGCTGCGCGAAGAGCCAGGAAAAGAGCTCTGGTTCCGCGAACGCGCGGTCCCAAGTGATGTGGCCGACGTCGGGGTATTCGGTGTAGCGGACCGGGCTTTCGAGCTTGCGTAAGGCGTCGACGAGCTCGCGTGAGTTGGTGGGAGGGTTGCCCTTGTCGAGGGCTCCGTGGAACGCCCAGATCGGCATCTTCGCCATGACCGGAGCGCGACTGGGATCGCCGATGCCCGTCATGGGCACCGCGGCCGCGAACGGGTGGTCCTCGTGGCGGGTGATGATGTCCCACGTGCCGGCGGCGCCCGAGGACTCTCCGATGAGATAGACGCGATCGGGGTCGATGGGCAGGCGCTTCATCAGGTCTTCGATCAAAAGGAGCGTGAGTCGCACGGCGTCGCTCTCCTCGCGCTCGCTTTGGACGTAGTTGCGGTGGGGCGAGTGCTTCTCTCCACGAACCCACTTGGCGCCTTCGGGGCACTGCGGGGCGAGCACGAACGACGGCTCCTGGTCCTGAGCTCGACCGAGGAGCTGGCCGACGTCCGCAAGTCCGAGGTGGAAGACGTTGTCCTTTCCGCGCGCGCCAGACGAATGCAGTAGGACGATCAGGGGGGCACGGAGGGCCGCATCGGTGCGTGCCGGCAAGTACAGCCGGTACGGGAGTTCGTGCTCGAAACCAGCCCGACTCGCGACGCCTGCGAGCATCCGCCGTGCCAACGCGTGCTGTTCGGGGCTCGGGACCGGCCGCTCGTCACACGCGAGGACCAGCGCCAGGGACAGAACAGCGAGGGCGCGCGGTCGACTCGGAGGGGTGTTCATGGGCCGCAGATCAGAGCAATTACTCAAAGTTTCGTCACATGCTCCGACAAAAATGCCTGGGCAAGCTGCTAGCTGGATCACGTCGTCCAGGCCACTTCACTGGTTACGGATCACCGTGACACTGATGAAACATCGCGCTCCGAACTTCGGAGGCGCTCGGAATCGTTGGCGTCTAGTTTGATTGAAGTGCCCGCCCTCTTAACATTTGGCCATGTGGACAATTGCCACAGTGACTACCGCTTCTCGCTTGGTGAAAGGACGCGTTCAGTTAAAGTGGCGGGCATGACGCTCGACCATCGAACACTCGTCACCAGGGTCGCCCTGGGTGGCGCTCTCCTCGCCGCCAGCTTGGTCGGCCTTCCCAGCTGCGGGTCCGGGGACGGCTCGGGAGATGGGAACGGAGGCGATCAGACGAGTTCCGGAAGTACCAGCAGCACCGACGGCAGTGGCGCCGGCATCAATGCTGGTGACGGCGGGTCGGGCATCGGCAATACGGGTGGCAATTCGCTGGGGCAGGGCGGCGAGAACAACGTCCCCGACGAAAGTGAGTGCGGCGACGGGATCGACAACGACGGCGACGGCCACACCGACTACGCGCTCGACCCGGGTTGCTACGGGCCTTGGGATGCGACCGAGGCAGCCGGGAGTCGCGACGACGAGGGCGGCTTCACGACGTTCGACTTCGAGGACGACACGGTCGTCATTTACGTAAGCGCCGATGGAGACGACAGCAACGACGGCACCACGCCCGAGACGTCAGTGGCTACCATCGAGCACGCCGCGACCCTCGTTCGCGACGGCGAGCACGACTTCATTCGACTCCGGCGCGGCGACACGTGGCGCGATCCGAACCTGGGTCGCTTCCTCAGCGGCCGCGATGCGACGCACCCGCTGGTGCTCGGATCGTACGGCGAGTCCCTCGAGCTGCCGCGCATCGAGGTGGGCCAGGCATTCATCAATCACGACGGCGCGAGGAAGGATTACTTCGCGCTGATGGACCTGCACATCGTCGCCTACAAGAAGGACCCGTCCGATCCGGAGTTCGATGGTGCATCGAACGGCTCACTGCGTCTGGTGGGCAGCGGCAACAGTATTCTGGTCGAAGGTTGTCACTTCGAGTACGCCGAGATCATCCTGCAAAGCTACGGTGAGGGCGTCTACGACGACACGGAGATCCGCGCGAACGTGTTCGAGAAGGCGTATCACGTGGACACCTGTGTCGAAGGAGATCCGAACGGCAACTCCGATCATCGACCGTCGGGCATCTACGCGAGCCACGTCAATCGGCTGCTCGTGGAGGGCAACGTGTTCGATCACAACGGCTGGAACGAGGATGTCGACTCAGCTTGTGCCACCATCTACAATCACAACGTCTACCTGAACGGGAACAACGTCGTCATCCGGGACAACGTGTTTGCCCGCGCTTCGAGCATCCACGTCAAGATGGTGTCCGAAGGCGCCAACGAGGGCACCGGGACACGCGTGCTCGGCAACTACTTCGTCGAGGGTGAGATCGGTGTTTCGTTGGGCGGAAATAGCAGCCAACCTTTGCGCTTCGTCGACTCGGAAGTCGCCGACAACGTGTTTTCCGATATCGGCCGCAGCGACCCAACGGGCCGCGGACTCGCGTGGGCGGTGGACATCGTGGACAACGAAGGAACGCTCGTCTCGGACAACCTGATCCTGAATCAGCACACCCCGGGCGTCGACAATTCCTACGGCATTCGCATTTCGTCGAGTTCGGCGCACGACGTGAAGGTGCGCGACAACACGTTCTACCGCATCACCTATCAGAGTCTGGTGAACGACGTCTCCGACGATCACGAGGCCATCGACGTCTCGGGCAACACCTTCGTCGACCCCGAGCTGAGTTCGCGCCTGATCGTGCAAAACGGCTCCTTCTCCGCCTACACGTACAGCTCGAACCGCTACTATAGCTCGGCTCCGGCGGACACTTGGTTCTCGCCCACGGGGACGAGTGGTCGCACCGACGTCGAAGGTTGGGTTGCGGCGAGCGGCGAGACCGACGCCGAGGAGCTGTCGGCGCCGCCCAACTACGTCGATCCGGAGCGCAGCATCGAGACCTACGCGCAATCGCTCGAGCTCGGCAGTACGCTCGAGGAGTTCATGGGGCACGCCGTCCAGCAGACGCGGCTCCGCTGGTACTACGAGCTGTCGGCGCCCGCGATCAACGGCTACATCAAGGCCGGCTTCGAGGAGAACTGAGCCGACGAGTTGGGGTGCTGAAAAAGCACCCCGCCAGAAGCGCCGCCGACGGGGCGGCGCCTCGAGTCCGCCAGACGTCGTCGAGCCCCGGCTACCAGCGCAGATCGCCGGCGGTCGCGCGCCGGTAGGCCCGCTCGAGGGCGATTCCGCGCTGCAAGGCTCGCAGGCAGGCCATGACGCCGCGGATCGGCAGCTTGGCGTCGAGCTTGAGCTCGCGGAAGGACGCGAGGCACCGATTCCAGCGAAAGACGCCGCGGCCGCGCGAGGACAGCTCGTGCTCGAAGCGGCGCACCAGCCAATCTGGGTCTGCATCGTAGTGCGCCTTCAAGAAGGCCTCGGCGTCCTCCGTCTCCCACAGGAGCGGGTAGGCCACGAAGTTCATGTGGCTACCGAGCTCCGTGCGTTCCTCGTGCCGGATGGCGCCGCCCAGGGACTGCTCGACTTCGAAGTAATGGTACGTGCTCGGGTGGGCGACGATCAGCCCATCATCGGGCTCGCCAGAAAAGAACCGCGTACGCAGGCAACCGGCCAAGAATCCGTCTTCGACCAGGAGCCCGCGCGGCATCCAAATGCGCTGGGCCCAGTCGACGCGCATGGCGTAGAGCTGCCCGCAGATGACCCCGTTCTTGTGGCCCGACGAGCTGCGTGACGACAGGTACGGCACGAGCTTTCCCAGCTGAAACGGAATGGGACGTTTGCTGGGCTTGCTGGTCGTGGCCAGCACGTTCGGTCGCTCGCGCAAGAGCGCCACCAAGGCACCGAGGTCCGTCTCACTCAGGTCGACGTCCGAGTCCAGAAAGATGGCGACGTCCGCGGTCGAGTGGCGGGGCAAGACGGTATGTGCCGCGTGATTCCAGGCGTTGGCCTTGCCGCCGCGCTCGATCTCCTCGACGTGAGCCTTGGTGGCGAGTGGCAGCTCGGAAATCGCCTGCTTTGCCACGGCCACCGTCCGATCCCGGCAGCCATTGGCGAGCACGTAGACGACCGCCTCGCTCGCCAAGACTGGGTTCTTCGTCAGCGCGGCAGCCAGCGATGCGAGGAAATCGGCGATCGTCAGCTCGTTATTGTGCGCGAAAACGAAAAGGGGGACCGCTCGTTCGAGCCCTCGTTCATCCATGGTCCTGCCTATCGATCGAAGCCGCGTCGAAGGTAGTCGTTGATGGCGGACGCGGTCAACTCGGAACTCCAGTTTGCTCGAGTGCGAGCGCGCGCTTCGGTCAGGAAAGATTCCAAGCTGGCGTCGAATCCCAGCGCTGCCGCATAGCTCTCGATGTTGCGCCCCGGGTCACTGAAGGTCGGCGACATCGGAGTCGGCTCGTCCTGTTCCCCGGACGCGCGTCGCCATTGCTCCACGGAAAGACCGGTGCCAGCCACGCGGAACCACGCGGCGCGCTGGGCCGCACCGAAGTAGCGGTTCTTCGCGTAGCGATAGCCCTTCAGTGGACCCTCGTGGTCGACGAACACCGAGCCCTGGTCCGGATCGACGACGGTATTGTCGACGAGCATCACGGCCTCTTGCGGGCCAGTTGGCTTGACGACGATGGCGCGCCCTTGCACCCGGTAGAGCAGGTTGCGCTCGATGCGGGCGTTGCGCTGCGTCCCAGTGATCATGATGCCGTACGAGTTGTCGGCGCGTGGCTCGCGCTGATTCAGGATGAGGTTCTCGGTCAGGACCAGGTCGGCGGTGTCGGACGAATCGATGGCCCACGCCAGATTGCGAGTCGTGGGACAGGTACGACCGATGTCGGACAGCACGTTGCGGCCGATGGTCACCCGCTCGAAGCGGAAGGGCTCCTTCGTGTTACCGCCGGCCGAAATGCCAATCTCGCCTTCGACGAAGAAGTTGTCGTCGATGGTGATGTTCTTCATGCCACCGCTGTCATCCGAACGGAGCTTGACGTGGATGCTCGAGGCGCGGGCAAACACGTTGCGGGCGATGCGCAGATCGTTGCCGTTCACATAGATGTTGTGATTGTAGATGGTGGCGCACGCGGTCTCGACATCCTCGTTCCAGCCGTTGTGGTCGAAGAGATTGCCCTCGATCGTCAGGCGTTCGACGTGGCTCGAGTAGATTCCCGACGGGCGATAGTCGTGGTTGCCGCGCGGGTCGCCGGGGACGCATGTGCCCACGTGGTACGACTTTTCGATGACGTTGGCGCGGATGTCGACGTCTTCGTAGTGCGGGCCGCCGTAGCTTTGGAGCACGATTTCTCCGTACTCGAGATGGCAGCCTTCGATCAAAAGGTGACTGCCATTTCCGACGTAACGGATGAGACCGCTGCCCGTGCCGTCGAAGTCTGGATCGAGTGGATCCTTGCGGTAGGGCACGAGGTGTAGATCGACGAGCGCGACGAAGCTCCTCCGGTCACCATCGTGGTTGATGAATGAGTCGGGCACTTCGATGCGCGGTAGCTCGGGAGCATTGCCATAGGCCCCGATCACTAGGGGGTGGCTTGCGTCACGGCCCGACTTGAAGCGGCCTAGGCCGGCTTCGTGCCAGGTGTCGCCGCGGCGAAGGCGGATGAAGTCGTGCGCCCCATCGCGGACGAGCTCGCTCGCGCGGTGGAGCGTCCGTACGGGCGCTGCCAACGTACCGGGGCTTTCGTCGTTTCCGCTGGCCGCCACATACACGACGACGCTCCCTGGCTCGAACTCCCAGGTCGAAAAGCCGTCCTCGCTCGCGCGCGGGCCGCTCTTCTCGGTGCGGTCGCTGCGCCCGTAACAGCCGGGGTCGTAAGCCCAGTCGGTCAGCCCGTCACCATCGTTGTCGATGCCGTCGGTGCACTCCGTTCCCGTGGCAGGAGAGGTCGCTTGTTTCTGCTGCAAGGTCCGCGGCTGCTCGGACACGTGAGCTTGCGTAACGGAGCCCGACGTGGGGCGTGGCGTGGCTGCTGGCTTGGGATCCAGCCGGTTCTGCACCGCCGGACTACAGAAGGTGAGCGCGAGCCCGCCGCTCAGAATGCCGAGGGCCACGAGGAACCCCCACGCTCGGGTCAGATTCATCTGAAATTGCCTCGGCGGTCAGCGTACCACGGACGAGGGACTTACGTTCGCTCAGGCTCGAGCAGAAGAGTGAGCACTGCCTCTCCTGGCACGGCGATCGACGCCAAAGCCGGCCCTCGCTCGACCAAGGAGCAATCGTGACCTCGGTCCGTCAGGTAGCTGGCGCGGATTCGGTAGGGTCGACCGTCCAGAACGGAGAAGCGAGTCGTGGTGGGCCGGGGGCTGCGGTTCAGGACGACGACGACGAGAGCAGAGCTCTCCGGGTCGCGAAAGCCCACCACGCTCGGTCCGGGCGCAGCGGCGACGACCTCGACCCGGCGCATGCCCGGACGAATGAAGCGAAAGAACTGCATCGCGACGAAGGTCTTCTTCGTCGGTCCGCCGAGCGGCATGAGCGAGTGGGTGTCGGCGGTCCCCGTCACGACTTGCCACGGCGCAACCAACGCGGCGTCACCTCGCGCGAGCGAGTTGAAGAGAGAGGCTCCGAGCTCGTGAAGCGCCGCTGGCCAACCGTGAGCGCCGGTGCCGCCTTCCGTGGCCCATAGGACCTTACCGTAGGGGGCGGCGAGCCGTCGAAAGGCGAGCGCAGCCTCTGGAGCGCGCTCCGTCTCGTAGCCGTCGACGTAGCCATGCGAGGCGAGTGCATGCATGCGCTCGCCCACGTTGGGCTTGGCGAAGAGCGCCTCGAGGTACATCTGATTGCCCTCGGTATCCCCGGTCATCGTCTCGGGGCCGAAGAGGCGCGGCATCGGCTCGCGCTCGTGGTCGAACATCCAGACCACGACCCGCACGAGCTCGGCCAGCTCAGTCGGTGTGTACACCGCGGAGCCGAACCAGTGCGAGAACCGCGGTTCGTTCTGCGGACTCAAGGCGTAGAGCGGAACCCCCCGTTCACGAAAGAAGCGTGTCCACTCCACCAGCAGCTTGGCAAAGTGATGGTAGCGATCCGGACGCAGCTTGTTCTGGTGGAGATAGGTTTGGCGATCATCGCCGGCTGAAGCGGGGGGAGCGCCACGGAGGTCTGCCTCGGAAAGGCCGTAGTTCTGGCGAGCGGCGTTGCCGTTTCCCGCCGAGCCGTTGATCTTCATCCAGCCGGGGGGGCTCCAGACCGAAGCGATGATGCGGATCTTGCCGCGCGAGTGTCGGTGGAGGCGTTCGGCGGTGCGCACGAAGGTCCCTCCGCGTTCACCCGAGCCCTCCAAGCTGAAGTCGCGCCGTGAGATGTCCTCCCAGCGGGCGGTTTCGACCGGTGCCGAGCCGTGCCAGAGGTCGATGCGGAGCACGCTCGCGCCCAGCTGTTCGAGGTAGAACCTGGGGAACTCGGGACCGTCGTAGAGTGCGACGAGCTCTGGGATCCAAGTGGTGATCGAGGTCCCGAAGCCCTCGATGGTTTGGTGCTCACGCGCGAGGTCGAGGCGGAAGAGATGAAGGTGCGGCTCGGTGTATGAGCACGGCTCACCTGCCAAGCCGGCGATGAGTAAGAGCGCCAGTCGGGACGCGACCCATGCGCCGGGAGACGGACTACCGCGGCCGCGGGTGTTCATGAATCACCGTGGCGCTGGTGGATGCGAGCGCGCCCGCCACGAACAGCGGCAGCCAATGGAAGAGGGAGTTGGGAATGAGGTCGAGCCCCCCAACGGCCACCAGAACTGCCAGCGTGACGAGAGTGCGGGCGTCGTCACCCACCAGGCCCAGCCGTTTGGCGGCCTTGCCGGCGCTGAACACCGGCAAGAGGAGCAAGCCGAACAAGACCGAGAAGCCGAGCAGCCCACGCTGCCCCAGCGCGCCGATCCAAGCCCCATCGACGACCGTGAGATCCTTGTTGGTTTCCGGATCGAAGACGTGGCTGCGTAGCCACCCCCCCCAGCCGAACCATGGCTTCTCGCGCCAGTTCTCGAGCAGCAGGTCTTCGTTCATCAGGCGAAACCCGAGGGAGCCGGCGCGATCCGGAGCAATCCCCTCGAACTGCGCCATGATCCATTCCGTTGGCACCCAGTTCGAGATGCGAAGGAGCGGGAACATGATGACGATGGCCGCGAGAACCTGCGCGGTGCGCAGCTGCAGCCCGAGACCCGTGAACGCCACCAGCGGCACCAGGAAGACTGCGTAGATCAGTGCACCGAGGCTCTTGCAGGAGATCAGCGCGATCGCCAAAATGACGAACACCAACCCGGCCGGGATGGGCAACATGGCCTTCTTGAAGCGCGCAAAGGCGGCGGTTGCGATCAGGGCCTGAGACAGGAAGAGCGCGACCGCGAGCCCGTGAGCCATCAGCATGATGGCTCGGAAGCCTCCTGCCCGCTTCATCTGCTGCCATTCGTGCTGAAAGAACCCGTAGAGCCGGATGTGCAAGAAGGGACTCAGGCGCGCCTCGAGCAGCACGAACGGCGCATAGAGCAGAGCGGCAATGCAGAGCGCGCGCAGGAGCGCCTGCAAATCATCGTTGGTCCGGAACACCGCGTGCCCGAGGTAGAAGGGCAGGATCGTGTGGGCAGCCTCGATGCTGAACGTGCACAGGGCGTCGTACCAGGTAAGCGCCGGCCGGACGTTCTGCGCGCCCGTCAAGGCCTCCGGGTTCGTCCAGCTGGTGAGGACGGAGTTGAAAGCGATGAGCACGAGCGCGGTGCTGACCATGCGCGTCGGCAGTGGTCGCTTGAAGACTTGCGGATGTTTGATCCAGCACGCCAAGAGCGCGCTGCCGGCCGCGATGATGTGCTTGTCGAGCTTGAGCACCGGCAGGTCGAAGACCACCCGTTCGGGCAGGACCAACGTTCCGCCCACGAGCACCAGCAGCACCGTCTTGCGTGGGCTCGAATTGCTGACGACGATCAAAGCGAGTGGCAGCCACAGGAGCATGCACACGTGTGCGATGGCGTTCGGAGAGCCCACAGTAGCTTCTAGGAGAGACCGTGCGTCGAAGGCCAGCTGGTTCCCAAGGACGAGGGGCCTGACATCGCGTATCGAATTTCGATAAACCTGGAAAGCGCGCAAGAAACGCGTCTCTCACTGTGTACCACTAGTCGCTGGCATTGTCCCCGCAGCCGGCGCGTCGGGGAGATGCGGAGCGCAGGGCCGAAGCGTAGGGTCGAAGCGTAGGGCCGAAGCATAGGGCCGAAGCGTAGGGGTCGAATGCAAGTGCGACCCGGCGCGACGGCATTGCGATCCAGCGAAGCGCTTGCACTGACCGACGGCGACGACATCGACGCGGGCGTCGCCGATTCGAGCTGTGAGCACGGGTTCGAGAGGACGGCGCGAAGAAGGTGGAATGTCAGGTACACTGGGAGTGGAGTGGTTGACTTCGTACCTATCTCACGGAAGATGACGCGCGGCATCGAGCCGTAGGTCGATTGAGCGCATGCGCAGCAGAACGAAGACAATCGCGATCTACGTTGGCCAGCTGGTCTTGGTGCTTGGGGCCCTGCTGCTCGCCCGCGAATGTACCAAGCTCGCGTGGATTGTTCCGAGCGCACTGCGTAAGCAGTCACCGCTCTCGAATGAGCACTACACGACGATCTTGATCGCCTTCGGGACCGTTCACCTCCCAGCGCTCCTGGCGTCGACGTTGCTCTACGACAAGCCCTACTTCGCGAACGCGAAGCGGCTGGTCACGCAGCTCTGCTGGGCGTTTGCCGCAACGAGCGTCGCCAGCAGCTCCGTCTTCCTGTTTACGGTCGTCCCCTTCAGCGCAAACTTCTACGCCTGGGTCTTTTTGCTCCTCGGCGGCATCTATCTCGCGAGCTACCTGGTGGCTCGACTGGTGGGTGCGGGCGCGGAACCTACGTCTGGACGGGATCTGGCCCGCCTCCTCATCAGCCCCTGGGTCGCGCTCGCGGTGGCCGTCACCTTGCTTCCCGGTGTGCTGGCCGTGACCTACAAGCGCAGTCAAGCGTTCTCCAATCTCGTCAATGAGACGAGAATGAGGCTCACGAAGTCACAGGACACGGCCTTCGCGCTTGCGGCTGCCTTTCCCGGCACCAAGTTCGACCAGCCGATGTACCTCGCCTTCCCGCCGGCGGACGCGGAGCACTTCGTCGTGCTGACGCGACCGGGGCGTCTATTGCGGTACCCGACTCGCGGTGGAGAGCCGGAGGTGCTCGTCGACCTGACCAACGAGGTCAACGGTGTCGACCGGGAGATGGGTGCTTTCGGGTTCGCCCTGCATCCGGAGTTCAACCGTGCTGGCTCCGCGAACCGCGGCTTCGCGTACGTCTGGTACACGCACGACGCCGGCGCGGTGAACCACAATCGCCTGACGCGCTTCGACATCAGCTTGGACTCGCAAGCAGCGCGCGAGGCGTCCCGTCAAGAGCTGATGGATCTCAAGCGCGCTGCCACCGGGATGCACAACGGCGGCACCGTTCTGTTCGGGCCCGACGGCTTTCTCTACGTGTCGGTGGGCGACTACCAGGAAACGGGGAATGCTCAGAACCTGGGCAAATACCTATGTTGCGGCGTGCTCCGCATCGACGTGGATCGCCGAGGCGGCGAGATCAGCGCTCCCATTCAGAAGCAGCCGCTCGACGGCGTGACGCAGAACTACTTCATTCCGAAGGACAACCCATGGGCGGCGCGCCCCGACCTGCTGGGGGAGATCTGGGCCCACGGCTTCCGCAATCCTTTCCGCATGCACATCGACCAGAAGACCGGTGACGTGTGGCTCGGTGACGTAGGCTGGGACCGCTGGGAAGAGCAGAACCTCGTCCACAAGGGCGACAATGGGCAATGGGACTACCTCGAGGGGTCACAGCCCACCGGTCGAGCGCGACCGGCGGAGATTTTGGGGCGAGAGCTCAAGCCGATCTATGCGTACCGCCAGACCGCACTGGCACGCGCCGCGCTCGGCGGTGTCCTCTACCGGGGCACTCGTTACGCCGCGCTCAGCGGAAAGTACGTGTTTGGCGACAACCAATCTGGCACGCTGACGATGCTCGATCCGGCGCATCCAGAGGTGGCTACCGACATCGCCCAGGCCTCACAGTACGGCCAGCTCGGCATCACCAGCATCACGACCGGACCCGACGGAGACATCTTCGTGACGGTACTCGGCAGTAAGCAGAACGCGGACGGTGAAGTGCTGCGCCTGGTCGAAGCTGGCAAGGCCGGGGCCGGAAGCGGGAGCGCTGCGCCCAAGGTGGCGCTCTCTGCGCAAGCGCAGGTCGAGCAGAAGTACACGTCCGTGTGCTCACGCTGCCACGGGCTCGACGGCAGAGGTGAGCCGGACGTCGAGAGCAGCGGTGGCGTCAAGCGCCCCGACTTCACATCGCCGGCTTGGCAGGCCAAGGTGACGGACGAGCACATCGCCCGCGTCGTCACGGAGGGCGGCTTGGCGGTCGGGCTGAGCCCGGAGATGCCGCCGTGGGGCACCTTTTTCAGCGAGGAAGAGAAGCCCTTCCTGATCAAGAAAATTCGCTCGTTTGGGCCCAGCAACTGAAGAAGGCGTGGTGATCTGATGAAGCACCTGATCCTCGGCTTTGCGACGAATCAGGAGGCAGAGCATCTGCTGACGTTCGCTCGTTCCGTGCGCCGTTCGCTCCCGCCGGCGGTGTGTGACGTTGTGATCGCCACCAACGCGGAACAGGTCGTACCGCCGGAGCTCCACGAGCTCGGAATCTCGCTGTTCTCGACGACCAGCTGCTACCGGCCAGGATCTCCCGCACGGCTCAAGCTGTGGAACCGTGTGCTGATGAGGCCGGCTGCTTGGCTTTGCAGCCAACCAGGCTTTGCGCGGCGGTTTCCGGAGATGGTGGCTGGATATCGTGTCGTGGCAGAAGCCCTGCTGCATCCGCACATCGGGCGTTGGATGGCGTACGAGCGCTTTCTGGCGCTCCATGGCAGCCGCTACGATCAGGTGTTTCTGACGGACATTCGCGACGTCGCCTTCCAAGGCTCTCCTTTTCCCGACGTCGCAGACGCGGCCGTATGGCTGTTCTCTCAAGACGCGCTCTTCGGTCAGGATGCGTGCGACACGGGCTGGTACGAGAGCGCATATGGCGCCGAAGCGCTCAGTGCAGTCCGAGGCAAGGAAGCTCTTTGCATCGGAACGGTGCTCGGGCCAACGGCGCAGGTGGCTCGGTTCACGAGCGAGCTAGCCGCATATTTCGCCCGAGAACCGTTTGGTCGCGTTGAACAGGCAGCTTTCAACTGGCTCTATCATAGCGGTGCGATTACGGCGAAGACGCAAGTCATGCGGAACGTCGAAGGGCCAGTCGCAACCCTGTCGAAACCTGAGCTCTTGAATCGTATCCGCGTTACGGACAGTGGCATCTTGCGCGACGGCGACGGGACCTTGATTCCGGTTGTACACATGTACGATCGCCACGCCCCCACAGCGGCAGCAATCGCCCGGCTCTTCGGGTCCGGGCACATGACTCCTGCCACATAGCCGTCGATGCAGGGCCCGCACTCGTAGCGCTCGCAGATGGCGCCGACGTGCCGAACGGGAGCTCGATTCGGCGCCAGCGCTTTCGAACGTTGGTAGACACGGTACACTGAGCCGACGAGACTGCTTCGTCTGGAGCTTCGATGGCGCGCCTTTTGGTGATCGTGGTCAACTATAAATCAGCGCGCTTGGCGTTGCGCGCTGCCGACTCCGTGCTCGCTGAGCGAGCGGACATTCCGGAGCTCGAGCTGGTGATCGTCGAGAATGACTCCGGCGATGCCGAAGAGCTCCGGCAAGGGCTGCAGCAGCCGCGTTTTGCGGGTTGGGCACGACTGGTCGTTGCCCCGAAAAATGGTGGCTTCGCGTACGGCAATAACCTCGCAGTTCGCGAAGCACTCGCGTCACCCAACCCGCCGCCCTACTACCTTTTGCTCAACCCCGACACGGAAGTGAAGCGTGGGGCGCTGCGCAAACTTCTGGACTTCATCGAGCAGCGACCCGAGGTCGGCATCATCGGCCCCAAGATCGTTCACGAGGACGGCAAGGACGAGGGCGTGGCCTTTCGCTTTCCCAGCGTTTGGGGAGAGCTCGAGCGGGGCGCACACTTCGGGCCGATCACTCGAGTCCTGAAGGATCACATCGTGGCCCAGAAGATGGGCGACGAGCCCACACCCGTGGATTGGGTGTTTGGGGCCGCCATGATCGTGCGTGCCGAAGTCTTCGCGCGGATCGGTCTCATGGATGAGACCTATTTTCTCTACTACGAAGAGACGGACTTCTGCTTGGCCGCTCAGCGCGCGGGCTTTCAAACTTGGTATTTCCCGCAGGCGGAGGTGGTCCACTTCGCGGGTCAGTCCACTGGCGTGACCGTGCGCGATCAGCAGAAGCGCCGTCTGCCGACCTATTGGTTCGAGTCACGTCGTCGCTTCTTTGCCAAGAACTTCGGACTTGGTTATGCGGCGCGTGCCGACGTGGCGCTCTGGTTCGGTGCGGCACTCTTTCGCGTGCGCATGGCAGTCGATCCCAAGGCCCGGCCCGAAACGCCGCATCTTCTCACCGACTTGGTGCGCCACTCTGCGATTCTTCCCTCGAATTGGCGGGTTCTTCCCGCCAAGACCACTTAGCTCCGGGCGCGGCGGCGATCAGCTGATCACTTCCGCGCGGCGCCGGAGCCGAACCAGCCGCTTTCGGCGAGACTTGAACTAGTGACCACTACCGATCCAGACGACGCATTCGTCGATTCGCAGAAGCGAACCCTCAAGCGCAAAGCCGTCGTAGGAACTGCCTGGACGATGGGCGGCGTCGCACTGACGCAGGCCATTCGTCTGGCGAGCAACATCGTCTTTGCGGCGGTTCTCAAGGAGGAGACGTTCGCACTGATGGCGCTGGTGAACGCCTTCATTCAGGGCCTGGTCATGTTCTCGGACATCGGTCTAGCTCCGAGCATCGTGCAGAATCCGCGCGGCGACGAGCAGGACTTCCTGGATACGGCCTGGACCATCCAGCTGATCAGGAACACTGGACTCGCCCTGATCGCCGTCGCGAGCGCATTCCCGATCGCTGCCTTCTACGCCAAGAACGATCCAGCCGCGTTCGAGATTCGCTACCTCTTGCCCATCGTTGCCGTTGGCACATTCTTGGATGGGTTTCAGTCCACGAAGATTCGCACGGCAGTGCGGCACATGCTGCGCAGTCGAGTCGTCATCGTGGAGGTGCTCACGCAGGTCGTCGCCATCGCCACGATGGTTGCGCTCGCCATCGTGACCCGTTCGGTCTTTGCATTGGCCGTGGGCGGCGCCGTCGGCAGCCTGTGTCGCGTGGTGCTTTCGGACGTGATGTTCGAGGGCCAGCGCAATCGTTTGCGCTGGGATCCGCTCGCCGCGGCCGAGCTGGTGCGTTTCGGCAAATGGATCTTCGTCAGCACGGCCATCTCCTTTCTGGCCGCTCAGATCGACAAGCTGAGTCTCGGTCGCCTGTTTCCCCTGTCGGAGGTGGGCGTCTACTCGATCGCCGCGAATCTGGCGCTCTTGACGCCGACGGTGATGGGTCACATCCAAGGGACCATCGCGTTCCCGCTGTACTCGCGCATGCTGGAGCTGAACATGACCGTGCGCGCGGTCGTGGCGCGCACTCGGGAGCCGCTGCTCGTGGCCGGAGGCTACCTGGTCGCGCTCATGATCGCTGGCGCGGAGAGCTTCATCAGCTTCGCCTACGACAGTCGCTATGCGGCAGCCGGTATGTACGTTCCCATTTTGGCCGTAGGCGCTTGGTTTGCCATGCTCGAGGGCAACTACGGTGCGGCGCTCCTGGCCGTAGGCCGGTTCCAATGGGGAGCGGCAGCGAATACGGCCAAAGTGCTCACGTTCGTGGCGCTGGTGTGGCCGGCGGGCAAGGCGTGGGGCATAGGCGGGGTGGTGGCAGTCGTCGCCCTGTCGGACGTCTCGAAGCTCTTGGTGACGGCCATTGGCGTCCGGAGCTTGGACCTCAAGGAATACGGCAAGGAAGTCTTCTTCCTAGCCCTGACGATGGCGGTCGGCGGGGGCACGATGGCAGCGGTCCACTTCGGACCGGCCTTCCTGAGAGAGTTCCCCGCAGTCGCGTTGGTGCTCGAGTTCTTGGTCGTCACCTTGGCGTTCGCACCGTTCGGCCTGCGCGTGCTGCGCGAGGTTCGCTCCTCGCGCGAACCCGCACCGGCTTCCGTCCGCGCTTGAGCTCAGGGGGCTCGGCGCCGCCGGGTATCCGCGCGCGAAAGCGGCTGCTGGCGCGAAGGTTCGTTGGGGTGACCTTGGGCGCTGAGCGGCGCCGAACGCCACGAAACGAACGGACTTGGCACGCCGTGGTCGTGCCCTTCTGCCAGCGTGCAGGCGGCCGCTTCTGTCGGCATACGCTGCGCGAAGTTGCGGAGCAGCCGGTAGGTCTGGTCCCCTTCGTAGACCGTGAAGTGGTCGTAATCGGGATAGAGCTTCCCGTCGCTCTCGATGCCCGAGAGCATCCAAAACATCGAGGCTGCGCCGCCTCGCTCGAGGACGAGCCGATTCCAGTTGAGGTAGGCGACTTCGCGGCGAGGCCAGCCATGCTCGATAGGGCCCGACGTATCGTGCTGGCGGCGCACGTGAATGCCGTATTCCTCGAGGAGCACGGGCTTGCCGACGCGGCGAGACAGGGCGACGTGATCTTCGATCCAGTCGTTACCGAAGCGGTGCCCGAGGCCCCAGTGGTCCGGGTAAAGGTGATAGGTCCCGAAGTCGACGCTCGGCAGGCGCGCGAGCGCCTCGCTGTCGACGCCGTAGGGCGCCTCGTAGGGCCAGCCGTTTCGTCCCCCCGACAGGAATCCTTCGTCGCCTACGGCCACCATGTGATTGGGATCCAGGGACTCGAGGTGACGGCTCATCTCGTCGGCCCAGCGGGTCATGGTGCCGGTGTCCCAGCCTTCTAGACTGTCGTAGTTCTCGTAGTTGAGCGTGCGCGGCTCGTTGGCGAGCTCCCAGGCGAAGATCGCTGGGTCATCCCTGTAGAGCGTTCCGTCCACGCTGTTTGTGCGCGTGACCAGGTGCGTCATCCAGTCTTTGAAGGCCTGACGGACACGCTCATCGGTGTAGAACTGGTGGTGCTGGCTGAGGCCGTACCAACGTAGGTATTGGTCCATACCGCCGAAGTCGCGCCAGTTGTTGGTGAAGACGAGCGTGACCAGAAGGCCGCGAGCGCGTGCCTCGTGCAGCACCCAGTCGAGGCGTTCGAGGCCGGTGGGGCCATCGTTGTAGGCGGGCCGCTCGGCCACCGGATCCCAGTATTGGAAGTAGAAGCCCTCCTTGTGACCGGGCTCTCGGATGTTGGGCATGGCGCCATCGAGCGATCCTCGGTCGAGGAAGGCCCAGATCCTGAGGACGCGCAGCTGCATCTTCACCGCAACGTCGAGGAGGTTTCGTACGGCCTCCATCGACTTGTACGTGAGGTAGTAGTTGTTGGCCCCCACGAAGCAGAAAGGCTGACCAGCTCGGACGAAGTACGGGCTCGGCTCGGTCGTACGCACCACAGGGGTGGGCTCGAAATGTTCGCCTGGCGGCGCAGGAGACGGACTAGCTGGAGCTTGGGTTGGCTGCGGAGCGGCGGATGCGCAGGAGCATGCCCACGGGAAGAGCAACGTGCAGGCGAGCCTGCGACCGGAAGGAATCGCCACCAGCCGTTCTAAATCACGACCGCTTGCGTACGGCAACGGACGGCGGGCAGACGCAGCTCCGAGGCCCGGTGCAGCCCCGTGACCATCAACGCCAGAGTAGCAGGGCGAGCCCAACGAAAATGAGCACGAGCGGCGCTGCCTTTTGCAACAGCAGCTTCTCGCGGAACAGAACGCCCCCGAGCGTGAAGCTGACGAGCAGACTGGCTCGGCGTACGAGTGCGATCAGCGCGACGAGCGCGCCGGGCATGGCGAGAGCGCGCAGGTAGAACTGATCGGCCAAGGCCAAGAACAGGCCGGCGAGCACGGCGCGGCGCTCGATTCGAAACGGCGCCCTCACCTGGCCGCGTTCCTTGTAGCGCATGAAGGCCCATTGCAGCCCGGAGCCGTAGAGCAAGAACCAGAACTGCAGGGTAGTCGGGGGCAGCTGCCGCTCCTGCAGGAGGTACTTGTCGTAGAGGCCACTTCCGGCGCTGAGGAAGAGTCCGAAGCCCAAGAGCGCGATCCAAGGGCTCTTGAAGTAGTCGATGCCTTCCTTCGGCCCGAGCCAGGCGAAGCCCAGGTAGCCCGCGAGGATGATCACCATGCCGAGCCATTCCACGGGAGCGGGCCGCTCGCCGTACAGCACGATGGCGCCGAGCAAGGTGAAGACCGGCGAGGTGGCTCGCAAGGGAGAAGCCACGCTGAGCGGGAGGTGCTGGATGGCCTCGTAGGCAGAGATCCAGACGCCCGTGACGAGAGCTGCCTTGCCGAAGACCAGCACGTGCTCGCCAAAGTCGAGCCAGCGCACGGAGAGGTCGATGGACGCTGCAACGTCCGGCCGAACGATGGAGAGAATGACCACCGGCACCAGAGTGAGGGTGCCGGCCGTCGTCGCGGTGACGAGCATGCGTTCGGCAGAGTCCTTCGCGACTGCGGCCTTACGCGCAATCTCGTAGCCGCCGAGCAGCAGCGCGGAGACGAAGGCAAGGAAGAGCGCGGGCACGGGGACCGCCCCGTAGCAGGTTCTGTCGCCGCTTGCCCGGTCCCGGGCCTGGGCGCTCGAAACGCTGGCGGGTGCGCCCCGGCTTTGCCGGTGTCGGCGCCAGAAGCGCTGCTACGTCGCTTGCGTCCGGTTCTTGCGGATGAGCTCCATCCGCTGGCGCGTGCTGCCAGACGAAGTGAGCGCATCGGGCGGCGTCGAGGTGACGTAGTCGAGCAGGCGCTCGACGTCGGTCTCGACCACGTGAAGTCGTGTGTCGCTGGCACCGTAGTAGATGAGGACGCGCCCACTGGGCTCTAGAATGGCACCATTGGAGAAGACGACGTTGGAGACGTCGCCGATGCGTTCGTCGCCTTCTGGTGCCAAAAGTCGCCCACCTGGACGGTGGGTCACGCGCCATGGTTCGTCCTTGTCGCACAGGAAGGCATAGAGAACGTAGCGCAGGCCGGCCGCAGTGTGGCGGACACCATGCGCGATGTGGAGCCAGCCACGAGGTGTTTCGATGGGAGGTCCGCCGGCGCCGTTCTTTGCCTCTTTGATGGTGTGATAGACGCGCGGGTCCAGGAGCGTCTCGACTTCGATTTGCGCGCTCTCCATCGATTGCGTGACGCCGTAGGCGATGCCGCCGCCCGAGCCGGCGCTGATGAAGCCATCCTGCGGTCGGGTGTAGAGCAGGTACTTCCCGTCCACGTAGCGCGGGTGCAAAACCACGTTGCGCTGCTGTGGGCTCGGGGTGACGAGATCGGGCAATCGTTCCCAAGTGCGCAAATCGCGGGTGCGTGCGATGCCGGCAGCCGCCACTGCCGAGCTCGTGTCGGTGGGAGGGGCGTCGCCATCGCGGCGTTCGGCGCAGAAAATGGCGTAGATGAAGCCGTCCTCGTGGGCGGTGAGCCTTGCGTCGTACACGTTCGTGGCCGGAACATCGCTCTCCGGCATCATGATCGGCTCGTCCCAGAAGCGGAATCCGTCGACGCCCGTCGTCGACTCGGCAATCGCGAAGAAGCTCTTACGGTCCCACCCCTCGACCCGCGCCATCAGTAGATAGCGCCCCTGGTGAAGCAGCGCTCCGGCGTTGAAGACCGCGCCGATGCCGAGACGCTCCATGAAGTGCGGATTGTCCGTGGGCGAGAAGTCGTAGCGCCAATCGAGAGGGACATGCTCCGCCGTGAGCACCGGCTGCCGAAAACGCCGAAAGATGCCGTTGCCCGGCAAGATGGGCTCGTTACGGCGTGCGAGCAGCTCCTCGTGCTGGGTAGTGAGCGCCGAGAGTCGCGAGCTGAACGTAGCGGGGAGCATCAGGGGAGCTTGCCGTGCTTCACCGAGAGATCCAGCCGGACAGGCTTGCGCGCGGAATTCACATGTGTCGGCAGGCGTAGAGCAGCTCGCCTATGCTGGTGGTGGCGACACATTGCACCGTGTCAGCGCCTCCGTAGTAGACCTTCACTTCGCCGTCGTCTTCGACGACCGCACCGGACGTAAAGACGACGCTCGGCGTCTGCCCCGTGAGCTCATAGTCTTCCTCGGGCTCGAGGATGGCTTCCTTGCATACGGCGATGACCTTGGCGGGGTTCTCGAGATCGTGCAGCGCCGCCCCCAGGCAGTACACGTAGTGCTGCGCACACTGGGTACGCACCCCATGAAAGATGTTCAGCCAGCCCTCGCTCGTGCGAATCGGCACGGCGCCAGGACCAATCTTGGTCCACGCCCATTTGACCTCGGCATTGCGCAAGACGCACTCGCTCTTGCCCCAAAAAATCAGGTCCGGCGAATAGGACAGCCAAATGTCGCCGAAGTTCCCGCCGGTGTTGGGCCGATCGAAGCGCGCATACAGGCCGCCGATCTTCGCTGGAAAGAGGACGCCGTTCCGGTTGTCGGTCTCCGAGATGAAGCCCATCCAGTCGAAGGTTTCGAAGTCCTGCGTGCGCATCAGGCTCAGGCGGCAGCCATGGCCCGAATGCGCAGCGTGCACCAAGTAAAAGGTGCCGTCGATCTCCGTGATGCGCGGATCGTAGTACATGCCGGCCGTGTACTCGCGCCAGCCTGGATCGTGCGCGGGGACGTCGATTGGGGCAGGCCGTGGCGTGAAGCTGTAGCCGTCGTCGCTGTCGGCGATCCAGATCGTGTCGCGCAGTGCTCGGTCTTCCACACGGCATGCCATGACGTAGCGACCCCGGTGCTTGATGACGCCGGAGTTGAAGACGCGTGAGACGCGAGCATGCGGAGGAAAATCGGAGCCATGCAGGATGGGCCCGCCTGGATGGCGCTTCAGGATGGGGGCTGCCTTGCCGGGTGAAGCGCTGGCGGTCATGATGCGCAGGCGAAAGTAAGGCGCTCGAGTCAGAGTGACAACGGCCTTTGGGGCGCCAGGCTCGGCAGGGAGGCGCGAGCATGACATCGGAAACGGACCGCCTGCGGGCGCTGGGCGCTCGGCTGAGCGAGCTTGCGGTGCGCTCCATGAGCCTCTGGCTCGACGCCGGGCTCGATGTCCAAGGTGGCGCCCATGGCCATTTGGATCGCCGTCATCGTCCAGTGCTCGGTCGCGCCCACGGCCCACGCGGCCCATCGGGTGAGATCCTGGGCGACCAATCGCTCGTCCAGCAGGCACGTCACCTTTACGCCTACAGCGCGTTTGCAGAGCATCACCCGGGAGAACAGCGCGCAGGGAGGTTCGCTCATGCGCTCTATCGTCATCTCTCACTAGGGTTCGATCGCGGAGATGCTTTCCTCGGCCAGCGCCATCGGGACGACGGTGTGGCGAGCGACGCGGTGCAGCTCTATGCGCAGGCTTTTGCCGTGTTCGCACTTGCCACATATGCCCGCGTGTTTGGGGTCGAAGAAGCTCGGGATCGGGCGCTCCAGCACTTCGAGTGGCTCGATCGCCGGTTCTACGATGAGCAGGCCGGCGGCTACGACCAACGACACGATGGCGGCTGGCTCCAGCTCGTCTCCGCTCCGAGCGGTGCCGTGAAGTGCGCGAACACTCATCTCCACGTGCTCGAAGCCTGGACGGCGCTGCTCAGGATTTGTCCCGATCATTTGGAGGTCCAAAGTCGCACGCGTGAGCTCGCCGAGCTCCTGGCGACGCGCCTGACACAGCCGGTCGGCTATCTGCACCCCTTCTTCGACGCCGAATGGCGCCCCGTGGGCGCTCCGCGCGTCAGCTATGGTCATGACGTCGAAGCGGCGTGGCTTCTGCTGGACGCCGAGGATGTGCTCGGTGGGGCTGGGGCGGAAAAGGGCCGCGCCAGCGTTCGGCAAGCAGCGGTTTCTCTCGTCGAGCACACGCTTCGTACCGGATGGGATCCTGCTGGCGGCCTCTTCGATCATGGTATCCCCGAGGGCACGCCCGAGCCGGCGCGGGTGCTCGACCGCGGAAAGGTGTGGTGGGCCCAGGCGGAGGCCCTACCGGGGATCTATCGGGTGTATCGCCTCACTCGCAACGAAGCGCTCATCGGGCACCTCGAGCAGACGCTGGAGTTCCTGACGGGCGTGAGCTGGGACGCGGAGTTCGGCGGCTACTTCTGGAGCGTCGATGAGAGGGGTCGCCCCCTCGGGCGTGGTGATCACAAAGGAGAGATCTGGAAGACGCCGTATCACGACGTCCGCGCGTGCCTGGTCACTGCCGGCTGGATCGCGGAGGACACGGCGGGCCGCTAGCAGGCGCGCGATTTTGGGCTTTGGCGCGAAGTGCTAACCGGCGTCGCCGCTGGGAGGTGCGACGTCGCCGGATGGCGGCGGTGGTGGCGGCGCGACCAGCCCCTCGGGGACTTCTGGCTTCGGGTCGTCGCTATTGGGCCAGGTGCCCTCGCTCGGAGCGGGCGGAGGTGCAGGCTCTTCAGGTGTCTTGGGCTCGCCATCGGGAGTTTCCGCGGTGAGCTGTTCCTCCAGGTCGTCCAGGGCGTCGTCTTCATCGACGCGATCGTCGCCCGTGGAGGGTTTGTCTTTGCTGGGGCCGCCTTTCGAGGCATTGCCGCGTGCCCCGAGCTTGCCCTTGTCGTCAGGCTCGTGCGCAGCGCCTTGCCCGCTGGTGGTCGCTGCGTCGGCGCTCGAGACCGCGCGGGGGGCCTTCTTGACCTTGGGGGCCCGCACCTTGGTGTCGCCACGTAGGGTGCGTCCCACGAAGTCGGAGCCGTACTCGCGGGCCAGGTACACCGCTCCGGCGCCGAGCGAGAGGGCGAGCACGGCGACGAGCATCACCCCGAAGAATCCTCGCTGGGGGGGCGGTGGCTCGCTCTCGGGTTTGAGCAGCTTGGGTGGCGGATCGGAGGGGGCGACTGGCACCACCTTCCAGTCGGCGGACGGCGAACGCGCGCGTTCCTGGGCCGGCGCCGACTCTTCCCAGCGGGCGCTGCGCTGCCCGGGTCGCGCGTCGTCTGCGCCGTCTTCGTTGGGCTGGCGGAGGCGCTGGGCGACTTCGGGGACTGGGGCCTCGCGCACCGGCTCAGGCACGGGGCTATAGCCGGGTGCCGATTCCATGGTGAGCGCATCGGCTTTGACTCGATCACGCTCGGTGGTCGCTGCGTCGGGCGTGGGTGGCCCCCCGATTCGGGCGACGGGCGGCGCTGCAGCCGTGGACCATTGAGACTCGGGGACGGAGCCGCTCGGTTCGCGCTGGACACCCAGCGCTTCGCGGAGCGCCTCCGACAGCTCCCGCGCCGATTGAAAGCGGTCCTGAGGTTCGCGCTGCGTCGCCCGAGCGAACCACTGGTCGAAGCCGTCCGGAACGTCTGCCACGCTGCTCGGCTTCGGGATGTCGCGCACGCAAATTTGGAGCACGATGTCGCCCAAGCCATCGCTGAAGAACGGTCGTTTGCCCGTCAGACATTCGAAGGCAATGACGGCCAGCGCCCACAGGTCCGAACGATGGTCGACTTCCTTGTTGCCCTGCGCCTGCTCCGGACTCATGTAGTACGGAGTCCCCAAGAGCGAGCCAGTGCGCGTGTGACTGCCTCCGCCGAGCGCCGTGGCTTCTACCTTCGCTACGCCGAAGTCGAGGACCTTCGCCAGCTCGTCGCCCTCGTTGTGCACGAGGAACACGTTGTCGGGCTTGAGGTCGCGGTGCACGATGCCAGCCTCGTGGGCTTTGGCGACGGCTCGCGCCACGTGGCTCATCACGCGATAGGTCTCACCCGGCGTCAGCCGCCCGACGCGTTCGATCCGTTGGGCGAGATTTTCGCCCTCGAGCAGCTCCATCACCATGAACGGCGAGCCCTCGGCGCTGCCGTAGTCGAGGACCTGCACCACGTGGGGACTGCGCAAGGCCGCGGCCGCCTGGGCTTCCCGCATGAAGCGGGCCAGCGCCACGTCACCCGAAGAGACCTCACGATCGATGACCTTGATGGCGACGGGCGCCTTCAGGAGCAGATGCGTCGCGCTGTACACCGTCCCCATGCCGCCTTCGCCGAGCAGTGCATCCAGCCGATACTTGTCGGCCAGGACTGTTCCCGGTTCGAAGCGGCGATGACTCATGGATTCACGGGACGATAGCTGCCGGGGGAGCCCAATGCGAGCGCCGCTGCCAGCGCATGCAGACCGGCCGATCCTTGCGGTTCCGGCTCCAGGAGGGGGATTTCCCAGAGCGGAAGTGCGAGGTCCCGCAGGCGATTGCGCTCGCGTTCGGCCGATACCTCGGCGCGCGCCCGTCGACCTGCGAGTGCAATGACGTGCGCGATTGGATCGTGCTGCTCACTCGCGGCGTGGTTCGGACCGTGCGTCTCGGCCAGCACCGCACGATCATGCGCAGACAAGAGCGGCGGCTCTACTTGGTTGACCAGGAGAGGTCCGAGCGGGAGACGCAGATCCTGCCGGATGACCTCGACCAGCGATTTGGTTTCAGTGACGGGCAGCTCCTCGAGCGTCGTCGCAACCAGGATGGCGGTGCGGGCCGGATCGCGCAGCATTTCGTAACAGGCGTCGGCATCGCGGCGCAGCCTGCCCTTGGGCGCCACTTCGCGGATGACCGTCGGCACACGCAACATGTCGGTGCTGTCGCCCGTGGCGGGGCCATCGACCACCACGGCGTCGACGTGCGGCGCGCCCAGCATGGGCCCATCGCGAGTCGGTTCTGCGAAGTACCAGGCCTTGCCCAGGAACGCCCACGCGGACAGGCCCGGGATGCCGTGGAGGAATCCGCGCGCGACTCGACCATGGAAGAGCGCGTCGGTGAGACGTGCGCTCTTGAGCACCGAACGTGCATATTCCTGCATGGCGACCTCGGGGTCGATGCCACACGCGAAGAGGTTCGGTCCGAGCTCGGTGGGTGCGAGGCCGACGCCCCGGCCCAAGAGACGCTCGAGGCCCACGCTTTCATGCTCGAAGACCAGGAGCACCCGCCGCCCACGAGACGCCAGGTACTGGGCAACCCCTGCCGCCAGCGTGCTTTTCCCGACCCCGCCCTTGCCGGTGACGTAGAGGAACCGTAGACCTTCGAGCGCGACAGTCACCCGCGGTGAGTATGGCATATCGAACAGGACGACCCGTAATTCTTGTTTCCCACCTCAGCCGGTCCCTTCGTGAGGGCCGTCTTGCCGGTGGACTGTTTGGTCGGTTGGGCACTGCGGCGCTCGGCTTGGGCCTTTTGGCTGCCGCGGCTGGCTGCAAGAAGGGTACGCCGCCTGCGCCGGAGAAGGTCGGCGCCGTTGCATCCGCGTCGCCGGTAGCGAGCGCAAAGCCGCCTGCGCCCCAGCCTCCAGCACCGAAGCCGTCCGCACCGCTCCGCCCTGCTGGTCCGCGGCAAATCGTGCTGCCCGGCCAAGGCATCACCGCAATTCGTTTCGGAGCGACCGTCGCCACCATCGAGCGCCACATGCAGGAGCCTTGCGAGGTGAAGACGGAGTCGCGTTGCCTCTATGTCAAACAAGCTGTCGACTTTACGCTCGAGCAGGGCGTTTTCGTCCGCGCTAAGGTGCATTTGCGCGAACGACCGGTCCCCGGCTTTCCGGACCGAACGTTTGGCATCTTCTATGGCGGGATGGTGCCCGACATCATGCTGGGTCTGCACCGTCACGTCGTGCAGGAAGAGTTCGGCAAGCCGGAGCGCACCGAGACTGTCGGTGATGGCAGCGCGCTTGGGCTCGTGGCGCGCGACTTCTATCCTGGCGTGACGCTCGAGTACGACAAGCTCGCGAACGGCAATACGGTGCTCGCCGCCATGGAGGTCTTTCCGGCTCCCGCGGCCGGGACGGGCGGCGCGAGCTCCAAGCCTCAACCTGCGCCCAAGAAGCCGTGACCAGCTAGCTCGCCGGGAAACCGCGCCGGTCCAGAGTGCCCGGCGCGGGATCGCGCGGACAACGCTGGACGACCGCCTCTCGGTTAGCCGGCTGGAGGGTAGCTCCAGCCGCCGCCGCGGTCGCGGCGGAGGCGTGCAGACAGGCGCTTGGCGACCTCGACGCTCTCGATCAGCGTCCAGGTATCGAGCAGCGGGTCTTCTCCTGCGCGCTCGAGCAGAATATCGAGGGCGAGCTCGGGCGCGATGGCACCTTGCGCGCGCCCTGGCAGCTCGATGACGGCGCGCCGCGCTCCCTCTTGCTTGAGGCGCTCGACCACCTGATCGATCAGCGCGGCGTAGATCTGCGGATTGTGACCCGTGGACGGCCCCGCTCCTACGACCAGCAAGCGATCGAAGGCGAGGTGCGGTCGCGGGGCCAAGAGGGCCATCTGGCCCATGCGACCTTGAAAGTCGCGGCTCGAAAGCAGCCGAGAAATCGCGCCCCGCAGGCGAAAATCGAGGGCCAGGGCAATGCCAGGAGGCGGTCGCAAGTCCTCGGACACGAAGATCACGAGCAGCTCGCCCACGAACGGATCCAACCGTCTGAGGTCTGCGGGGACGAACTTGATATCCACGACTACCCTTCGTTTGGCGCCGTATCGGGATCGGTGCGGCCAATCTCCGTGGCCACTCGCTCCAGCACTCCGTTGACGAACTTGCCGCTGACTTCGCTACCGTAGCGTTTCGCAAGCTCGATGGCTTCATCGATGATCACGGCGCGGGGGACATCGGAGCGCTCCAGGAGCTCGTAGGTGCCGAGCCGTAGGACGTTGCGGTCGACGCGAGACATGCGTTCGACGCGCCAGTTGTCGCTGGCGGCGCGGATTCGCTCGTCGATGTTCTCGAGGCGGGCGAGGGTGCCCGAGAACAGCTCTTCGGCGTAGGCGCGTCCCTCCGGGTCGCCCGGCGTTTCGCGCCAGAAACTCGAGACCACGTGGCGTTCCGTTTCGCCCGACGCCTCCAGCGCGTAGAGCAACTGCAGCGCTGCCTCTCGTGCGGTGCTGCGCGCGCCGGTCTTGCTCATGGCAGCGGCCCCCGGATCGCCCGCTGCAGATTCACCATTTCGACGGCCGCAGCGGCCGCGTCGATGCCCTTGTTCCCGTCCTTGCCGCCCGCACGCGCCTCCGCGTGCTCGAGAGTGTCGGTCGTCAGGACACCAAAGATCAGCGGAATGCCGGTGTCGAGTGCGACGCGCGCCAGCCCCGTGGCCGCTTGGCCCGCGACATAGTCGAAATGCGGCGTCTCGCCGCGAATGACGGCGCCGAGCGCAACGACCGCCGCGAAGCGCCCGGTCTTGCACAGGTCCTGACAAGCGAGGGGCAGCTCCCACGCGCCGGGCACGCGCACCACGCTGACGCGATCTTCTTGAACGCCGAAGCGAGCAAACCCTTGCAGGGCACCGTCGAGTAAGCGCTGCACGATTTGATCGTTGAAGCGGGCGGCGCAGATGGCAAAGCGCGCGTCGGGCGGAGCGAGCACGCCTTCCTGGCTAACCGGGGAATGTCGAGACATGAGCGGGACGTTTTTCTTGGACGGTGTGGCTCGGGAGCAATCCCGAAGCAGAGAACTGGCCCGCGTGGCAGGGCCAGAAGATCAGGCGCTGGTGGCGTGGGGGACTTCCCCTTCGACCTCGAGCGCGACGCTTTCCACCTCTAGCCCGAAGCCCTCCACCCCTGCAATCTTGCGTCGATTGTTGGTCAGGAGGCGCAGACGCCGCAGGCCCAAATCGCGCAGCACTTGCGCGCCCAGACCGTACTCGCGCAGCGTGCCGCCGTGCGGGCGCCCGGAACCTTCGTCCTCGCTTTCGACCTTGCGCTCTTGCCACCGGCCGAGCTCACTCACGAGGTCGCCCCGCGGTGGCAAATAGACGATGACGCCGCGCCCTTCCGCCTCGATGGCGTCGATGGACAGCAGCAAGTTTCGGCGTCCTTCGCTGGCCGTGGACGAGAAGGTGTCGCCGAGGGTCGAGCCAGCGTGCATGCGGCAGAGCACGGGCGTGTCTCCGCTGACGTCGCCCTTCACGAGCGCGAGGATCTGGCGGTCGTCTACGGTGGAGGCATAGACCAGACTGCGCCACGACGTTCCGGTGCGATCCATGCGAATTTCGGCCTCGCCCACCACGCGCACCAGCCGCTCGGTCTGCAGGCGATAGGAGATGAGGTCGGCGATGGTGAGGATGCGGAGGTCGTGAGCCCGCGCAAACTGCTCGAGGTCGGGCATGCGCGCCATCGTTCCGTCTTCGCGGATGATCTCGCAGATGACACCGGCCGGGTTGAGGCCAGCCAGCCGGGCCAGGTCGACCGAGCCCTCCGTTTGGCCAGCGCGAACCAGGACGCCGCCCTTGCGGGCTTGCAGTGGGAAGACGTGACCTGGCACCACCAAGTCCTCGGGGCGCGCATCCGGATGACTGGCCACCGCGATGGTATGGGCCCGGTCTTGCGCGCTGATGCCGGTGGTGACTCCTCGCCGAGCCTCGATGCTGACCGTGAAGGCCGTGCCGAGCGGTGGCCCCCCACGACCGGGAGCCGACATCATCGGTAGATCGAGCTGCTTGATCTGCTCTTCAGTGAGCGTGAGGCAGATGAGGCCGCGACCATGGAGCGCCATGAAATTGATGGCTTCCTTGGTGATGCGATCGGCCGCCAGGCAGAGGTCGCCTTCGTTCTCTCGGTCCTCGTCATCGACGAGGATGACCATCTTGCCTGCACGAATATCGTCCAGAGCAGCCTGCACGCTGCGCAGGTGTTCGGGCGTGATGTCGAGCGGCGGGTGATTCGGTCGGGAGCGCACGGGAGGCTCGGAGGCTAGCACGGTGTGCCGACAAAACCGCAGGAAAGGGATGCTCCGTGCGTCGCCCGTTCTGGCCTGCAGGCCCTTCTGCGGTCCGGCCTCTTCTGCAGTCACACGCCAGGCAGTAGCCGCTCGACGTAGCGGGCGATCAGGTCGATTTCCAGATTCACGCGTCGACCGACCGTCAGCTGTCCGAACGTCGTGACGAGCAGGGTGTGCGGGATGACGAAGAGCTCCACCGCGGTGCGATCGGATTCGTCGGCGACATCGTTCACGGTGAGAGAGACGCCATCGACACAGAGGGAACCCTTGCGTGCAACGTAACGCGCAAGGTTCTTCGGCACGCTCAAACGAACGCGCACCATCTCGCCCTCGTTCGTGAGAGCCAGTACGTCGCCCACTCCGTCGACATGGCCGGACACCAGGTGTCCGCCCAATCGCTCGCCCAAAGCCAGCGCCCGCTCGAGGTTGACCTGGTCGCCGATCTGCCAGGCGCCGAGGGTGGTCTTGTCGAGCGTCTCGAGCGAGACGTCTACGTCGAAAGTGCTGACCCCGTCTTCGCTGAGACCGAAGGCAGCGACAGTCAGGCATGCACCGTTGACGGCGATCGACTCGCCGAGCTCGAGCGCGCGATGGCTAGGTTCTTCGTAGCCGTGCTCGATCGACAAGCGGACCCCGCTGGGCAAGCTGCGCTGCGCGGACACACGACCCTTCATCTCCACCAGGCCAGTGAACATACTCGAGGCTTTCCACATCGAGTGCTGCCCTGGCAAGTGCCTCTCGCGCCGCTGGACGCGCGCGTGCGGGGATTTGACCTTGGCAGGGCCCCGGAGCTATCGAGGACCGAGCGATGAGCGAGGACGAAAGCGACGAGCAGCACGAGCCGAGCATCGAGGACGGGGACAGCCCCCGGGTGTTTCGTCCGCGCCGGGCGCTTCCGACCGATGTCGTGCGCCCGACGCGCGCGGAAGTGAACCTCTCCCACCTCCGTCACAATTTGCACGTGCTCCGGCGCGTCACCCAGACGCCGATTTGGGGCGTGCTCAAGGCTGATGCATACGGGCACGGTGCCAAGGCCGTTGGACGCACGCTCGAGCGAGCGGGGATGGATGGCATCTGCGTGGCGCTGGTCGAGGAGGGCGTCGAGCTGCGCGAGGCTGGACTGACCTGCCCCATCCTCGTGATGGGCGGGTACTATGGCCATGCCTACCGTGAGCTTTCGCATTTCGGTCTCACGCCGGTCTTGGTCGATCGTGGGCAAGTGGAGCTCTTGGACCGGGAGTCGAGAGCCGCCGGCGTGCCATCCCCGGTGCACATCAAGCTGGATACGGGCATGGGGCGTCTGGGCGTGCGCGAGCCAGAATGGCCGCGCTTTGCCCAAGCGGTGCGCGCGGCGAGTGCGCTCGAGCTGGGCGGCGTGATGACGCATTTCGCTCTCGCAGATGATCCCAGTCCGAGCGCGCTCGACGTCCCGCTGACTGCCTTTGGTCGTGGTCTCGAGGTGCTCCGACGTGAAGGGCTACCGGCCGTGCCGACGCACGGTGCGGGCAGCGCAGCCTTGTTGCGTAGCCGCGACGCGCAGCTGTCGATGGTGCGACCCGGCATCGCGCTGTTCGGCGTCGATCCACTCCCGACCGCCGTGCCTCGCGTCGCCGGGCCCTCCGAGGGTGGCCTTCGTCCCGTCATGTCGGTGCACAGTCGGATCGTGGCTTTGCGGCGGATCGAGATCGGGGAGACGGTCGGCTACGGCGGCACGTTCCGTGCGAGGCGTCCGACGGAAGTGGCCACCATTCCGATCGGCTACGCCGATGGTCTCGATCGCTCGCTCTCGAATCGAGGCTCGATTTTGGTGCGAGGTCGACGTGCACCCATCGTGGGTGTGGTGTCGATGGACATGACCACTGTAGACGTCACCGACGTGCCCGGCGCCTCCATTGGCGATGACGTGGTGCTCCTCGGCAGTCAAAGGCACGGCGAACATAGCGCCACGATTACGGCCGAAGAGATCGCGGAGTGGATGGGGTCGATCGCCTGGGAGGTACTGACCAACATTTCGCGTCGCGTGCCGCGTTTTTACCGACAGCCGTGAACGCCGGGCGGTCGCGCTCGCGCGGCGTTTGAGCAGTCGTTTCACGCCGGCGCCCGAAAAGGCCCCATTCTTTTCCGATGCCGATCGGAAAGAGCTCGCTCCGCTCGAGCTGTGGTACGGTGTAAGCTACGGGACGAAGGTGCCGTTGGCGGGCAGATGGCCGGAGAGCTCGAAGACACGATCACCGCCCCAGGTGTCCCTCCGGTCTCCGAGGCGGTCGATAGCTCCGGCATCTCCATCGGCCAATGGCCCGATGTCGTCCTCGGCGTAGGGGATGCGCCGTGTGCCGGGCGGTTCTCGATCGACCGTCTGCTGGGCCGAGGCGGAATGGGCGAAGTGTTCTTGGCCCTGGATGCAGAACGCGAAGAGCTCGTCGCGCTCAAGACGCTACAAAAAGGCGGAGCAGACGCGATTGCTCGCATCAAGTGGGAGTTCCGTTCCCTCGCGGACGTCACCCACCCGAACATCGTTCGGTTGTACGAGCTCTTCGAAGACAGCGGGCACTGGTTCTTCACCATGGAGTACGTGAAGGGTCGGCCGCTCGTGGGACCCGAGCTCTATCCCGCGAGCACACCGCTCGTGGAGATCGGCCAAACGAGAAGCTGTGGCGGCCTGCCACTGCGTCAGGCGTTCTTGCAGCTTGCTGAAGGAATCGACGCCATCCACGCAGCGGGCAAGCTTCATCGTGATCTGAAGCCGAGCAATGTGCTCGTCGATGACCAGAATCGCGTGGTCATTCTCGATTTCGGTCTCGTGGCGAGCGTCCACGGCGAGGAGACGGACGGCAGCATTCCGGTGCTCGGAGGTACGCCGGCTTACCTGTCGCCGGAGCAGGCCGCCGGTCGCCGCGCGACGCGAAGCAGCGATTGGTACTCCTTCGGCGTGATGCTCTACGAGGCGCTCCAGGGCTCGCTGCCCTTCGACGGCACGGTCGCGGAGGTCTTGGCCGCAAAGCAGAAGGCAGCCCGGCCCCCGCCCCTGACGGGCGGGCAGGACGATGAGCTCGGCGCGCTCTGCATGGCGCTTCTGGCTCGGGACCCTCTGGAGCGCGCGGGCTCGGACGAAGTCAGACGGGTCCTCGGCGGTTCGATCACGCTGCAGGATGCCAACGTCGGCTCGCTTCGGCCGCCGTTCGTCGGTCGCACGAGCGAGGTGCAGGCGCTCTTCGAGGCGCTCGACGTAGTCGAAGGCGGCCGCCCTCACGTCGTGCTCATGCCGGGGCCGTCCGGGATCGGCAAGACCACCTTGATGGAGGAGTTCTGTCGGAAGCTTCGGCAGGAGCGCGATGCACTCGTACTGTCCACTCGCTGCTACGAGCGCGAGAAGGTGCCCTTCAATGCGCTCGACACCGGTGTCGAGACGCTCGTCGGCCATTTGGCTGCTTTGGCCCCCAGCGAAGCGCGCGCTCTCGTTCCTCCGGGCTTCCCGTACCTGACGCGCCTGTTTCCCGAGTTCGAGCGCCTGCAGTGGCTGATGCCTGCGGGGGGGACCAGTTTCGACTTCGGGGACGACCTCCAGGACGAACGGCGGAAGGCGTTCGGCGTACTTGCCGAGCTCTTGCGCGCGCTATCGAAGGTTCGTCCGGTCGTGCTGGCGATGGACGATCTGCAATGGATGGATGTCGACAGCTCGAGGCTGATCATGGGCATCCTCACCCTGCCTGAGCCTCCTCCCGTCTTGCTCGTCGGCACTGCTCGCTCCGAGGGCATGGGCGGCGACCGGCCGCTCGGCATGCTGCTCCGCAGCCTCGCACGTGCCGACGTGCCGTTGCGAGTCGTACAGGTGGCGCCGCTCGGTGAGCGCGATTCCTTCGAGCTCGTGCAGAAAGCGGTGCCGAGTCTGGAGGCAGCGGTGACGCACGGCATCGTGCGCGACGCAGGGGGCAGCCCGTTCTATGCGCTCCAGCTGACCTACTACCATCGGGTAGGCCAGTTTCGAGCCGACGTCGGCGTGGACGAGATGCTGCGAGCCCAGGTCGAAGCACTTCCAGAAGGCGCCCGCGTGTTCTTGCAGGCGGCGGCGGTGAGCCCAGCGGCGACCCCGCGTTCGATCCTCAACAAGGTCGCAGCTCGGCTGTGTGGCGGCCAGGAGCCGACCGCCGCACTGCGGCACTCGCGGTTGATCCGTGCCGAAACGTCGGGCGGAAATCCACTTCTCGTGCCGTATCACGACCGCGTGCGCGACGCGATTCTGTGCAGCCTCACGGACCCGGAGCGCAAGCGCCTCCATCGCTGTCTCGCCGAAGTATGGCTCGATGAAGACTCCATCGAAGCGGAAGTGCTGCTCACGCACTTGCACAGCGCCGGCGAGGACCAGGCGGCGGCCCCGTATGCTCTTCGCGCCGCCGAGCAAGCCGAAAGCGGCCTGGCCTTCGATCGCGCGGCAGAGCTCTACGACACGATCATTCGCCTCCTGTCACCCGCTCCCGCGGCGCGGACGGCGCTCCTGATCAAGCGCGGGTCCGCGCTCGCGCATGCAGGCCGAGCTGGGGATGCGGCCCACGCGTTCCTCGAAGCATCGTCTTTCGTCGGTGGTGGCGAACGGTCCGAGCTGCGGTGGCGAGCCGTCGAACAGCTGCTGCAGTCGCGCACGGAAGCGACGAGCCTCTTGCTGGACGTGCTCGCAGAACTGGGCGTGCCCGCGCCGAGCGCGCGCAAGCGCAATCTCCGCATCCTCGGTCGCGGATTGCGCGATGCCTTCCTCGGCTCACCGGCCTTCGAGGCAGGCCCGGAGTCCAGCTGGGATCGGGCAGCGATGGCGCAGTTCGACTATTTCGTGACTGCCGGCTTTGGTCTTTTTTTCGGCCGCGATCTGGATCTCTGCATCTATCTGCTGTCCGAGTGTGTGACCTTGGGCAGGAAGAGCCGCGAGCCCGGTCGCGTGGCCTGCGCCCTCGCCATCTACCTTGGGTCGATCGTGCAGGTGAAGCACGCCACGCTCGAGCATGTTCTGGCCCGCGCGACCGAAGTTCTGACCCTGGCCGAGCAGAGCTGCGACGCGCAGACGAGTGCGGTGGCGCGTCTGCTCTTGGGTCAGACGCTCTATCAGGCGGGGGCTCCCCGCGCAGCGCTGGTCCACTTCACCGAGGCGCGCGACATGCTGCGAGCCTTGTCGCCGCGCGGCCTGCAGCTCGCAGAGTGTGCGGGCATTTCTTGCCTACTCATGCAGCTGACGCTCGGAGACCTCGGCGACTGCCGCCCGCTGGCCGCAGAAGCCATCGAGCTCGGAGAGGCTCGCAGCCAGCCGTTCTTTCGACGGGCGGGTTCCTTCACGCTGGCCATGTTGGCGCTCGCGGCCGACAACTTGCCGGCTGCAGAGGAGCACCACCGGCGGATCGTCGGTGACGACCAGGATCCACTCAATGGCTGGTTCAAGGCGTCGGCTCTCCAGCTCAGGGCGTATCTGGATGTCGCTCTCGGCACGCCCGATGCGCACCTCGACCAGTTCGAGGAGGGATGCCGTCAGTATCGGTCGCTGGTCGAAACGCATCACTACCGGCCTTGGGTGCTGCTCGGCCATGGCGTGGCGCGCATCGCGTGCGCGCAGCGGGCGAGCGGCCAGGCGCGCGAGCAGCACCTGAAGCAAGCAGCCAGAGTCGTTTCCGAGCTGCAGTCCAAGAGCGGCGTGCGCGTGCTGCGTCCCTATGGTCAAGCCTTGTGGGCCGCGATTCACGGGTTACGCGGCGATCTCGGTCGAGCAACCGAAATGCTCGAACAGGCAGAAAACGGATTTACTAGCCATGGCATGATGGCTTACAGAAATATGGTCGCCCTCGCCAAAGCCAAGGTGCTGGGCGGCACACTGGGTGCCGACATGACGCGGGATGCGGAGGCGGCGCTGCGCGATGTCGGGGTGAGGAGCCCCGAACGGCTCACTTGTATCCATTTTCCGGGCCTCTTCGAGGCCGATCGAGCGCGCGACGATGTCTACCGTTCTACCTACCCGAAAGGCCAACGACGCACGCAATGAGGCGGCGCAGCCCGCAGTACAAGTAGCGATCCAGCAGATCGCGCGCAACGTGCGACGCGTGTACCTGGCGCGCACCGGACCGCAGGGATTGCCGCTCCCCATGCGTGACGTCCATCCCAAGGCGCACGGCCTGGTCAATGCGCGGTTCCGAGTGCTTCCAGAGTCGGCATTCAGCGCCTTCGAAAGCAAAACCGGGATCGATCTGCGTCGCGGTGTCTTTCGGCAACCGGGTCGCGAGTTCGAAGCGGTGATCCGGTTCTCGAGCAGCAACAAGCGACCACAATCAGATACCAAACCGGATGGCCGAGGGATCGCTCTCAAGCTCAGGGCGGTCGAGGGTGAGGCGCTCGAGCTTCCGCGAGTGGCCGGAGCCGCCGACGAGCCGGTCGCCCTGACTGGCGACGGAGGCGCCGCGGAGCAGGACTTCATTCTGCTCAATGGTCCCGCATTCTTCGCCAAGGACGCGGCCGAAATGGTCGAGGCGAGCGAGCTCGAGGCCAGGGACGCCTTTCCTGGAGCCTTCTTCGTCGGGCGCACTGCCGGCTTCATGGCGCTCCTCGCCATGGCGCAGAATCAGGCGAATTCCCCGCTCGACCTGACGTACTTCAGCCAAACGCCGTACGCGCTCGGCGAGCATGTCGTCAAATACCGGGTCCGCCGCAAGGACGGCAGGCCCTACCCGCAAAAGCTCAACGGCTCGGATGGACTGCGTCGGGCCTTGGCGACCGAATTCGACGAGCTCGCTGCCGACGGCATCATCGTTCTCGAGTTCGCCGTGCAAGTCGCGTTCGCCAGCGATGACTTCCTCGTGGATGACGCCACGCAGGTGTGGCGAGAAGACGTGAGTCCGTTCCTTCCAGTTGCGGAGGTCATTCTCCAGAAACAGGTCGTCGGAACGGACGAGAACATCAGGTTGGCGGACGGCTTGGCCTTCAATCCCTTCCAAGGACTGGTCGCACACGAACCACTCGGAAGCATCAATCGCGCTCGTGGGGCAGTCTACGAGGTGAGCCGCAAGCTCCGCCGCGAGTTTTCCGCCGTTCCGTCGGAAGCGGCTCACATTCGTATCCCTGGGGCGTCCGTTCGGCGTCGTACGGGTGTGGCGGCCGGGTGGGCCGGCTTCCAGCGCTGGTGCGCGGCGGTGACACGCTGGTGGTCGAAGCTCATGGCGCGGCTGCGCTCGTGGCTGAACGATGTGCTGCGCCGGGCCGGGCGTTTTCCCATGCGCATCCTGCTCAAACCCTGGGCCGGGCTCATCCCCCTCGGTCTTCTGCTGCTCCTCGGCGTCCGAGCCTGGTGCCATCCAATGCAACCAATGCAGCTCGATCTTTCGGGTTGGATGCCCTCGGAGGCCGCCATCCCCGAAGCGGTCTTTCGGCCCGAGTATGCGACGCCGGGCGCCCAGCGGAAGCTGAACGAGCAGGCCGAATACGTGTTTCGCTACGAGCCGACGGGCTCGGAGTTCGACGGTGGCGTGCCCTATTGGATCTACCGCGTGCTGCCCCGCATCGCTCCCGAGCGGTTCGATCACGCACCGGACTACAGCTCCGTCGGGCTCGGTCCCGCAGACGACCAGGACTACTACCTCGACTACCACGGGCTGCCGCGCGGTCTCGTCATGTCCGACCAGATGATTCACGTCTTGGGCAATGACGTGCGGATTCGCATCAAGATGGTGTCGTTCAACTGCGCCAGCTGTCACCGCGGAGAGTTCAGAGACCAAGACGGCCAGCGCACGTTCGCCGACGGCATGCCGAACAACGTGATCGACACCGCGGGCTACAAGGAGCGCGTCTACGGCACGATCATGAGCTCTCTCTTCACGGCAGACCGCGTGATCGAAGAGATCGACGACCTGCTCGGCCAGCTCTACGAACTCCGGCCCCGAGATGCACGAGGCCGAGAGTTGCCGAGCCGCCTGACACCTGCGGAGCGCGTCGCCTATCGGTTGCTCGTCGGCGAGGTGAAGCGTCGCGCCAGCAAGAAGGACATCGGCTGGGTCCACGAGCGTCCGGAGAATGGGCCTGGTCGTGTCGATGCCTTCGGAGCACTCCGCTTCGAGTTCCTCGGCTTCGATCCGAAGGACAAGCAGATCTCCACCGTGGACTTGCCATCCATCTGGAACGAGTTCCCTGCCATGCGACCGGTCCAGCACTGGGATGGCAATACGTCCGACGTCCGCGGGCGAAACTTCGGGGCCATCATCGGCGTAGGAGGCTCGCCGCTCTCCGTTCATCAAAGGTCCGTGGGCGAAGTGGCGAAGTGGCTCGGCACGCTCCACCCGCCGGCGTTCCCGTTCGAGCGAGCAGACCCGAGCTTGATCGCGGCGGGATTGGCTGCGTATGGCCATCACTGTGCACGCTGTCACGGCAACTACGCGACAGAGTCGGGCGTCACACGTCTCGTCAATGCCACGCAATGCATGCATCGCGGCATCGAAGACGCACGCACCGATCCGAGGCGGCTAGACGCCATGGATAACGAGTTCGTCGAGCGTTTGAATCGTTTCGGCGACCGAGCGGGCGTTTGGGGTCGCGATGCGTTTCAGGTTCCTTCCGGGTACGTTTGCCCGCCGCTGGACGGCATTTGGGCGCGTGCTCCGTATCTCCACAATGGATCGGTTCCCACGTTGCACGCGCTGCTCTCGCCCGCGGCCGACCGGCCCACGGAGTTCTACCGCGGCAACACCTTCTACGATCCTGCCGCCGGCGGGTTCCGCACGGAGCTCCCGGTGGGCGACGACGCGCGGCGTGCATTCCTCTACAGGACGGCGGAGGCCGGCAATAGCGCCATGGGCCATGAGTTCGGGCCCGGTCAACCGGGCGATCAGCGGCCGCCCGATGAAATCGAAGCCGAGCGGCGCGCACTCATTGCCTACCTTTTGACACTGTGAGGACGGGATGACGCTTCTTCTGCAAGTACTTGGTGTCAGCATCGCGTTCTCGGTCATCATGCTCGCGTGCGGATTGCTCGTGACAGCGGGTGTTCGCTTGCTCCACGCGCTCGCCAACCAGCGCGCTCGCACGTTGGGCGAGATGGTCGGCGCCGTGATCAGCGGCTACCGACGCAAGATCGGCGATCGGGTCGAGGCTGGTGATGAGCAAGAGTTGGCGTTCGTCATCGACGTTCTCACGCATCCGCTGAAGCGCGCCGAAGCGAGACTAGAGCTCGACCCCGCCCGCATCACATCGTCCAAGGCGGCGAGCCTCGAGGCCGCCGTTGCGACGCAAGGCGCTCAGCTCGCGCAGGCGGACCTCGTCACCGTGGTGCGTGCGCTCGCGGTGCAGGGTCGCCTACCGACCAGATGGTTTCGCTCCGCAGCGGCTGGTTCGTACTCCTTGCCGGATTTCGTCGACTACATCGTGACCACGTTCGCGACCAGCGAGCGCCAAACGACCGAGCAGTTTCGCCGCGATGCGGCTCGTCTCAGCGTCGTCCTGTCTTGTATCCTGGTGGTGGTCGCGAACTTGGACACCGTCGAGCTCACGAGGGTCCTTTGGCAGGGCTCGGCTGCTCGGGACACGCTCATGACCATGGCGCCGGCTCTGCTCGAGATGGAGGAGCGCACGCCCGACCTGAACGAAGCTCAGGGCGCGGGCCTGGCCGACGAGCGCGGCAAGCTGATCGACGGGCTAGACGAGGATCTGATGCAGCTCAACTCGGTTCTGAGCTTGGCCGATCTGAATCTCGGCTGGCAGCACAGCCGCATCGTTCGAGTGTTCTGCGTCTACCGCGGCCTTTGCGATGAATCCGGGGGTCCGGCGGCTGCACTGACGGAGCGCAACGCGCGAGCGGGGTCGGTGTCGACGCTCTTGTGGGAGATGGTCCGCTGGCTCTTTGGCTTGGGGCTTTCGGCTTGGCTCGTTGCCTTGGGTGCGCCGTTTTGGGCAGACGTCCTGCGCACGGTGCTCAGTCGTGCGCAGAACCGCGTGCCTCGACCGAGCCAGCCGCAGGCGGACTCCAGTGCTCGCAGCGACGGCACTTGAAGAATGCGCGATGCGCCGCGGTTCTCCTCTTTCAGGGTGGTCGTCGGCGGGGTGATTCTTGCAGCACCCTGCTACCCACTCAGTGGGCGACCGTCGCTGGAGAAGTGTCCGCGGTTTCCGTGGGCGGCTCTCCCAAGAGGAAGCGCGGAAAATCGATGTGATCCCAAAGTGCGGCATGCACCCGAGGATGCGTCGACAGGTGCCTCAGGAGCGCTCGTGCGGCCGTGATGTATTTGGCGCGATCGATGGCTCCGCGCAGCAGCTCGACACGCAGGAACAGTGCTGCCGTCTGCACGACGTCGCACAGGCAATAGTCTCGCACTTCATCCACGCGCCCCTTGTGAATCAGCGGCCCGACGTCCTTGCCGTCCACCCCGACCTTCCCGGGCATCCCAATCAGCTTGGCCATCACGTCGAGCCTGGCCGGTCGCGTCGCACCAAAGTCCGCCAGGAAGTCCATGAGGTCGAAGTGGTCCTCCTCCGTGAAGCGGTAGCGCATGCCACGACGTCGGTAGTACGTGCGGAAGGGAACCCCGTGGTGCAGGCAACGCGCCGTGATCACGGGCAGATCGAAGCCCCTGCCGTTGAACGTGACGAGCGTCGGCGCGTGCTTCTCCACGAGCTCGGTGAACTCCAGCAGGATGGCGCGCTCGTCGGTGCTGTCCCGTCCGACGATGCCGAGGCGCTTCGGCTCGTAGTCTGGGCCCGACATCAGAAGGGCGCCCAGGGCGACGATCTGGTGATGCGGGGCGGCCGGGATCTTCTGAGCATCGCTGCCTTCGGCGATGGGAAGGTCCGGGTCGACCACGGTCTCGATGTCGAACACCAGGTAGGAGGTCACGTCACCGCATCTTGGAAGGCGACTCCCGGTACTGTCAAAGCAGGCCGGACAGTCAATGACCGGGCAGAGGCCGCGGACACCTGGTCGCTCGGGCGCAGGTGAGGCAGCCGGGCGGCGGGGGGCGCTTGCCAGTTGACGCGGACTATCGCTCGTGGTGCGGTTTTGCCAGAAGCGTCTCGATCCGCCTCGGTGCCTTGCGGTGCCAGTCGGCCGGTCTTCCGGTGCTTTCAATGACCTCTCTCCGCAGCCATTTCCCGTCTCGCGCGCTCGGCCGCCCCTGTTTCCAGGGCTCGGCGGCCGCCTCCATTCCGGGACTGGCCTTCGGAGTCACCGGTCCTCGGCCACTGGCCGAGTCGACGGAAAGATTTCGTACATGTCTCCCAATACCCTCGTCATCAACTGCGACCTCCGAGAGACCCGTGTGGCGCTCATCGAGGACGGCGTCATCGCCGAGCTTCAAATCGAGCGGGCTGCTCACCGCGGTACCGTAGGCAACATCGTCTTGGGCCGTGTGTCCCGGGTGCTCCCCGGCATGCAGGCCGCGTTCATCGACGTGGGCATGGAACGGGCCGCGTTTCTGCACGTCGAAGACCTGATCCGGCCGGACGATTTCGAAGCCTACCTCTCGGGAGACTACGGCGAGCTCGACAAGTCGGATGGCGGAAAGGAAGGACGCCAGGCTGGTCGCACGGAATCCGACGACGACGACGGCGACAGCGATCCAGTGGCGGTGGCTGGGGGCCGCGATTCGGCCGGATCTTCGGCTGCTGATGATCTCGACGACGACGAGGACGACGAGGATGACGAGGATGACGAGGACGACCTCGACGACGACGACGACGAGGATGACCTCGACGAGGACGACGACGGCACGGATCTGCGCCTGACCGAGGTCGCGGACGGCGGCGATGGCGGCGACCTCGACGACGACGAGGATGACGACGACGACGACGACGACGACGTCGATGAGGAAGGTGAGGACGACCTCGACGAGGACGACGACTTCGACGATGACGAGGACTTCGACGACGAGGACGATGAGGACGATGAGGCGTCCGACGGGGAAGTGGACGCACTTGCTTCGGCCGAGGGCCAAGCTGAGGCCTTGGATGCGCCGACCCCGGCCCGTATCCCCGTGCGTCGCCGCACGGTGCCACCCCGCGGCGAGGAAGAGGAAGAAGAGGACCGCGGAGGTGCGGGCCGTCGCCGTCGCCGCAAGCGACGCGGTGGCGGTGGCGGTGGTGGCGGTGGTGGCGGCGGCAAGGCCGAGGCCGGCCGTAAGCGAAACGATGGCGGCCGCGGACGCAGCGGTTCCGGTCGTGAAAGTCGCCAGCGCGACGGTCGTCCCCGCGAAGGCCGACGCCAGGGTCGAGTCTCACGCGACGTGCCGATCACCGACGTCGTGAAAGAAGGCGATCACGTAATCGTTCAGATCTCCAAGGAGCCCATCGGTACGAAGGGCGCACGTGTGACGAGCCACGTCTCCTTGCCCGGCCGCTACTGCGTTTTCCTGCCGACGGTCGATCACGTGGGCATTTCCAAGCGCATCGGTTCTTCCGAAGAGCGAGGTCGCTTGCGCAAGGTCATCGAAGCGATGAAGCCGAAGTCCGGTGGAGTCATCGTGCGCACCGTGGCATCGGGGCTGACCAAGAAGGCGCTCAAGACGGACCTTGGCTATCTGATGCGTCTCTGGTCGGACATCAGCAAGCGGGTCGAGACGACCGCCAAGAAGCAGCCGACCGTGCTCTACTCCGAGCTCGACTTGGTGCTGAAGACCGCGCGCGATCTGTTCACCGACGACATCGACAAGATCGTCATCGATGACAAAGAGCAGTACCGCCGCTTGGTCCGTTTCATCGAGACTTTCCTGCCGGAGCGCGCGAAGGACATCGAACTCTATGCGGGCGACGAGCCCATCTTCGACGCATATGGCATCGAGGACGAGATCCGCCGTGCGCTCAGCCGCAAGGTGCCGTTGCCGAGCGGCGGCTACTTGATCATCGATCAGGCTGAGGCGCTCACGGCCATCGACGTCAACACGGGTCGATTCGTAGGCAAGGGCAGCGGAAGCCTCGAGGAGACGGCGCTGAAGACGAACCTCGAAGCAGCGCAGGAAATTGCCTACCAGCTGCGCTTCCGCAATGTCGGCGGGCTCGTGGTCTTGGACCTCATCGACATGGAGGATCGCAAGAATCGCGAGAAGGTGTACCGCGCCTTGGAGGCTGCGCTCACGAAGGACAAGGCCAAGACGACCATCAATCGCATCAGCGATCTCGGCTTGATCGAAATGACGCGGAAGCGCACACGCGAGAGCTTGTCGCGCACGATGCACGAGCCCTGCTTCTACTGCGACGGCACGGGTCACATTCAGTCCCGCACGACGATTGCCTACGAAATTCTGCGGCAACTCCGGCGTGAACGCGATCAACTTCCCGGCTACACGATCGTGGTCAATGCCCATCCGGCCGTGGTCGACCTCTTGCAGGGCGAAGAGCGCGAGACGGTCAAGGACGCCGAGGCACGCATCATGCGTCGCATTCGCTTGGCGCCCCGCACCGAGTATCACATCGAGCAGTTCGACTTGAAGGGCGAGTGATCGCAGCGGATCGTGGATGAGCTCAGCCTAGCCGTTCTTGCAGCGATTGCTGGCACGCTGCTCGTTCTCGGTGTGGCCGAGCGCATCCTGCATCAGCGCAACCTCGACTCGTTCTCGATTCGCGTGCACGTGAACGGCACGCGGGGCAAATCGTCGGTGACGCGCCTGATTGCCGCTGGCCTTCGCGCCTCCGGCTTGCGCACCTGCGCCAAGACGACGGGGACACTGCCACGACTCATTCACCCGGATGGTGTCGAGGAGCCCATTTATCGCGTGGGTCGACCGAACGTCATCGAGCAGCTCGGTGTGGTGCGCCGGGCGCGCCGGCTGGAAGCGCGTGCGATCGTGGTCGAGTGCATGGCTCTGCAGCCCTTCTTGCAGTGGGTGTCCACGGCCGCGCTCATTCGCCCGACGCACAGTGTGATCACCAATGTTCGCGCCGATCATTTGGACGTGATGGGCCCCGACGAGCATGGCGTCGGAGCTGCTCTGTCCGGCAGCGTACCTCTTCGTGCGCCCACCTATACGGCTGAGCGCCGCTACCTGGACGAGCTGCGCCATGCCTGCGCCGAGCGTGGTTCGGAGCTCATCGTGGTGGCCGACACGGATGAAGGCGTGACCGACGAAGAGCTCGAGGGGTTTCGCTACATCGAGCACCGCGAGAACGTGGCACTTGCGCTTCGAGTCTGCCGTGACCTGGGCGTTGCTCGGCGCACGGCGCTCGCCGGAATGCAAGCCGCGCGTCCGGATCCGGGCGCGCTCACCGTCGAGCGACGACAGCTCCACGGGCGACGGATCTGTTTCGTCAATGGCTTTGCCGCCAACGATCCAGAATCCACGGGACAGGTTTGGGAGATCGCGCTCTCCCGTCACTCCGAGTTCGGTTGTCGCGTCGCTCTCGTCAACTGCCGTATCGATCGGCCCGAGCGTTCGGTGCAGCTGGGGGAGGCTTGCCTGCGTTGGTCGCCCGCCGATCGCTACGTGGTCACTGGCACCGGCACGAATTTCTTCGTGCACGCTGCTGAGAAGGCGGGGCTCGATCCGACTCGCTTGCAGGTGCTCGAAGGTGCGCGAGCTCCGCTCGTGGCGGAGGTCCTCTCGCGTGTTGCCATCCCCGATGGTCTCGTCGTGGGGCTGGGCAACATCGGCGGAGTAGGCCTCGAGCTCATGCAATGGCTCAAGGGACAAGAGCGATTTGCGTGACGTTGGCGGCAGCGCCGAGTCATCCTGGGTCGAAGGTGCGTGCCTTTCATCGGCGCGGTGCGACTGACGCACGCTGATGGGTGTCGACGCCGTAGTCGGCTGTCGCTGCTCGTGTCCAACGGGAATGGAGAGAAATCGTGCCTCGGCTCACGAGCCGGTCCACGAAATCGATCGCGAGCGTGAAGGTGGGTTCCCCGTCGGGCCAAAGAGGTGGGCGGGATGAGGCCGGGGGGATGTCCGGCCAGTGCCCGCAGTTCGTCCAGCGTCCGAGCGTGACCATGAGAACACACCGATTCCTCAGCTACCTGTCCTCCGCCTTCCTCGTTGTTGCGTGCGGAGGCATTTCCTCCAGCGAAGGCCAAGCTCAGCTGGCGATTGAAGCTGTCGAGCCCGGCTCTGAGTGCGAACAAGGTGGCGGTCGAGTTACCTACGGTGTCGACGCAGACGGCGATGGCGTGCTGACGCCCGACGAGATCGAGGGCGTAGAGACCGTCTGTCACAGCGAGTCACCGAGCCCTGTCGGGTCAGGCAGCGAGCGCGAAGGACTCGGGAAGGGTCGCCGTCGGATTCATCCGGCGCCGGCGTGTAGCGGTACGGGCGGTGCGGGTGCCGGTGGTGCTGGTGCCGGTGGGGCGACGTACAGCGGCACGGGGGGCTACTACACGGGCACGGGAGGCACGGGAGGCACCGGCTATTACAACTGCGCTGAGGTCGGCAACGGCACCGGTGGTACGGGTGGCAGTGGGTACTTCTGCGGCACCGGCGGCACGGGCGGCTATTACTACGGGACCGGCGGGACGGGCGGCAGCGGCTACTACTACGGAACCGGCGGCACTGGCGGCAGCGGCTACTACTACGGGACCGGCGGTACTGGCGGCAGCGGCTACTACTACGGAACCGGCGGCACTGGCGGCAGCGGGTACTACTACGGGACCGGCGGCACTGGCGGCAGCGGGTACTACTACGGGACCGGCGGTACTGGCGGCAGCGGGTACTACTACGGGACCGGCGGTACGGGCGGCAGCGGGTACTACTACGGGACGGGTGGTACGGGCGGCAGCGGGTACTACTACGGGACCGGCGGCACTGGGGGCAGCGGCTATTACCCAGGCACCGGCGGTACGGGCGGCAGCGGGTACTACTACGGGACGGGTGGTACAGGCGGCAGCGGGTACTACTACGGGACCGGTGGGACTGGGGGCAGCGGTTACTACTACGGGACCGGTGGAACTGGGGGCAGCGGTTACTATCCGGGCACCGGCGGCACTGGCGGAGGTGCAGCGTGTTCGGCAGCGGGCGGTGGGACCGGTGCCGGCGGAGCGAGCGGTCCTGGTCGCGGCCCAGGTCGCAGGCTGATCCTCGACAGCGAGGTCGCACGTTCGGGCGATCTCGACGGACGCTGCGAGGCTGGCGCCGGCGGCATCATCCTGCGCGTCGGGCTCGACGATGGCTCCGGAGACGGCGTCGCTGACGATGGCGTTCTGCACGTGGACGAGGTCCACGCCGAAGCCGTGATTTGTCGGAGGCGTTGAGTAGTCGGCTGCGCCGGGGGCAAACGTGCCCTATCATTCTGCTCCTCGAGGGATCATGAGAACGCCCCAGTTCATCAGCTACCTGTCTTCGGCATTTCTTCTCGCCTCGTGCGGCGGCGTCGCCTCGAGCGAAGGGCAGGCACGCTTGTCGATCGAGGCTGTCGAGCCTGGGGCAGGCTGCGAACAAGGCGGCGGTCGCGTCACCTACGGCGTGGACGCGGACGGCGACGGAGCGCTGTCTGCAGAAGAGATCGAGGGCATCGAGATCGTCTGTCACGGCGCGTCGCCCAGCGCAGCAGAGGATGCAGGCGGCGGACACGTCGGTGCGCCTTCGACTCCAGCGAGCGTCGTGCCGCTTTCTCGCTGTGGGGGTGGTGTCGGCGCGGGCGGTGGTACGAGCGCCGGCGGCGCCGGCTATGGCGGCTCGGGTGCTGGCGGGTACTCCGGCGGCACGGGCGGCTCAGGTGCGGGCGCCTACTACGGTGGCTCGGGCGGGTACGGTGGCTCGGGCGCGGGCGGATACTCGGGAGGTTTGGGCGGGTCAGGCGCTGGTGGGTACTGGTCGGGGGGCTCTGGAGGTTCCGGACCTTCGTGCGACGAAAGCGACGGCGACGGCTGCGGCGGCTCGGGGGCTGGCGGTTATCCCGGAAGTACGGGCGGCTCTGGAGCTGGCGGCTACTCCGGCGGGACGGGCGGCTCGGGTCCTGGCGGCTACTATGGCGGTTCGGGCGGCACGGGGGCTGGCGGATCGTGGTCCGGCGGGTCCGGCGGCACCGGCGTTTCGTGCGGCGCGGATGGCTGCGGAAGTTCTGGCGTCGGTGGGTACTCTGGAGGCACGGGCGGCTATGGCGGCTCGGGTGCTGGCGGGTACTCCGGCGGGACGGGCGGTTCGGCTGCGGGAGGCTACTACGGCGGGTCCGGCGGGACGGGCGGAGGCGGCTACTCCGGCGGCACCGGCGGCTCGGGAGCTGGTGGGTACTCCGGCGGCACCGGCGGCTCGGGAGCTGGTGGGTACTCCGGCGGCACCGGCGGCACGGGAGCGGGGGGCTACTCCGGCGGTTCCGGTGGCACCGGTGGGGGCGGCTACTCGGGCGGCACGGGTGGACCGGCTTGCCCTTCCGGCGGGACTCCCGGAGCGGGCGGCTCGAATGGTGCTGGCGGCTCGAGCGGCCCTGCTCCAGGCGGACGGGGCCGCAGGCTGATCCTCGATCGCGAAGTCGTTGCCACCGGCGATCTCGACGGGCGTTGTGAGGCGGGGACAGGTGGCATCATCCTGCGCGTCGGCCTCGACGATGGCGCAGGAGACGGGGTGGCTCGCGACGGCGTTCTTCACCCAGACGAGGTCCACGCCGAAGCCGTGATCTGCCGGCGCTGACGGGCGGCTTTTGGAGCCGACTGACAGAGGCCCCTGTTCTAGTCGCGTCCGTCCTCGCGGGCGGACGCGGCCCAACGACTAGTCGTCGTCGATGCCGTCGTCGTCGTTGGGGTCCAGCACGAACGTGAGGTGCCCGCCGAGGGTCATGAATCCCAGGTCGTCCACCGAGCCGTTACCCGCGAGGTAGTTGTATGCGGCGTGCACGCCGATCTCGAACGCCGGAACGACGGTGACGTCGAGCGAGGCCCCGATGTCGAGCGTGAGGTGCGTGAGATCCTCCGTGCTCGACCAGTCGGCGTGTCCCACGCCCAGATGCCCAAAGATGGAGGGTCTTAGCAGGTAGCCCAGACCGAAGCGCCCACCCACGACACCTCGGTATACCGTGGGGCCTTCCGGACCCGAGAAGTCGTGAATGCCGAGGCTTGCTTCTCCTGCGAGTGTGAGAAGCTTCAGGTCGACGCGTGGACCGAAGCGGAGCGCGCCGCCGAAGCCGTCGTCCACGGGCCCCGCGTCGACCGGCAACACATAGTCGAGGTCGAGCGAGAGCGGGATGTCTGCGAGCGCCGGGGTCGCGCAGAGGCCAATGGCGCCTGCGATGGCGAAGGCGAAAGAAGTGCGGGCGAAGTTGGATGAGCGGTGCATGAGCATCGCCTCGTGCAAGGCGTATGCCGCATCGCTCGGGCTCACGCGGGATGACGTCCGGGCGCTGCTTGCGTGAACGGACAGAGAAAGGGAATGCTCCTCTGGCTTCTACGGCGCCATCGCCAGCATTTTGGTGAAGTTCTTCCTGGTTGCCCTGCTGATCATCGTGTCGATTGTCGACGGAGCACTGCCCGTGGCCCACGCGTACATCGAGGCGTTTGGCCTCACCTGTGACTTCCCCGCTCGGGGACGCTGCGCGTCGGCAGTCGGGGACGCTGCCGAAGTACGGTAGTCTCGCGCTCTCACGAGTGAGACGTACATGCTGAAACGACTATTGTGGGCACTCGGTGCCACTCTGCTCGCCGGCGCCAATCCTGGCGCCGCAAGCACTCCAAAGCCAGCCGAGGTCGCGCTCACCATCCGCGCCGACCAGCCCGGAGCGAAGATCGACGCAAACGTCTACGGGCAGTTCTTGGAGCACCTCGGCCGCAACGTCTACGAGGGCATCTGGGTCGGAGAGAACTCCCCCATCCCGAATACTCGCGGCTATCGCAATGACACGCTGGCGGCGCTCCGGAAGCTCGAGGTTCCTGTTCTGCGGTGGCCGGGAGGCTGTTTCGCCGATGAGTATCACTGGCGCGACGGCGTCGGTCCTCGCAAGCAGCGGCCGCATCGAGTGAATACACATTGGGGCGGAGTCATCGAGCCCAACGAGTTCGGTACGCACGAGTTCTTCGACTTGGCGGAGCTCTTGGGCGCCGAAACCTATCTTGCCGTGAACGTCGGCTCGGGCACGGTGAAAGAGATGGCCGATTGGATCGAGTACATCACGTCGCCTTCGGAATCGACTCTGGCGAAGCAGCGGCGTGCCAACGGTCGCGACAAGCCCTGGAAGCTGGATCATGTCGGAGTCGGCAATGAACCCTGGGGCTGCGGCGGCGACATGAAGGCGCAGTACTACTCGGACGAGTACAAAAAGTTCGCGCTCTACATCAAGACTCCGCCCGATGCGCGTCCCATCGAGGTGGCCAGCGGCCCCTATGGCGACGCGTACGCGTGGACCGAAGTCCTCATGAAGAACGCAGCCGGGCAGATGGGCGCGTACTCTCTGCACTACTACACGCTACCTTCCGGTAGCTTCGAGGCGCCCAAGAAGGGGGCGGCTCTCTCCTTCGACGAAGCCGATTGGATCACTACGCTCAAGCACACGCTGAAAATGGACGAGCTGATCCGGAAGCACGTGCTCATCATGGACAAGCACGACCCGCAGAAGCGAATCGCACTCTACGTGGATGAATGGGGCTCCTGGTACGACGTGGAACCCGGCACCAATGCGGGCTTTCTCTTCCAGCAGAACACGCTGCGCGACGCAGTCGTCGCTGCGCTGAACCTCAATGTGTTTCACGCACATGCAGAGCGCGTTCGCATGACCAACATCGCGCAGATGATCAACGTGCTGCAGGCCATGATTCTCACCGACAAGGAGAAGATGCTGCTCACCCCAACCTACCACGTGTTCGAGATGTACGTTCCCTTCCACGACTCGACCAGTCTGCGCACCGAGCTGCTGACGCCCAGGTACAGGGTCGAGGACGTGAGCATCCCGGCCGTCAGCGCCTCTGCCGCGCGCACCCGAGACGGCAAGATCGCACTTTCGCTGGTGAACACGCATCCAGGCCAGAGCGCGCGGGTGACCCTCAAGCTGACGGGGAGCGAAGCTAGCAAGGTCCAAGGGCGACTGCTCACCGCCGCCGCCATGGATGCGCACAACACGTTCGACATGCCCGGTCGCGTAAAGCCCGTCGAGTTCAATGCCGCCACGCGCACGGGCGGCAGTTGGGTGCTGGAGCTACCGGCGAAGTCGGTGGTGGTCGCCACCCTAAACTAGCTTCGACCTCCTTCGTCGCTCTGAACGGGGGCTCCGCCCACCGAACTTCAGCCGCACCGCCGGGGTGTCCGCATTTTCGTGGCGAAGGGCGCACGCTACCATCTGCCGCAGACCGGGGCGGGTCGCTCGGCCAGGGACGAGACGGAGTTTTCTATGGATGTCCTACCCATTGCCATTGGTGTCGGGCTGCTCGTGAGCCTGCTGTTGAGCGAGCTCTTGGGAGTCGCGTCGGCGGGCATGGTCGTTCCTGGTTACGTGGCACTGTTCTGGGCGTCGCCGCCGCATCTCGTCTCCACCACCCTCGCTTCGCTGGTCACCTACGGTGCACTGCGTCTCGCCAGCCGCTTCGTGATCTTGTTTGGTCGGAGGCGCACCGCGCTCGCCATCGTGTTTGGCTACTTGGCTGGTGCAGTCGGCGCCGCCCTCATTGCGCGCTTCGGGACGGCGGCGGGCCTCGGGGATGCAGGCGTCGTGGGCTATGTCATTCCGGGCCTGATTGCCATCTGGATGGACCGTCAGGGCGTACTCGAAACCATCTGCTCCCTCACGGTCTGCGCTGCGGTGGTGCGACTGCTGCTCTTGGTGCTGATTGGCAGCGAGCTGCCCGGCGCCGCTGGCTTGACTTGAGTGTCAGCCACCTCTGGTATCTTCGTCTGAAGAAGGAGCTCATGATCGCCAAATCCCCGTTGCCTCTGATCCTGCTCACTGTGGTTGCCTGTTCGTCCGGAGACGGCACCAGCACGACGACTCTGACCGTCGAAGGCGCGAGCGTCGAATGCACCCAGTCCAGCGCGAGCGAGGAGCCAGTCGATGGTGTTCGTAGCTGCGAGGTTGCGTTCGCGGCGTGCTCTGACGACCACGACTATTCGGCCACCTGCACTTCGGTGGTCGACTCGGGGCGCAGCGACTGCCGGTGTCTCATCGACGGCATCGATCAAGGCGTTTTCGTCATCCTATCGCACGGCTGCCCGGTGACTCCGAGCGTGGTGGCAGAGGCCTGTGGCTGGATGTAACGACCTCCGCGAGGGCTTCCGTTGAAACGCGTGTACTGGAAGCCCGCCGGGCCTGGTCTCGGAGTGCTCGCCGCCTTGGCGGCGCTTGCGGTTCTGCTCCTGCTGCTCGTCGAGCATTTTCCACTCGAGACACGCGAGGACGGATTTTCGCAGAAGCTCGAAGCCGCGAAGCGAGCCGAGCTCGCCTTCCGCACCATTCGCGACGAGCGCTCGAGCTTGGGCTTGCCCATCGATCCAAAGCTCGACCCCGCGCGCACCGGCCTGATTGGCGCGCTCGGCACCGAAGTCACCACCTCGACGGGCAATCTGGCGAGCAAGCGCACCAGCGCCAACCCGAACCTCGCGGCCGTCGTCGTCGATTACTTTCGCCGACTGGGCCTCGAGCGAGGAGACTTGGTGGCCGTTGGCGCGTCCGGCTCCTTTCCGGGGGTCAATGTTGCCGTCCTCGCCGCTGCCGAAGTGATGGGCCTCGAACCGCTGGTCATTTCCAGCACGACCTCGAGCGACTTCGGCGCCAACTTGCCCAGCTTCATGTGGCTCGACATGGAGCGCTTGCTCGCGAGTCGGCACGTATTTGGTGTGCGTTCGCTAGCCGCCAGCGTCGGCGGCATCGAAGATCAGGCCATCGGCCTGACTCCCGCTGGACAAGCGCTCGCCCACGCCGCCATCGAGAGAACAGGCATACCCGAGCTCGAGCCGAAGTCCTTCGACGAGTCGATCACCTTGCGCATGGCCGTCTACGATCGCGCCGCCCGCGGCCGTCCCATCGCTGCCTACGTGAACGTGGGCGGCGGCGCCGTGTCCGTCGGACGCAGTCGTGGCAAAGCTGCGTACAAACCCGGCATCAATCGCCCGAGTCCGAGTCCACCGGTCGACTCCATCATCGGGCGCTTTCTGCTGCGCGGCGTTCCGGTCGTGCACCTCACGCAGATCCGCACCCTCGCCGAGGAGTACGGATTGCCCGTCGATCCCCAAAAGCCGGTCACGGTTGGCGAGGGCGAACTCTTTCGTCGCCGCGAGCCCAATCGCTGGCTCGCGCTCGGTGCGCTCATTCTCTTTTCGTCGCTGCTCTACACTGCCGGCATGCGGGCGCGCCGCCGTGCTCACCTCTCGACCACGCCTGAGGGCGAGGTCGTGGATGCCCGGGCAGGCGAAGCGCGTCGCCGCTGAGCGGCTTCGCTTCAGGCGAGAGCGCGGCGTCGACGCGCGGCGAGCCAGCTGAGTGCCGCGAAGCCGAGCCAACCCGCGGCGCCACCAGCGCCACTACTACCAGCCAGCGAGCAGCCATTCATGGCTGGAGGCGGCGTGACGCCACCACCACCGGCACCCGTGACGCCACCTGCGCCGACGGGGGCGCCGCCGGTGCTGGATGCGCCGCCGCCGGTGCCGGTTCCAGTCGTGCCGCCGCTGCTCACGCCAGCGCCGCCCGTACCAATCGGTGCCGTGCCGCCGCTGCCCACGTCTGCGCCGCCACTTGCGCTCACGTCACCACCGGCACCCGTGTCGCCACCGCTGCTGCTCGCACCACCGGAGGAAGCGCCCCCCGTGCCCGAGCCTTCGCCGGGAAGGATCACGATGTCAGCGCACTGGTAGTAGAGGTCGTCGCCACCGGCGGTGAAGGGCGGCTTGTCCCGCATCAGCTGGATGAGCTGGATCGTACACTCTTCGCACGGCTCGTTCGGGAGGGTCACCGTGATGGTGTGCTCTTCGGGCGTCGTGGGTGGCTGCAGGGGCTCCAGATCCTCGACCCCGTCCGCGAGCTCTCCAGACGCCTCGTCCAAGGTGACGTCCTCATAGCTCGTCGGATCGATGAAGCCGCTGTCCCCGGTCGAGCTCAGCACCACGCGATAGGTCGATTCGTGCTGAATCGTCTCCGTGAACTGAATCATGATCGTCTCGCCCGCCGTATACTCGGTGATCTTCGAAGCATCGGTCGTGCGCGAGTCGCCTGTACCCATGCCGCACGGGCCGTCCTTCTGGCTGGTCGGCGGATGGCGCGCAGGTGGGTCGTTGAGTGTGATGTGTGCGTGAGCGACGCTCGGCACGAAGATCACGGCGAGCGCGGCAGCGCTCAGGCGAACGGACGCGAGGGGCGAGTGCATCGAGCGCAATCCTACGCGCTGGTGCTCTCGGGGTGCTCACCGATCCTACGTGTCAGGCGTTCCAGCACACGATCTCGCGGGCCCGCGTTGAAATATTCGCTCGGCGGGACAATTGCCCAATGGCTCAAAAATCGTGACCACCAGTCACGAGGACCTCGCCGGCTCGTGCGTCGCCGATCTCGCGCAGCATGGCCAGCATGAGCTCGGTGCCGCGGCTGAGGATCTGCTGCGTGGCCCGGTCCGGGCGCACCCCACGTTCGGTCGCCGCGCGAACACGGTCGATCCGTGCCCTGCGCTCGTCGGCGTGGGCGAGCCGGTCCGAAGACGCGAGTGGGTACGGGGAGAAGGCGGCGAGCGGAAGCGCGGGCTCGACGTGGGCGAGCAGGCGCGCCTCCCAGCCCGGGCCGGGCTCTACGTAGACGGGCCGTTTGTCGGCCAGGACCGACATCGCTTGCTCGCTCGGGGGCTGCCCCAGGCTCAGGTCGACGATCAGCGGCTCGAGCGCTGGTTCGGCCTCGAGCGCCCGACTGAGCATGCGCGGGCGCGCCAGTCGATCCAGGCGGACGACCAGGATATCGGGGCGCTCTCCCTGCATCTGCGCCGCGCGCAGTCGGCGACCGACGGGCTCGGTGCGCGTGAGCACGAGGGTGCCGAGGGGCAGGTCATCGAGGGCTGCGCTGGTCCAGGCGCGCGCGCCGGAGACGTCGGTCTGCGACAAGTAGCGGTGCGCGTCTTCCAGCCCGGCCGTCGACACGGCCAGGGCCAGGACCGTCAGCAGCGCAGCTCCCTGTCCTTGGGCAATGACCCCGAGGCTGAGCGCCCAATCCAGCAGACGTCGCAAGCCGAGCGCCCCGACCGGCGCAACCGCAGCCAGCATGAGCAGGTGCAGCGCCGAGCGGGCTTGGCAGCCTTCCACTGCGCCGAGGGAGCCCGACATCTTCGCGGCTGGCCCCAGCACGTCGAGCAGTACCACCATGCCGACCGGCAACCACAGCGCTCGTCCCGGCCCCCGCGGGATCACGAACGAAAGCACGCCTGCGCTCGCAAAGAGCCCCACGTCGCGCAGGAAGTCCAAGGGCCCGAGGCCCGGAAAGCGCGCATCCGCTGGCCAGAGTGCAAGTCCGCGCAGGTCCTCGACCGATGCGGAGAATGCGGCTGGCGCGAAGACGAGCGCGCTTGCTGCAGCCGCGCTGCCGCAGAAGACGAAAAGCTCGCGTCGATGCGCAAACGGACTGCGCACGAGCCCGATCAGCACGAGCGCCATGGCCACCCAAGGGCTCTCACCGAGCGCCACGCCGAACAGCGCGCCTGCGATGAGTGGGTGCCCGAGCAGAGGAAAGCGCGCGCGAGCCGGAGTCACGAGCAGCGTCCACAAGACGAGCCCGGGCAGCACGCGCGGCGCTGCTCCGCCCGCGGCCACGGTGGCGTCCGACATCCAGGGCACGGCGAAGACCACCCCGAGCGCAGCGGCCAGCGCCAGCCACGCATCGACGGAGCGTCGGCCGTGCTCTTGCCCCATGACGTCCACGGTGAGCTGCCACACCAAGCCGGCGCACAACCCACTCGCCAGCGCGCCGAGCAGCGTGCTGCGTAGGGTCAGGCTGCCGAGCGGCAGAAAGCGCAAGAGGTCGGCCAAGAGGCGGCTCACCTGACCCGTCCAGGCCCCCGCTTCGTCCGCCCCCAGGAGGGCCGCATCGGTTGCCCAAAGCGGCGCGTCGCTCGCGTGGACCAGGGTCCCGAGCGCGGCCAGCACCACGGCCCAGGGCAAAAGGGAAGGCCTCACGGTCCGAGGGTTCGCACCTTCCCAGGGCACGGGGAAAGTTTTTGTGGGCGCCGGACCCTCCTCGGACGCGTGGGGCGGCTTGCCGGCGCGGCCCGGGGCGCGCTTGTGCTCGAGCGCCCTCGCCCGTCCGCCGTGCCATTGCTAGAAGGCCCGCCCCTGCCCCCGAGCGCCCATGAGGCCTCGAGGCAGCATCCAGAGAGGTAAGCCGTGGCCCGATTCATCGACGAACTCAAGCGCACCCACACCTGCGGAGCCCTCCGTATGGCCGATGAAGGACGAGAAGTCGTCCTGTTTGGCTGGGTCGCCAATCGTCGGGACCACGGAGCGCTCATCTTCATCGATCTGCGTGACCGCGACGGCATCACGCAGGTCGTCTTCGATCCGGAGAGCGCCAAAGACGCTCACGGTATGGCCGAGGCCGTTCGCGGCGAGTGGGTCATCGGCGTGCGCGGCAAGGTCCGCTCGCGCGGTGAGCAGTTCAGCCAGAAGGAAGGCAAGATGGTCAGCGCCAAGAACCCGAACCTCGCCACCGGCGAGGTCGAGGTCGAGGTGCTGGAGATGACCGTCTTCAACAAGGCGGAGACGCCCCCGTTCGAGATCAGCGAGCGCTGCGACACCGGCGAAGACGTGCGTCTGACCTATCGCTACCTGGACCTGCGCCGTTCGCCCTTGCAGAAGGCGCTGCGCACGCGCCACACCATCAACCAGGCGACGCGGAACTTCCTGTCCAGCCAGGGCTGCCTCGAGGTCGAGACGCCCTTTTTGGTGAAGTACACGCCCGGCGGCGCGCGGAACTTCCTCGTGCCGAGCCGCATCCACGAGGGCAAGTTCTACGCCTTGGCCGAGAGCCCCCAGCTCTTCAAGCAGCTGCTCATGTGCGCCGGCTACGAGCGCTACTTCCAGATCGTCCGCTGCTTCCGCGACGAGGACAGCCGCCTCGATCGGCAGCCGGAGTTCACCCAGATCGACATCGAGATGAGCTTCATCAACCAGGATGATCTCTTCACGGTGCTCGAGGGCCTCGTCGGCGCAGTCTGGAAGGCCACTCTCGGCATCGACCTCACGGAGCAGTACCCCGGTGGTCCGGACCATCCGGCCGGCTTCCCCAAGTTCCCGCGTATGAAGTTCGACGAGTCGATGCGCGACTACGGCAACGACAAGCCGGACTTGCGCTTCGGCATGAAGCACACGGACATCACCGAGCTCGTCTGCCAGCACGCGGGCGGTGGAGTCCCCTTCTGGCAGCCCATCGCGCAGAAGTTCGCCGACGGCACGTACCGGAAAGACTTGCCGGCCGAGATCATCAAGGTGCTCGTCGTGCCGGCGTCGTCCAACTTGAGCCGCAAAGACACCGACGAGCTCGAGAAGCTCGCCAAGAGCATGGGCGCAGGCGGCCTCGCACGCGCCAAGGTCGGCGCAGGCGGCGAATGGACGCAGTCGCCGCTGAACAAGATGATCACGCCCGAGTTCCGCAGCGCCATCAACCAGGCCTGCGGCGCAGCAGAGGGCGACCTCATCGTCTTCCAGAGCGGCAAGGCGCAGCTCGTCCACACCGTGATGGCCAACCTGCGCGTCTACCTGGGTAAGCGCTTGGGCCTCATTCCCGAGGTCGGCCACGGCGGCACCTTCAACTTCCTCTGGGTCGTCGATCCCCCGCTCTTCGAATACGACGACGAGAAGAAGCAGTGGGCGGCAGCGCACCACGCCTTCACTCGTCCGCACGACGACAGCGTGCCCTTCATCGACAGCGATCCCGGCAAGGTCCTCTGCTATCGCTACGATCTCGTGCTCAACGGCTTCGAGATCGGCGGCGGCAGTATCCGCCTCCACGACCCGGAAGTGCAGACGAAGGTCTTCGCCGCGCTCGGCATCGACGCCAAGGAAGCACGCCAGAAGTTCGGCTTCCTGCTCGACGCGCTCAAGTTCGGCGCGCCGCCCCACGGCGGCATCGCCCTCGGCATGGACCGCCTGGTGATGCTCCTCACCGGCTCAGAAAGCCTGCGCGACGTCATCGCCTTCCCCAAGACGCAGAAGGCCGTCGACCTCATGAGCGACGCCCCCACGGCCGTCACCAATCAGCAGCTGGTCGACCTGCACATCAAGGTCATCGAACCAGAAGGCTGATCAGGCATCCGCCGAGAACGAAGGCCGAAGCTCTCGGTTGATCATCGTGGGCGCCCGACTTAGGGCTTCGCACGGGGCACGGGCCCGCGCTTGGCTCGCCCGTGCTCGCGTTCAGTCCCAGACCGTCGCCGGGGCTTTTAGTGAGCGCTCGGGCGTGCCTTTTCGTCGCGCAGCATTGCGTAGAGGTCCGTGACGCCTGGATCGTGGCCTTGCTGGTTGAGGAGTGTGGTGATTTGGCCGCGATGGTGCGTCTGGTGGTTGAAGACGTGAGCCACGGCCCACCACAGGGGGACCTCGTTTCGTTGCCCGCGGCGCAGGAACACGAAGGGGGCGGCGAGGCGCTCGGGGGTGAGGCCGCCGGTCCATTGCGAGAGCGCGGCGTCGGTCAGTGCGCGCTCGGCACGGAGCTCGTCGAAGTCGGTGTAGAGCTCCTGGTCCAGAGCCCGAATGCCGCCTGGGCCGAGGTCGCCGTCGGGCAATGTGACGCCCTCGAAGCGTCCCAGCCAGATCCGATCCGCGACCAGGATGTGGTTGAACGTCCCGTGGATGGAGCGGAAGAACGCGCCCTGATCGCGCTTGCGTTCTTCGTCACTCAGCTTCGCGGAGAGTGCAAAGAGGCTCTCGTTCATCCAGCGGTTGTAGCGAGCTAGCGCCCCCAGCCATTCGGGACTCATCGTGCCGTCACTAGAGCACATCCAAGAGCGATCGCGACCCGTCCAAGGCAGACCCCGCCGCGCTTCCTGAGCGGGGCCTGAAGGAGCCCTTCTAGCAGGGTGCTGACGAAGTCGTCCGCTGCTCGGAAGGTGGCGCGGCATTCGTGACGGCGTCGTGGCCTGCACGAGCGAGGTCGCGCAGGTAGCGGTAGAGCGCGTGGGTTTGCGTCAAACGCCGTTCGGTCCGACCGCCGCTCGCCTCACAGCTGAGGCCGCGAGCCGTCAGAATCGTGCTCATGCTGCCCCAGCTCGTCGGCCGATCGCCGAGGGAGCGGCGATGGTCGCAGTAGGCGGCCTTGAGGTGAAGCCGCCTGCCCGGCTCCACACCGAGCTCCCGCAGCATCGCGAAGGTCGAGGCGTGCCAGACCATCGTGGTGCGCTTTCCGACGAAGGCCTTCAGCCGTACGCGCGCGTCCTCGGGATCGAGGCTTTCGTTCTCGAGCTCGCTGGAGGAGAGCTCCAGCTCTTCGAGGAGTCGAGGCCGGACTGGGCCGGAGGGGCGCATCACGAGCCGGAGCTCGCGTCCGCTCTCCGGATGCAGAAGGCACACGACGAGTGGTTGTCGATGTGGCTCGGGCATTTGCACGAAGGCCCCTTCGGCGTGGACGAGGACCGCGTCCGCCAAGGGCAAGCCGAGTTCCAGGGGGAATGCATGGCTGCGGGACGGCCTATGGCGTACGCGCTGGACCCGGTCTGGACGGCGAGCGGCGATATTCCGCGCCACCATCGTGCGGAACGAATCGCGCAGGGTGTCGATGCCCGCCGTGTCGGGCTCCAAGAGCGAGAGAACGTGCGCGATCGACTCGATCGTCGACAGATAATCTGCGCGCGGTTCCTTGCGAATCTGGTACTCGCTCGGGGCGAGCGGCGTGAAGCGTGCGCACCGCAGACGCCCGAGCAGCGGTAGATCGCGCAAGAGCGTGCTGGCGTGGTGCCAGGTGCCGTCCAAGATGACGATCTGGCGGGGACGCTCGGCCTCAGTCAGGGTCTCCAGGTCGATCGCGTCGGGACCTGGATAGAGGAGCAGGGCGTCCGCCGGAATCGCGCCCGCCTCGAGCTTGGCAGCGAGGCGAGCGAGGGTCCCTCGCAGAACGCGCACGTTCGTGAGGCTGCCCTCGGCAATGCGCGCGGTGTTCAGCGGATGCAGGCGTTCGCGCGGATGCTGCACGATGGTGATGCGCGTACGGTTGGCAACCGGCCTCAAGAGAGCGCAGATGCACACGACGCTCGGGCGGAAGCAGGTGTAGCAGGTGTCGCGTGCGTCAGGCATGAACTCAGGCTGAACCTTCATAGCCGCGGGACTAGCTCGTGCAATCGCGCGAGCGCGTGCGTACTGGCGACGCGCGCGGGGAGGCGTCCTCATGCAGGAGCCGTGCTGCCAAAGGAACGATGGCCGAGTGCCACACGGCCCAATCGATGGCCGACATGTCCGCCGCGCGAAGCAGGCCCGCGGCCTGCCAGCGCGCGTCCGCCTCGGCAGGCGTGGGCTGTCGAACGGGGGGCTGAAACTCGCGGAAAGTGGCCAGAGCGGTGGCCCGCAGAGCTGGCGACCGCTCGAGCTGCCAGCGCAAGATACCAAATGCGAGCGTGGCGTGGCGTTCTTCGTCTTCGGCCAAGCGGAGCAGCTCCTTCTGCAAGCGCTGCGAGCGCGCGCCGGCGGCGCGGGCGCGCGCGTGGGCTGCTGCGAGCGTCTCGCCGATGCAGCCTTCGAGCACGTTCGTAATCAGGAGCTCTTCCTCCGTCACGGTCAGGCGGGCGTCCTCCAGAGGGAGCGGCGCCCAATCGAGCTTCGTGCCCGCATGGCGTCGCGCCTCCCGCAGGCAGAGCGCCGCGTGGCGCGCTTCGTCGAGGGAGGCCCGCTGCGAACGCACGATCAGGTCGAGCGGCGCGCCGTGCGCCATGAGCTGCAAGCTCAGGCGAGCGAATGCTGCGATGGACGCGTGTTCGGCCAGTGCATCGGCACTGAAGGCGGCAGCCAGGGCTTCACGGATGGGATCGCCGGGTCGTGCGCGGCCACCCTTTCTACGTAGCGCCGCGACGCGCGCTTGACCTTCCACGAGGAACGGTCGACCGCCAGGGCAGTACTGCACTCGCTTGTACACGCACACACCGTCGGCGCTGGAGAGGAGCTCGATCGCTTCGGCGTAGGTGTACTCGAGCGTCTGCATCAAGGCGTCGTACTGCACAGTCGTCGGGCAGCCGGAACTCGGATCCCACGATAGAGCTCGGGTGATGTTCTCCTCGTGCCAATAGGGGTAGTCCGTCTGGACCCAATCCGGGAACGTCTCACCGCAGACCTCGGGCACGGCGCTGGGGTCATCCATTCCGGGCGAACCTTCGGCGCCCCCAAGGCCGGTCGCGCCGCCCCAGCTGGTCGCTCCGCCGAATCCATCGCCGCCCGCGAAGCCATCGGCGCCTCCAAAGCCCTCGCTCCCTCCGAGTCCGCCTGCTCCGCCGAACTCCGGCAGCTCTCCCAAGCCGGACGAACCACCACTACTCGAGCCCGCAAGCTCGCGACAGCCAGCCTCCCTCATGCGTGCTCCCTGCTGGATGAGGTCCCGCCGCTCGACGAGTTCCTCCAGCGCGTGCTCACCGTTGGGTGGGTCAGGACACCAGCAGCCGGGCGTGGCCACGATGGGCGCGAGCCCGAGTGCCAGATGCATGCGATGACCCAGTCGACGTCCCAAAAGTGAATAAGCAGGCATCCTCATAAGCTACGCCCATTCGTGGTGCCGAGCCATGGGAGGCGCGGGGCGCCAGGGCGACGTAGCGATGCTGCATGAGTGGAGGCCGCGGTGCGGATGCACCGCGCGCACTGTGCGCGCACCGACGGTCCGCCGCGCTTGCGTCACGCTTGGCGCGGGGTGGTCGGGGCTCGGAGCCTGAATTCCGGCCGTCACCACGAGGTCTGTCCGCCGCGCGGTCGAGCAAACCGGGGGAGCGGAGCCGGATCGGCATGGCCTGATCCATTGGCACACCGGTTGCTGAGCTCGCCGGCGCCACGCGGGTGGCAGAGCGAACGTCGGAGGCGGAGTCCAGCGGGGGACCCCGAGCGATCGACGTTTCCCCCCAACGGAGAAAAGCACACATGAGACACAATCGCCCATTGGTCTTCACCTTCGCCGTCTGTACGGCCCTGCTTGGCGGCTGCGCCATCGAAGACGGAACCGCTCAACAGAAGGACCAGGCCATGAATCCCTGGGCCTCATCCTCGCTGGCCTATCCGGAATACGACCTCAACGTTCCGGCTAACGGTTGGTGGATGCACGATGCGACGGGTGCCGATATCCAAACCAAGATGGCCGAAGGCTTCCGCCTGCACGACGTCGACTACCTGTCGAACGGTCATCTCACGGCAACGTTCGTAGCGAACACAGCCGAGTACGCTCGCGAGGGGAATGGCTTCGACCACGGCCTCACCGACAGTGCATTCCAGGCCATCGTGGCCGATACGACGCGGCGGGTGGTCGACATTGCGCAGCGCGGCAGTGGATCGGGAAAGCGCTGGGCGGTGGTGTGGGTCGCCAATACCGGCACCCAGATGCGTGCGTCGAAGGTGGTCACGAATGCCACGCAGCAGGAGTTCGAGGCAGCAGCCGTCGGCTTTCGCGTCACCTCGCTCGTGGTGGGTGAAGATGGCCGTTTCAACGCGGTCATGATTCCGAACGAGAGCAGCGACACGCGACGTCAGCACATGTACCCCATCACGGCTGAAGAGCTGCGCAAGGGGCTGCAGAACAACAGGGACGATTGCCGGGTCGATCCGGCAGTGGACTGCGTTCGCGTTGCCGAGATCGCGCCGACGGGAGTCGAGACGTTCTACGTCGTCCTCGAGAGCATACAGCGAGCAACCTCTCCCTATACGGGTCACTCGCTGGTTGGGGAAGGAGAGCAAAGCTGGCTCGTGGCTGGCCTGAAGAGCATTCCGGGCGGGGAGGATCGACCGGACAGCATCCAGCACGTGACGAAGCGCCTGGTGGCAACACCCACGAAGCTGAAGCCCTACGTCGCTGCAGACGGGACGACCCGCTACGTGGCCGTCATGGTGGCGCGCGGAGATCTTCCGGAGAGCGCTTCGCTTCCCAGCGACAACGACGCCATCCGACATCTGGACGCGCTCATCCAAAAGCAGGTCCGCCAAGCCGGTCTACCCGGCCTCACCTTCGGCCTGATGAAGGACGGCAACCTCATCCACACCAAGTCCTTTGGCTATCGCAACATGCTCACGAACGAAGCGTTGCTGCCGAGCGACTCGGTGCGCATGGCCAGTGTCTCCAAGCAACTGACCAAAGCAGCCATCTTGCGCCTGGTCGAGGATGCCGTCCCCTTGCCCGCGTTGCCGGGCAGTCCCGGAGGTCCAATTACCCGGCAAACCCGTCCGTTCGGCCAGATTTTCCCCTACCAGGATCCAGGGCTAGAGGTGGATCTGGGCGACCTCACGATCCAGGACTTCATGTATCACCTGACCGGTCTGCGCTACGACGACCAAGGTGCGTGTGAGAATCCCGATGATGGAGATGCGAGCGACGCCTTCTGCGATCCCTTCGAATGGCTCATGGAGGTGCAGGATTGGGTCGACACCGAGCAGCACCTGAATACGCTCGAACCACCGCTGCAAACGGCCAACGCGGACAAATGCGGTGCCTTCTGTCTGAACACGGCAGACAAACTTCTCATCCCAGCCGAACCCGGATTCGTGTCACGGCCGGACTACATGAACTCGGACTATCACTTGCTCGGACACGTGATTCGGGCGCTGACGGGACTTTCGCCGGAAGCGTACATCGCGCACAAGTTCACCTCGCCCCTCAACTTGGACGGCTTGCGTGTCAGTCGTCCGTACGGGGCAACCGAGTTTCCAGACGCGATTCAGGCTGCCAACTACGCACGACCCGAGTTCAGCAACATCACCTCGTGGGACGAGCGCGGTGACTTCATCCTCGACAATCCCGCGCGCTATCCGGCCAGCTCGTTCATTGCCTCGCCGCCTCACATCCTGCGTTGGCAAGCATCGATCGCGGGAACCAGGACCGGGTACCGAGGAATCCAGGACTATCAGCACATGTACCACATCGGAAAAGGGGTACCGAACATCGAGCACGGCGGTCACTTGAACGACGTCACGAACGCCAAAATCAACGAGCTCACGGTCGGTGCTGATCATTTCGTGTACTTCTGGGCGTCGACATCGACGCCGTTGAACGACGGCAGCGAAGCCGCCACCGCGGGCATGTTCGCCCTCGACCAGGAGTTGGAGGGCTTCCTCGAGGCCGAGGGAGCGGCTCTTCCTACTCGCGATCTGTTTGCGAGCTATGTTCAGCCGCCGTGCAAAGTGTACTTCCACGACGTAGCCATGGAGGATTGGCACGGCTGTCTCGACTATCAGCAGGCGCTGGGATTGACCCCCAAAGTCCTGACCGTCAATCCGCTCACGATGCGGGTGGCCGGTGTGTTCGAGGCTCGCTCGCCTCGGCTCACCCACTACCTACTCCCTGCGGCGACGTACAACGATGTCCTCGTTCAGCAACAGGGTATCGGTTCGTATCCACTCTCGACCAACGTCGTGCTCTGGTCCGTGGGCCCGCGCTTCTCGGCCATCTGGGAGCCGACGATCTTCCCGGCCGTCAGTGAGTGGAACCTGACCCCCGAGGCTTTCACGACGGCCTACCATCAGCGGCAAGGCAACGGCGTCCTGCTCACGGATTTCTTCCCGTATGACGACGATGGGCTGAAGTTTGCTGGCACGTGGCAACGGCTACCCAGTGACGGGTACACCATCGCGAGCAGCGTCACTCCTGCAGCGTGGCCAGCGCTTCACACACAACGCCAGGCAGAAGGCCTCAAGATCACGCATTTCGTGGCCTCCGAGATCGATGGGCAGCTTCTGTACGCAGCGACCTGGGAGCGCTTGAACGGCTCGTACGAGCTCGAGTTCGACGCCTCTTCCGCCGACTACGCGACCACGGTTCAGGTTCGTGTGGGCTCCGGCTGGAGGCTCCACCACCTGCATTCGTTCGGAGCAGATTCCTTCGCTTCGATCTGGCACAAGCCGGCACCAGGTGGCGGCACGCTCTCGTTCGAAACAGCGGGCACGTGGAGTAAGACCTTCGGTCCTGGGACGATTGGCTCGAGTGAGTGGGGCACGGCCGGCAAGGCGCTGACCTTGACGGCGAACAGCACCGAGACCGAGATTGTGTCGGTCGACATTCCCAACGCGGTCATCCGCGCCAACTCCCGGTCGGGCGCTCCGACGCACCTAGCGGTGGATGTTCTCGTGCCCACGCAGCAGCCGATCCCGGCCTATGCAGGTGCACTCAAGCTCCATGTGTCTGTGCCTTCAGCGGGGATCAGCCATCAATGGCAAGAGCAGGTGCTGCTCACGAGTCTCCGCCGCGGGGAGTTCGTCACGGTCCAAATCCCGCTGACGAGCGCTGTTCGTAGCGCCATCACTTCGGCTGCCACTCGCAACGTCAAGCTCTTCCTGGGCCTCGTGAGCGTGACGGGAGCTGGCAACTACTCGTTCGACAACATCAGGTTCACTCCCTGAGGTCGAGCACGCGAGCTCTCGCCACGCGCGCCGGGCGCTGAAACGAACGTTTCGGCCTCCGGCGTGTTCCTTTGGGGTGTCGGTAGTCCTGCGGTGGCTGCGCGGACTCGCGCTCGGACGCGGACGATGCGAACCTGCGGCTCGATGCTCACCGTCTATCATTGTCCTCGCTGCAGCACCTGCAAGAAGGCTCTCGCTTGGCTGGAGTCGCACGGCGTCGAGGTCACGCGCGTCGACATCGTGGAGTCGCCGCCCACGCGCGAGATTCTGGAGGAAGTGCTGAGAGTGAGCGGCCTCCCCCTGGCCAAGCTCTTCAACACGTCGGGCGAGCTCTACCGGGAGGGCAACTACAAAGACCGCCTCCGGACCATGGGCGACGCCGAGGCGCTGCGGGAGCTGGCCCAGCACGGGAAGCTGATCAAGCGGCCGATCGTCTTCGGAACGCTAGGCAAACAGAAGGTCGCATTGGTCGGTTTCCGCGAGGCGGATTACGCGCAGGCTTTCGGATGACGCTGAGAGCAGAATAGTGGCGGCCGGGTACACCAGCTGAAGGACTACCGGTCGGCCGGCAAGAAGATTTGCACTGCGCGGGCGGTGTGTTTCGGTGTACGGCGGAGTGGGCGTTCTTTTGCGAGGGCGCCAGGCGCGGTGTGGCCTGCGGGTGGCTTGTGTCGAGGATTCGTCTGGACGAAGTGCCAATGATGCGGGGCGGGGTGCCCGTTCACTCTGCGGACGAGCAGGTGCTGGCCGGAGACGCGGTCGTTCTTGGCGCCTACCGAGTCGAACGTCAGATCGGCGAAGGGGGGTTCGGCCGGGTGTACGAGGCCACCCATCTGCACTCGGGCCTTCGAGTCGCCCTCAAGATCGGTCGCCGGCGGGAGCACGGCGAGCGGCTGCTGCGAGAAGCGCGCATGGCCACGATGCTCGAGAGCCCGCACGCGGTTCGCGTGCTCACGGTGGACCACCTGGACGATGGCTGCCCGGTCATCGTCCTCGAGTTCTTGCAAGGCACGCCGCTCAAGGACTACCTCCGGCACGAGGGACGTGTCCCTGCTGCCTTGGCCGTGCACTTTGCGCTCCAGCTCCTGGAGGTGCTGGACGAGGCGCACGAGCGCGGGCTCGTCCATCGCGACATCAAGCCGTCCAATCTTTTCTTGGTGGATGAGCCCGAGGGGAGCCCCCGTCTGAAGCTGCTCGATTTCGGTCTGGCACGGGCGGCGCATCAAGCCACCGAGACGAGCGTCACGGGGTCGGACGTCGTGGTGGGCTCACCCGCGTACATGTCGCCGGAGCAGATCCGTGGCGACGGAGCGACGGCGCGGAGTGACATCTGGGCCTTTGGTGTCGTCTTGTACGAGATGCTCGCCGGAGAGCGGCCATTTCAAGGCGAAACGAACGCCGCGGTCGTGGCCTCCATCGTGGCTGATCCGCCGCTGCCCTGGAAAGACTCGCCGCAGGCGCTCGAGGCAGGACTGCGTCGGGTCGTCCTGCAGTGCCTGCGGAAGAATGTGGAGGACCGGCCTCGCTCCGCGGGCGAAGTTGCTCGCCTGCTCCGTGAGGCGTTGGGCAGCACTGAAGCGCTGGTGGATGACACGCTGACCGTTTCGATGCCGCTCGAGCCCGCCCTCGGCCCAGGCACGAAGCGCGGGCGACTTTCGAAAGCTCCCGGAGTGCCTGCCTTGGTTGCTGTCCTGCTCACGGCATTGGTTGGCTGGGCCAGCTGGGCTGCATGGTCGACGACACCCCGTGCCACGCCTCTCCCTGTGGTGAGCGCGCCCCCGAGGAACGACGCGTCGGGCGGAGCTGTGCATCCGGCCCTGAGCAGCACTCACGAAGGCCCGCGCTCCGAGCCGATCCAGTTTGCGCTGCCTCCGGCTCGTCGCACCCAAGGAGCCCCCGGCTCCCCGTCGGCCACGGTGGGTTTCAAGCCAACCTCGGCGCCTCGCCCCGTGTCCTCTTCCACCATCGGCACGGGTGCGAGCACATCGAGCGCGGGGGAAAAGCGATTCTTCGCGGAGCCCGATTTTTGATGAGTTTCGTGCGAATGGTCGGGTCCTCGTGTGTGGGAGCCTGGGCCGCCTGGCATTGCATCGCGTGTGACTTCCCCTTCCCGACCTCGAAGTACGAGGTGGACGCGACCGGCCTCGGTGGCTTGGGTGGTGCCGCCAGTTCCGAGAGCGTTCGTGTGGCCACCGCGTTTGCCGAGGACGATTGGTCGTGCTTGCGCTCGTTCGCGCGGAAGTGCGAGCAGCCCATCGAGCGCTGCGCAGAGTCGTCGGCGTGCGTGCAGTTCGCCGAGTGCGTCCGACAGCGCGCAGTGCCGACTGCGGAAACCAGCTGCGCCGACGAGCTCGGAACGTCGGTTGCCGACCACTGGGCGTTCGAGTTCGTGCGCCACTGCTGGGCCGAGAGGCACCGGGAATGCGATTTCGGTAGCGACTTCTCCTGCGCGAATGGCTACGAGCTGCCCACGACGGATCGCTCGGTCGTCGAAGTCAGCCAGCAGGTTCTCGCCATCAATCAGCCGGCGGAGGCCGTCTTCTCCGTAGCCTTCTGTCCCGGCATCGAGGATTGCACCAGGGTGGTCGCCACGGCCGAGACCAATCCCGCGACGGGGATCTACGAGGTCACGCTGGAGCTCGCCGGGGTGAACTTTGGTGTGGGGAACGTGTGGGAGGGGTATCGCATCGTCGAAGGCACGAATATCTACCCCAGCACGGTGGCGGCCAACGTCCCCGTTTGGGGTCGGCGTGTGGAGATCACGCGTCTCATGAATCGAGAGACGATCGATGCCTTGTCCAAGGTGTACGAGGCCGACGCCACGAATGCGCTCTTCGTACAAGCGGTCGACTGCCGCTCGGATCCCGCACCGGGAGTCCAGTTCGAGCTGCCGACCTCGGAGCAAGAGCGAGTCGTGTACGTCAAGGACGCGTTTACACCCGTCGGCTCCCAGACGGTGGAGACCGGGGCGGCGGGTATCTATGGGCACGAAGCCGATCACTTGCACGAGGTGCGCGCCCTAGTGGCTGGGCGTGTAGTGGCGGCGTGGCGAGGGCGCCTGGTCGCCGGGCGACCCATGTATTTGCGCATGCATCCGCACGGAGGGCGGTGACGACGTGAACGGGGCGCTGCGCAGACTGTTGTGCGTCGCACTCGTATGGTGCTGCGTGAGCGCATCGGCGCACGCCGACGAGCTCGAGCTGGCGCCGGGACCCGATGCAGCCGCGATGGCTCGTGCACGTGAGCACTACCTCGCCGGTTCACGATGGCTCGAAAGCGGCGAGTGGGCGAAGGCGCTTTACGCCTACGAACAGGCGTTCGGGCTGTATCCGTCCGCCTCGACGCTCTTCAACATGGCGTACTGCAATAGCCAGCTCGGGCGCTTGGTCGCGGCGTGGCTGCATGTCTCGGAAGCGCTCCGCTTGTCCGAGTCGAGCGAGGCTCTGCGCCTCACGCCGGAACGGCGTTCCGCCGTGGAAGACGAGCGCGAACGGCTGCGCGCGCGAGTGCCGACCTTACTCTTTCAAGGCACAGAAGCGATCGAGGTGAACGTGTTCGGCGCGCGCATCAAGCAGACGCCCGATCCTGCGCCCGTGTATTATCTCGAGGCGACCAGCGTCCCCGAAGAAGAGTGGACCCTCATCCCGGCCGGCACTCGTGTCCTCGTCGACCCAGGGGTCCATCGCCTGACGGTCCGGTCCGAGGGGCGTCTCTTCCCCCAGCATCTCGTACTTTCGGAGGGAGAAACGATCGTCGTCGCCGAGCCCCAAGAGGATTCGACCGCGGCGCGGCAGCCATCTCCTGCGGTCGCCGTCCAAGGCGCACCGCCGCCTGGGGCGAGCGTCGCCCCGGCTCGGGGTGGAGCTCCGCCTGTAGACCGGCCACGTTCCAATCCCTATCGGACGGCTGGAGTGATCTCGCTCGCGCTCGGAGGAGCTTCGCTCGTGGCGGCGCTCGTGGCGGTGGGGTTCATGGTCGACGCCGAGTCGGACCTGGGTGGGCGGTGCGACGACGATGGAGGGTGTCCGGACGAACTTGCTCCGGAAGTCACCCAGTATCGAAGTGCGGCCACAGCCGCCAACGTGGGCATCGCCCTCGGCGTGGGGGCCTCGACGGTGGGCGTTGGCCTGCTCTGGCTGGGCCGCAAGGACGACAGCCCGCAGGTCCGCGCGGGGCTCGGCCCGGGGAGCCTTTACTTGCGCGGCACTTTCTAGCCCTTTGCGCGGTAGAGGTTCTCGCACCCCTCTTCCGGGTCAAGTCGAAGCGTCGCCATCCGGCTCGCTCATGCCGAGCTTCTTCATCAGTCGCGCTAGCGCGAAACGGCTGGAGAGCCCCAGGCGCTTGGCGGCCTCGGCTAGGTTGGGCGCCTCGGCCAGGGTTGCACGGATCGCCTCCACGGTGGGCAGGGTGGGGCGTGCGACGCGCAGCTCTCCAGCGACCGCTTCAGTGTAGTCGAGCAGACTGGAGGGCGCTTCGCTCGCAGCAAGACGCAGGAGACGATTCAGCTCGCGGACGTGGAACGAATAGTCGTGACGCACGAGTGCCGCGAGGAGTCGCGGTTGGCAGGAAAATTCGTGTGAGGCGTTGGACTCGCGTTCCATGGTCCGCAGCAGCGCCGCGGCTAGGAGCGGGATGTCCGAGCGTCGCTGCATGAGTGTCGGCACCTGCAGACGCTCGACGAAGCGAGCCAGCACATCCCCCTTGAGAACGTTGGGGGAACGGTTGGTGGCGGCCAAGATGCGCACATCCGCGTGCCGCGGTCGGTCCTCACCGAGTCGCTGGTACTCGCCGGCGTCCATGAGGCGCAGGAGGCTCGCCTGCTGCAGCTCGCCCAGTTCGCCGATTTCGTCGAGAAAGAGCGTGCCCTTGTCCGCCGCACCGACGAGTCCCTTCCGCGCCGGAGACCCTGCATTGGGATACCCCGCCACCTGACCGAAGAGCTCGGCTTCAATCAGGCCGCCTGGAATCGTGGCAGCACTTCGAGAGGCGAAAGGGTGCTGACGGCGCGACGAGGCATCGTGGATGGCTCGCGTGCAGAGCTCCTTGCCCGTGCCCGACTCGCCCAGAATCAGTGCGTGTGCCGACCGGGCGGCGAGCGCGCGAATCTCGCGCCGTAACTGCCACGTGGCCGGACTTTCGCCGATGATGCCGTGCTCGTCTGCTTGTCCAAACGGGAACGGCGCATACTCGAGTCCTCGTAGGGTTCGCGGGCGTTCCTCCACCAGGAACAGGACCACCCCCTCGATTTCCAAGGTGTCACCCTCGCCGGCGACGCAGCTGGAGGCGGGTACGCCGTTGTGGAGGAGCCCTGCCTTTCCCAGGTTGGTGATGGCGATGCCTCGAGCTTGGGGATCGAGCTGCCACTGCCGTCTGGATAGCGTGGTGGTCAGCAAGGCGCCGGTCGGCTGAAGCTCGCCAGGGCGCGCCCTCGACCACTCGAGCTTCGGGAGATCGCCATCGGCGCTGTCGACGCCGCGGCCCAGGAGAGAACGGTGGGGCACGGCGCACACCTCCCCCACGCGGCTCGGTTCCTGAGAGCTCCAGAGGACGACGAGGTGCCAGCACGTGGCGCTGTCGCCGGCGTTCGAGGTGCGCTCGACCTTGGTCAAGGACTGCGTCTCGTCCGTCGAGCTGGAACGCGGGCCTTCGGAGCGGGCGGCCATTGGGCCTTCGCCTAACATGTTTTGCGGTGCGTGCGCACGCCCTCGCACCGTGCGCGCACCGAAGGCGCCCCACAGCTGCGAGCGGCGCGGCGGCTGTTTTTGGCTCCGAGACGCCTGGAAGGAGCCAGCAAAATACCTACTCCGCCCCCGGCACGCCGGTTGCTGTGTCTGGCGGCGAGCACTCCCTGGGGGTGGCCCTTCGCACGACGGGAGAGTCGGGGTGGGGCGCGCTTCGGCTGGACGAGAGGTCGAGCCGCTCGCGCAGTCGAGCGCGCCTGCTCGTGAGCGAGAAGGGCGCTCGAGAAGCCTCGAGAGCAAACAGAGAACGAGGAAGGTCAAGCAATCATGAAGGCACAAGCAGTAGAACAGCAGAACGACAACCGAGCTCCATCGACGAAATCAGTAGGAGGAACGAGCCTTCTCGCCCTCTGCCTATCGCTTCTGGTGGGCGGCTGCGCCGTCGCCGCCGACGGAGAGTTGTCCGACGAAGACCTCAGAGCGCTGGAAGAGCCGATCCGAAATGGAACCTTGTTACCGACTTCACTCAACGGGGGCACGGCCCGCGTCAGGATCTGGGGACCTACCGGGAACACGGACTGCTCCGGGCAGGTCATCTCGCGGGATACGGTGCTGACGGCTGCCCACTGCCTCTACGACGCCGGGTACTATGCGGACGGCTGGGAGGAAGAACAAATCGCTGCCGTTTACGTTCGGCATCAGGAGCCGAGCGGGACGTGGGAGCACTTGATTGGCCTCAAAGAGGACGTCACCGCGTTCGTTCCCCAAAAATACGTGGAAGCCAAGGAGCGCGGGGAACGTGGCACGGGCTATGACATTGCCCTTTTGCGCCGCAGCATCAACCTGTCGAATTCCGTCTCGACCGACGTGACGGCGCTGGCGGTCTACTCGGGGGAACGGCCACGCGGACTCTACGCCTACGGTCACGGACTCTACGACGATCAGCTCTGCGACCGTGGCGGCTGCGACCCGCTGCCGGACGACGATCAGCTGCGCTCGGGGCTTCTGCGGACACTGACCTGGTACAACGACCCGGGACAGTCGAACTATCGCATGATCATGAGCGACTACACCGCCAACGATCCGAATCTTTGTCTCGGCGATTCGGGCGGGCCTTGGAAGCTCGCAGCCTACGCACCGGAAGCCTCGACCCCGCTGGTGAACGGCGTGCAGTTTGGTGTCACCGCGTTCGTCGAGGGCGGGCCGGGTGGCGGCTGCGGTGCCGACAAGGCGTACGCCACGTGGATCGCCCACCACGATCCGTGGATCCGCGAGATCGTCGAAGACGGTCGCGGTAGCTGCAGCAGGTACGACTACCAGGTTCAAGACAACGCACCGTCGAACCTGCCACGCCGCAACATCGACCAAGCCCTGGTCTGTTGGTGACCCGCTAGCGAACGTCCGCCTGACGGCTCTTGCTCGGCCTTCCTTCCTGTCCGGAGGAGGGCCGAGCGCTGGCTCCGCCCAGTGCTGCCGTGCCGTGAGCCGTCCCGTCCAGCTACAGAAGCTCTTGGTTCTGCGTGCGGAGGACGAGCCAGAACAGGACGAGCACTCCGCAGACGACGAGCCACATGCGCCAGAAGACTCGGGAGCCGAGGCCCCGGCCGCGGAATGGAACGCCGTAGAAGAGCTGTAGGCCACCGACGAACAGCGGGCCCGCGACCGCGATGCCGATCAGGCGCGGCAGCGTGCCGTAGAGCCCCGCCAGGGCAGCCAGCGTGATGCTCGCAATGAGCAGCGCCGTCCCCCAGCCGCGCTGGGAACCGGAGTTCCAAGGAAACGGCTCCTGCTCATGCGCTCATGGTACTACCAAGTGCGGCAGACCGATGACGGCACGACGGACGCGGCGGCTCTGGAGGCGAGCAGGACTCGCGTTCATCGCGTGGCACACGCTTGCGCTGGCTGCTGTCGCTCTCGGCGGGGTTGCTTGCGGTTCCACACCGTCCGGAGTCGAGGGCTCGGGTGGCGCGAGCTCGGGTGGCGCGAGCTGGGACGGCGCGAGCTTGGGTGGCTCAGGCGGGGCCGAGGGCATCGATGTGCTCGTGTTTTCGCGCACCGTCGAGTACCGCCATGCTGCGATCCCGAACGGCATCGACGCGCTCCAGTCGCTGGCCGACGCGCGCGGCTGGAACGTCGAGGCAACGGAGGCGCCTTCTGTGTTCACCGATGCGGGGCTGGCGGAGTTCGAGGTCGTGGTGTTCTTGCTGACGACCGGCGACGTGCTGGCCGCTTCCGAGCAAGCGGCGTTCGAGCGCTTCATTCGGGCCGGCCATGGCTTCGTGGGCGTCCATTCGGCGTCGGATACCGAGTACGACTGGCCTTGGTATGGCGAGCTCGTGGGCGCCTACTTCGCGGGACACGACGTCGTGCAAGAGGCCACGGTGATCGTGGAGTCGGCCGAGCATCCGGCGACCAGAAGCCTGCCCTCACCATGGAGGCGGCGCGACGAGTGGTACGGATTCGACCGGAACCCGCGCTCGACTGTGGCCGTGCTGCTCACCTTGGACGAGAGCTCGTTCACGCCGGGTGCAGGCGCCATGGGCGCCGACCATCCGATCGCTTGGGCGCACGAATACGACGGCGGTCGCGCGCTCTACACGGCCCTCGGCCACACCGCCGAGAGCTACACCGAGCCCGCGTTCCTCAGCCATCTGGCTGGCGCGGTCGAGTGGGCGGCAGGCCGCTGAGAGCTACCGGTCTCGGCTCCTCGCGAGCGGGCCCCGCTCACGGTTTCGGCGCCGAGAGCGCCGCGTCGTACTGGGCGATGGGGGGAGCGGCTTCTGCGAGCTGCTCGAGCTTCTGCACACTCGGAAGTGCGAACATGCGATCCATGTACGTGCGCGCGAAGTCGGGCACCATGACGCCATAGGTGCGAAACCGGGCGGCGACCGGCATGAACATGCAGTCGGCGATGGAGAAGTCGCCCAGGAGAAAGCTGCCGGGCGAGGTATCGAGGGACGCGCGCCAAATGTCGAGCACGCGACGAATGTCTTGAGCGAGCCCGGGGCCTTCAGGCGTTCGTGCCGCGCGGCCGCGCAGGTTCGTGGGCATCAGCGTACGCAGCGTCTGGAAGCTGCTGAGCATTTCGCAGGAGATGGCGCGCCCGCGGGCGCGCAGAGCGGGATCGGCCGGCCACAAGGCAGCTTCTGGGAATTTTTCGGCCACGTACTCACAGATGGCGAGCGACTCGTGGATGGTGAGTGCGCCATCCACGAGCACCGGCACCTTGCCGGCGCCGGAGAAGCTCAGCACGCGGTCGCGCCAGTCGTCTTGCGTGAACATGCCCACGTCGTGCAGGCGGTACGGAGCTCGAGCATGCTCGAGGGCCAGCCAGGGCCTCATGGTCCAGGACGAGTAGTTCAGGTTGCCGGCAACGAGACGCATCATGAGGCAAACGGATAGGCCGTTGTTCCAATCAACGCCAGACGAACGGCTCGGTGAGAGGTCGCCTGCGGGGGGGTGCCCGCGTGCCCGGGCCGGCGGGCCAAGCGGACGGGGACGCGCGGATCGCGTCCGGTTCGACCGAGCGGGCGTTTGGCGCCAAGCATGACTTTGCCCCCTGATCCTGGAGGATGTCATGGCCGCCCACTACAAGCCCGCTGGCTATAGCAGCGTCTCGCCCTATCTGATTGTGAACGGTGCCGCGCGCACCATCGAGTTCTTGAAGCAAGTGTTCGGTGCCACGGAGCTGCGCAAGTACGCGGACGATTCGGGACGAGTGATGCACGCAGAGGTGCGCATCGATGATACGGTGGTGATGCTCGCTGATCCGCTGCCGCCGGAGTGGCCTCACGTGCCAGCATCGGTTCACGTCTACGTGTCGGACGTCGACGCCGTGTACGCGCACGCGCTCGAGAAAGGGGCTGTTTCCGTGCAGGAGCCGATGCAGAAGCAGGACGAAGACAAACGCGGTGGGGTGAAAGACGCCGGCGGCACGACGTGGTGGATCTCCACCCAGGTGTCGTGATGCTGGGTCGTGGGGTGCGCGTCCCGATTCTGCGCCTGCTTTCCGCCGCGCGATTTCGCCGGCCGCTCTTTTCTCCGCCAGCAAAGCCGCGCAGGATGGCGGCTGCATGAAGCGCTTTCACATTGCCGTCGCCGTGGCTGACATCGCTCGCTCGATCGAGGACTACACCAAGCGGCTCGGCGCGCCGCCGGCTGTCATCGTTCCGGGCGAGTATGCACTCTGGCGCACGGGCAGCCTCAACCTGTCGATCCGGCGAACCGACGACGCGCCCGGGACGCTGCGACATCTGGGCTGGGAAGATCCGAGCGCCGAGAGCTTTACGCTGGAGGAGGATGCCAACGGCATCACCTGGGAGCGGTTTGCGGCCGATGCGCAAGACCGCGAGATTCTGGACCGCTGGCCCCATGCGCTCTTCGTGGGGCCCACCACGGCGGAGTAGCCCGGCGTTCGGGCTCGGGGCGGCCGTTCATGCGGGCCGCGCTCGGTTCGAACTTCTGCGCCCTCAGGCTGTCTAGCCATTCCATGACGAACCCGCGCGAGCGTATCTGGCCGTTCTTCGTGCTGACGTTCGCCGTCACCTGGGGTCTGCAGGTGCCCGCAGTGCTCGCGCAGCGCGGATGGCTGCCGGGTGACCCCCAGCTGTACTTGCCGCTGGCCGGCCTAGGGCTCCTGGGGCCGCTGCTCGCCGCCACGATCCTCACGGCCCGTAGCGGCGGTCGTGCTGCCGTGCGCGAGCTCTACGCCCCCCTCAGGCGGTGGCGCGTGCCAGTTGGGTGGTATCTGGTCGCATTGGTCGTGCCCGTCACGCTCCTGAGCGCTCTCCTCCTGCTGCTGAACCAGGCGGGTCGGCAGGGTCCGGTTGCCTACCTGCCCTCGCTGGGCGGGCTGTGCTTCGGCATCGTGATCTCGGTGGTCGAAGAGGTGGGGTGGCGAGGGTACGCGCTCTCGCGGCTCGAGGCGCGCTGGGGGCGCCTTGCAACGGCCGGCACCTTGGGCGCGCTCTGGTACGTGTGGCACCTGCCCATGTTCGTGGGCCAGGGGGTGCCGATGGACCTGGTGCTCGTCCTCTTGCTGCACTTCGTCGGCGCCAGCCTGTTCTTCTCGTGGATTTGGTCCGGTACGCGCGGGAGCTTGCTGCTCGTGGCACTCGCCCACCTAGCCGCGCATTTGAACAACTCGCATCGCGCTCTGCCCGCCGATGCGCTGCCCCTCATCGTGCACGCCATCATCTACGCGGGCCTGGGGCTGTACGTCACCCGCAGCGACTACATGGGTGCTGCTCGCCGTGCTGCGCGGCAGCTCTGACCGACCCTTTCCTTCTCCGTTGGAGTCAGGTGCGCGCGCACGATGCCGCACGGAGCGCGCACGGTGCGGAGCGGTCCGAGCTCGCCACCCGATGCAGCCGTGCGTCCGACGGAACGCCTTTCTTTCCCCTGTGTTGGGGCGTCCGAAGGCGACCATTCGACGGGGTCGTCGACTCAGCGTTCGCGTCGTTTGCTTGGCACGCCGCTTGCGAAGTGCGCCCGGCGCCATCGGGATGGCCGAACGAAAGGATCGAGCGTGTCGAAGAAAAACGGTGTGAAGGCGAGTGGACGGGCTCTTTTTGGATGGACCCTGACGG